>ERZ1066135.830-NODE-830-length-13729-cov-7.848764_pt1 | contig 13729 bp, 11 predicted proteins | sample MGYA00382782_ERZ1066135 | MGnify/ENA primary metagenome ERZ1066135 (study PRJEB33369, sample SAMEA5778365) | biofilm metagenome | biome: Industrial cooling water; feature: Water cooling tower basin; material: Biofilm | place: United Arab Emirates | collected...
GCTCAGGATCAGGCCACCGCGTGGGCCGCGCAGCGTCTTGTGCGTCGTCGTCGTGACCACATCGGCGAAGGGGATCGGCGACGGATACACGCCGGTCGCGGCGAGCCCCGCGAAGTGCGCCATGTCGACCATGAAGATCGCACCGACCTCGTCCGCCGCCGCGCGGAACGCGGCGTAGTCCAACGCCCGCGAGTACGCCGAGTACCCGGCGATGATCAGCTTGGGACGCTCGCGCCGCGCGACCTCGCGCATCTGGTCGTAGTCGATCAGGCCCTCGGGCGTGACCCCGTAGTGCACCGCGCGATAGTTCAGCCCCGAGAAGTTCACCGGCGAGCCGTGCGTCAGATGCCCGCCCTGCGAGAGATCCAGGCCGAGGATGGTGTCGCCGGGCTTGAGGAAGGCGAGGAACACCGCCGCATTCGCCGTCGCACCCGAATGCGGCTGCACGTTCGCATGCTCGGCGCCGAACAGGGCCTTCGCCCGCTCGATGGCCAGGCGCTCCACTTCGTCGACCACCTCGCAGCCGCCGTAGTAGCGTTTGCCCGGCAGCCCCTCCGCGTACTTGTTCGTCAGTGGCGAACCCATCGCCTCCATCACCGCCGGCGACACGAAGTTCTCACTGGCGATGAGTTCGATCCCATGATTCTGCCGCGCCGTCTCCTCACCGATCAATGCCGCGATGGCGGGGTCGGCCGCCCGCAGCGCCTCTCCCGGCGGGCAACGGTCCCACGAAGGCCACGAAGTCACTCAGCTACATCCTCAGGTTCGATCTTGTCCACGCGGCGCTGATGCCGCCCACCTTCGAAGGGAGTTGCCAACCAGGTCTTGAGGATGGCGATGCCATCCTCGTCGCTCACGAAGCGCGCCGGGATCACCAGCACATTCGCGTCGTTGTGCTCGCGCGCCAGCTTGGCGATGTCGGGGGTCCAGGCCACCGCCGCACGCACCCCGCGGTGCCGGTTGGCGGCATACGACATGCCGAGTCCCGTGCCACAGAGCAACACGCCGCGTGCGACCTCGCCGCGTTCCACGCGTTCCGCCACCGGATGCGCATAGTCCGGGTAGTCGGTGGAAGCCGGCGACGAGGTGCCGAGATCCTCCACCGCGAAGCCCAACTCGTCGAGCACGCGGACCAGGCGCTCCTTGAGCGCGAAGCCCGCGTGGTCGCTGGCGATCGGGATGCGTTCCGCCATCAGCCCTTCCGCGGGTACTGCGGCCAGGTGCGCGTGAGCCCACCGACCTGCGCGATCCGGCGCTCCGCGAGACGATCGGCGGCCAGCGCCGTGGTGATGCCCTGCTCCTTGGCGATCTGGTACACGCCGAGCGTCGTCTCGTAGATCTCGTCGGCCTTGCGCAGCGAGCGCTCGCGCGACCAGCCGGTCAGCTCGGAGTACACGTTGATGACCCCGCCCGCGTTGGCCACGTAGTCCGGCGCATACAGGATGCCGCGCGCCTCGAGCGCCGCCGCATGCCGCTCGTGCAGGAGCTGATTGTTCGCGGCCCCCGCGACGATGGCCACCTTGAGCGTCGGGATCGTGTCGTCGTTGATGATGCCGCCGAGCGCACAGGGCGCGAAGATGTCGCCCTCGGCGGAGTAGACCTCGTCCTTGCCGATCGGCGTGGCGTCGATCTCGTCCACGACGCGCTGCACGCGCTCGGGATGGATGTCGAACACCTTGACCTTGGCATCGACCGCGGCCAGCTCGCGACAGAGATAGGTGCCCACGTTGCCCAGCCCCTGCACGATCACCGTGCGGCCCGCGAGCGAGTCACTGCCCCACTTCACCTTGGCCGAGGCCTGGATGGCGCGGAAGACGCCGTGCGCCGTGACGCCCGAGGGATCGCCCGAGCGGGAGGCGAGGCCCGAGACGTACTCGGTCTCCATGTGCACGTAGTCCATGTCGCCCGTCGACGTCCCGACATCCTCGGCGGTGATGTAGCGCCCGCCCAGCGCCTCGACGAAGCGGCCGTGCGCGCGGAACAGCATCTCGCGGTGCGTGGTGCGGTTGTCGCCGATGATGACGGCCTTGCCACCGCCGAGGTTGAGGCCGGCGACCGCGTTCTTGTAGGTCATGCCGCGCGCGAGCCGCAGGGCGTCCGTCAGCGCCGCCTCGTCGGACTCATAGTTCCAGAAGCGCGTGCCACCGAGCGCCGGGCCCAGCGTGGTGTCGTGGATGGCGATGATGCCGCGGTAGCCCGAGGCTTCGTCGTGGCAGAGCACGATCTGCTCGTGGCCCATCTCGGCGATGGTATCGAAAAGACGCATGGTCGTGGGGGTGGGGATCAGAGGTCGATGCGGGTGTGGTCCTGCAACAGCGCCCGGGCGATGACCGTGCGCTGGATCTCGGAGGTCCCCTCGTAGATCTCGGTGACCTTCGCATCCCGGAAGAGGCGCTCGACCGGGTACTCGGTGACATAGCCGTATCCGCCGTGGATCTGGATGGCCTGGTTCGTCACCCACATCGCGGTCTCGGACGCGAGGAGCTTGCACATCGACGCGACCGCGCCGACATCCTCGCCCCGGTCCTTCGCGGCGGCCGCCGAGTGGAGCAGCGCGCGGGTCGCGGTGATGCGCGCGCCCATGTCGGCCAGCTTGTGCTGGATGATCTGGAACTCGGCGATCGGCTTCCCGAACTGCTGCCGCTCCTGCGCATAGGCGATGCTCGCCCGCAGCGCGGCGCGCGCGATGCCCAAGGCCTGCGCCGCGATGCCGAGGCGGCCATGCTCCAACGACTGCATCGCATAGACGAAGCCCATGCCTTCCTGCCCGAGCAAGCGGTCCGCCGGCACGCGCAGCTCATCAAAGACGAGCTGCACGGTAGGCGACGCCCGCAGGCCGAGCTTGTCCTCCTTCTTGCCGATCGCGAAGCCCGGGAGATCGGGCGTCACGATGAACGCCGAGATGCCCTTGGCGCCCCGGCGCTGCTCGGGCGTGTCGGTGCGCGCCATCGCGACGATCACCCCGGCGTGCGTGCCACTGGTGACCCAGGCCTTGGTGCCGGTGAGCACCCACTCGTGGCCGTCGCGCACGGCCTGGCAGCGCAGGGACGCCGCGTCCGAGCCGACGTCGGGCTCACTGAGGGCGAAGGCCCCGAGCAGTTCGCCGCGCGCCATCGGCGCCAGGAATCGCGTGCGCTGGGTCTCGGAGCCGAAGCGCAGGAGCATCTGCGTCGGCAGCGAGTTGTGCACGCTCATCAGCACGGCCGTGGACGCATCGACCATGGCGATCTCTTCGAGCGCCAGCAGGTAGCTGAGGGCGTCGAGCCCGAGACCGTCGTACTGTTCGGGCAGCAGCATGCCGAGGAATCCCAGCTCGCCGAGCTTGCCGACCAGCGAGGGCTCGAAGTGCGCGTCGCGGTCCCACTGCGACACATGCGGCGCCAGCTCAGCGGCGGCGAAGTCGCGGGCCGTGTCGCGGATGGCGACCTGCGTTTCGGTCAGAGGGGTCAGCGACATCGCTCAGTACTGGTAGAAGCCGCGACCGCTCTTGCGGCCGAGCCAGCCCGCATCGACGTACTTGCGCAGCAACGGACAGGGGCGGTACTTGGGGTCCCCGAGCCCGTGGTGCATGACCTCGAGGATGGCCACGCAGGTGTCGAGGCCGATGAAATCGGCGAGCGCCAGCGGCCCCATCGGGTGGTTCATGCCCAGCTTCATCACCGTATCGATCGCCTCGACGCTGCCCACGCCCTCCATCACGCAGTACACCGCCTCGTTGATCATCGGCATGAGGATGCGATTGGCGATGAACCCCGGGTAGTCATTCGCCTCGACCGGCGTCTTGCCGAGCTGCTTGGCGAGGGCGACCACCGCCGCCGTGGTCTCGTCGCTGGTCGCGTGGCCGCGGATGACCTCGACCAGCTGCATCACCGGCACGGGGTTCATGAAGTGCATCCCGACCACCTGCGCGGGGCGCGTGGTCTTCGCCGCGATCTGCGTGATGGAGATGGAGCTGGTGTTCGACGCGAGGATCGCGTCGGCCGGAGCGAGGCGATCGAGGTCGCCGAAGATGCGGAACTTGAGGTCCGGGCGCTCCGTCGCGGCCTCGATGACCAGCGCGGCGTCGTGCACCGCGTCCAACGACGACGCGTCGGTCAACCGCCCGAGCGTCGCATCCTTCGCGGCCGCGTCGATCGTGCCCTTCTTGATCTGCCGGTCGAGGTTGCCGCTGATGGTCTGCCGCGCCTTCGCCAGCGCGTCGGTCGACACATCGATCAAGGTGACCGGGAATCCCGTCTGGGCGAACACGTGTGCGATGCCGTTGCCCATCTGGCCGGCGCCGATCACCGCGATGCGCTGCGTGGACATCAGACCGCCTCCACCGACAACGCGACGGCATTGCCGCCGCCCAAGCACAGCGTGGCCAGGCCCGTGCGGGCCCCGCGGTCCTGCATCGCGTGCAGCAGCGTCACCAGCACGCGCGCGCCGCTGGCCCCGATGGGGTGCCCGAGCGCGATCGCTCCCCCGTGCACATTCACGCGGTCCCAGTCCCAGCCGAGCCCGTCGCCGTCAGCGAGCGCCTGCACCGCGAAGGCTTCGTTGGCCTCGATCAGGTCGTAGTCGCCGATGCTGGTCCCGGCCTTCTGCATCAGGTTCTGCACGGCGACGATGGGCGCGAAGAACAGATCGCGCGGGTCCCCCCCACCCGAGGCATACGCCGTGATGCGGCCGAGGACCGGCAGCCCATGCGCGGTGGCGAAGGCCTGCGAGGTCACGACCACGGCGGCGCCACCATCGTTGAGGCCGGGCGCATTGCCCGCCGTCACCGAGAGCTGGTCGGCCGGGATGTCCTTGGGCGCGTCGCTGACGAAGGCCGGCCGCAGCTTGCCCAACACGTCGAGCGAGGTGTCGGCCCGCGGCGACTCATCGGTGTCGATCACCGTGTCGCCCTTCTTGCCGGGGATCACCACCGGCGCGATCTCCGTCGCGAACTTGCCCGCCTGCTGCGCCGCGACGGCCTTCTGGTGCGATGCGAGCGCGAAGGCATCCTGCCGCGCGCGCGAGATGCCCGCCTTCTGCGCGGTGTACTCGGCGTGGCCGCCCATATGGCGTCCGTAGAACGAGCACCACAGCCCGTCCTTGATGAGGCCGTCCACGAAGGTCTGATCGCCGAACTTCACGCCGGTGCGCATGCCATAGGCGTAGAACGGCGTCTGCGACATGGACTCCTGCCCGCCGGCGACGACCACCTGCTGGTCCCCCGCGCGAATGGCCTGCGCCGCGAGCATGACGGCCTGCAAGCCGGAGCCGCAGACCTTGTTCACGCCGAACGCCGGGACCGCGGCGGGCAGCCCGGCCTTCATCAAAGCCTGGCGCGCCGTGGCCTGGCCGGCGCCGCCCTGCAGCACATGGCCCATGATGACCTCGTCGACGACCGACGGGTCGATGCCGGAGCGCTGCACCGCCGCGCGGATCGCCGTGGCGCCGAGCTCGGTGGCCGGGAGTGCGGAGAGCCCGCCGAGGAAGCGGCCGATCGCGGTGCGCGCCGCACCGACGATGACCGGGGTGGTCTCAGGAGAACGTGACATGAGGACTCCGTGCGGACTCAGCGCGTCGCGCGCCGCGTCGCATTGAAGGCGATGGTGGATCCGATGGCCGGCAACAGCACTTCGACGGCATCGGTGATGATGCGACAGCGTGAGGAGCGCGGCGCCCGGCCGGCCGGGGGACAGATGAAGCGATTGACGCCGACGGCCGTCGCGAATCCGATCCCGGTGCCCAACAGCGCCATCCCGAAATCGCCGGTCTGGTCGCCGATGGACCCGATGCCGTACACCGCGCCCGCTGTGCCGAATGCCGCGCCGGCGTTGGCGAAGAGCAGCATCGTGTTCCGATGTGCATCGCCCGTGCCGTCGAACTGCAACAGGTCGCCCACGCGCTCACCGACGAAGCGACCGACATAGAAGCCGAGGAACCCGGCGTAGGCGCCGACCACGACCTCGCCACCGACACGCAGGGGCTCCAGCGGCGGCGTGCCCGGCGACGGGGTCGACTCCTGCGCCGCCGCGGGACGTCCCACCACGCACGCGAGCAGCGCGACGGCGATGAGACGCCCGCCCCTCATGCGTCGGCCGCCGCAGGCATCGGCACGAGCGCGCGCGTGGCGATCTCGTGCGTCACCCGCGCGATGAACGCATCGACGGGGACGATCTCCTGCTTCTTCCCGGTCCCGCGCACGCGGAGCGCGACGGTGCCCTGCTCGACCTCGCGGTGTCCGAGGACCAGCATGTAGGGGACCTTCTGCATCTCGCCGTCGCGGATCTTGTAGTTCAACGTGGCCGAGCGCTCGTCGACATGGGTGCGCACACCGGCCGCCGTCAGACGCTGGGCCAGGGCCGCCGCCGCCGCGTTCAATTCGCCCGCCACCGGGATGATGCGCACCTGCTCGGGGGCCAGCCACACCGGGAACGCCCCGGCATAATGCTCGATGAGGCCACCGACGAAGCGCTCCATCGACCCCACGAGGACGCGGTGCAACATCACCGGGCGATGCCGCGTGTTGTCGTCGCCGACGAACTCGAGGTCGAAGCGCTCGGGGAGGTTGAAGTCCAACTGCACCGTGGGGCCCTGCCACTTCCGCCCGATCGAGTCGATCAGCTTGAAGTCGAGCTTGGGGCCGTAGAACGCCCCGCCGCCGACGTCGGTCGTGAAGCTCTTGCCGCGCGCGGTCAGCACGTCGGCCAGCGTCGTCTCGGCCTTCGTCCACGTGGCCTCGTCGCCCAGGGCGTTCTCGGGCCGCGTCGCCAGCTCGATGGAGTACGGATAGCCGAAGGCCGAGAGCATCTCATCGACCAGGTCCAGCAGACGGCCGATCTCCTGCGGCACCTGCTCCGGCGTGCAGAACACGTGGGCGTCGTCCTGCGTGAAGCCGCGCACGCGCAGCATGCCGTGCAGCACGCCGCTGCGCTCATAGCGGTACACGGTGCCGAACTCCGCATAGCGGATCGGCAGGTCGCGATACGAGCGCTGCTTGGCCTGGTAGATGCAGATGTGCCCGGGGCAGTTCATCGGCTTCGGGCGATACGCCCAGCCCTCGACCTCCATCGCCCCGAACATGTTCTCCTTGAAGTTCTCCAGGTGCCCGGAGATCTCGAACAGCTTCTCACTGACCACGTGCGGCGTGTACACGAGGTCGTAGCCGTGGCGCAGGATGAGTTCGCGCTCGAAGGTCTCGATCTCGTTCCGGATGACCCCGCCCCGCGGATGCCAGAGGATGAGCCCCGGCCCCACGCGCTGATCCACACTGAACAGGTCCAGCGCCTGCCCCAGGTGGCGATGATCGCGGCGCTTGGCCTCCTCGAGCGTGTTGAGGTGCGCCGCGAGCTCCTCCCCGCTCCAGAACGCCGTCCCGTAGATGCGCTGCAGCATCTGGCGCTTCTCGTCGCCGCGCCAGTACGCGCCCGCGGAACTGAGCAGCTTGAAGTGCAGCAGCCAGCCCGTATGCGGCACGTGCGGCCCGCGGCACAGATCGATGAACGGCCCGTCGGTGTAGGTCGAGATCACCTCGTGCGCCCCGAGATCGTCGATCCGCTCCAGCTTGAGCGGGTCGTCCGCGAAGCGACGCTCGGCCTCGACGCGGTCCACCTCCTCGCGCACGAAGGGGTACTGCTCGGCGACGACCTTGAGCATCTCCGCTTCGAACGCGGCGAGATCGTCTGGCGTGAACGGCTGGGCGACCTCGAAGTCGTAATAGAAGCCGTCCTCGATGGACGGCCCGAAGCCGATCTTGGCGTCGGGCCGCAGGCGCCGCACCGCAGTCGCCAGGATGTGCGCGGCCGAGTGGCGCAGCACCTCGATGGCCCGCGGGTCCTTCTTGGTGAGGACCACGAAGTCGCCGCCCGCACGCAGGGGCGTCATGAGGTCCTGCACCACGCCATTCACGGCGACGGCGACGGCGTCGCGCGCCAAGCGGGGGCCGATCGACTCGACGACGGCGCGCGGGACCGTGCCCTCGGCCACCTCGCGGGTGTCGCCATTGGGCAGGACGAGCGTCAGGATGTGACTCACTGCGGACCCCCCGAGGCGAGGAGGGGTACGACCCGCGGGCCATACAGGGCCGCGAGGGTCAAGCCGGTCAGGAGGGTCACCCACAGGACCAGCCACGCACCAAGACGGCGGGGCACGGCGGGCTCGGGCGCGACGGACGAGTGAGAGTCTGAAGCCATGGGATGGGAGCGCGGAGACGACAACGGCGCGTCGTCCGCCTTGCCTGCGGAGGCGCGCCGTGACACCCTTGAAACGTACCGAAGCACCCCGTTCCTCGCCACAGACCAAGACACCGTGCCGCGTCGTCGCCTCGAATCCTCGTCCTCTTCGGTCACGCCCGCCGTGTGGCTCGCGGCCGGTGCCGTCGCCGGGTTGCTCGTCGGCGTGGCCATCGCCGACCGGGTCCCCAAGAGCCGTCGCCTGCTGCGGGGCATCGGCGCACTGCTCCCGGGCTTCAGCCGCATGGTCGGCTCGCTGGACGAGGACGCCTCGTTCACGAAGGTCGCACCGGCCGTCGCCGACTTCGCCTCCGAGGCCCTGGCGCTGGCCAATGGGACCGCCGCCTGGGACGACGACGAGCCGCTGGATACGGACGACGACGTGCTCGACGAGGACGGCGTCGAGGACGAGGACGACGATGCCGACGCGTGGGATGAGGACGAGGACGCCGACGAGTGGGAGGATGACGAGGACGGGCTTGACGACGAGCTCGCGGACGACGGTCTCGACGCCCGGGTCTTGACGGCCTTCGACGCCGACCCGTTGCTCGCCACGCTGCCGATCGAGATCGATGAGCCGGCGCCGGGCACCATCGCCCTCGATGGGGTCGTGCCCAGCGCGCGACTGATCGCCCACGCGGTGACCATCGCGCGGGGCACCCCGGGGGTCGAACGGGTCGAGCACACGCTGACGGTCCGCCGGGCCCGCCGTCCCGACTCGGGCGTCGCGTCAGGGCGCTAACTTTCAGGGATGGCCTCTCCCGACACCCTCGCTGCCCTCCCTGACCGTTTCGACCCTGCGACCGCTGAGCCTGCGCTGATCGCGCAGTGGGACGCGGCTGGCGTGAATCGCGCGGCCGCCTCGGCCTCGCGCCACGCGGGCGGCGACCGCACGCCCTTCGTCATCGTCATCCCGCCGCCCAACGTGACGGCCGTGCTGCATATGGGGCACGGCCTGAACAACACCGTACAGGACGTGCTCGTCCGCTGGCGTCGGATGAGTGGCGACGAAGCGCTCTGGGTGCCCGGGACCGACCATGCGGGCATCGCGACACAGAATGTCGTGGAGAAGCAGCTCGCCGCCGAGGGGCGCACGCGTTTCGACCTCGGGCGTGAGGCCTTCGTGGAGCGCACGGCGGCCTTCGTGGAGCAGACGGGCGGCGTGATCCTCCAGCAGCTCAAGGCGCTGGGGGCCTCCTGCGACTGGTCGCGCACGGCCTACACCTTGTCGCCCGCGCTGTCGCGCGCGGTGCGTGAGGCTTTCGTCTCGCTGTATGAGCAGGGGCTGGTGTACCGCGGGTACCGCGTCATCCACTGGTGCCCGCGCTGCCTGACCTCGCTCTCAGACGAGGAAGCGGAGTTCCACGACAGCCAGGGGACGCTCACGCACATCGCGTACGCCGTGGAGGGCGACCCGTCGCGCGCGCTGGTCGTGGCGACGACGCGTCCCGAGACGATGCTCGGCGACGTCGCCGTGGCGGTGCATCCGGACGACGAGCGGTATCGGGACTTGATCGGCCGGCACGTCGTCCTGCCGATCCTCGATCGCGCGATCCCCGTGGTGGCGGACCGCTACGCCGACCCCGCGTTCGGTACGGGTGTGGTGAAGATCACGCCGGCGCACGATGCCAACGACTTCGAGGTCGGACGCCGTGCGGGACTGCCGACGCCGATCGTCATCGACGCCCACGGCGCGATGGCCGAGGTCAAGGATGCCGAGGGGCGCGTCCCGGTGGAGTTGGTCGGCATGGACCGCTTCGCCGCCCGCAAGTGGATCGTCGAGCGCCTCGGCGCGATCGGCGCCCTCGTGAAGCAGGAGCCCCACGCGAATGCCGTGCGCCGCTGCTACCGCTGCGACACCGTGGTGGAGCCCCGCTTGTCGGATCAGTGGTTCGTGCGCATGGAGCCCATGGCACAGCAGGCGCTGGCCGCGGTGCGCACGGGTGAGATCCGCATCCTGCCCGAGCGCTGGGAGGCGGTGTACATCAACTGGCTCGAGGGCATCCGCGACTGGAACGTGTCGCGGCAGCTCTGGTGGGGCCATCGCATTCCCGTGTGGTACGACCGGGACGGGGCCCTGCACGTGCGACGCGAGGATCCGACGCCCGAGGAGGTGGAACGCTTGGGCCTGCGACAGGACGAGGATGTGTTCGACACCTGGTTCTCGTCGTGGCTGTGGCCCTTGTCCACGTTGGGCTGGCCGGATGAGGACGCCGAGGACCTCACGGCGTTCTACCCCACCGATGTGCTGGTCACCGCGCCCGAGATCCTGTTCTTCTGGGTCGCGCGGATGATCTTCAGCGGCTACCAGTTCCGCGGGAAGCCGCCGTTCCACACGGTGTATCTGCACGGCACGGTGCGCGACACGCAACACCGCAAGATGTCGAAGTCGCTCGGCAATGGCATCGATCCGCTCGACGTGATCCAGGCCTACGGCGCCGACGCGCTGCGCTGGACGGTGGTCGCGGGGCTCGGCATGGGCACGGACGTGATCCTCGACCCGAACGACCTCGAGAAGTCCTTCGCGCCGGGTCGCAACTTCGTGACCAAGCTCTGGAACATCGGGCGCTTCCTGCTGTCGAACCTCGGCGATGGCGCGCTGCCGACGCTGGAGCAACTCGACCCGGCCACGCTGACGGCCGCGGACCGCTGGATCCTGCATCGGCTCGACATCGCGATCGCGGAGTGCGATGCGGCGCTCGGGGCACCGCGCCCGGCCGATGGACGATGGCCCGCTGCTGAACGCTTCCGTGGATTGCGCCTCGATGAGTACGCCGAGGCGGCGCGGCGCTTTGCGTGGAACGAGCTCGCGGACTGGTATGTCGAGGCGGTGAAGCCGCGTCTGCAGAGCGAGGGGACGGACGGTGAGACCGCCCGCGCCGTGCTGTTGCACGTGTTCGACCGTGCGTTGCGCCTCCTGCACCCCGTGGTGCCATTCATCACCGAGACGCTCTGGCAGCGCCTGCCCGGCCGCCCCGAGGGCGCGTTCCTGGCCCGCGCCGCGTGGCCGGTCGCCCGGGTGGACGGCGCGGAGGCCCCGGACTTCGAGCGGGTCCGCGATGCCGTGATGGGGATCCGTCAGGTCCGCGGCGAGTACAATGTGGCGCCGGGGCAGATCGTGCCGGCGTTCTTCGTAGGACCGGCCGAGATCGCGGCGCCGCTGGCCCGCGATGCGGCCGTGATCGCCCGACTCGCGCGCACCCAGCTCGACGTCCACGCGGGCGCACCGAGCGGGGCGGCCGCTCACGTCGTCCTCCGCGGCGGCGGCGAACTCGTCCTGCCGCTCGGCGGGCTGGTGGACGTCGCCCGGGAACGGCAACGCATCGCGACCGAGATGGAGCAATTGAGCAAGCAACTGACCGCCCTCGATGCACGACTGGCGAACGCGGGCTTCGTGGCCAAGGCGCCGCCGGCGGTGGTCGAGGCCGAGCGCCGCAAGGCCGACGATTGGCGGGCGCGCATCGCCCAGCTCGCCGGCAAGCTCGAGGAGCTCGCCACGCTATGAGGCGTGCGCTGGTCGCGGCGTGGCTCGCGTTGTCCTGCGCATCACCGGTGTCGCCGCTCGGCGGCCCGGAGGATGAGCTGGCCCCCGAGATCGTCTCGATCTATCCCGACTCCGGTGCCACGAAGGTGCGGCCCAAGGAGATCGTGATCCGGTTCAATGAGGTGATCAGTGAGACGCCCAACGGCGGCCGCTCGCTGAGCGAACGGGTCCTGCTCTCCCCCAACGACGGCAGCGTGCAGGTCAAATGGGGCCGCGACCGGATCACGATCCGCCCCCGCCGCGGATTCCTCGACAACACGACCTACGTCGTGACCCTGTTGCCGGGCATCGTCGACCTGTCGTCGAACGCCCGGGAGGACGCGGTGACCGTCGTGTTCTCCACGGGCGAGACGATCCCGAACACGTCGCTCAAGGGGGTGACTTTCGATTGGCTGTCGGCGAAGGTCGCACCCAAGGTCGCGATCGAGGCGCGTCCACTGGTCGACACGACCGTGGTGTACCGCGCCGAGGGCGACTCGCTCGGGCGCTATGCACTGCCCTTCCTGGCCTCGGGACAGTACCGCGTCCGCGCGCTGCTCGACGACAACACCAACGGCCGGATCGACCCCCGCGAATCCTGGGACACGGTCACCGTGGACCTCAAGGAGAACGTCACGCACGATTTCTATATGTTCCCGCGCGACACGTTCCCGCCCGCGATCGTGACCGTGATCGCGCCGGACTCGCTGACCTTGGTCGCGCGCTTCGACCGCCCGGTGGCGCCCGGCTTCGATTTCTCGGGCGCCCTGCGCCTGTTCGGGGCCGATTCGGCCGAGATCCCGATCGCGTCGGCGCTGGTCGAGTCGGCCGCGAAGGAGGCCGCGATCGCCCGGAACAAGTTCGTGCTGGACTCGCTCGAGCAGTGGCGTCTCGCTCAGATGCAGGCCGATACGACGGCCGCAGGCCGCGCCCGGCGCCAGGCCTACGCCGACAGCGCGCCGATCCGCGACTCCCTCGCACGTGCGGCGCAGCGTGACTCGCTCACGCGCGACTCGGTGGCCCGCGATTCTGCCGCCCGCGACACCACGCCGCGCATCCTCGCTGCCGTGTCGGCCCGCCCGCCGCTCGAGACCGATGTGGTGATCAAGCTCCGCGGGCCGTTGCCGCCCCAGAGCCGCTTCGAGCTGCGAGCGGCCGTTGTCGGCGCGAACGGGGTGCGTGGCGAGTCGGTGCGCGCCTACAGCACGCCGCGCGCGGCCGCGCCGCCGGCTCGGCGTGACACGACGCCACCCGTCCGGCGCGACAGCACGCCCGCGCCACCCGCCGTGCGGCCCCGATGACGGCGGCGCGCCAGAGCGGGTTCGTGCGGCGCGGTGGCGTCTTCTTCGACCGCGACGGCACGGTCATCGAGGACCGCCATTACCTGCGCGTGGCGGACGAGGTGCGGCTGGTCGAGAATGCCGCCAACGCGATCCGGCACGTGAACCACCATCATCTGCCCGTGGTCGTGATCACGAATCAGTCCGGGATCGCCCGCGGACTGCTCACCGAGGCGGAGTATGAACTGGTGCGCGCGCGCCTCGACGACCTGCTCAGCGAACGCGGGGCGTTCATCGACGCGACCTACCACTGCCCACATCACCCGGACTTCACCGGGCCCTGCACCTGCCGCAAACCGGACGTCGGGCTGTACCAGTTGGCGATGCAGGAGCTGAATCTCGATGCCAGCGCGTCGACGTACATCGGCGACCGCTGGCGGGACATCGCGGTCGCGCAGGTGCTGGGCGGCCGTGGCATCTTGGTGCCCTCGCCCGAGACCCCGGCGGACGAGATCGCGCGGGCCCACGCTGAGGCCGAGGTCGCGGCAACGCTGACCGAGGCGGTGCAGCGGACGTTGGGCACCGAGAGCCTGGGATCCGAGGAGCACTCGCAATGAGCGCTCGCATCGCGGTCCTCGCCTCGGGCGGCGGGAGCAACCTGCAGGCGCTCGCCGAGCATTTGCGGAGTCTGGGCGCGGACGCCCCCGGCGTGATCGCACTGG
>ERZ1066135.831-NODE-831-length-13706-cov-6.298513_pt1 | contig 13706 bp, 10 predicted proteins | sample MGYA00382782_ERZ1066135 | MGnify/ENA primary metagenome ERZ1066135 (study PRJEB33369, sample SAMEA5778365) | biofilm metagenome | biome: Industrial cooling water; feature: Water cooling tower basin; material: Biofilm | place: United Arab Emirates | collected...
TGCCGTAGCGGCGCAAGTCGAGGTACCAGCCGTAGGCATCCATCGGCAGCCCTTCCTCCTGGATGCGGTGTACGAGCTTGTCGTAGTCGTCCTCGCGCTGCGACCCGCCGATGATCTCGCCGTAGCCCTCCGGGGCGAGGCAGTCCGAGCAGAGCACGGTGCGCGGGTCGGCCGGGTTCTCCTTCATGTAGAAGGCCTTGGCCTCCTTGGGGTAGTTCTTGATGAAGATCGGCGTCTGATAGTCGGCCACGAGCAGCGACTCGTCCTCGGCGCCGAGGTCGTCGCCCCAGGTGATGCCCGAGCCCTTGGCTTGCAGCGTGGCGACCGCGTCGGTGTAGTCGATGCGCGGGAACGGCCCCGCGATGGCCTCGAGCTTCGACACGTCGCGTTCGAGCACCGCCAGCTCGCTGCGCCGCCGCTCGAGCACGCGCTGCACGAGGAAGCAGAGGAACTCCTCCTGCAGCTGCATGTTGTCGTTCTGGTCATAGAACGCCATCTCGGGCTCGATCATCCAGAACTCGGTCAGATGGCGCCGCGTCTTGGATTTCTCGGCGCGGAAGGTCGGCCCGAAGGTATAGATGCGTCCGAGCGCCGCCGCGGCCGCCTCGCCGTACAGCTGCCCCGTCTGCGCGAGGTACGCGTTGCCCTCCTCGAAGTACTCGGTCGCGAACAGACCGGAGCGCTCGCCGATGGCTGCGGTCAGGATGGGCGTGTCGACATGGATGAAGCCACGCTCGTAGAAGAAGTCGTGGATGGCCTGCTCGATCTCATGGCGGATGCGCAGGATGGCCACCTGCCGCGGCGCGCGCAGCCAGAAGTGCCGGTGGTCGAGCAGGAAGTCGATGCCGTGCTCCTTGGGCTGGATCGGGTAGTCCAGGGGCGAGGCGCCGAGCACGTGGAGCTCAGCGACGCCGAGTTCGAAACCGCCGGGCGCCCGCGCCTCGGCGCGCACCTCGCCGGTGATCGCGACCGAGGCTTCGAGCGAGAGGTCGCCGAAGCGGGCCCAGGTCTCCTCGCTGACCTGGTTCTTGACCAGCACGGTCTGCAGGATGCCCGTGCCGTCGCGCATCACCGGGAAGGCGATCTTCCCCGAGGAACGCAGGTGGGTGATCCAGCCCCGCACGGTGACGGTCTGGCCAACGAAATCGGCGAGCTGATCGATGCGAGCGAACGGTGCGGTCATACGGGGGGCAGGACGGGTCCAGAGGCTGCGGTCACCGAGCGTGCCACAGGGGATCGGGGGAAATATCGCCGCCGGGCGAGTCGGGCGCATCGGGGGCGCTCCGGGGTGTCGTGCGTCGCCGCCGCGCGCACGACGTGCGAGCTCTTATCGTTCAGGGATGCGAATCCCGCTCCGCTCCCGCCAGGTGGCCCGGTCCGGCGCCACCCTCGCCCTGTTGTGCGCGCTGCTGCCCCCGCTCGCGGCGGCGCAGCGCTACGTGCCCCCCGCCGACGACGCGGCCTGGGCCCGCGTGGCACCCGCCGCGGCCGGCTTCGACCCCGTCCGGCTCGACAGTGCGATCGCCTTCGCGCAGAGCCGGGAGATCGCCTGGGACCGCGACATGGCGGAGCAACTGCGGCGCAACACGGCGCGTGAGCCGTACCCGGCGATCCTCGGCCCGTACAAGGACCGCGGGGTCTCGAGCGGCATCATCCTCCGCGACGGCCGCATCGTCGCGGAGTGGGGCGATACGAATCGCATCGACATGACGTACTCGGTCGCGAAGAGCTACCTGGCGACCGTGGCCGGGCTGGCGTTCGATCAGGGATTGATCCCCGATCTCGATGAGCCGGTGGGCCGGCGCGTGACCGATGGCGGGTTCGACTCGCCGCACAACGCGAAGATCACGTGGCGCATGTTGCTGACCCAGTCGAGCGAGTGGGAGGGCACGCTGTTCGACAAGCCCGACGTCGCGGATCGCCGGACGGGCTATGACCGCGCATTGCAGGAGCCGGGCACGCACTACGAGTACAACGACGTGCGGGTGAACCGGACGGCGTTGGCCCTGCTGCGGCTCTTCGGTCGTCCGCTCCCGGAGGTCCTGGCCGAGCACGTGATGACGCCGATCGGCGCGCAGCGCTGGAATTGGTACGGGTATGAGAATTCCTTCGTGGACGTCAACGGTCGGCGCATCCAAAGTGTCAGCGGCGGTTCACATTGGGGTGGCGGGTTCTGGGCGACCACGCGGGACCATGCGCGGTTCGGGCTGCTGATGCAGCGCCGCGGCATGTGGGGCGAGCGGCGGTTGCTGTCGGAGCGGTGGATCGAGCTGGCGACGACCCCGAGCACGCTGAACGCGCAGTATGGGTTCCTGTGGTGGCTCAACACGCCGGCGCGTCCGTCGTACCGCAGTGCGACCCCGCAGTCGTTCTTTGCCCGTGGCGCCGGGGGGAATACGATCTGGATCTGTCCCGAGCGGGACGTGGTGGTCGTGGTCCGCTGGCTGTCAGAGAACGCGCAGAATGCCTTCTTCGGCCAAGTGCTCGCTGCCATGACGCCGGAGGCGCCGTGAGGAGCTCCGAGCGGTCAGCGCGCCACTGGAGCCGCGCCGCGATCGTGCTTGGCCTCGTGGTGCTGAGTGCGCTGTCGGCGATGGGCACGGCCCTGCATGGTGCGGCGGCGGCGCGGCATACCAAGCTGGAACGCAGCGCGCCTGCGGCCGACTCCACCGTCGCGTCATCGCCCACGTCGATCCAGCTCTGGTTCAACGAGCTGGTGCCGATCGCCAGCACGCGCATCCGACTGACCGATGCGGCGGGCGCGGTGATCGCACTGGGCGCCCCGCGCCGTGACAGTGCCTCGGTCGCGCTGCCAGTGACTGCCGCCGTGCGGTCGCCGCTCGCGCCGGGACGCTACCGTGTGGACTGGGTGACCGCCTCGCGGGACGGGCATGCCGTCTCGGGGCACTTCGCGTTCCGGGTACGCGAGGCACCGTAGGCGGTGGCACTCGGACTCATCGCGGCGGCGCAGTTCGTCGGCATCCTCCTGGTGACCGGCGCCGTGGTGTATCGCGGGGCGCTGGTCTCGCGCTGTGGACTGGACCGCGCGGCGCTGCACGCGACGGCCGCGCGCACCGGCACCCTCGGGGCGGTGGGCGCCGTGCTCGTACTGTGGAGCGTCCCGGCGCGGGCGGTGATCCAAGCGCAGGGCATGACCTTCCCGGGCGAGCCTTGGCTGCCCTTCGTGCGCGTCGTGCTGCAGGACACGCCGCTGGGCGAACTCCTGGTGCTGCAGGGGGCCGCGGCGTTGCTGGCGGGCATCGCGATGCTCGTCGCGCGCGGCGATAGTACACTCGCGTGGTCCGCGGCCGGTCTCGGCGCGATCGTCCTGACGCTGTTACCCGGGCTCATGGGGCACGCCGTCAGCAGCGCCCGGCCGGCCCTGAGCGTCGCCGCGGCCTCGCTGCACGTGGCGGCTGCGGGCATCTGGCTGGGGACGGTGGTGTACCTCTGGCGTGACGCGCGGTCGTCGTTCGCCGGGCGGGCGATCCGCGCCTTCCACCCCTGGGCGCTCGCTGCGGCCACCGCGGTGTCACTGAGCGGTGCCGTGCAGGTCTGGGTGCTGGTCCCGTCGTGGTCCGCCCTGGTCGCGTCGCGATGGGGGGCGATGCTCGCGGTGAAGCTGCTGGTGCTCGGGGCGATCCTCGGCGTGGGGCAGCATCACTGGCGGCGCGCCGCTGCGCTCATCGACGCGGGGCGCCATTCAGCCTTGCGCCGCACGCTCGGCGTGGAGGTGGCGCTCGCGTTGCTCATCATGCTGGTGACAGCGGCCCTGACGACGACGCCCCCGCCGGAGTGATCTCGGGCGGGGGCGTGTGCGGCCGCAGCGCGGCAGGCGACGTCAGCGGGTCACGGGTTCCAGACGCACGATGCGCGTCGGCGCATTGCCCCGGTCCTCGAAGGCGACGTACACGAACCCATCGGGGCCCTGACGCACATCGCGAATGCGACCCTGCCGCTGCAGCATCACCTCGTGGCTGAGCACGCGGCTCCCCTCGACCGTGAGGCGGACCAGCTGCTCACCGGCGAGCCCGCCGACGAAGATGTTGCCCCGCCAGTTGGGGAAGGCCGTCCCGGAGTAGACCATCGCACCCGAGATGGCGATCGAAGGCACCCACACATGCTTGGGCTGTTCCATGCCCTGGCGCGTCGTGCCCGTGTGGATCGCGGAACCGGAGCCGTAGTTCACCCCGAAGCCGATGACCGGCCACCCGTAGTTCTTGCCGGCCTCGACGAGGTTGAGTTCATCGCCGCCTTGGGGGCCATGCTCGTTGGCCCACAGCTGCCCCGTCGCGGGGTCGTACACCATGCCCTGCACATTGCGGTGCCCGTAGGACCAGATCTCGGGCAAGGCACCGGGCGTGTTCACGAAGGGATTGTCGCTCGGGACACGCCCGTCGTCGTGCAGGCGGACGATCTTCCCGTGATGGGTCGAGAGATCCTGCGCGGGATGCCGTTCGAGATCGCCGCGCGGCGCGACCTGCCGATCGCCGAGCGAGATGAAGACATGCCCCTTGCCATCGAACGCGATGCGCGAGCCGTGGTGGCCCCGGCCGGTGGACCACATCTTGGCCTCGAAGATCTCTTGCACGTCCGTCAGGCGATCGCCGTCGAGGCGCCCGCGGATCACGGCCGTCGTGCCCTCGCGATCGTCAGGGCCCGGCTTGGCGAAGCTGAGATAGACGAGCCGGTTCTGCGCAAAGTCCGGGTGCACCGCGACGTCGAGCAGTCCTCCTTGGCCTCCCGTCCGCACGGCGGGCACGCCGGTGATGGGCGTCTCCAGCAGGCGTCCCCCCCGCACGACGCGCAGGCGCCCTGGGCGCTCGGTGATGAGCATATCGCCGTTGGGCAACCAGGCCATGCCCCAGGGCACTTGCAGCCCTTCGGCGACGGTGACCACGCGCGCCTCATGCTGCGCGGTGCGAAGTGACGTCGGCTGCGCATCGGCGCAGGCGGGCAGGACGGCGGCCAGCGCGAACAACGGGAACGAACGGCGAAGCATGGATCCTCCGAAGGACACGACGAGGCCCCCCGCACGCGCGGAGCGACCGGTACCTCTCTGAAAAATACACGAATCGGGCCGCCGAAGTGCCGTCCGTGCCCTGGCGACGCGCCCTGCGCGATCAGCCGAGCGCGCGTTCCTGGCCCTCGAACCAGCGGTACGTGCGCCGCAGCCCCTCCACGAGGTCCACTTCGGGGCGCCAGGCGAGCATCGTCGCGGCCTTCGACGCGTCCAGGACCGAGCGATCCAACTCGCCTGCCCGCTTGGCCTCGTGCTGCGTGCGCAGCGGGCGGTCGGCCACCCGCGCCAGGGTGTCGGCAAGGGACAACACCGAGGTGCCGATCCCCGTCCCGACGTTGAAGGCGCGGGCGTCGAGCGCGCCGGCGGCGGGCAAGGGGGCGGCCGCGGCGGCCAGCACCGCGCGCGCGACGTCCTCGACGTACACGTAGTCCCGCTCCTGCTCGCCTGTGCCGAAGATCGTCAGCGACTCCCCGCGATGGAGCCGCCCGCAGAAGATGGCGACCACGCCCGCCTCGCCGTGCGGATCCTGCCGCGGCCCGTACACGTTCCCCAGCCGGAGGACGACCGTCTCGAGCCCATGGACGCGGCCATACGCGGCGGCGTAGTGCTCGGCGGCGAGTTTGGAGATGCCGTAGGGGGCGTCGGGGTTCGTCGGGGTCCGCTCGGGGCTCGGGATCTGCGCCGCATCGCCGTAGAGCGCACCGCCGGTGGACACGAACACGAAGCGCCCGCGCTCGCCAACGGGGAGCGCGCGCAGGGCCTCCAGCAGATTGAGGGTGCCCGCCGCATTCACGTCGAGATCCGCGCGCGGGTCCGCCACGCTGCGCCGCACATCGATCTGCGCGGCCAGATGCGCGATGACCGCGAAGCGCTGCGTGCGGAGCAGCGCCGCGACCTCAGCGCTGCGGACGTCGGCTTCGAGGAGCTGTGCGTCGGCGGGCACATTGCGTCGGTGCCCCGAGGACAGATCATCGACGACCCAGACGCGATCGCCGGCGCGGAGGAAGGCCTCCACGACATGCGATCCGATGAATCCCGCCCCACCAGTCACGAGGATGTCGCGCATCACGCAGTCCACAGTGCGAAAGAGAACGGCCTCACCATTGCAACAACGCGGGCGCGGCCTCGGTGAGGAAGGCCGACGCACGCCGTTGCCGACGCCCGAGCGGCGAGGCGCGGTAGGCCGCCATCCACCGCGAGACGAAGGGCCGCGCAATGGCGCGGGGGACCAGGGCCCACACCGCGCCGCCGAACCCGGCCCCGAACGCCGATGCCGCCGTGGCGCCGTGTTCGCGTGCCAACCGCTGAAGGAGGATGGTCTCGGGCACCTGATTTCTCAACCACCGCTCGGCGCTGGCCTGCGAGGCGTCCGCGGCGATGGCCAAGGCCCCGAGATCGCCCTGGGCCAGTGCGTCGAGTGCCGCCGGCACATGCTCGCCCCACTCCGCTTCGAAGTGGGCCAGCCGGTCCAGCAACTCGTCGGTGGGGTACCGTGGGTCCGGATGCGCCGACAGTTCCCAGCGCAACCGGTCCCCCGCGTCGGGCCTCGACCGGAGCACCTCGGCCAGTGTGCCGCACCGGGCGCCGGTGAGGGCGTTCCAGCGCACGACGAGTTGCGATGCCCGCCCGGAGACGGCGTTGTAGCGTTCGCGCGCGCGGCCGGTCTTGTCGGCCACGACGCCGCTGGCCGCGACCGCGAACAGGTGATCCGCCGGCAGCGCGAATACGCCGCGCAGGCGCAGCGGCGCGAAGGCCACGTGCAGCACCGCACGCGGGCGCGCGCCGAGGATGGCCGCGTGATCCTCCGAACCGCCGAAGGTGCCGACCCCCGACACGCCGCGGAGCGCTTTGAAGTCCGCCCCGTTCTCGATGGTGCCGAGGTACGCGGCCTCGTCGTCGAGATCGCTGATCGCGGCCTGCCAGCGATCCGTGCGGTCGAGCGCGTTGACTGCGATGAGCGCGCGCGCCACCAACACCACCAGGGCCGACGACGAACTGAGTCCGGCCGCGGCCGGCAGGTCGCTCAGCAGCGCGATGTCGCAGCCGCGGGTGGCCTCGGGAAAATTGGTCGCGAGGCGCCGGACCACGGTGGCGACATAGTTGGTCCAGCCGTGCGTGTGCGGCGTCTCCTCGACGCCGAGCCGCAGGTCCACGCGGACCCCTCGACCCACGTCCACGACCCGTACGGCGCCGTCGTCGCGTGGCGCGATCCGCGCGGTGAAGCCACGCTCGACCGCGACGAGCAGCGAGTCGCCCCCTGCGTAGTCGGTGTGCTTCCCGAAGACCTCGATGCGGCCCGGAACGAGGAGGGTATGGGCGGCCGGCGCCGCCCCGAGCGTGTCGAGCGCCTGGTCCAAGGCCGGCAGGGCGTGGAGCACGGCCTCACTCCGCGGGCCGCTGACACCGGCCGCCCGCAGGGCCTCGACCGTCGGGCCTGCGGTCACCACGGCAGCGTCGCGGCGCGAAGGCGCTCCGTCACCACGGGCACGTCGGCGCGCTGCGAGAGATCGAGGACCGCCGCGTCAGAGGGGTGCACCTGATAGCGGATGCCGTCGTGCCGCATGGTCCAGCGCACCGCGTCGGGGAGCTCGTATTCGCCACGCGCCGAGGCGGGGATGTGCATCCGTGCACGCCACGCCGCTGGCGGCAGCGCCCAGAGGTTCATGCTGAATCGCGCGGCGGGGCCTGCCCCGGCGAGCTGGGTGGCGGACGGCTTTTCGTGGATCGCCGTGAGCGACCCCCGCGCGTCGGTCTCGAGCAGCGCGAATCCGGCCAGGCGCTCGGGGGCGACATTGCCGCGAAGGACGAGCGCATCGCGGCTGAACCCCACCAGGCCCGGCGCCGCCGCGTTGGCGAGCGTGCGGATCGCCTCGACCGGGTAGAGGTTGTCGCCGTTGCCGGTGAGGACGAGGTCGTCGCCGATGAAATCCCGCGCGGCCCAGAGGGCGTCGGCCGTGCCCAGCGCGCTTGCCTGCTCGACGCACTCCACCCGGAGCGGCCCGACAGCGCGCGCCTCGTAGCGCTCGCGCAGCGCGTGCGCGCCGGGCCGGACGACGAGGCACAGCGCCGCGACCCCCGCTTGCGCGTAGGCCCACAGCACGTGGTCCAGGAAGGGGCGCCCGACCGGCATGAGTGCCTTGAGTCCTTCCGCCGCGGCCTGTGCCTGCTCCGCGGTCAACTCGACCGCGTCCGCCCGCCGCATCCGTGTCCCTGCGCCGGCCGCGAAGACCACGGCCTTGGTGATCATGGTCGCGACGGTGCGCTGCCCTGCCACAGCCGAGGGAGCAGCCGCGCCAACGCGACGGACGAGCCCACGAAGGTCACGGCGAAGAGCGCGGCCTGCCCCGTGCGGCCGTAGAGGAACGCCCCTGTGCCGAACAGCGCGCTGTACACGGCCAGGATCCCGAGCACCCAGCCCAGCAGGGCGTGTGCGATGGAGTCGGGGGCCGCGGTCGTGCCGGCCTCGTCGCGCACCGCCCGCCAGCCCGGGCCGGCGGGGCGCACCAGCCGGTAGAACGAGACCAAGGTGGCGCGGTCCGTGGGGGCGGTGGCGAGCGTGGCCAGCAGCCAGGCGAGCGTCGTGACCCCGACCGTGATGAGCAGCGCCTGATGCCCCGCGATGGCGACGCCTCCCTTGCGTGCCACGAACAGGCCGATCGACACCGCGAACGAGGCGACCATCGCCACGATCTCGCTCCACGCGTTGATGCGCCACCAGAACCAGCGCAGCAGGTACAGCAGGCCGGTCCCCGCCCCCACCGACATCAGCAGCTCGAAGCTCTGCCGCGCCGAGTCGAGCACGAAGGTCAGCGCCGCCGCCACCACCATGAGGGCGGCCGTGACCAGCCGGCCCACCAGGATGTAGTGCGCCTCGGTCGCGTCCGCGCGGCCGTAGCGACGGTACAGGTCGTTGACGAGGTACGACGTGCCCCAGTTGAGATGCGTGGAGATCGTCGAGATGTACGCGGCGAGCAGGCCGGCGACCATCACCCCCAGCACCCCCGCGGGGAGGAAGCGCAGCATGGCCGGGTAGGCGAGGTCGTGCCCGATGAGCGCGGGGTCCACGTGGGGAAGCGCGCGCGCGATGTCGCTGAGCTCGGGGTACACGAGGAGCGACGCCAGCGCGACGATGATCCACGGCCACGGCCGGATCGCGTAGTGCGCGAAGTTGAACAGCAAGGTACCCGCCAGCGCATCGCGTTCACTGCGGGCGGCCAGCATGCGCTGCGCGATGTAGCTGCCCCCGCCGGGCTCCGCACCGGGATACCACACCGACCACCACTGGATGGTCAGCGGGATGATGAAGACGGTCAGCGTCAACGTCCAGTCGCTGAAATCCGGCAAGAGGGCGAGGGTCGCGGGGTCCGTGCGCGCGAACAACTGCGTGAGGCCGCCGACCTCAGGCTGCTGCACGGCGTAGTAGGCCGCCGCGATCGCGCCGGTCATCGCGATGCCGAACTGCACCAGGTCCGTGACCAGCACGCCCCAGAGCCCCGCGACCATGGCGAACCCGATGTTCAGTGCGGCGCAGACCAGTAGCGTCTGCGTCATGGGCCAGCCGAGCAGCACGTTGGCGATCTTGACCGCGGCGAGGTTCACCGAGGCCATGATGAAGCAGTTGAACACGACGCCCAGATACACGGCCCGGAACCCGCGGACCATCGACGCGGCGCGGCCGGAGTAGCGCACGGCATAGAACTCGAGGTCCGTCAGCACGGCCGAGCGCCGCCAGAGCCGGGCGTAGAAGAACACGGTCAGCATGCCGGTGAGCAAGAAGGCCCACCACACCCAGTTGCTGGCCACCCCCTGCTCGCGCACGAGGTTGGTGACGAGGTTCGGCGTGTCGGTCGAGAAGGTCGTGGCGACCATCGACACCCCGATCAGCCACCACGGAGCGGAGCGACCCGAGGCGAAGAACTCCGCCGTGCTCGTGCCCGCGCGCCGGGCCAACACCACGGCCGGGAGGAAGCTGACGGTCAAGAGGACCGCGATGATGAACCAGTCGAGTGGGGCGAGCGTCACAGGCGGTCAGAAGAGTGCGAAGGAGGACCAGATCGGGACGCGCGTCCTCCCGGGTGCCGCGTCCCGATCGCGTGAAATGAAGTGGGGGCCACGCGGAGCCGCCAGCGCCCGGCACCGCCGGCCGTCGCCGTGGCGTGCGTCATCCGACGCGGAACAGGTCCAGCGCGCGCTTGTACCGCTCGCGGAGCACCCGGGCGAGCCCTGCATGCTCCGGCCGCTGCAACGCGGGATCCCGACCGAGCAGGGCGGTCGCACTCGTATGCGCGATCTCATTGAGCTCGGCGTCACGCTCCAGCGGATCGGCGATCCGGAACGTGGGCACACCGCTCTGCCGCTCCCCGAACAGATCGCCCATGCCGCGCCGGGCCAGGTCGGCGCGCGCGATCACGAAGCCATCCTCCGTGTCGACGAACACGCGGAGGCGCTCGGCCGCGTCGGCCCCGACGTCGCCGAGCAGGATGCAGTACGCGCGTTCGGCGCCGCGCCCCACGCGGCCCCGCAGCTGGTGCAACTGCGCGAGCCCGAAGCGCTCCGGATGCTCGATGAGCATCACCGTGGCGTTGGGGACGTCGATGCCGACCTCGATGACCGTCGTGGCCACGAGGACGTCGATCGCGCCATCGCGGAAGCGCCGCATCACGTCATCGCGGGCCGCGGTCTCGAGCCGACCATGCAAGAGCGCCACCCGACGATGCGCGAAGGGGCCGTGCTGCAGGCGCTCGACGTCCTCCGTCGCTGCGGTGAGCGCGTGCTTGTCGCTGGCCTCGATGACCGGATACACGATGTACGCCTGTCGGCCCTGCGCGAGTTGATCCTCGAGGAACGCGTACACCCGCTCGCGGGCCGATGCGGGCCGGAGCGCGGTCGCCACCGGCTGCCGGCCCGGGGGCCGCTCGTCGAGCACGGAAATGTCGAGATCCCCGTAGGCCGTGAGCGCCAGCGAGCGCGGGATCGGCGTCGCGGTCATCAGCAGGACATCGGGCCGCTCGCCTTTGGCGCCGAGCGCGGCCCGCGTGTTCACGCCGAACCGGTGCTGCTCATCGATCACGACGAGCCCGAGCTGTGCGAAGGCGGTGGCGTCCACCGCGAGCGCATGCGTGCCGATCGCGATGACCGGTTCGTGCGAAGCCAGCCGCGTCGCGGCCGCCCGGCGCGCGGCCGCGCCGAGCGAACCGGTGAGCAGCAGCAGCTCGATGTCCAACGGGGCCAAGAGGCGCGCGAAGGTGCGATGGTGCTGCTCGGCGAGCAACTCGGTGGGGGCCATCACCGCCGTCTGATACCCGTTCTCGGCCGCGAGCAAGGCCGCGAACATCGCGACGACGGTCTTCCCGGCCCCGACGTCGCCCTGCAGCAGGCGGTGCATGCGGTCGTCGCTGCACATGTCCGCGACGATCTCGCGGGTCGCCCGCACCTGCGCGCCGGTGAGCGCGAAGGGCAGGCGCTCGCGGAGCTGCGTGGTCAGCCGCCGGTGATTCACGAAGCGGATCCCCGCCCGGGACTCCCGCGCGAGGACCTTGGCCCGCGCATGCAGGATCTGCACGCAGAGCAGCTCCTCGAAGGCCAGCCGCGCCCGGCCCGCGTGCGCGTCGGCGACGGAGGTCGGCCGGTGTACGCGGCGCATCGCGTCGGGCAGCGCCGGGACCTGCGCCGCCGCGAGCACGTCGGCGGGGAGGTACTCGTCGAGCAGCGGCAGCAACGCGTCCAACTGGCTGTCGATGAGCCCGCGGATGACCTTCACCGGCAGACCGTCCGTGGCGCCGTACACCGAGAGCACGCGCCCGGCCGCCGCGTCGGACTCGGTGCCGAGGTTGACCGTCTCGCGCGGCTGCAGCTGCCGGCCGTGGAAGAAGCGCACGGACCCGTTCAGCAGCAGCGTGTCCCCGACCTTGATGACGCGGTCGAGGAACGGCTGCCCGGGCCACGCGGCCTCGATCATCCCACTCTCGTCGCGCAACACGGCCTGGAAGATGCGCAGGCCCTTGCGCGTGGGCAGGATGCCCTTCGAGACCACGACCCCGATGACCGTGCCCTCCGCCCCGACGTCGAGCCGACTGATGGGCGTGACCGTGGTGGCGTCCTCGTAGCGATGCGGGATGTGCCACAGCAGGTCATGCGCCGTGAAGATCCCGAGCCGGCGGAACGCCTCAGCCCGGGCGGGCCCGACACCCTTGAGGTAGGTGATCGGCGTGTGCAGGGTCACGCGCGACGGCGTTCCCCGCCCCGCCATCACGCGGAGACCAGTTCCTCGGCGAAGCGCGCGGCGTCGAATGCTTCGAGATCCGCCGCCTGCTCACCGCGCCCGATGAACTTGATCGGGACGTCGATCGCTTCGTGCACCGCCACCACGACGCCGCCACGCGCCGTTCCGTCGAGCTTGGTGACGACCACTCCGGTCACGGGCACCGCCGCCGAGAAGGCCTTGGCTTGCTGCACCGCGTTCTGACCGATGGTGCCGTCGAGCACCAACAGGGTCTCATGCGGTGCGCCCGGCAAGCGCTTCTGGATGACGCGCGCGACCTTGCGCAGCTCGTCCATCAGGCCGTCGTTGGTGTGCAGGCGCCCGCTGGTGTCGATGAGGCAGACATCGACGCCCTGCGCCTCCGCCTGTTCGATCGCCTGGAAGGCCACGGCGGCCGAATCGCCGCCCGGCTGTCCCGCCACGAAGCGCGACCCCGTGCGGTCGGCCCACACGCGCAGTTGATCGATCGCACCGGCGCGGAAGGTGTCGCCCGCCGCGACCAGGACGGAACGCCCCTCGGCGCGAAAACGCGCGGCGAGCTTGCCGATGCTCGTGGTCTTGCCCGCCCCGTTGACGCCCACGACGAGGATGACCGTCGGACGGGCAGGACTCGGCTGGAGCGACGGGTCCGCGCGTCCGCTGCGCAGCGCCGCGCGGATGCCCTCCGTGAGCGCCTCGCGGAACTCGTCGCCCGTCCGCACGCGGCCCCGTTTGGCCAGCGTCTCGACCTCGGCGACCAAGCGCAGGGTGGTGGGCACTCCGAAGTCCGCCTCCAGGAGCAGGGCTTCGAGGGCCTCGAGCGATCCGGTGTCGGGGCCACCTTTGGCCAGCACGGCGACGTCGAGGAGCGCGACGTCCTTGATGCGTTGCCAGAGCGACTTCTTGGGGAGGTCGGTCGATTTCCGGAAGAGTGCGGCCATCCCTGAAAGATAGGGGGCGGGGCCGCTGGCGGTGATGCGCTCAGCGCAATCCGTGCTGGCGCCGCGCGATCCACTCGACGCAGAGCGTGAGCACCACGCTGACATAGAGCCACCAGAGGTCGCGCGCCGTGTGCCCGCTGGGGGCCGGTGGCAGCGCCGCCGCCGGTCGGGGCAGCGTCGGCGCGCGACGCGGGAGCCACTCCGCCGCACGGGAGACGACGATGCGTTGCGTCTCGCCGGCGATGCGCAGCTCGTACTCGCCCGCCTCGAGCGCGTCGCTCACGGCCTCACGCTGCCCCGCGTCGAAGCGCACGGTGAGCGAATCTTCACGGCCGTCGGGGAGCGCCCGCAGTACACCGCGCACGAGCGAGTCCGCCGTGGTCCCGCGTCGCCAGCGCAGCGGCTCACCCGCCCGGACGACCGAGGCGGCGAGCCCCACCGCGCGTCGCTCATCGCCCCGCGCTGCCGCGTGCTCGAACACGGCGCCCCAGAGACTGCGATG
>ERZ1066135.833-NODE-833-length-13687-cov-23.822110_pt1 | contig 13687 bp, 17 predicted proteins | sample MGYA00382782_ERZ1066135 | MGnify/ENA primary metagenome ERZ1066135 (study PRJEB33369, sample SAMEA5778365) | biofilm metagenome | biome: Industrial cooling water; feature: Water cooling tower basin; material: Biofilm | place: United Arab Emirates | collected...
TACACTGTACAATAGGTTCGGCATCAAGGGATTCCCAACGTTCAAGTTTATCAAGGCTGGTCAATCAGAGGCGGAAGACTACCATGGTCCCAGAGATGCGTCCAAGATGGTCGAGTTTATCAACGAGCGGTGCGGGACCCATCGTCGCTTGGATGGCTCATTGCTACCTGAAGGCGGAATAATAAAAGACTTTGAAGAGTTGGGCAAGCAGATCATCCTGAACAAGTCTGCCGAAAAGGCCAAATACCATTCAGACATTGAGCGTTTAAAGACAGAGAACCCCGGATTGTACAAATGATTAATGTTCAGTTTAGACCAACTAACAAAACAAAACTAGTGCGGGCCAGTTTTATGCGAGACTGTTGAACAAGATCATCAACGACGGTTCGTATGTCTTTATCAAGACCGAAGTGGACCGTTTAGAGTCGGTTATGAAGGCCGGCAGCATTGATGACGTTCAAAAGGACGAGTTTGCCATTAGGAGGAACATTTTGTCTCGCTTCTTGTCCTTTATCGAAGCTTCCGGGGATGTTTACTTGAAAAACGAGCAGTGAATCTTGCTAGACCTGATGATCTAAATAAATAAATACTGAAATAAAAATTAATAATATATGGATTTAATTTACGGCTTGCACGATGCAATCAACCCTCTTCCCCTGATCACAGCCTCCTTTTCCAGTGGCCATGTCCGCATGGCCATGATAAAGGTTTTGGGAGTGACTTTGCTGTTTTCCTTTTTCCTGCGCGTGGGGAGTGACTATATAACAAGCACATTTGCAATCGGCAAGGCACTCACATCTGCCCTCGACACCCTCACCCAAATGGCCTTTTCCATCGTCCCCCCTTTATTATCGAGCACTTTTAAAGCCGACTGCATCCGCCATTTAAAGATTAAAGAGGAGCGGAGTGCGGTGCGGGTGAGGAAACAGTCCATTTTTGACACTATTGAAAAGTTTATCTATCTGGGGATTGTGAATGTATTCGGCTCTTTACTCTCCTTGACGCCCCGATATGGATATTTGTTCAAACTATTCTTTGGCAGCATCTTGACTGGCTATTACATATTAGAGTATTTACATAATGTTTGTCATTCTAACAAACACCAACACATTAATAACACTAAAACATCATAGACCGAGATGGCTGGCTGATGGATTGTCGTTTAGGAAAATGTTTTCCATTTTGGAGACCAGATGGTTATATTTCATCGGGCTGGGAATGGTCCCGGTGTTGGTGTATAGACACAACAACTTGAATGACGCCATGCTGATCATATCCATCTGGCAAATAAGCTCCATGTGGAATGGGTGGAAAAGGGCGGGCATATTTTTTAAATTGACCGGTGGTACTACAGGACAACACGGTACTACAGCACAACAACCACAACCTAAGTATCCAAAACTGCCCCTGTTCGCCTTGCAATCCAGGGGCACCCAGGTCATCCGGGCATTTATCCTGAAAGCGCGCCCAAAAAAGCAGCGCGTTGATTGATTTAGGGTGGTTTTCTATAAAATCCTTTCTTTTCTTTTTGCTTATTATTATAATCATCGACAAACTACTATACACACATGAATAATAATTACTGGAGCTTGACCGACTTTGACGCAGACTCGCACACGGTCAAAGTGTGTCTTTTGGAGAGAGTTGAATTGTTAGATGATTGCAACGTAGTCATCGTCAAGCAAGCAGGAGCAGGCGATTTGAAACAAACTGTTAAAGACAAACAGTACAACAAGGGAGCCGTATTGGAGGTGCCAGTGTGGTTGGCTAGGAGACTGGTGCACATGAGACTAGCTTACATTCCCATAGACCCCTCTCCGTGCCGTCAAGTCAACAGACTGGTCAGGGACTGTGTGCAGGCCGGTCCCCGCTCCATCCAGATGGCCGATGTGCTGAGTCAGGATGGCGCGTCATCGCACTTTTTGGGCGGAACCCATCAATCTTTTTATCCTTTGATGAGGAGGCTGAGTGCTCTCCAACCCGCCTTGCATTCATGCTCCCTTGGACTTGAATGCTTAAGGGGCCGGTTATCCTTATTAACCGAACCATTTTCCTACACTGCATCCTCATCAAACATATCGTCCCCATCAGACACTCTGCACAAATTGGACAAGTTTGAGCAGAGAATATTCAAGCAGGCGCAACGGACTGCGAAGCAAGTGAATGGGTGGGCGAGTCGATTGTGAAATTTATTGTTTTATTTGTTCAGGTTGTGTCTGGAACAGTCCATGACATATATTGTGGGAATGTAATCTGAAGGATTAAACACTGGTTTTAGATTGTGTACTGACTGTTTGTTGAACTCTGCAAATTAATTATGTATCATTACATGAACCAATGGAAATTCGGTTTTTGCCCATTCATACTTGCCACGCCTACACCAATAGCACGCTTTGCTCCCCAACTAAGAAACCCACAGAAATGTCCGACGTCAAGCAAGAACAAAAAAGTGCGTGGAACATTGACGAGAAAGGACAGTTTGCGTGTTGTTGTTGATTTTGGTAATGTACTGCATGTAAGTATGCCCGCTATAGGATTCATTATTTCAAGTTTAAAGTTTAAAATGTACTTATTAAAATGGTGTTCTAAATATACTAGTTGCTAGTTGAAGAAAGCATGTAGAGTTGGCTTATAGACAAAGATTTCCGACACTAGCAACGTTTAATTAAAGTAATTTTCGGAGATCAAAGGGTTATACAGAAGCCGCAATATGATGGGCGCGTCGAAAATCAGATTCCGACCAGGGTATACAGTTGATGACTGAAAAAGAACAGAAGGCTCGCGTGGGACGGTTCGGATGGACTGCCGCCATAGGCAACATCATCCTTTCCTTCGTATTTTCGGGTGTCTGTGCTTCCAGGATATGGTGGGAGATGCAGTTCATGTCGATGAGGGCGCCGGTTGCGTACGTCATGGCGGGTCTGTATTTCGTGCAGAGCGTCTATTTCTCTGTCCGGTTGCTTTCGGATCCACATTTATCAGCGAGTGTCTACCGGCCGATGCGCTGGTCGGCCATGATTCTGGAAATTGCCGGGGCTGTTGTCGGACTGCAAGACATTTTGTTCACATTCCTTTCGGAGCGCTTCTCTGAGGATGAAAAGATATTCAAGTGCGTCATGGACGTGATCTTCTTTTTGGGAGTGCCAGTGTTGCAGCTCGTCTACCACTCCGCCGTCTTGAATGCTTTGGAGGAGCGAGAAACGTCAAGAGGAATGTCAAAGGAAAGTTGGGTGCTACCGTGGATAGTCGAGTCGCGCAAAGAGACAGTTTAATACTTAAAAGGCATTTTTATCCCAATGATTAAGGTTGACCAATGAAAAATCGCCAAATCAGCCAATGAAAAATCAGCATTCGTTCGATTTTCTTTTTCCTTACTCGACACATCTCACTTATAAAAGCTCATTTATCCCTACCCTCAGCAGCCAGAGCAACAAACTTTTCAATGACTACTAATCATTACAATCATTGAGAAGAAAAGGCATCCCACACCAGGTGGTTGGGACGGGCCGCGGCGATCGGAAGCATTGTCGCATCGTTTGCCTTTTTGATCGCTTGCGGATACGACATTAGCATCTTGGCCACGACGAAGAAAAGCATCGATTTTGACGTGACGGTAAAGCTGATTGCCATTCCGATCGCCTCCACTGCCGCCTTTGTCAGCATCGGGTACTCGGTCGCCTTGATGTGCGTCCCAGATCTGTCCTTTGCCTGCTATTGGGCCACCTGGACGTCGATTATAATGGTCATTGCCGGATCGCTGGCTGCGTATGCGTCAATCTCTGCTGATGCTGCTGGAGGGGGAGACATTAAAGAAACTGCGAAGGCGCTGCTCACTTTTGTCGTGTATCCAGTGTCCCAGCTGATCTATCACTCGATCATCTCGGCATCCCTGCGCAATCGCGAAGCTAGTTGCTGTCTGCCGTAGCTTGTCGATAATCGACTAAACAACAACAACAGCAGTTGACTGTTGGTAAAGAAAGAAATTAAGATCCACTTTGCAATTGTTAAATCATTCAGTAAAAAGCACTTTTGATTCAAGCCGCAAGCAATCATAGCCTGTTTTTAAAATGCGGACGAATGAATATTCGGGAATTCCGTGCGAAAATTGTACTAATTAAAACATCTTCTACAATTTTTCAAACAGACACCAAAAAACCAATGAACCATTTCAAAGAGTTTAGAGACATGCTTTGCTCTGCAACTAACAAACCCTCAGAAAACAACACAAGCTCAAAATGCTTCACCTTCAGCAGCACAGAGGCGATCGGAAAATGCTCGCGCAAGCTTTTCTTCTCTTGCTTCGATCAGTACAGACGAAGAGGATTGTCGGCGTTGGTGAAGGATCAGGACATGCTCCGCGTGGCCTCCTTCATCACCCCATCTACTTTTGCCGAAGCTCTAATAGTAGTAACTGAGGTTGACCAATGGAAAATCGCCGATTCCGCCAATGAAAAATCCTCATTTTAAAATCTGGACCAATGGAAATTCGGCTTTTGCCTGTTTTTAGATGTAGCGAGACGGAGATTTTTATGTAGACGCGCTCCTAGCTACACCCTTTGCTCTACAACAAAGAAACAAACTCCCCCCCCCCCCACAAGAAACAACACACATTGAAGATGTATCAAGTACAGCAGCAAGAACAACAAAAGAACTGCTGCCGCTCAGGATGGTTCGGATGGGTGGCCGCCATCGGAAACATTATCTTTTCGTTGACAATGTTTGGTATCCTCATCTTCTTAAAATTTGACGGCTTTAATGAATTGGCAAAGAAAGGTTTTTCCAAGATGATGCAGGAAGATGATGGCGCGGATAAGATCGTACAGCTAACCTTCGTCTCGGTTGCAGCCATGTGCTTTTTGATCAGCGCCGTTTTTTCGATTGTCTTGTTAAGCGTCCCGAAATTGTCGTTCGCCTGGTACTGGCCCACCTGGACCTCCATCTTGTTGGTGATCATGGGCGCCATCATCGGAATCCTTTCCGTCTTGAATACAAATCCCAGCGAGGATCCTGAAGTGATAGTATTCCTCGTGCTGTTGTTCTTTGGGGTCCCATTGTCCCAACTCGTCTATCATGCTGTTGTGTCGGGTTTACTGCGCAAGCGAGACAATGACAAGGAATTCAATTGTTGCTTACCATGGAACATTGACGAAAAAGGCCAAAATGTGTGTTGCTGTTGATCCATGAGTTTTGATCTTCATGCGTGGAGTTTAACTCTGTGTAAATGTACAGTAGTTGACCATCGGTAAAGTAATTAATTTTAGGTCAACAAGTAATTAATTAAAATTGGTTTTGAAATGTCCAAAGTACGACGTGGTCCCATCAAGCTGACCGACGACGACCAGATAGTCGCTGCTAATGTGAAGGAGGAAAATAAGGGTATTACTGTTGAGGGTAATGCTACGGAGAGTGAAATTAAGCCACCTGTATATGACAGTAACCCAAACTCACCTCCAACCCACGCTACTACACCCACAAATGATAGTAACACGTGGGGCGGCTGGTTCTCCACTTTGAAGACGAAGACGACGCAAGGCTTTGACCGGCTGTACGAGTTGGCCAATCAGCCGGTCAAACTGAGGGACTCTCCACCCGGCAGCTGGGACCATGGTGCGGCTGTTGCTACAAATGCGGATGCACTGGACGAATTGATTAAGCGCGCCCAAAACCCTAATGCCCATGATGGGGAGGCGGCAAGTCCAAAGCAACAGAATGACCTGTTCAAACCGCTCGACATGGCCTCCGAGGCCATCACCGGGTACGTCCAGTATGGATTGGCGCGCTTAAAATCGCCCGGTGACCCTGATATTGATCAATCCGTAAACAGCACTAATACGAATAATACGAGCACTTTGAAACGATTGTCCGACTTTGCCAGCAAGGCCAGGGACCACTGGCAGTCGCAAATCAATGCGGTGGATGACACGGTCGAAAGGACGGTCGATGATGCTTTCCGATTGTATAACGGGGCCGTTTATCAGGAACAAGTGATGCGCAAGTCGCAAGCCACGCAAAAGCAATGCAAAGCCAAATTGCGGGCAATGACGCCAAAGGAGCACGAATCCGTTGACCAAAAATTACAAATTATAGACCAAGCCTTTGACAGTGAGCGACTGTTAGAGTCGGTGGTGTTGATTGAAAAGACAGACATAAAGAGGTTGTGTGAACAGGTACTGATGGTGTAACATAATAGTATTTCTTGTAGTTGGAGCTGGTTGGTAAACACGATCCACAGCTAGTGGCCCTCGTCGAATCTATCGAATCGACTGAAGGATCAAATGCAAAGACTATTTTGAGGAACAAGCTAGCCCATCTGACCAGTCTGTTTTGTCAATCAGTACCTTTCTCCTCTGATTACACCACTAATACATACAAAAGATGTCCACGTTTGAGAGGTTCGATGATTATGAACGGATCCAATCCACAATTGGAATGATGATTTCAGAGATCCAGTTGATCGCTGAACGCGCCGACTTGATGGAGGACGGGCAGTATTGCACGCACTTACTGGTCGACTCGGCCTACCACTTGATTCCCATGATCAAGTGGGAATTGCTCTCCGCCTCTTCTTCATTCCTAAAAATGAATGACATTGCTAGTGCTCTCGACTCTATCGATGTTCCAACTGACCACGGTGATCCTGATATTCATGAAGCCAATTGTGATTACGATTGTACTGATGACATCAAAGAGGTCAATGACAATGTTCAAGAAAAGGAAGAAGACAAAGATTCACTCACATAATCCTCTTGTCTCTTTCCTCGTTCCAAGGCCCACTTGATGTATTCGTAGCAAAAGATGAATTGCTCTTCATTCTCCACGAACCAGGGGCGGTGTCGTCTGCATTCCTTGATAAATGCGAGTATATAATCTCTATTGTCTACGTCTTCAGGATCAGTCTTAACTACACTATTATCAGGATTACATAAGCGCTTCAGACAGGCATCAATGGTGACAAAGGTACCCGTGCGACCTACCCCCGCACTGCAGTGAATGATTACTGAAGGCGATTTTGCGTACATTGGATCGGCCCTTATCACCGAGTGTAAATTGTGAAAAGCTAAAAAGGATGTGGGCGGTGCATGATCAGGCCACTGCTCGTAATGATACTGCGTGACCATCCGATCCTTGCTGTCACATTCCAGCCTAAACATGCGTTTCACTAATCCCTGCCCCACATTACATTCCTCCACAAATGTCACCGTCAGCCTTCCATCACACGCACTCAAGCATTCATCTACACTTTCGGGCCAGTAGCGGTCGGCCTTGCGTGGATCCACTTTCACCAGCATGACAATGCAGCTTGCTTCGGTCTGCCAGACCATCCGCCAAAAGTCATCAACAGTCGCATCTTTCAAAGGGGCCTGGGTGATAATGTATCGATTATCCGTCCCCACATAGCTCGCATTAATGTACTCTTCTGAATCCGATTGACCACTATTCAATAATTTTACTCGGCTGCCATCGTTCAAGGGGAGGATTATGCGATAGCGATTCTTGGCGGCGAATGGGGGACTGGTCCACTTTGCAAACAGCTGATAAGGGACACCAGGCAGGGTGGACGAGTATGCCTCGAGCTCTTCAAACTTGCGCCTTAAAAGTCTCCTGTGATCGCCGCCTTTGGTGAAAATGTCATCCAAAAACTTTGCCATTTCGTTTAAAGTATTGACAATAGAGACAGCACAGGATGGATTATGCGCGCGCGACGCCTAGAACAAATTGCCCTCCTTGTACCCCGGTTGACTTTATTCACCCCTTACACCCCCATCCCATCCCATGCATCGATAATGCCAAAGAGAACGGCCGGGGATAGGCCGGCACTGTTGTAAAAACACCCGTCCACCCTGGTCAGCCAGCGAGCCCCCGTGCCCATCACCGTCAATGCCCCGCTGCCGGTCATGCATTCACGCAAATTGTCATCATTTTTCAAATATTCCTCCACTTCTTGTTTTTGATATTGCCGAAAGTGGATGCGCGACTTGGATCCCTTTTGCATCATGGTGCCATCTCTACCGCGTACAATCACGCTCGTATAAACGTCAGCGTACGTGTTCACTGCGTGTGCCATCAGCATCTCAACAGCCTCCCTATGACTATTTGGCTTTTCCATGATCCTTCCGTCCGGGGAGATTACAATGGTGTCGGCGTAGATGGCAAAATCGTACCCGGCACATTCTAGGCACGACTGTGCCTTCAGCAAGCACGTGGCATCGCAGTACTCTTCCGGTGTCTTGTAATCTCCCTTTGGCAAGTCTTCCTTTGCATTGGTCGGTCTTTGCACAAATTCGAATCCACAGTATTTAAGAATCACTGCCCGAGCAGTGGAGCCAGAGCCTAAAAGCACAACCACCATTGGGAAATTATTTATTAATACAAATTAGATTGTCAAACAGTGACTTGATTTCCTCATCTCCCTCCATCACATGTTCCAGCAATCCAAAGTGCGCTGCAAAAGTGTACAAATGGTTCAATAGAGTGTGAAAGTGGGCCTGCATGGACATTTTGACAATTGATCCATAACATTCCTCACATGACACCCAGTGCAGCATCACCATCAACAAAATCTTTACCATCCAGGGAACCAGCTCTGACGCAAAATTGTCCGGAAAGGGGACATGGCTCCTAGTCGGAAACGCTTTTGGATCTTCAATCACCAACCTGACCTGCCCCAAGCCCCTTTGAATATAGTCTTTCGCACTTGTCCCCGCCTCGACAATGGCATGATTTTGTCCGATAGACATGTCACGCTTGCAAGGGGGCACTATGACGACGAGATCGTTGATCATTTGATAGAAATCAAAGACTACAATGAAAGGATGAGACAAAAAGACAAACAAACAAACAGTTACTGTTGGATGCAAACCACTCGTTCACATTGGCAATCCCCTTTGGACACTCGACATACGCAGTAAAATCTTTTAAAAATATTTTTGCATTCTTTGCGTTCTCCCTCACCAATGCCCAATGCTTTTGGTCTTTGCCATCTGCATTTACTGATGTCGAGTGCTTTTCCATTTGTGAATTGTCGCTAACAGATTTCTGACTAGACCATGGCCATTTCCACGATTGGTTCCTATGTGTTTTTTGTGTTAGTATTAAAATTAAGCAATATAAGTGACACACAAGTACGTCGAGGAGGTGAACATTGCAAAACAGTTGACTGTCGTTCGTTCGGGCGAATCGTCTTCTCCTCTCCTCAGGTCGGGCGTAATGATGTGAGACGTTTAATTTATTTTTTATAGTTTATATATTTATATTTAATTTGTGCACGTGTGGCTTGGCATGCTGGTACTATGTGTACCTGACACCATGACAACTTAAAATTAATGAGCACTGGTAGAATGGGTGACAATGCAGGCTGCCCGTAGCCAATAGCCACCCCCATCAGCCGTCATGATCACACACACCCCGTCTACCCGTACTAAAAATTGATCATCCCATGCATTGAGTTCGAGGACAGGTGACTCTAAGAGGCCCATCTGGCACAACTGCGGGCCAGTTAAAACGTAATATTGAGACTCCCTCCGGGGAATTTCGAAATGCTTGAATACGCGGATGATGCTGTCGGTGCCTTGCTTTATGAATATTTGAAGCTGCTGAGTGCCTGCGGATGTAAACTTGAATTTTGATATCAAGGTAAACAAGCGGTGAAAGTGTGCCTTGACAAGGTCAAAGTCGGCGTCAGAGGGACCCAAGAATTTGGATATTGGCGGCAGTTTGACAGTTGATCTTTCGCGCTGCTCCTTTAGCCTAATCAGCTCCCTCTTCATTGCTTCAAATGTTTCCTTATCGAGTGTCTCAAATCGCAGATTTTCGATTTGTTGACTTTGAAGCATCAAGTTCTGACTGCTTTGACGATTTCCACTGTTTTCATAGTTTTCTTTGTCTTCGCCGTTGCTGATTACCGGCTCTCCCTGCCGCAGAATACAAGGTTGATTATTATAATCGGGACTTTTCAGTTTGCCGCGCCGATTGTTGAACCAGACGCGGATTCGATGTTCCTCCTCCTTTGTCAAGGCAGCCAAGTTTACAATTTCATTGTGGGTGGGACGGGTGTTCCTTGCGAAAAAAGACTCTAAAATCTGCAATGCGCGTCCCTTGATGCGATGCCGTCGCTTTGGCGCATGTTGTGGATTTTCGTTTGCTGTCTGGTGGTTTGTGGCTGCTAGAATAATGTTTGGGGACAAGTGTCTGGATTGTCGCTGCCGTTCTATTTCGAGCAAGGCCTCCAATCTCGCTTCCACGTCCGCATTCCTTTCTTCCCGGTTGCCGTCTATTGTGGCCATCTTGAATCCTATATGTACGGTATGTACTGTATGTGTCAATTGAGGGTTCGTCCTTAATGTCAAAATGTAATTTTGTTTAAGCCAAAGGTAGAGATTGATTCTGGAATCCTTTGTATAATGTATTTACTATCAGCAACTTATCAGCAATAGCCTCCCTTAAAAATACACCAGAAAAATAGTTACACTCTGTTCAATCAGCTGATTGCAAATTGCAGGTTTACTGTTGGTGAAAAAAGTTTATCAACCCCGGTCGGTGTAGGTGAGTTTAATTAGCGAGAAATACTTACTTATGAGCATTAGCTTAAAGGCCTTGCTCGAAGCATTGGAGCGGATCGCGCCTATTCGATTTGCCGACAGCGCATGGGACAATGTCGGATTGTTGTTGGAGGGGTCCCGTTCTGTTATAAACAAGATCATGGTGTGCAACGATTTGACCGCGCCGGTCCTGCAAGAGGCCATCTCCATGAATGCCGACTTTATCGTCGCCTACCATCCCCCGTGGTTTCGGGCAGAGAAGCGAATGACCTTGACCGGTGGTTTGGGTTTAATGTGCCGGGCGAGTCACCACGGCATATCCGTTTATTCGCCTCATACGGCTCTGGATGCGATCCCAGGCGGAATCAATGATTTCCTGATCAGATTTGGCGATTTCCCGTATATTGATCATCCAGTGGCCATACTGGGGACAAAGGCTAATGAGCCGGAAGATCGAGTTACCGGATATGGAAGGATAGTGGAATTAAAAGATGGAATCACTGTGGAGCAAGCCTGTGATGCTGTCATGCGTTTACTCCATTTGGACACTGTCCGTATCGCCAGGGCCCTAGACGACAATCTTAAGGATGGTAATGATGACAAGGGGAACATTAGAAAGGTGGCCGTGTGCGCTGGCTCTGGTGGTTCCTTATTGACACCCAATCTGGATGTTGACCTGGTCATTACGGGAGAGTTGAGCCATCATCAGATGATTGCGTTGAATAGTGCCGGGTGCAGTGTCATCTTGACCGAGCATTCCAATTCGGAACGAACTTATCTTCGTCAAGTCTACATGGAAAAGTTGAAAAGTGCGTTACCTGATTTGGAAATTGTGTTTAGTGAGCGCGACAAGGACCCGGTCCAGTTTTACCACATGGGAAAAAAGTAGTAAATAGTTTATAATCATTTTTCAAAGATGGAGCAGTTTGTCGAGTACATGACCGTTTATGAAGGGATTGAGAGTAAAAGTAGATCATTAGAGAATGCTCTTTTAGAGATTACATGTACGGTAATAGAGCCTGTCAATGACGAGATGATCAAATATGATGAAATCACAAATGACAGTACGCCATTCAATGATCTCCTTAAACTACTCTTACGCTCTGAACACAACTACTGCACATTGGCATTGGTGATGCGCGCCAAGCGGGAATTGAACCTGCAACTCGACCAGTTCATATCCGAACGGGACATTTGCATGAATCGATTATTATTAATAGTCAATCAGACAAAGGCGGCCCGGTCCGCGTATAGAGATGTCTGCAAAGCCTTACGGGATTGTTTATTGCCGAGCATTCACATTGCCAGTGTGCTCTTTGATGATTGTGGTGATTTGAAGGGTGTGGTTAGATTGTTTGCGCTTAAATGGATACTACATGCAGTCACAACACTCGAACAAGTATTGGCAGAATCAAAGGACACGTTGGAGCTGAACGCCCTTTGGACCCAAACTTTGATGCTAAATAGGCAGTTGGAGAAGCAGGGGGTCGCCTTTCTGCCGGCTGTTGAGCAATTGTTTATCAAAAGAGCGTGTGAGTTGATCAATGTAGAGTCGTGTGAAAGCGATGACGAATATATCATCGCATTGAATGCGTGTCGATACTTTGCTCATCCTGCCGTCCTCGACTTTCTGTTTACCAAAATCGACTGCACTGAAAACGATCTTCTCAGTGAGGCGACCAGGGAAAAGGTGCAACAATTTCGACGACCGGGGTCCAGTGAATGAATCATCATCCTACTGTGAAGTATCCCCATCTCCTCGTTGGTAGACACGCGCATTCCACCTCTCCCCACAGCAATATTAATCAATATAGTAGTACTAATCAACAGCAACACTTGAATATTACCAATTCCGTACACAGCACACATACACAAAGCAGCAACAACAACATATACGATACTGTACACATGACCGTGCCGGCAGCTCATAGGGCCTTGTGTCGCTTGACCGTGGCCACCTTGTTGTTGCAGGCGCGAGCCGGGGCGAGTATTTCCAATCAGGCCATGGCTTTACTGTCCAGTCTATTATCGCGATTACTACAAGTTTTGGCGGGTAATGCCGATAAATACAATCAATCATACCAAAGCATAATTGACATGAGCGCAAAACTCGCCCTTCCATATTCGAATGCGTCAGCTATTGGTACGGGACACGCAACAAATGATTTATTAATGTATTTGCGCCAAGTAATGCAGGCGGAATTAAGGGGTCCCCGGGGCGTCACCTCGAGTGACCTTGGCACGATTGGATTGGTGCCTAAAGAGTACAAGTTGATCTTTGATTATGGGAGGATTGAGGAGCCATTCCATTCGTTCCCTCCTTTGGATGTTGATACCAACACCGACTTGAATGATCAAGAGGATGATGCCAATGTACGAGAAGCAGAATAAAGGTCGAGTGCTTTTGTCATCAAACGCATGCTCTCTGCCATTCTTTCGAGCATCTGGTCAGCATTGAGCAGGAGGGAGGACGATCCAATCTTCCAATGTTCAATTTCGTCCGGCTCACCGTCGTTATATGACACGACGACAGGCATTTGGTCGCGTTCGTAGAGTCGATTGCGCACAAACGCCAACAGCAATCGTCCTCCGTCTTCTTGCTCTGGCCACCGTGAATTGCCGGCAATCATTTGTAGCTTGGGCCAATAGTCCACGACAAATTTGTTGTACTCGGCCCGGAAGTGCACCTCGTTCTGGTTTGGCACGGTTTGGCCGGGCAAATTGTTTGCAATGCTGACCGGAAAGCACCCCAGCTTTCGCTGATAGTCAATGTAGACAGGGACCGTGTCGGAGGGCAGACCCGGTCTGGCAAAGGCCATCTGTAAGGACTTGCTACTGCTACTGCTACTGCTGCTGTCGACGACGATAGAGTAGACGCACCGGAGCGGAAACAGCAGATTGCCCCGCACCAGGCCCTCCACAATGACGGCTGATTCGGGTTTGATCCAAAGGGTCTTACAATAGGCCTTCAAAATGTCTGTCCGTGTAGAGCTTGCGTCTACGGAAATGTTAAAGTCATGTCCCAACGGGGTCTCCAAGCTGACCATAAATCCCCGTTCACCGGGCAAGACGAGATCAGGCGGCGAACGCTTCCGGAAATTGAAAAACACGAATGCCAAGACGCCAAGAATCGACATCACAGCGAAAAA
>ERZ1066135.838-NODE-838-length-13656-cov-6.397471_pt1 | contig 13656 bp, 7 predicted proteins | sample MGYA00382782_ERZ1066135 | MGnify/ENA primary metagenome ERZ1066135 (study PRJEB33369, sample SAMEA5778365) | biofilm metagenome | biome: Industrial cooling water; feature: Water cooling tower basin; material: Biofilm | place: United Arab Emirates | collected...
TCTCTATACCGCGGGCCTGCCGGACGTTGACCTTTTGATACGTACGAGCGGCGAAATGCGTATCTCGAATTTCCTGCTTTGGCAGATCGCCTACGCGGAGATCTATGTGACGGAAACGCTTTTCCCGGACTTCCGACGCCCGCATATTTTTGAGGCTATCATTGAATACCAGAAACGCGACCGTCGATTTGGCGATGTCAGATCTTCCTGAATGGCGCCGGAAATGCATAGGCAATTGCCTATTCGATGCATTCTCGCGAACAATCTTTGAATGAAAACCCGACTTCTTACCGCCGCAATTGCCCTGCCGATCTTGATCGCTTCGGTGATCCTTCCTTGGTGGTTTCCCGAGACCGTATGGCTTTTTGTTGCGATCGCGGTCCTTGCCCTCGGTGCGGGGCTGTTCGAGTTCTTCACGCTCACGAAAAAGCTTGAACTAAAGGCCGACGCCGGTTTGGCATATCTCGGATCGGCGGCCCTTGTCGTAGCATTCATTTTCGACGCTCCGGCAAAGGCCCCGGAGCTATTGTTGCTTACTCTGGCGCTTTCATTGATCGTTGTCATTATTGCGGAAACGTTCAGATTCCAAAAGGACTTTTCGAAGCTGCTTGCGGGGCTGGGCGTTACGGTTTTTGGGGTGATCTACATCGCCTTTCTTGGCGGATTTCTCATTGCGACGCGGGTTGGATTTGAGAACATCCCGGGGCTTTCAACGAAGCTTTTGCTCTTCTTTTTTGCGGTGATCTTTGGCTCCGATTCGGGTGCATATTTTGCAGGGCGAGCCTTTGGCAAGCACAAACTTGCACCGGCGATCTCGCCCGGAAAGACGATCGAGGGGTTGATCGGCGGCCTTTTGGCGGCGGCCGTTATAGCGGCGGCCTGTTCCTGGTCATTTTTCCCCGAGCTGAATGTTTGGTTTGCCATTGGCTTGGGTACAGTCATGGCGGCGGTCGGTGTTCTCGGCGACCTGGCCGAAAGCGCGATGAAGCGAGGCTCAGGCACAAAGGACGCAGCGAACATCCTGCCCGGCCATGGCGGCTTGCTCGACAGACTCGACAGTTTGCTTTTGAACGCTCCCATCCTGTATTATTTCGCTCGTCTTTATTTTTAACATTTGATGAACGCTTTTCGGCTGAACAACGACAATAATACCTAGGGCGAGGACGCAGAATAGATCGCGTTCCGCCTTTCGTTTGTCGCAGATCGAAAGGCTTTTTTGTTTTTTTATGCTTGATGTTTTGGGAAATCTTGAAAGAACTCATTCCTGCGGCGAACTGCGTGAACAGAACGAAGGCGAACGAGTCGTCCTCATGGGCTGGGTCGCCAAGAAGCGCGACTTTGGCGTATTTACGTTCATTGATCTTCGCGACCGCGAGGGAATTACGCAGGTGGTTGTCAGCTCCGAAACGGCCGCTGAGGCTCATGCGAAGGCTAAATCGATCCGCGGCGAGTTTGTGATCGCTGTCAAAGGTGCGGTCGTGTCCCGTGCCGATGGCACACACAATTCGAAGCTCGCGACCGGCGATATCGAAGTAAAGGTCGAGGAGCTTTTGATCCTCAACGATGCCGCCGTTCCGCCTTTTCAGCTTGAGGTCGCCGGTTCTGAGAACCTCGCCGCCGAAGATACGCGGCTAAAATATCGTTATCTGGACCTTCGCCGGCCGCAGCTTCAGCACAACATCCGAATGCGGGCAAAGGCCGTCAAAGCGATCCGCGAATACTTCGATGGCCGCGGCTTTATTGAGATCGAAACGCCGATCCTTTTGAAATCGACGCCCGAAGGAGCGCGCGATTTCATCGTTCCGTCGCGTATCCATACCGGAAAGTTCTTTGCACTGCCGCAGTCGCCGCAGATCCTAAAGCAGATCACGATGATCGCCGGGTTCGATAAGTATTATCAGATCGCCCGCTGTTTCCGCGATGAGGACCTCCGTGCCGACCGCCAGCCGGAATTCACCCAGCTCGATATGGAAATGTCCTTCGTCAACCGCGAGCAGGTTTACCGCGAGATGGAAGGCATGTTCAACCATGTCCTTAAATTGATCGACGTCGATCTGCCTGCCGAATGGCCGCGGATGACCTACGCCGAAGCGATGCGCCGCTACGGCAGCGACAAGCCCGACCTGCGATTCGGTATGGAACTTAAGGATCTTAGCGCCGTTTTGAAGGGCACCGACTTTGCTCCGTTTGCTGACACCCTTGAAAAGGGCGGTGAGATCAAATGCATCGTTGCGAAAGGAAAAGCGGACTACTCCCGGAAGCAACTGGACGAGCTTCAGGAGTTCGTTAAACGATATGGTGCCGGAGCAATGGCATGGATCAAGATCGGCGACGAGTTGACCGCATCCTTGCTGAAGGTGCTTGGCGAAGCCAAAATCACGGAATTGGCCGCGGCCGCGGGCGCCGAAAAGGGCGATGCCGTTCTGATCGTTGCCGGAAAAAAGAGCATGGTCGCTGCTTCGCTCGGTGCACTCCGGAATGAGATCGCTCGACGCGAGAACCTGATCGACCGCAGCCAATACGAGTGCCTAATCGTCACTGAGTTCCCGATGTTCGAACACGATGATGAGACCGACACTTACATCGCTGCACATCACCCGTTCACTTCCCCGATGGACGAAGATCTGGAGATGTTCAAGACGGCTGTCAACGACTCGTCTCAGCATCATTTACTCGGAAACGTGCGGGCAAAGGCCTACGACGCAGTGATAAACGGTTACGAATGCGCCGGCGGGTCGATCCGTATCCATCAAAAAGATGTTCAGGCGCTTAACTTCAAGGCTCTTGGAATGTCGCCCGAATCTGCTCGCTCGCAGTTCGGATTTTTCCTCGACGCACTCGAATACGGCACGCCGCCGCACGGCGGTTTCGCCGCCGGTATCGAAAGGACCTGCATGATACTGGTGGGAACGGAAAATATCCGTGACGTGATGGCCTTCCCGAAAACGGCCTCAGCACAGGACCTGATGATGGATTCTCCCGGAGTGGTCGACCCGTCTCAGCTCGATGAGCTTGGTATCGCTGTCAATGAAGAAGATTGAGCCCGATCCGCGGATCCGGGCTATTTTGCTTTCTTCTTGATCTGCTCGATCAGGCGCAGCGTGTGGTTGCGGGCTATGAGCGGCAAGCGCTCGTCGTTGGCAAGCTCATTTAGAAGAGGGAGCATTTGCACCGGGTCCGAGATCTCGTTTCTTTTTAGGTAGGCATCCAGTCGGGCAATGAGTTTTGGCGATTCTAGGGGCTGATTCTCACGTGCGAGGGTCATATCGAACCGCCAGATGAATTGGTTCGCTACCTTTCGGTATTCGCCCGCCAGTGACTTCGCAAATTGATTGTCTGTCCAATTGAACTCGGCGGTTCGGCTTCTTTCGCCCTTCGAATAAGTTATTCGAACTGTCCCAAGGTGCGAGAAATCCTTTTCGTGCTGATACGATTCGCTCGATTCAAGAAACCGGAGTTCCGCAAGGCTCGCATTTATTCGTGCGAGGGCCGTCTCGGAGATCTCGATCGGCTCGGTCACCGGCTCATCCTGATCCGACTGGAGGAATTCGACAGTTCCCTTCCCGAGATCATTATGACGAACCAGAACCCGGCTTAGCGCAAAGTTAGGTTGAAAAAAGAGGTATTCGTACTCGGCCGTTGCCTTATTTTGGGGCTTTACCGTAGGAGTTTCCGCCGATGGACTGCCCTTTGGACGGTCATTTCGCTTTACCGGCACGGGCTCTTCAGTGTTCTCTGCAACCTCACTCGCGGGGGAAGGAGCCGGCGTTGGCTGTTGTGCTTTTACGGCCGTCGGCTTCCGCTTGGCCGTATTTCGCTTTTGACCGATAGCTTCGCCCGCGGCGAAGAGGAGCGAAATAAGGAGGATGGATATGGCCGTAATTCTCGTCAGCATCTTTCCGGTCAGCCCCTTGAAAACAAAGCGTGATTATACACCAATCAAAGGAGTCTTCGATGCGACGCGACCGGGTTTGGTTTGTTTGTTATTCGAACCGCACGGAGACGACCTTGGAAACGCCAGCTTCCTGCATCGTTACACCATAAAGAGCACGGGCAGCTTCCATTGTCCGTTTGTTATGTGTAATGACGATGAACTGGGTCTTTTCTGCCATCTCCGCGATCTTATTTACGAATCGGCCGACGTTTGCTTCGTCAAGCGGAGCATCAACTTCGTCGAGAAGGCAGAACGGCGAGGGCCGGTATTTGAATATCGCCATAACCAAAGCAATAGCGGTCATGGCCTTTTCCCCGCCCGAAAGCAAGAGTATGTTCTGAAGCCGCTTGCCCGGCGGCTGGGCGACGACCTCGATTCCCGCTTCAAGGACATCATCTGATTCGAGAAGCGTCATTTCGCCGCTTCCACCGCCAAAGAGCTCCGAGAAGAACTCTTTGAAGTTACTGTTGATCGCCTCGAAAGCTTTCACAAAGCGTTCTCGCGACCGGGTCTTTATCTCGCGCAGAGCTTCCTCGGCTGACGCAATGCTCTCGATGATGTCTTGCCGCTGAGATGAAAGGAAAAGAAGCCGTTCTTCTGCCTCGGCAAGTTCTTCGACCGCCAGCATGTTGATCGCACCGAAGCCATCAAGACGCTCGCGAAGTTCTTCCGCCCGGCCTCTGGCAAAATCAAGCTCAAAGTCCTCGGCGATCGACTCGCTTGCCACAAGTTCATCGAGAGAGCAATGCAGATCTTGAGCACAATTCTCGCGAATGTTCTCAAGCCGGGTCGAAGCTTCGGCGCTCCTCACTTCGATCGCGGCCCTTTCGTTCATTGCTTCACCGGCCGCACGGTTCCGTTCGGCAAGAAGGCCGGAAGCCGCATCCGCATTCTCACGGGCCAATGTCACCGCCGCGATCGCAGCATTAAGTTCCGATCCCTCTGCTTCGATCTCGGTTCCCATTCCCGCAATACGGCTTTCGGTTGTTTCAAGCGATTCGCCGATCTCAACCAAGCGCTTTTCCGCCTCTTCGAGCTCGCGGGTGAGCGTACTCGATCGCAGCTCAAGCTCCTTTTGCTCATTCTCAATGCGCTTAAGAGCCGATTGAACGGCACGGCGGCGTTCGCTCGATGTCGCGGCAAGCGTTCGCCGGTCATTGAGCGTCGCATTTTCGATCTCGGCGTTTTGCCGGGCCGTCGAAAGCCGAAGATTTACACCTTCGATCTTCGTCCTTACTTCGCCCAGCAAGCTTTCGGCAGATCGGCGGTTTGCAAGAGCCTCATCGATCCGGCCTTGTGTCTCAGACGATTCCTTTGCCGTCTGTTCGATCTCTGCCGCAACAACCTTTCGATGGCGGTCCGCCCGCTCGATCTCATGGCGGGCGGTCTTCTCTTCGAGTTCGAGCGCGATCAAATGCCGCTCGACCTTTATCACCAAGGATTGAAGGTCAACGGTCTTTTCCTCAACCTCGGCGAGGACCGAACGGTCATTCTGTGCCTTTTGCTTTGCCCTGTCAGCAGTTCTCGCGAGTTCATCGACCCGCTCGGCGAGCGTTACCAACTCGCGTTTGAATGCAAGCAGCGAATCGCCCTCTTCGCCCTCTGCCCGGACGCCGCTGATATAAAGAGAACCACCGATCAAGATATCGCCATTCCGGCCGACAACGATCCCTTCTTTCGCGATCACCGAGGAAAGATCATCGACGATCTTCGCTGAGGATTCACGTGGAAAAGCTTCACGCAGAATGTCCGCCAACCGGCCTTCGACTCCAAGTGCCGACAGAATATCGGAACTATCGGCCTTCGGCGTCTTCGTTCCTGCGGGCTCGATGCCCGGAGCGATAAGGATCGCGACGCGGCCTGCTTCCCTGCGACGCGACCATTCTGCGATCTTCGCGGCTTCCTCCGCCGAACTGACAATCACGCTTTGTAGGTACGGGCCGAAAAGACTCTCAACGGCGGTTTCGGCACTCTCAGCGACATTCAGAAAATCAGCCAAAACTCCGAGCGGTTCAACTCCGATCTCCGCCCGCTGCGAGAAAAGCCTCTGGATCTCAGGCGAATAAACAGCTCGACGATCCTCAAGTTCCTCAAGTGTCTCCAAGCGGTTCTTTGCCCGGAGCATTTCGCCCTCGGCCGCGGCAAATTCCTGCTCGGAGAGAGCAAGGGTTTCCCTTGCGGCGGCGACATCGGCGGCCAATGCTTCTTTTTCTTTCTCGAATTGAGCGAGCTTTTCGCGTTCGGAAGTGATCTCCGCAACAAGCCGCTCGACCTCAAGGACGTGTTCGTCGTGAGCTTTCTTCGCCCGGCCTTCCTCTATTTCAAGTCCCTTTGCACGCTCCGCAAGCCGCTCGAGGTTATGATTCAGTTGCCGCTCGACCTCACCGAGCCGTTCGATGGCGGCCGTATGCCGCATAAGCTCCGCCCGCTCGGCCTCAAGTTCGGCCTCGATGCCCCGAACCTCTTCCACAAGCTCCGAATAACTCTTTTCGGCTTCGGCGAGGAGCATCCGCGAGGCATCGGCCTGTTCGCCCTCGGCGGCCTCTTCCTTTTCAAGCCGCTCTTTTTCCGACGAAGCAAGCTGCATCCGCTCGGCGGCCGCATCGAGCTCACGCTTAAGGTTGCTTATCCGATTTCGAAGCTCTTCGATCTGTTCGGATTGATAGCGGCGTTCCCTTTCAACACGGTCACGCTCAAGTGCGGCTTCCGACTGCTTTCTTCGGACCTCGGCCAAAGATTCTTCCGCATCGCGGGCAAGCTGGGTCGCCTGCCGGACGGATTCTTCCTGCGCGGTTACGGCGAGCGAACATTCCTCTACATTTTTGACAGCGCCGGACAACTGGACAGAAAGATCTTCGATCACAGTCGCCAGGTGCTTGCCTTCCGCGGCAAATAGCTGACGGAGCAGCACACGGAACTCGTCCTGAAGTGCCACAAAACGCCGGGTCTTTGCCGCCTGCCTTCGCAGCGAATTGGCCTGCTTTTCTATTTCGGAAACAATGTCGGAGATGCGGCCGAGATTGGTCTTGGCACTCTCAAGCCGAGATTCTGCGGCCCGCTGCCGGGTACGGAACTTCGAGATCCCGGCAGCTTCTTCGATAAGGCTTCGGCGGTCCGCAGGTTTTGCGGAGAGTATCTGACCGATCCTTCCCTGTTCGATGATCGCGTAGTGAGCGCCCGAAAGGCCGGTGCCGGCAAAAAGGTCCTGAATATCGCGAAGCCGGCACGATTTGCCGTTGAGGAGATATTCGCTCTCGCCCGAAAGATAAAGCCGCCGCGAGACCGAAACCGCTTCGCCAGGAGCAAAATCAAGAGCGAACGACCTCGGCCGCCAATGGCGCTTTGTCTTTACGGTCCGTGCGGTGCCAACCGCAGCCGTTGCCGCGGCGGCGGCGACCTGAACCTGCTCGACCTCGGCCTCGCCTACATGAAAACCATTCTCGGAGCCGTTCTCATTGATCGACTCGGCGACCTCGGCTGCTGTGATCTCGATCGGTTGCGCTTCGCTGACCGGATCTTCAAGCGCATCTACATCGACGGCAAGCTCGTCAATATTACTAAGGGCTTCGTCTATCTCTTCGAGTTCGTCGTCCTCGGCATCGAATGTCATCTCATCACGGACCAGATGAAGAACGACCTCCGCCATTCCCGAGGGTTTGCGGTTCTTTGTGCCCTGGAAAACAACGTCCTTCATCTCCGCACCGCGGAGCGATTTCGCGCGCTGTTCACCGAGCACCCAAGCGATCGCATCCGACACGTTGGACTTGCCGCAGCCGTTCGGCCCGACCACCGCGGTGATGCCGTTTCCGGTGAAAACGACCTCAGTATGATCTGCAAATGACTTAAAACCTGTTATCTCGAGGCGTTGAAGCTTAAACATCCTATAGTGCTTGCCTGTCTGGGGTAGCACTATATTTTGGGGTATGGCCGCTTTTTAGTCAACCCTTGGATGTTCTTACATTACCTCGGCGCTGACGTCGCGAAGGCCCTGCTGCTCGGCCCGCTCGTGGTCAAGCTCTGTGAGGACATCGAGGAGGAAATTGGTGTTGCTGGTTATCTGAATTACGACCGGAAACTCGCTTTCGGAGATCGAGAACTCGAACGTTCCGCTATTAAGTTCCACTAGGTCACGAAACGCCTTGACGCCGTTCCTGCCATTGCACTCGGCATCGACGATCTGCCCTTCATTGAACGCCACACTGCCCAAATGCAGGTCAGATTTGAGGACGAGCAGGCCGGTCATCTTTGCATTCTCGATGACCTGGATCGCGTCGAATATGCCGACGTATCCCAAGTTCCCGGCAAAGGTCGTATCCGTCCGGACCTTCTGCGGAGACCTGTCGCGGGTAGTTGCAAAGTCCGGCCTTCTTGCCCGGCGTATCGCATCAAGCCCCGGAGCCACAGAAATGCGCGGATCAAGGAGTTTTGCCTCCTGCAGGCGGTCGTAGGCGTGGTCAAATTCTTCGCGGTTAATATATAAGGTAACGAGTGCAAGGCATTGCCTTGCGGCCTCGTTCAAATTCTTCTGTTGAACGCAGATATCACGCATCTTTTCCCGCAGCGGGATGGAACGCGGGCTTCGGTCGATCGATTCCTTTAAAAGCTGGAATGCTTTTTCCGGCGACGCGTATTTAACAAAGAGGTCGGCATCGAGCAGGACGCTCTCGATCGAAACTTCGTTGAAGGGTACCTTTGTGTCTAACATCTGGCTCATTTTAGGAGGGAAACCCGGCGGGTTCAACATTGTTTATTCTAGCACAGCCCGAAAAGGCTTGTCAGCAAGTTTTTGAGCGGTCAGTGAGGGCGGCACGATATGAATCTGAAGCACCGAGCCATGCGAAAACCTTTTCGGCAGCAACTAGTTAGATAAATTGGCCGTTCCGCAAAATTATGATCACGCAATCTTCCGTTTCTACAGTAAGTTACAAGGCGTTTCCGGGTGCTCCGACCGTCCGAAAAGAGGCCGAGGCGTTTCTTCCGACCGAGTTCGGTAATTTCAGCATTGCGGGCTACCGCTCGCTCGATTCGGACGAAGAGTTCGTCGTGGTTTACAAAGGTGCCGAAAACTCGGACAGGCCCGCACCGGTCCGGATCCATTCGCAGTGCCTTACGGGCGATGTATTTCACTCCGTAAAGTGCGACTGCGGCCCGCAACTCGAGCGTGCACTTAAAACTATCGCCGCCGAGGGCCGCGGAGCGGTCGTTTATCAGCATCAGGAAGGCCGGGGAATTGGGATCATCAACAAGATCAAGGCGTATTCCCTGCAAGACAAGGGAGCCGATACGATCGAAGCAAATCTAATGCTCGGGCTTGATGTTGACCTTCGCCAGTACGGGCAATGCGTTGAGATACTTCGCGATCTCGGATTTACGAAGGTGAAGGCCCTGACCAACAACCCGGAGAAGATCCAGGCGATGCGCGACGGCGGGCTTGAGGTGGTTGAGCGTGTCCCGATCGAATTTGAACCCTCGGAACATACCGAAAAGTATCTTAGCGTCAAAAAGTTTCAGATGGGACACTTCCTTAACCTCGTCACACAGAATGTTTAGTACCTCCTGGTGTAGTAACTGCACTTGCCAAAACTAGAGGCGGCCCGTGAGCCGCCTCTTTTTTGCTTACCGATGTCCGATCTCTAGAAATCAAACCTGATACCGACCCTTATCTGCCGCGGCCGATATGCACGCGTCGGGACAAGGAATCCGGTCCTCAACTCTTCAAGCTGAGCCGGCGTCGGGTTTGCCGAAACGGCCTCGAAGTTGATGAATTCGGACCCGAAGCTGAAAACGGCAGCATTGAGGACATTATTGAACTCGATCTGCGGCCTTAGCCTCATCCGCTCGCCGAACCGCCACTCGCGGGAGACATTTATGTCGAAGATGAACTGTGCCGGGCCGGTGCCGGCATTTCTCGGCAGGTTTCCGCCGCGGCCGATCGGCGCCAGCGAAAACTGCTGAGCAACATTTAGCGGAACCGGATCATTGACGTCGCGCCACACGATGTCGCGGATATTTCCGCTGAAATCGGGCCGGTCCGAGTTTACATCATCAAGGTTGCGGTCGTCAGCGGTCTGTCCGCCGTTCGAGATATTGAACGGAGCACTTGAGCCGACCCTCAGGATCGGCGAGAAACGCAATTTACCGAACCACCACGGAGTATCGAACGTTCCGGAAAGGGCAAAGCGATGCCGGCGGTCAAGCAAGCTCCGCGACCATTCGGCCCCAAAGTCACCCGGCGTTTGCGCCGACGAAGTATTTACAATTCCGTCGTCATCAAGGTAAGAGAGGGTGTAGGCCGCACGGAGCGAACCGCCGAAACCCATTCCGAGCTGCCGATAACGCCGCCGCACTTCAAGAATAAGCCCGCGGTACCAACTGGCTCCCATCGAGCCGACCTGTTCCGTTTGCCCGAACTGCGGGAACGGCCGGAGCGAATCGGCAATAACGAGCGCACGTCCGTAGGGGGTCGATGACGAGGTGGAGCGGTTCTGGCTGTTCAGGTTGTAGTAAGTTACGCCGGCATCCGTCCGCGAATCCGGAGCGGTAAGCCCCGCAAACTCGAACCTGATATTCCCGGTCGTGATGCCGCGGGCGAGATAGTCGGCAAGGTCCGAAAAGCCCTGCGGAATGATCGGTGCGTTGGTATTTATCTCTCGCCAGAGGCGGATGGTCTTATTCAGCGTGAAATTTGCCTCGGCGACAAAGCCCTTTCCGATCTCGCGTTCGAACCCGAAGTTAAATTGATAGCTTTCCGGGATCTTGATGTTCTCATCAAGGCTTCGGAAGAAGCTATTGTTATTTAGGCCCGCCGCGATGTATTGCTGGATGAGCGGGCTGTCCGGCGTGAGCGTTTGCGGAAACTGATTGCTGAGCGCCGCGAGGTAAACGTCGCGGGCACCGCCGGTCGAGGTCACCCGGTTGGTATCAAAGATGATCTCGTTCAAACCGCGGCGGTAATCATCGACCGTCCGCAGCAGGACGCGGTTATAGAAGATGCCGGCACCGAACCTGACAACGCCTTTTCCATTTTTGAAGGGCGACCAGGCAAGTCCGACACGCGGGCCGAAGTTGTTATCGTCCTCGATAACGGTCTCGCGTTCCCAGCGAAGGCCGAAATTGAGCGTAAGGTTATTCCGGAGCCGCCAATCATCCTGAAAGAAGAGGCCGGTGTAAGTATTTACGACATTGGAATCCGTAAAGAAGTTGTGCCGGTAGCGGACGACGCAGCTCCGCGGAAAAGTATTAACACCGCCGCGGATGCGCGGATTGGTCGGCCCCGGCGGCTGTGTCGGATCGGTCAAACACTGCGGGACGGTCGTTGCCGCAAGCGGATCGGCAAAGTTGAACGTTCCGGTCGCGTCATTAAGGTCGATAAAGGTCGAATCGACCCGCTGAATATCAAAACCGAACCGCAGCGAATGATTTCCGGCAACGTAGGTGAAAGTATCCTGAAGCTGCCAGCGGTTCTCTTCGCGTGCGGAGGTTCCGAGAGTTGATGAACCGGCGACAAGCGTCGTGTTAAAGGTCAATCCGGGTTCGCGGAAGCTGATCAGGACGACCGGGTTTACAAATTGGCCGACCGCCTGAAAGTCCGGCTTGAGCTGAGAATACTGAAAGCGGAATTGATTTACGGCCTTGGAGCTGACGACCCAATTATAAGTTCCATTGATCGCCTGAGTTTCGGTCCGGCGTCCGATCAGCGACTCGGCAAGGCGGTTTCCGCCGTTGAACTGCCGGAGGTCGTTCGTCTTGCCGTATTGGTAGCTGACGGTGATCGAATGATTGGCGTTGAAATTATGGTCGCCGCGGGCGGTAAAGCGGTGCTGCTTTCGCGGAGTGTCCGAGCCATCGATGAATCTTCCGAGCTGCGAACCAAAATCGGTAATTATCTCGCCCGAATTCGGCGTCGGGAGCGGAAAGGCCGGATTGGTCGCGATCGGGATGTAAGTATCGGTTATGGTCGAATCGAATATGTAGTCATATTCATAGGACGTAAAGAAGCTTGTCTTGTTCTTAAAGTAACCGACCGGGACCGGCCCGCCGAATGTGAAACCGGGGATGTGCTGCTGAAACGGGAACCGCGCAACGCCGCGGCGGTTATTGCTCCATGTGTTTGCGTTGAGGCTTTCATCCGAAAAGAAGTAAAAAAGCCTTCCGGCAAACCGCTGCGAACCGGCACGCGTACGGATATTTACGCGGCCGCCCGAGGCGCGTCCATACTCGGCGGAGAATTGATTGGTAACGACCTGCACCTCGGCGATATTCTCGACCGAAGGCTGGAAACGGATACCGGCAACGCGGTCATCGTTATTATCAAGCCCGTCGATTGTGATGTTGTTGGAATAAGCGGCACCGCCGGAGAGGGCAAAGACGCCGCCCTCGATCAATCCGCTGCTCGGGGCCGATTCCGTACGGCCGCCCTTATCAAAAGAGAGGTCGCGATTGGAAAGCGGCTCTTCGGTAACTCCGCCGAGCGTCAGGACAAGGTCCAATCCATCGCGGGTAGTATTCGGCAGTTCCTCGATCTCACGTTGCTCGATGGTTCCGCCGACTATTGTCCGCGTTGTATCAATTACGGGAGCGTCTTCGTCGGTTACGGTTACGGTGGTCTCGGCCTGGACGTCTGCCGGCGAAAGATCTATATCAAGCTGGAGGCTCTGGCCCGAGATGGTGTTTAGCTCGACGCGTTCCTTTGCCCCGAAGCCCGTGGCCGAAAACCTTATCGCATAAGGCCCGGGCGGGAGCTCTATCAGCCGGTAACGGCCTTCGGAATTTGTCGTCGCCGTCCGCTCCTGTCCGGTCGCGGTCTGCCGGGCGGTTACCGTTGCCCCGGCGATCGCCTGCCCATTTGTATCAACCACCCGCCCGGAGATGACAACATCATCCAGGTCCTGGCCAAACGCCCCGGCCGCCGCCGCCAAACACAAAAACACCAAAAGAACCGTCTTGCGCATATCTGCTCTACCTTCTGTTAAAGGAAACTCCTATAAATACCGTGATATGAGGTCGTGCCCTATTTTCAAAGAAACCCCACAAATTGTAAAGCCAACCCCCATTGCCAAAACGTTAACCCGGAACACCCCGGTTCATCGAGTGAAAGAATTTTTGGACAAATGCAATTAAGATTGTGCTAACATAACGCAAATTTTTCGTTTCGTTTGGCAGAAGATGGCTTTTTGGCCTCAAGATTCAACCACATTTCCCCAATGAACTTCGACGATATTCTCTCAGAGTACCGTAGGGTTTCTTTCTCAGAGACCGACAAGGGTGACCGTTTCGAACGTCTTATGCAGGCCTACCTGCAGACGGACCCGAAGTATTCAGAACTTTTCACCGATGTTTGGCTTTGGAAAGACTTTTTCGCACGCTCGGAACTCGGCGGGCATGATACGGGCATTGATCTCGTCGCGAGAACGATCGATGGCGACTATTGGGCGATCCAGTGCAAGTGCTACCAAGACCAACAGATCATTTCTAAGGATATGGTCGATGGGTTCCTCTCAACATCAAGCAAATCTTTCAAGGACGAAAAGGACCTAAAGACGACGAAGTTCCCATACCGGCTCTGGATATCTACAACGAACCGCTGGGGCTCGAATGCCGAAAAAGCCATCGAAAATCAGGACCCGCCGGTTGTTCGGCTCAACATCTCGGAACTCCGCGAGGCTAAGGTAGATTGGGGAAAGCGTGAGAAAGGCATTCAAGGCGAGAAAGCAGGTGAAGAG
>ERZ1066135.839-NODE-839-length-13650-cov-7.775873_pt1 | contig 13650 bp, 13 predicted proteins | sample MGYA00382782_ERZ1066135 | MGnify/ENA primary metagenome ERZ1066135 (study PRJEB33369, sample SAMEA5778365) | biofilm metagenome | biome: Industrial cooling water; feature: Water cooling tower basin; material: Biofilm | place: United Arab Emirates | collected...
GCTCGCAGCCGTCTCGCACGGTCCCTTCGTGACGCGGCAGTTCGGCGCACTCCCCGCGCCCGACGATGGACGCGGCGACAGTCTCCGTGCCGACCGCCTGCTCGACAGTCTCGGATGGGTGCGCGGTCGCGACGGCCTGCGCGCCCGCGGTGGACGTCCGCTGACGCTGTCGATCCTCGTCCCGACCTCGGCGCCCGCGCGCGTGCGGATGGCCGAGGCCCTGCAGGCGCAGTGGCGCGCGCGGGGCATCGCCCTGCAGGTGGAGCCGGTCGAGTCGGCGGTCATGGGAGAGCGCGTGCCCGCGCGGCGGTTCGAGCTGGCCTTCGGCACCATCCGTACGGGGGTCACGCCGTCGGGGCTGCGGCAGTCGTGGGGGAGCGCGGGTGCCTCGTCCGGCGGCCGGAACGTCGGACGCTACATGAATCCGCGATTCGACGCGCAGATCGACTCGGCCTTCGCCACGCGCGATGCGGCGGCGGCGCGGCGGCACTTCGCCGATGGATACCGGACGCTGCTGGCGGACGCGCCGGCGATCTACATCTACGAGGCCGCGACCGTGCTGGCCATCCGTCGTCACATCGCGCTCCCGCCGGTGCGGGGCGATGCGTGGTGGTTCGACCTCGCGTCGTGGCGCGTGACGCCACGCGCGCCGGTGCGCTGAGGGCGTGCGGACGTTCCTGCTCCGGCGTCTCGCCCGAGCGGTCGTCGTCAGTGGGCTGGCCGCCAGCGCGACCTTCGCCCTGATCCTCGCGGCGCCCGGCGACCCGATGTCGGCCATCCTCGACGCCGGCAGCATCGACGAAGCCACGCGCGAGCAATGGCGCGCCCAGTGGGCGCTCGATCGCAGTGGTCCGGTGCGCTACGTCGCGTGGGTCAGCGCGGTGGCGCGCGGCGAGCTCGGCCCCTCGATCGCCGTGGGGACGCCCGTGTCGCAGGCGATCGCCGCCGCGCTCCCCTACACGGCCCTCCTGATGGGGACGGCGATCCTGCTCTCGCTCGTGCTGGGCGTCGTGATCGCCGTGGTGCAGGCGCGAGCCGCCGGCCGTCCGCGTGACCGGCTCTTGAACACCGTGATGGTCGCCGCCGTGGCGGCTCCCGAGGCCGGCGTGGCCTTCGCGCTCATCGGTCTGGTCGCCGTCTCGTGGGGCGTGCTGCCCGCGAGTGGCGCCCATCAGATCGACGCCGAGACCTGGGGCTGGGGATGGCGCGTCGCCGACCTGCTCACGCACCTCGCGCTGCCCGCAGCGACGCTCACGGTCGCGGGCACCGCCGTGGTCGCCCGGCATCAGCGTGCGGCGCTGCTCGCGGTGTTGCCCGAGGACTTCGTCACGCTGTGGCGTGCGCGCGGCATGCCCGAGGGCGCGCTGTGGCGGCGCGTGCTCCTGCGGCACGCGGCAGCACCGGTCATCACGCTGTTCGGACTGGCGTTCCCCGCCTTGGTCGGCGGCGCCGTCATCGTCGAGCGGATCTTCGCGTGGCCCGGCATGGGCACGCTCGTGGCCACGGGAGTCGCCCGCCGCGACGCGCCGTTGGTCGCGAGCTGCGTCGCCCTCACGGCCCTCCTGGTGGTGCTCGGCTCGACACTCGCCGACCTCCTCCACCGCACGCTCGACCCGCGACTCCGCGATGCCGATGCCGACTGAGTCCGCGCCGCCGATGCCGCCCGACCCCGCGACGCGCGCCTCGCCGTGGCGCGATCGACGCCTGCCACTCGGCGTGGCGACCCTCGCCGCTCTGGCGATCGCCGGACTCGTCGTGCCGCTGTTCTACGGGATCGATCCCAATGCGATGCCCGACCCGGTCGGCCTCGCCTGGCGAGCGCCGTCGGCCGCGCATTGGCTCGGGACCGATGCCCTCGGCCGCGATGTCCTCGCCCGGCTGCTGGCCGGGACGCGCGTCTCACTCGGCGTCGCGCTCCTCGCCAGCGCGGTGGCGTTCGTCGTCGGCACCCTCTGGGGTCTGGTGGCCGGCTGGCGCGGCGGCATCGTCGACACGGTCCTGATGGGGATCGTCGACACGCTGCTCGCCATTCCCAGGGTCCTGCTGCTGCTGATCATCCTGGGCTTCTGGGAGGCCCGCTCCGCCCTGGTGGTGGGCGTGATCCTCGGCCTCACCGACTGGATGCGCACGAGCCGCCTCGTACGGGCCGACGTGCGCGCCGCACGCACCGCGCCGTGGATCGTCGCCGCCCGAGCGATCGGGGCGAGCGACGCCCGTATCCTCCGCGTGCATCTGCTGCCGGTCGTGCTGCGTCAGGCGGCGATCGCGGCCGCGCTGGCCGCCGCACACGCGCTGATGCTCGAGGCCGGACTCGCGGCGATCGGCCTCGGCATCGCGGTGCCCCAGGCCAGCTGGGGCACCATGCTCGTCACGGCGGTGACCGAGGTGTCGTTCTACTGGTGGCTGTTCGCCGCGGCGGCGGTCCCACTCTTCGCGGCGAGCGCGGCCTGCGTCGCGATCTCCGACGCCGCACGGACGCTGCTCGACCCGCGCGCCCGATGACCGCCCCGATGATCGACGTGCAGGGGCTGACGATCCGCGCGGCGGGGCGCGTGCTGGTCTCCGATGTGTCGTTCAGCGTCGCGCGCGAGCAGACCGTCGCGATCATCGGCGCCTCGGGCAGCGGGAAGACCCTGACCGCGCGCGCCCTGCTCGACCTGCTCCCCACCGACCTCTCCCGCGATGCCGCGAGCCGCATCGTGATCGAGGGTCGCGACCTCGGCACGATCACGCCGGCGCAGCGACCTGACTGGCGCCGGAGGACCTTCGGGGTCGTGCCCACCGCGGTCCAGTCCGCGCTCGATCCGGTACGGAGCGTTCGCGAGCAGGCGCAGCTGATCGCGGCGCTCACCCCCGAGCGACACGACGAATTCGAGGCTCTGCTCGCGACCGTCGGACTCGCGGCACCCGCCAGGTATCTGGACCGATACCCCCATCAGCTCTCCGGCGGCGAGGCGCAGCGGGTCGGGCTCGCGCTCGCGCTGCTGCGACAGCCGCAGGTCCTGCTGCTCGACGAATTGACGACCGCGCTCGACGCGATCAGCCGCGGCGCGTTGTTGACGACCCTCCGCCGTGTCCGCGAGCAGCAGCGGACCACCATGCTGCTCATCACGCACGACCTCGATGTCGCGTTCGCACTGGCCGACACCGTCCTGACGATGGACGCCGGGCGCATGGTGGAGTGCGCCGCCTCGGCGACCCTGCGCCGCGCCCCGCAGTCGGCCGCCACGCAGGCGCTGATCGCGGCGTGGCCCACGCTCGACGCGCCGGCGCAGATCACCACGCCCACCACCGGTCCCCCCCTGTTGCGCGCTGAGGCGCTGCGCGTGCGCTTCGGCGCGGTGGACGCACTCGCCGCGACCTCGTTCACCCTGCATGCCGGCGAGCGCACCGCCATCGTCGGTCCGTCCGGCAGCGGCAAGAGCACGCTGCTGCGCGCGCTCCTCGGCCTCGAGCCCAGAGCGCAGGGCGCCGTCTGGTTCGACGGCGCTCGGCTCGGCGCAGCACGCTCGCGACGCTGGCGGCAACAGGTCCAGTGGCTCATGCAGCACGCGGGACGATCCCTGGACCCGCGGCTCCGCGTCGCACGCAGTCTCGCCGAGGCGCGGGCGGCCCATGACCTCACCACCACCCCCGAGCAGGTGGCACAGTCGCTCGCCGCGGTGGAGCTCGACCCGTCGATCGCTGACCGCTACCCCCACGAACTCTCGACCGGTCAATGCCAGCGGGTCGCGATCGCGCGGGCGCTCGCCCTTGAACCCCGGGTCCTGATGCTCGACGAACCCCTGACGGGATTGGACCCGGTCACCGCAGCGGGTATCACGCGGCTCCTCGCGCGACTCCATGCCCGCACCGGGGTCGCCGTGGTGACGGTGCTGCACGACCTCGCGTTCGCCCCGCAGGTGGCCGACCGGGTCCTCGTGCTGGATCAGGGGACGCTGGTGGAGGACGCTCCGCTCGCGACGATCATCGCGGCTCCCACGCACCCCGTCAGCCGACAGCTCTACGACGCGGCGCGCGCCGCGACCCTCAGCGCCCCATCTTCCGCTTGAGTTCGGCGAGACGCGCCTCGGCGTCGTCTTCCGCCCGTGCGCGCGCAGCGGCGCGCCCCAGTGCGTCGAGGTCACGTTGCAATGGCGCTGGGTCGTCGAGCCCCAACTCAGCATCACTCGGCGCGCGCGACGGAGGCAGGTCCCCCACCCCCGCGGCCGCCGCCTTGAGCTGAGCGGTCATCTCCGCGAGTTCGCGCTCGGCCAGCTCGACCTCGGCGATCTGCGCGGCGAGCTTGGCCTCGAGCACGGCGACCCGCTCGCGATGTTGCTGGGCGAAGCGCTGCGCGATCGCGACCGTCTCGGTATCGCGCACCTGCTCGGCGAGCGCGAGGCGTCGCTCGACCGTCGCCAACTCGGCCTGTTCACGCTCGACGCGGCCGCGCGTCGCGGCCACGCCGTCGTGGAGATCGGCGATCGCCATCTTCGCCTGCACCAGGCCGGCCTTCATCGCGCGCAGCCCGCCCGATCGGTCGTCCGGCGCCGTGCGGCCGCCGGCCAGGTCGTCGATGGCCTGACGCAGCCCGTCGAAGATGGTCATCCGGTCCGTCGCCACTGCGCGTCGTCGCGCACCTGTCGCATGAGTCGCTCGGGCGTGTGATGGTGCGGGAACAACAGCGAATCGCTGAGGCGGTTGAGCGCGCGCCGCAACACGGGGAACCGCGAGGCCGCCTGCTGGAACAGGGGACGCAGTCCATGCTCTTCGGCGCAGTCGTGTCGCGCCGCCGATGCATAGCCACGCTGTCCCATCGCCTCATAATAATCGAGATCGGGACCGCCGCGGCGCCACCGCCGGTACTCGACATGATCGGGGAACAGCCCACTCAGCCACAGCGCGTAGTTGCCGAGGTGCTGCCGGGCGAGGAACGCGCGGCGCGGGTCACTCGACGCGGCCGCGCTCGACAGCGCGACGAGCGTGTCGAAGAGCTCATCGTCCGTGGCGGCGATGCGCTGGGCCCGGTCGCGCCATCCGAAGTGCAGCAGGATCGACGCCGTGTAGTCGGCGAGCATGCGGTCCGGCTCGCCGGCGGCCAGGCAGGCATGGCGCACCATCACATAGGTGAAGAGTCGCACCGAGGCGTGCGCGGCCGGGGCGTGATGCAACAGGGCCGCCACGAGGCGCGGATCGTCGAGCACCGCGTCCACGCCCCGCTCGCGCAGGGCCGTCTCGGCGGCATCGGCCGCGTCCGCACCGGCATGGCCGATCAAGCGCACGGCAAAGGCCGCGTCGTCACGGGTGAGCTGGGACCGCACATCAGCGAGGATCATCGGGTGCCCTCCGAGGCGCTGGGGGATGGTGGGCGGTCCTACCCGCCGCACCGCCGTCGCGTGCCACTATCTGCCCCGTGCACGGTTCGCGCAAGTCCGCTGGCGCGGGGTCGGAGCGCGGCGCAGGTTTCGTGGACGATGCCCAGGCGCATCCTACACCTCGACTCCGGGCGCGAATGGCGCGGCGGTCAGCGACAGCTCCTGCTGCTCGCCGACGGACAGCGAGCGGCCGGTCTCGAGCCGCTGGTCGTCACCCCCCCGCACACCGCGCTGCTCTCGCGCTGTCGGGACCATGGCATCGCGGTCGCCGCCGTGCGCATGCGCAGTCACCTGGACCTGCTCGCGGTGCGCCGCCTGCATCAATTGATCCGGCAGTGGCGCCCGGACCTGATCCATGCCCACGATGCCCGCTCGCTGGCGATCGCCTCGGTGGCGCGGCTGCTGCACCGCGAGATCCCGCTGATCGTGACGCGGCGTTCGACGGCCGCTCCGGGGCGGGTGCGCCAGTACGCCAAGAGCGCCACGCGGGTCATCGCCATCTCGGACGCGGTGGCGGCCGCGCTGCACGAAGCGGGCGTCCCCCCCGACCGGATCCGCCGCGTGTATCCGGGGGTGCGACCGCCCGTGGTCGCGGCGGCGCGCGACTGGCGTACGGAGACCGGCTGGGCGGCCGACGATGTGATCGCCGGGGTCATCCGGGCAGGCAGTGACATCGCACTGATCACGCTGGCCGACGCCGTCGAGCGCCTGCTCCCCGAGGACCGGTCCCGGCTGCGCCTCATCACCTTCGGGGGAACGATGGTCGGCACCGAACGGCTCAACGACGTACCCCTGTTCCGGGTGGGTCACGTCCACGACATGCCGGCGGCGATCGCCGGTCTCGATCTGCTGGTGCAGCCGGTCGCAGGCGATGGGCTGGGCACACCGATCGTCGAGGCACTCGCGCTGCGTGTCCCCGTCGTCGTCGGGCGGACCGGTAGCCTCGGCGAGATCGTTGACGATGGCGTGGACGGTCTCCTCGTACCGCCAGGGGATCCCGTCGCCCTCGCCCAGGCCCTGAGCCGTCTGCTTCACGACGAGGAGTTCCGCCGACGCCTGGGCAGTGCTGGACCCGCGCGCGCCGCGCAGTTCGACGTGTCGCGTTTCGTCGCGGGCGTGGAGGCCGTCTACGACGACGCGCGGCGAACCGCGCGGGCGTGGCGGGGTAGGTCTCAGTAGCGAGCGGCCCTTGCCGTCGTCTAGATTTCGGTTTTCCCGCGAGGTGCTGTGCTCTATATCGCGATCCCGGCCCGGGACGAGGCGACCACCATCGGCGTCCTGCTGTGGCGCCTGCGAACGGTCTTCCAGGACTACCCTCGGGAGTACGAGGTCCTCGTCTTCGACGACGGCAGCACCGACGCGACGGCCGACGTCCTCGCCCCCTACACCAAGGCGCTCCCGTTGACCGTGCTGGGGGGCGCGACGCCGGTGGGCTACGCTGCGGCCGTCGACGCCCTGCTGCGCGAGGCGGCCGCGCGGACGCGCTACCCGCGCCGCGATGCGATCATCCTGTTGCAGGGCGACTTCACCGACGCGCCCGAGCAGATCCCCGAGCTGGTACGACGCTTCGAAGGTGGTGCCGACCAGGTCATCGCCGAGCGCGAACCACACGCCGCGGCCCCGCGCGAGATCGTCCGCCTCGAGCAGCTGATCCGCTGGATCGTCCGCCCTGCGGGACTCACGCCGGGCACGCAGGATCCCTGCAGCAGCTTCCGGCTCATCCGCCTCGCGATGGTGCGCGATCTCATCAAGCGGGCGGGCGGTCAGGCGCTGACCTCGGGCCCCGTGCTCGAAGCCAATCTCCGCCTGACGCACGCGCTGGTGCCGGTGGTGCGGCGGGTCGAGACCGTCGCGGTGCCCAGGCGCTTCGACCTGCGCCAGCGCAGCACGCGGCGCCGTCCGTGGCACGATGCGTGGCAGCTGTGGAAGGCCCGGCGCAGTCTGCGGCCGGCCGTGGCCGCGCGCCCGGAGCCCCCATCCCCCGCGGTCGCGGCGCGTGCGCCGCGCGCTGAGGCCTCCGCGTGATCCCGCTCCTCACCGATCTCGTGGCGATCGCGATGGCCCTCACACAGATCCCGGCCGGTCCGCCGGTCCCGGAGGCCGCCGCGCGCACCAGCCCGAAGAATCCCGTGCCCTTCGCCGTCGGCGAGAAGGCCGTGTACACCGTGAAGTTCGGCTTCGTGAATGCCGGGACCGGGACGATGGAGGTCAAGGGCATCGAGCGGATCCGGGGCGTGGACGCGTGGAACTTCGCCTTCCGCATCACGGGGGGCATTCCGCTGTATCGCGTGGACGATGTGCTCGAGAGCTGGGTGGATACCGCGCGCTTCGTCTCGCTGCGCTACATCCAGGACCAGGAGGAGGGGCGCCGCTCGCGCGAGCGGCGCTACGAGATCTTCCCCGAGCGCGCGGAGTTCCAGGAAGAGGGGAAGGCGATGGCGGCTTCGGTCACCGAGCCGCTGGACGACGCGTCATTCCTGTATTTCGTGCGCACCCTCCCGCTCGAAGTGGGCAAGGAGTACGCGTTCGATCGCTACTTCAAGCCGGGCAGCAACCCGGTGCGCATCAAGGTGCTGCGCAAGGAGCGGATCGAGGTCCCGGCCGGCAAGTTCGATGCGATCGTGATCCAACCCATCATCAAGACGCGCGGCATCTTCAGCGAGGGGGGGCGGGCCGAGGTGTGGATCGCCGACGACCCGACGCGCGCGGTGCTGCAGCTCAAGTCCAAGCTGTCGTTCGGCTCCATCAACCTGTACCTCAAGTCCTACCAGCCCGGCACGCGCCCCTGACGCGGGGCGCGGAGCTCAGCCGCCCCAGGTCGCGCGGAGCTTCGCCGCTGTGGAGGGCGACACGATCCGGATCACGAGGTACACCGCCCCGCCGATGAGCGCGATCTTGAGCGCGAGGAACAACAACCCGCCGAACAGGCTGAACGCGAAGCCGAGGACGCCGAACACCAGCTTGAGGGCGAAGAGCCCCAGCAGGGTGAAGACGCCAACGACGAAGATGGTCTTGAGCATGGTGGGCCTCAGGGGTCGGGTACGTGTGCTCCTTACGCGGGGGCGCTGACGATGGTTTCACGGGTCGGCATCGTCGGCGATGGTGTCATCGGCATGGCCATCGCGCTGGTCGCCGCGTCGCGCGGGATCTCCGTGACGCTGTTCGGCGACCACACCCCGGGCGCGGCGTCCCCGGCCTCTGCGGGTATGTTGGCCCCGTCGGTGGAACGCAGCGATGGTCCGGGCCAAGCGTTCTCGGATGCCGCCCGTGCGGCCTGGCCGCGATTGCTGGAGCTCGTGCGGGTGCAGGGCGATCCCGGCTTCCGGCTCACCCAGCAGGGGATCCTCCAAGTGGCGCTCACCGAGGCCGACGCCGACCGGTTGCAGCGCAGTCTTCGCGGGCCCGACCGTTGGCTGGGCGCCGCGGAGGCCCGCCGCGCCGAGCCGGCGCTGCAGCCGAACCTGGTCGGCGCGGCCCATTTCATGGACGACGGGCTCGCCGACGTGCCCTCGGCGCTCGCATCGCTGGAGCGGGCGACCCTTCGCCATCCATTGATCGCGCGGCACCGCACGCCGCTGCGACGGCTCGATGCCTGCGGTGCGCAGCTCACACTCACCGATGCGGCGGGCGCCGACCACGAGGTGGACCACGGCGTCCTCGCCGCCGGCGTGTGGAGCCCGACGCTCGAGGGACTGCCACGGGCGCTCCCCGTCACCCCGCTGCGCGGGACACTCGCGGCGGTCGGCGTGCCGCTGCTCTCCGTGCCCGTGTACGGTCCCGACGGCCACTGCTATGTGCTGCCCCGCGAGGGCGGGACGGTCATCGGCGCCACCGCGGACGCGGTGGGCTTCGACGCCACGCCCGGCCCCAGCGACCTTTCCACCCTGCAGCGCACCGGGAGCTCGATCTTGCCCGCGCTGGCCGCCGCACCCATCACCCAGCACTGGACCGGCCTCCGCCCCATGACGCCGGATCGCTTGCCGATCCTCGGCCCGGACCCCGCACTGCCGGCCCTGCTCTATGCCTGCGGCCACTCGCGCAATGGGTTCCTGCAGGCGGCGCTGACGGCCGAAGTGATCGCTGACCTGCTCACCGGCACGGACCGCGCCGACATCGGGCCGTTCGCGGTGGATCGGTTCATCGAGCGCCTGAACACCTAACCACCAAAAGCAGTTTTGGCGGTTAGGTCTCTATCGCCTACCGCCCGGACGCGCTACCTTCCCTCAGAATGACCTCCGCGCCTATGCATCTCTACCAGATCCTCGGGCGGCACCGCCGCGAACCGCTCCCTGAGCGCAAGCCGTCCTGGCTCAAGGTCAAGGCGCCCGGCGGGCCCAACTATCTGCGCCTCAAGCAGCTCATGCGCGAGTTGGACCTGCACACGGTCTGCGAGGAAGCCCACTGCCCCAACGTCGGGGAATGCTGGGAGCACGGCACCGCCACCTTCATGATCCTCGGCGATGTCTGCACCCGCAACTGCGCCTATTGCGCCGTCGCGCACGGCCGGCCGCCCAAGTTCGACCCGGCCGAGCCCTCCCGCGTCGCCGAGGCCGCCAAGGCCATGGCGCTGCGCCACCTGGTCATCACCTCCGTGGACCGCGACGACCTGCCCGACTTCGGGGCCTGGGCCTTCGCCGAGACCATCCGTCAGGTGCACGAGGCCGTGCCCGGCTGTTCCATCGAAGTGCTGGTCCCCGACTTCCAGGGCAATGAGGACTCGATCCGCACCGTCCTCGAGGCGCGGCCGGAGATCTACAATCACAACACTGAGACCGTCCCGCGCCTCTACAAGAAGGCGCGGCCCGGCGGGCGCTACGAGCGCGTGCTCAACATCTTCCGGCTGAGCAAGCGCCTCGCCCCAGACATCCCCACCAAGACGGGCATCATCCTGGGGATGGGTGAGACCAACGAAGAGGTCCTCCAGACCATGCGCGAACTGCGCGAGGTCGATGTCGACATCCTCACCCTGGGGCAGTACCTCCGCCCCTCCGACAGTCACATCGCACTCGACCGCTACGTGACCCCCGCCGAGTTCCGGATGTTCTATGACGCCGGCATGGCCATGGGGTTCAAGCATGTCGAGTCCGGTCCCCTCGTCCGCTCCAGCTACCACGCTTGGGAACAAGTGCAGGCAGCCGGCGCCGCGACCTGATCACCCCTACTCCCGCACAGATGGCCAAAGCCGCTGCGAAGCGCGCGCCCAAGTCCACGGGCCGCGCCTCGACCTCCGCCGCCGGTGACGCCGAGACCAACCGCGCGTACCTGCACTCGATGCTCCTGCAGCGTCGATTCGAAGAGAAGTGCGCCGAGGCGTACGCCCTCGGGAAGATCGGTGGCTTCTGCCACCTCTACATCGGGCAGGAGGCGGTCTCGACCGGCTCGCTCACGGCGCTGCGGCCCGACGACTACGTCATCACGACCTACCGCGATCACGGGCAGGCCTTGGTGCGCGGCATCAGCGCCCGGGCGGTGATGGCCGAGCTCTTCGGTCGCGTCGATGGCTGCTCGGGGGGCAAGGGCGGCTCGATGCACCTCTTCGACAAGTCCCTCGGCTTCCTCGGCGGCCACGGCATCGTCGGCGGGCATATCCCCATCGCGACCGGTGTGGCCTTCGCCATCAAGTATCGGGGCGGCGACCAGTGCATCGTGTGCTTCATGGGCGAGGCCGCCGTCAACAACGGGGCCTTCCACGAAGCCCTGAACATGGCCGCGCTCTGGAAGCTGCCGGCCATCTTCGTCATCGAGAACAACCGCTACGGCATGGGCACGGCCGTCGAGCGGGCCTCGGCCATCAACGACATCTTTGAGCGCGGCATCGCCTACGACATGCCCCGCGCCATGGTCGACGGCCAGGATGTGTTCGCCGTGCGGGCCGCGATGGACGAAGCCGTGCACCGGGCGCGCACCGAGTCCACCCCGACGCTGCTCGAGATCCGCACCTATCGCTTCATGGGCCATTCCATGAGCGACGCCGTCAGCGGCACCTACCGCTCCAAGGCCGAGCTCGACGAGTACCTCAAGCGCGACCCCATCTCGCTGCTGCGTGCGCACATGGAAGCGCACGGGCAGATCAGCGCCGCCGAGCTCGAGACCATGGACGCCGAGATCAAGGCGCTGTGCCAGGATGCCTGGGACTTCGCCGATGCCAGCCCCGAGCCGCCGCCTGAGGCGCTCTACACCGACGTGCTCGTGGAGTCGCACACATGACCGTGATGACCTACCGTGACGCGCTCAACGCCGCCCTCCGCGAGGAGATGCAGCGCGACGACCGCGTGTTCCTGATGGGCGAGGAAGTGGGCGTGTACCAAGGCGCCTACAAGGTGTCCAAGGGCCTGCTCCAGGAGTTCGGCGAGCAGCGCGTGGTGGACACCCCGATCACCGAGCTCGGCTTCGCCGGCGTCGGGGTCGGGGCCGCGATGGTCGGGCTCCGGCCGATCATCGAGTTCATGACCTGGAACTTCGCGCTCCTCGCGCTGGACCAAGTGGTGAACGCGGCCGCGAAGATGAACTACATGTCGGGCGGGCAGTTCCCCATGCCCATGGTCTTCCGCGGCCCCAACGGCGCGGCGCTGCAGCTCGCCGCGCAGCACTCGCAGGCCTGGGAGTCGTGGCTGGCACACATCCCCGGTCTCAAGGTCGTCACGCCCGGCACGCCGGCCGACGCCAAGGGGCTGCTCAAGGCGGCCATCCGCGATGACAATCCGGTGATCGTCCTCGAAGGCGAGATGCTCTACAACACCAAGGGCGAGGTCTCCGACGATCCGGACCTCATCGTGCCCATCGGCGTCGCCGAGCTCAAGCGCGAAGGTGAGCACTGCTCGATCATCACCAGCGGGAAGATGGTGCTGGTCGCCATGCAGGTCGCCGACACCCTGGCCAAGGACGGCATCCGCTGCGACGTCGTGGACCTGCGCACCATCCGCCCCATGGACACCGAGGCCATCTACGCCTCCGTGCGCAAGACCAACCGCGCCGTGGTCCTCGAGGAAGGCTGGGAGATCTGCGGCATCGGGGCGCAGATCGTCGACTACATCCAGCGCGAGTGCTTCGATCACCTCGACGCCCCTGTGCTGCGCGTGCACATGGAGGACGTCCCGATGCCGTACGCCAAGACCCTCGAACGGACCGCCAAGCCCGACGCCGCGAAGACCATCGCGGCGGTGCGCAAAGTCCTCTACCTCGACTGAGATGGCGACCAAAGTCTTCATGGAAGCGCTGTCCCCCACGATGGAAGAGGGACGCCTCGTCAAGTGGAACGTCCCCGAAGGGGCCACGGTCAAGAGCGGTGACGTGCTCGCCGAGGTCGAGACCGACAAAGCGGTGATGGAACTGGTGGCGCGTGGCGATGGTGTGCTCCGCGTGCAGTTGCTGCCGGAGGGCAGCACGGCGGCGGTGGGGACGCTGGTCGGCGTGATCGCGGCCAGCAGCGAGGACATCTCGGCGCTGACCGCTGGCGCGGCGAGCTCGGGCTCGCCCGCCGCAGCGCCGGCTCCGGCGGCCGCACCCGCGCCGAGCGCCGTGTCGGTGCCAGTAGCTCCGGCCGCCCCCGCGCCTCAGCGCCCTGCCGCACCGGTGGCCGCACGCCCCGCGGCCCCCGCGCCACGCTCCGAGCAGGCGCCGCATGCCGCAGAGAGCGCGGGCATCCTCACGTCACCGCTCGCACGTCGCCTCGCGCAGGAAGGTGGCCTCGACCTCGCGGGGCTGCGGGGCACGGGGCCGGGCGGACGCATCATCAAGCGCGACATCGAGGCCGCACTCGCCGCACCGGTGGCGGCCGCGGTCCCGAGCCGCGCGGCGAGTGGCGCCGACTTCGAGGACGTCCCGCTGACGCAGATGCGCAAGACCATCGCCAAGCGCCTCAGCGAGTCCATCGGACCCATCCCGACGTTCTACCTCACCGCCGAGCTCGACCTCGGTCGCGTGATGGAGATGCGCGCCGCGATGGCCGCGATGGGCGACGCCTACAAGGTCTCCGTCAACGATGTGCTCATGAAGGCCGTGGCCACGGCGCTGGCCCAGCACCCCGAGTGCAACGCGCACTGGCTTGGCGACAAGATCCGCTACTACAACCGGGTGCACCTCGGCATGGCCGTCGCCACCGACGACGGACTCATCGTGCCGGTGATCTTCGACGCGGACCAGAAGCGCATGAGCGCCATGAGCACCGAAGCCAAGGCCCTGGCCAAGAAGGCCCGTGAGCGCAAGCTCACGCCGGCCGAGTACACGGGCTCGACCTTCTCGGTGTCGAACCTCGGCATGTTCGGGATCGATCAGTTCACCGCCATCATCAATC
>ERZ1066135.840-NODE-840-length-13646-cov-7.057464_pt1 | contig 13646 bp, 10 predicted proteins | sample MGYA00382782_ERZ1066135 | MGnify/ENA primary metagenome ERZ1066135 (study PRJEB33369, sample SAMEA5778365) | biofilm metagenome | biome: Industrial cooling water; feature: Water cooling tower basin; material: Biofilm | place: United Arab Emirates | collected...
CCACGCAGACGCACGCGCTGCTTCCGGGCAGCCCGGCGATCGACGCTGGCGATCCGCTCGTGTTCGAGCCGCTCGACCAACGCGGAGTTCCGCGCGCGGCGGGCTTTGCTGACATCGGCGCCTTCGAAGCGCAGGGCACGGCGACCTACTGCACTTCGGGCACGTCGTCGATCGGCTGCGTCCCCGGCATCTCCGGAACGGGGACCGCCAGCGCGAGCGCCGCGAGCGGCTTCACGATCGGGGTCGCGAACCTGCCCGGTCAACGCCAAGGCCTGATCTTCTACGGCGTCGACAACACGGGCTTCACTCCGACGTTGTGGGGCGCCGGACCGACCTTCTTCTGCGTCAAGTCGCCGACCCAACGCACTCCGCCGCAGTCCTCGGGCGGAACGGACAACGTCTGCAACGGCGCGATGAGCATCGACTGGAACGCGTTCCGCGCGGCCAATCCCACGGCGCTCGGCGTTCCGTTCGCGTCGGGCGACCTCGTCTACGCGCAGTGCTGGTACCGCGACCCGCCGGCGTCGAAGTCGACGGGCTTCACGAACGCTCTGCAATTCGTCGTCGCTCCGTGATGCTCCCGCGCGGGGGAATCGCACGTTCTCTCGTGTTGCGCGCCAGCGGCCGCTGGGTCGCTGGCGCGCTCGTTTTGTTGGCCGGCGCCGTGGCGCTGACGCCGGGTTGTTCCGGCGGCGCGTCGGAGGAACCGCGCGCGGTGGTGATCGGCGTCGACGGAGCGGACTGGAAGTTGATCGATGCGTTGGTCGCGCAGGGCGAGCTTCCGCACTTCGCCGGCCTGATCCGGCGCGGCGTGCGCGGCGACCTCGCCACGCTCAGCGACATTCCGCTCTCGCCGGTGATCTGGACCAGCGTGGCGACGGGCAAGACAGCCGCCAAACACGGCGTGACCTGGTTCCTCGTCGACCAGCCCGACGGTTCGCGCGCGCCGGTGCGCAGCACCAACCGTCAGTGCGAGGCGCTGTGGAACATCGCCGACCGCGCAGGCGTCGCGACGGCGGTGGTCGGTTGGTGGGCGAGTTACCCGGCCGAGCCGCTCGAGCGCGGCCTGATCGCCTCCGACGCGCTCGGGTTCCACGGTTTCGGATCGACGGCGCGCGAGGGCGACGCGCGCGGCAAGGTCGCGCCGCACAGTTGGTTCGCCAAGCTCGACGCGCTCATGCCCGTCGAGCAGCAGGTGCAGTACGAATTCGCACGGCGTTTCCTCGACATCTCACCGCAGGACTGGGCCGCGGAGCGCTACGACCCGGCGCGCAACACGCCGCGCCAGCCCTTCAATCCCATCCATCTGTTTCAGCAGTACACCGTCACGGCGCAGGGCTATGCGGCCATCGCGGAGCAACTGCTGAGCGACGAGTCGTTCCGCTTGCACATGCTCTACTTCGAGCAGGTCGACAGCTTCTCGCACCTGTTCATGAAGTACGACCCGCCCAAGCTCGCGTGGATCGACGAGCGCGGCTTCGCGCGCTACAGCCGCGTGGTGCGCGAGTGGTACCGCTACCAGGACGAGTTGCTCGGGCGCCTGCTCGCACGCATCGACCTCGAACGCACGGCGGTGTTCCTGCTCTCCGACCACGGCTTCAAGAGCGGCGAGCGACGCATCCGCAGCGAGCAGGTCGTCGACATCCGCAAGGCGCACCTCGACCACGAGACGTACGGCGTGTTCCTCGCGGCCGGGCCCAACCTGCGCCGCGGCGCCAGCGTGAGCGGCGCGAGCGTGATGGACCTCACGCCGACGGTGCTCCACTACCTGGGCCTGCCGATCGGCAAGGACATGGACGGCAAGGTGCTCGTCGACGCCTTCGAACCGCAGTTCCTCGCCGCGCATCCGATCCGCTACATCGCGACGCACGAGAGCGGCGCGCCGCGTGCGGCGCCGGCGGCGATCGCCGCGCCCGCCGGCCCCGAGGTCGAGGCCGGCCTGCGCGCCCTGGGTTACCTCGGCGCGGAGGAGGACGCCGCCAACGCAGCCTCCGCGAACTCCTCCGCCGCAGCTACCGGCGGCGGCGTTTCGTCGCCGGAACTGCACAACAACCTCGGTCGGATCCACCTCGCCGCCGGACGCTTCGCCGAGGCGCAGCAGGAGTTCGACAAGGCGCTCGCGCTCGCGCCGCGCAGCGCGGAGACGCTGCTCAACATCGGGCTCTTGAACCAGCTGCAGGGACGCGGAGATGCGGCGTTGCACTTCGCGCAGCGCGCGCTCCAACTCGACCCCAACTCGGTCGGCGCGCTGGCGCAGATCGCGGAGCTGCGGCGCGACCAGGGTCAGTTCGACGAGGCCGTGCGCCTCTTCGGCGAGGCGCTCGCGCTCGACGACTCGCAGCCGTCGCTGTTCCTCGGACTGGGCGACGTGCTGCAGCGCGCGGGCCGCTTCAAGGAGGCCGAAAACGCCTTCACGCGTGCGCTCGAGCTCGACCCCGACCTCTTCCAGGCGCACTACAACCTGGGAGTCACCGCCTCGCAGCTGGGCGCGCCCGACAAGGCCATCGAACGCTACGAACGTGCGCTCGCGCTCGACGCGCGGCATCCGCTCGCCGCGCTCGCGCACAACAACCTCGGCGCCTTGCACCGCGACGCGGGCCGCGTCGAGGAAGCGCTCGCGTGCTACGAACGCGCGGCGAGCGCCTCGCCCACACACTTCGAGTCGCGCTTCAACGCGGCGATGATCTACCTCGAGCGCGAGCGCGTGAGCGAAGCGATCGAGAAGCTCGAGCAGGCGAGCGCGCTCCAGCCCTCGCACGAGTTGATCGGACTGCAGCTGGGGCTGGCGTACCTGCGCGGCGCAAGGCCGGAGGACGCCGCGCGCAGCTTGACGCTGGTGCGGCGTCTCTACCCGCAGAACTGGGGCGCGCTCGTCGCGCTCGCGGCGCTCAAGCTCGCCGCCGGCGAGCGCGACGAGGCGCGCGCCCTGCACCGCGAGGCGCTGCGGATCGGCGGCGAAGAAGCGCGCGCTTTCGCGGCGGGTTTCCCTGCGCTGGCGCAGCTCTCGGACTGACGTCGCCATGCGCGCCAGCGACTTCCGCCGGCTCGCCCTTGCGTTGCCCGAGGCGCGTGAGAGCGAGCACATGCAGCACCCCGACTTCCGCGTCGGCAAGAAGATCTTCGCCACGCTCGACGCACAGGGCCGCTGCGGCGTGCTGAAGCTCTCGCCGCAGGCGCAGCAGGCGGTGCTGCGCGCTCATCCGGGCGTGTTCGAGGCCTGCGCCGGCGCCTGGGGCGAGCGCGGCTACACCAAGGTTGTGCTGGAGGCCGCGAGCGCCGCGCTCGTGCGCCCGCTGCTCGAGCAGGCGTGGACTTCGGTCGCGCCGGCGAAGTTGCGCAACGCGCCGCGCGACGCCTGATGCAGTGCGGGCTTTGACCCGGCGCCGCGATCGGGTAGACCGTGACCGTATGTCGAGACGTTCACTTTGCGCCGTCGCCGCGCTCGCGCTGTTCGCGCTTTCCGGCTGCCGCACCGCGCCGCCCGCCAAGCCGCTTCCGCCGCCGATCGTGAAACCGCTCGCGCCCGCTCACGGCCGCTCGATCGTGCTGTGCGGCGAGCGCTTCGACATCGAAGCGCCGGTCGTGCTGTGGACCGACAAGGGCGGCTACGACGCGTACTCGACCGAGCTGCGGTTTCCCGACTCGCCGCCCAAGGAGCCGATCGTCGGCTTGCGTTACCAAGCCGGCCGCAAGTTGCCCCTCGCCGAAGGCGAGAAGACGCCGCGCATCACCGCGTTGCCCGGCGATCCGCGGCGCCGCGCGGACGTGCGCGCGCTCGTCGACCAGTTCGTCGTGCACTACGACGTGTGCGGCACGAGCGCGCAGTGCTTCAAGGTGCTGCACGACCGCCGCAAGCTGTCGGTGCACTTCATGCTCGACATTGACGGCGTGCTGTACCAGACCATGGACGTGTCCGACACGGCGTGGCACGCGAGCCAGGCCAACGGCCGCTCGATCGGCATCGAGATCGCGAACATCGGCGCGTACAAGCCGGACGCGGCGAGCACGCTCGACGAGTGGTACCCCAGCGACGAGCACGGCCCGCGCATCCAACTGCCCGCGTGGATGAAGGACGGCGGCGTGCGCACGCCGGGTTTCGTCGGGCGGCCGGCGCGGCCCGAGCGCATCGTCGGCCCGATCCACGGCGTCGAGTACGCGATGCACGACTTGACGCCGCAGCAGTACGACACGCTCGGCAAGCTCGTCGCGAAGTTGTGCGAGGAGCTGCCGCGCATTCGTCCCGACGCGCCGCGCGACGCGCAGGGCAAGGTGCGCACCGACGCGCTCTCGCCCGAGGAATTCGCGGCCTTTTCGGGGATCATCGGGCACCACCACATCACGGTGAACAAGCAGGACCCCGGTCCGGCCTTCGATTGGGAGCGTTTCTTGGGCGACGTGCGCGCGCGCCTGGCGCCGCGCGGGAGGAAGTGAGATGCAGTCGATCACGCGTGGAGCACGGCGCCTGAGCGTTCGTTCGAGCTGGTTCCTGGGCCTCGCGGCGTTGGTCGGCGCCGCCTGCGCCGCGATCGAGCGCGAGCCGCGTGCGCCGGTGCTCGCCGCGCGCGTCGAACAGGCGCCGCCCAGCGCGCGCAGCGAACGACTGCACGCGGCGTGCACGAAGTTCGTCGCCGACCGCGGCGTGGTCGGCGCGCGGGTGGTCGTGCTCGAGAACGGCGCGCTGGTGTTCCACGGCGGTTTCGGCTTCGCCGATCGCGAGGCGCAGCGCGCCACGACCCCGGACACGCTCTTCCGCTGGGGCTCGATCTCCAAACCCGTGGCGGCGGCCCTGGTGCTGCAGTTCGTCGAAGAAGGCAAGCTCGAGCTCGACCGCGACGTGCGCGGCTACGCGAGCGAACTGGCGAATTTGAGCGCGCCGATCACGCTGCGACAGCTGCTCTCGCACACCTCCGGCGTGCGTCACTACGCGGCCGGCAAGGTCGACAACTCCGCCAAGCAGCGCACCACGCGCGAGGCGCTCGAGCTGTTCCTCGCCGATCCGCTGTTGTTCCAGCCGGGGACCGACCACAGCTACAGCACGCACGCCTACACGATCGTGGCGCACGTGCTCGAGAGCGTCGCCAACCAGCCCTTCGAGCGGCTCGTGCGCGAGCGCATCGCCAAGCGCGGCGCGCCGACGCTCGACTGCGAGCGCCGCCGGGCCGACAAACCCGCCCGCGCCAAGCTCTACAACCTCGAGGCCGGGCGCGTGGCGCTGCTGCAGCTGATCGCCGAGGACAACTCCTGGAAGTACGCCGGCGGCGGCCTCGAATCGACCGCCCTCGATCTGGCGCGCTTCGGTCAGCTGATGCTCGACGACGAACTCGTCACGCGCGCCTCGCGCGAAGCGATGTGGACGCCGCTCAAGCTCGCCGACGGCTCGACGCGCGACTACGGCCTGGGTTGGCGCCTCGATCCCGCGCGCGGCGTCGTGCGCCACTCCGGCTCGCAGCAAGGCTGCAACACCGAGCTGTTGCTCGACCCCGCGCGTCGCCGCGTCGTCGCCGTGATGATGAACACCCAGGGCGGCGGCGCGCCGGAACTCGGCCAGGAGCTGTTCGCGCTGCTCGACTGAGCGCGACGCGCCGGGGTTCGGCTCGCCAAGCGGCGCGCGCTTTCGCCGAACTCCGACCGACGCAGGCCCCGACGACCGGCCGCCGGAGCGACCACGGCTCGGCGCAGGCCCGTCTGCGAGTGCTACTCGCCCAGCGCGCGTCGCAAGCTCCCGCCGACGGCGTCGAGCCGCGCCTGTGCGCTCGACGCATCACACGCGAGGCGTTGCATCACGATCGCGGTCTTGGCGCTTCCGCCGGCGGCGCGCAGCAGTTCGAGCGCGCGCTCGCGCGACACTCCGCTCGCGGCGGCGACGATGCGCGCGCCGCGGTCGACGAGCTTGGCGTTCGTGCGTGTGTCCACGTCGACCATCAGGTTGTCGTAGACCTTGCCGAGCTTGCTCATCGCGACGGTGGTGACCGTGTTGAGCACGAGTTTGGTCGCGGTGCCCGCCTTGAGGCGCGTGCTGCCCGTGAGCACCTCCGGCCCGGTCACGACGCGGATCGAAACATCGGCGCGGTCGGGCGCCTGTTCGCGCGGAACGCAGGCGAAGAACACGCTCGCGGCGCCGCGTTCGCGCGCCAGCTCGATCGCAGCGTGCACGTAGGGCGTCGTGCCGCCGGCGGTGATGCCGAACACGACGTCGCGTTCGCTCAGCTCGAGCCGGGCGAGATCCGCGCGCGCGGCGGCGCCGTCGTCTTCCGCGCCTTCGACCGCGCGCGTGAGCGCCGTGGGGCCGCCCGCGATGACGCCGAGCACTTGCGCGGGGTCCGAGAGAAACGTCGGCGGGCACTCGACGGCGTCGAGCACGCCCAAGCGCCCGCTGGTTCCGGCGCCGACGTAGATCAGGCGTCCGCCGCGCGCCAGGCGCGCGACGACGAGCTCGATCGCGGCGACGATCGCCGGCCGCGCCGCCTCGAGTGCGGAGTGGATCGCGCGGTCTTCGCGCTGCATCAACGCGACGGCGTCGGCGATGGCGAGCTGGTCGAAGCCCGCGCTCGCCGCGCTGCGTTGCTCGGTCGCGAGGTTCGCGCGCGAAGCTGTGGGTTCTCTCATGGGTTGGTTTCCTCGGCCGCCGCGCCGCGCCGCTGACCTTCGCGCCACATGTTGCGCCCCAGCGACAGCCCGCCGTCGACGACCAAACACTCGCCGTTGATGTAGTTCGAGCCCGGCGAGAGCAGGTACAGCGAGTGCGTCGCCATCTCGCGCGCCTGGCCGAAACGGCCCAGCGGAATCTGCTCTTCGATGCGCTCGCGCATGCCGTCCTGCGGCCACAGGTTGTTCGCCGCGCCCTCGGAGTGGAACGGCCCGGGCGCGATCGCGTTGACGCGCAGCCCGTGGCGCGCCCACTCGACCGCCAGCGTGCGCGTCATCGCGAGCACGCCGGCCTTGGCGCTGGCCGAATGCACGACGCCCGGCATTCCGGTCCAGGCGTAGGTCGCGACGACGTTGAGGATCTGGCCGCGGCCGCGCGCGATCATGCCCAGGCCGAAGTAGCGCGAGCAGTAGAACGTGCCGTCGAGCACGATGCCGAGCACCGCGCGCCAGGCGCGCGAACTCAACCGTTCGGCCGGGCACACGAAGTTGCCGGCGGCGTTGTTGACCAGGATGTCGATGCCGCCGCGCTCGTCGAGTTCGCGCGCGAGGCGCTCGACCGCGGTCGGTTCACGCACGTCGAGCGCGCGCGATTCGACCTGCCACGACCGGGCGCGCGCTTCGTCGAGCAGCGCTGCGTGGTGCTCCGTGCTGCGCGAGGCGCAGATCACGCGCGCGCCCAGCTGCGCGAGACCGCGGCTGATCTCCAGGCCCAAGCCGGTGCCGCCGCCGGTGACGAGCGCGGTCTGGCCGGCGAACAACTCGGCGCGGAACGAGTCGCCGGCGGTGGCGCGCAGCGGATCGGCGGGCGGCGGGGGGGCGGAGTTCACGTGGCGTTTGAAGTGGGCGGTGACGGAGGAGCGCGTCGGCGCGCGACGGGCGGGGCGCGCCGCGCGGACCATTCGACGCAACCGCGCTCGCGGACGCCAGTGCGCCGCGCGCTGCGAACGCGTCCGCGCGCTCGAGAGGCTGCACAATTCGGCGTCCGCGTCGCCGGCGCCGTCGACGTGCCTGCGCGCCGACGCATGCTCGCGCCACATGCTCGCGCACGCGTGGAATGCCGCGCCCGCCACGCTCGAAACGCGCTCGACAGCTCCACGTTCGAGGGGCCGCTGCGTCGACGGCCTCCGTTGCGCACGTCGCCGCGGGCAGCCTTGGACAGCCGGCGCGCCGCACGACCTCGGCGTCACCACTCGACGGCTGGCGTCCCGCACGGGGATGCCGGTGATGTTCGATGGCCGGCGTCTCCCGCGGCGATGCCGATGGCGCCCGAAGACTGGCTCCCGAGTGTGCGCGCGTTGGGACGCGGAGCGCGCAGCGGGGAGTCTGTGGGCGCCCGAAACCACCTGAGCTCCGCTGGTTTCACGGCGCAGTCGACGAATCGTCCCTGCCGCGCGACGCCGGGGTAGCGGGGAAGCGACGCTCAGCGCAGGTCTTCGTGCCGCGCCTCGAGCAGCTCGAAGGAGGTTCCGTTGGATTCGCGCGCCGCCGCGAGGGCCTCGCGCAGGCAGCGCTCGAGTTCGGCGAGTTCTCCGCTTCCGGCGCGGGCGCGGAACGTGGCGCGCTGCTCGGGCTCGTCGGTTTCGTCCGCGGCGCTCTCCACCGAGACGTCGATGGGCTCGGCCAGGCCGCAGCCGACGAGCGCCTCGAGCAGTTCGAGCGGCGGATCGGGCGCGCCGCGCCAGCGCACCACGACGATCGCGACGGGGTTGTCGCCGACTCGAGCCGCCTGCGGTGTGGAGCTGTCGGCCTCGTCGGAGGGTCGCGTCCACTCCGGCCCGCGCGGCCGCACGTCGCGCCGTTCGCGCTCGATTTCCTCGCGGAGCTCGTCGGCGCCTTCGCGCAGCCCCTCGCGCAGTTCGCCGAAGGCCTCGCGCAGCTCGTTGCGCACGTCGCGGACGGTCTCGCGCACCTCGGGCGGCGTGGCGGCCACGAAGGCGCCGACCACCAGCGTCGCCAGCCCGACGGCCCCCAGCGCGGTCAGCAGCAGCGCGAACGCGCAGCCGTTGAGGCAGCCCGGCGCCGTGAGCTCGCCCTTGTCGTTGCGGGCTGCGAAGACCCGCAGCGCGACCCACGCCAGAACGGAGAGCAGGACCAGGAAAGCGGCGGCGAGCAGACTGAGGGCGGGCATGGTGCTGGCGAGGGGGGCGGACGGCCGGTGAGGAGCGCGAGTGAAGCGACGCCCCGACCGCAGTTACGCGGCGAAGGCGCCTGCTGTGGGCGCCGCCGCGCGAGCGCCCGCGGTACAGTCTGCGATCTTGTTCACGAGGATCTGAACTCCATGCGACAGCTCGACAGCTTTGTCTGCGGCGGCCGGCACGCCGGCGGCGCTCCCCAAGCCACGCTCTACAACCCGACCACCGACGAGCCGCTGGCGACGGTGTCCAGCGCCGGCATCGACTTCCGGGCGGTCGTGGCGCACGCGCGCGCGCACGGCGTGCCGGGACTCGCGGCCCTGACCTTCGCGCAGCGCGGCGGGCTCGTCGAGCAGCTCAGCAAGCTGGTCCACGGCGCGCGCGAGGAGTTGATCGAGCTCTCGATCCAGAACGCCGGCACGACCCGCGGCGACGCCAAGTTCGACATCGACGGCGCGATCGGGACGCTGGCGGCCTACGCGCGTTACGGCGCGGAGCTCGGCGAGCGCAAGTTCCTCTACGACGGCGCGGGCGTGCAGCTCGGCCGGACGGCGCGCTTCTGGGGCGAGCACGTGCTCACGCCGCGCGCCGGCGTGGCGGTGCACATCAACGCCTTCAACTTCCCCGCCTGGAACATGATGGAGAAGGCCGCCTGCGCGTTGCTCGCGGGCGTCCCGGTGATCGAAAAGCCGGGCACGTCGACGGCGCTCACGGCCTGGCGCATCGCCGAGCTCGTGTTCCAGAGCAAGCTCCTGCCCGAAGGCGCGTTCCAGTTCATCAGCGGGTCGGTCGGCGACCTGCTCGACCACCTCGGCGGCCAGGACGGCCTCGCGTTCACCGGCTCGGCGGCGACCGCGGCCAAGTTGCGCGGCCACGCCAACCTCGTGCGCCACAACGTGCGCGTGAACTTCGAGGCCGACTCGCTCAACAGCGCGGTGTTCGCGCCGGATCTGGAAGCGGGGTCGGACACCTACAACCTGTTCCTGGCGAATGTCGCGCTCGACATGACGCAGAAGACGGGCCAGAAGTGCACCGCGGTGCGGCGCATCTTCGTGCCGCGCGAGCGCGTGGCCGAGATCGAGGCCGAGCTGCGCACCTCGCTCGCCGCGATCAAGGTCGGCGATCCCAGCGACAGCACGACGCGCATGGGGCCGCTCGCCAGCGCGGCGCAGCTCGCCGACGTCCGCGCCGGCATCGCGCGTCTCGCCGCGGCCGCGCGCACCGCTTGCGGCGGCGCGGCGCCGATCCGCGACAAGGGCTGCTTCGTGGCCCCGACCCTGCTCGTCGCCGACGACGCGAACGCGGACGTGTTCCACGCTGAAGAAGTGTTCGGTCCGGTCGCGACGATCCTGCCCTACGACGGCAGCGCGAGCTCGGCGGCGGCGCTCGTCGCGCGCGGCGGCGGAAGTCTGGTGACGAGCGTCTACTCGAACGAGCAGGAGTTCCTCGAACAGGCCGCGCTCGGCATCGCGCCCTGGAGCGGCCGCGTGTGGCTCGGCAGCGACAAGATGGCCGAACAGTCGCTCGCGCCCGGCATGGTGCTCCCCGCCATGGTGCACGGCGGCCCCGGGCGCGCCGGCGGTGGCGAGGAACTCGGCGGCTTGCGCGGCCTCGCCTTCTACCTGCAACGCACGGCGCTGCAGGGCTTCAAGGGCGTCATCGCGCCCGAGTCCTTCGCGGCCAAGGCCGCGGCGGCGCGCTGAGTCGGCGCGCTCCGTCGGCGCGCTCCGTCGGTGCGCTGAGTAAGTGAGCTGACTGAGCGCTGCGAGTCGCCGCATCGAGTCGCCGCTGCCCGTCGGCACTGTCCCTCGGCACTGTCAGTCGGCACTGTCAGTCGGCACTGTCAGTCGGCGCTGCGGGTCGGCGCTGCGGGTCGGCGCTGCGGGTCGGCGCTGCGGGTCGGCGCTGCGAGTCGGCGCTGCGAGTCGGCGCTGTGAGTCGGCGCTAAGCACGTTGCTGCGCGAGCCTCTGCGCGAGGTCGTGCGCGAGGGCCGGCGGAGGTTCGTCGGCGTCCGTGGCGCCGCCGGAGCGTCGCCGGCGAACGTGGTTCCAGTCGAAGCGCGTGCGCCGCTCCCGCGCGGCGGCGTGGCTCGCTCCGGCGCCAGCGCGGCGGGGGCCCAGGTGCGCGCTGCGCGCGATCGCGTGGAGCCCTCGTGCGAAGGGGCGTGCTTGTGGTCCGCCCTTCGCGCTCCTGTGTCAGCGCCGAACCCGCCGTGTGCTGTGCGGTTCGATCCGCGGACGAAGGCCTTGGCGCCTGTCGCGGGCGGCGCGCACTCCGCGAACTGTCCCGCCGCGGGCCGAGAGCCTCCCCGTGGAGTTTGGCCCAACGCCGCGGCCGACCTCGGCAGCGCTGCAGCGCTGCAGCCGCGCTGCTCGCCAGGCGTGGCCTGTGCGTGCGCGGGCTGGCGAGCAGGCGCGCCGCGGACGAGCAGGCGCGCGGCGGACGAGCAGGGGCGCGGCGGACGAGTCGGGGCGCTAGTTTGCTTCTCCGGCGCCTCGGCTCAGGCGCCGCCCGTCGTCCGCGGGCCCGCTGAGGTCGCCGTCGGGGGCTGCGGCATCCGACCGCCCCAGCTCGCGCGGTTGCGTTCCCACCAGTCGAGCCAGGCCTTGTTCGAGTCACCGGGATTGGCCTTCGTGAGGCGGCGCAGAGCGCCCCGCACGGCGCGGCTCTCGACCGCGACGGAGCTCTGGTAGACGCCGAGCACCCGCACGTCGAGCACGCTCGCTTCGTGGAGCACGTTGACCTGCGGGTCGCCGATGCTCGAGAACTGGGCGACCTCCACGTCGTAGTCCTGGACGTAGGCGATCTGGCGTCCCACGGTGATGTGCGCCGCCGGCGGCCGCCAGCCGGCCGAGGACCCGCCCTGCGCCGAGAGCGCGGCGAGGCGCGCGACCAGCGGCTCCACCGCGGCGGGGTAACCCGCGGCGCCGAGCACTTCGGCTGCGTTCTCGCGCACGGCCGGATGGCTGCTCGCGAGCGCGCGCACCACCGGCAGGATCACACCTTCTTCGCCGCGGTCGCGCAGCGCGCGCGCCGCTTCCGTGCGCACGCGCTCGTTCGCGTCCAGGACGCTGCGGTTGATCAGCTCGGTGCTGAGGTCGTTCGGATGCAGGCGGCGCAGTCCGAGCGCCGCGAAGGCACGCATCTCCGGCGCAGCGTGGCGCAGCGCCGCCTCGAGTTCGCTGCGCACCTGCGCAGCGTCGCGCTTGGCGAGCGCCACCAGCGCCAGTTCCTGGACCACGCGCGGCCGCACCGCCGCGTGGCGCACAAGGTCGCGCGCGCCGGGGGAACTCGAGCCTGGCGCGGCGAGCGGCGTCGGCGGCTGCGCGAGCAAACGGCGCGCGCCGAGGTGGTCCACGTCCGCCTCCAGGACCTTCTCCAACTCGCGCAGAGCCTCCTCCACCAAGCCCTCGCGCAGCATCCAATCGGCGGCGATCACACGCTGGGCGTGGTCCGTGCGGCCGACCTTGGCCAGCAGGCTGCGCGAGCGCTCGAGCAGGGCGCTCTCCGGCTCGACCCGCACGACGTTGCGCGCCTGGATCGAACGCCACTCGCCGTCCGACCACAACTCCCACACCGGACCGTCGGCGGGCTTGGGGTCCAGGCGCGTCTTGCCGCGCAGCGTCCGGCCGTCGTCGAGGTGCAGCACCCGGCGCAGCTCCTTCGACTGGGCCGCGGACTCGCTCGCCGCGGCTGCGGGCGAAGCGCTGTCGACGGCCTGCGCGGCCGCGGAGCGGATCGGGGCGAGGCTCAGCAGGCCACAGGCGAACCAACCAACGTGCTTCATGTGTGCGATCTCCATGGTCTTGCGGCGGGAGGGTGTTCCTCGTCGGGGCTCGGCGGGCCGCGGGGTCGTCGGAACTCCGAACCCGCGGGTGTGGGAGGCGGCTCTACCCGCCGACGTCGAACCAGTCTCGGCGCGTCGACGGGTTTGTGCAGCGCTGTGCAGCAACTCTGACGAAGGCGCGTGCGCGGGGCGTACCTGCGGATCGGCCGCGGATCGGCCGGTGGATTGGATCGCACCGGGTTCGCGCCGGCTTCGCACCGGGTTGACGACCGGCGCTGTGGCGCCCGCGCTGTTCGGAGTCGCACGCTCGGCGAGCAGCTTCGAGCACTTCGGGCGGCTCGCCCGGGGCCGTGGATCGTCTGCCGCGATCCACGGTCCCGGGCCGAGGAGCTGCGGCGGCGGTGCGGCCCTGCCAGGCCGCGCCATCCGACCGCCGCATGCACCGACTGCGTTCGATCCGTCGCCAAGCCGTCCGCAGTGCGCATCAGCTCTGCCAAGCTGATCCGTCCTGCGCCGGCCGCCGGCCCCGTTGTCGGTGCAGCGAACTGCTCCGAGCGCGGCCTGACGCGGCGCGTCCGGCCGGCTGGTGTTCTGCACCCGCGTCCAGCCGCCCAGCCGCACATCGCGTCCTGCGTTGCGGAGCGATTTCCATGCCAGCCGCGCCGATCGAGCGCGCGCTCAGGGAGGTTTCTCGGAGCTCGCGCCCAAGTGCAGCGGCCCATCGACGGCCGTTGCTTGCACGCCCAAGCCGCGGCGGTGCAACTCGGGCTCGATCGCGCCGCGGCGCGCGGCGCTGACCCACACCCGCGCCGGCCGCAGGGCGGCGATCAATTCGCTGGCGCGTTCCGTGGGATCTCCGTGGTGCGGCCACAGGAGCAGATCCGCGCGCGCCGCGGTCGGTCCAGGTTCGCCCCAGGCCGCGAGCCACGCGTCGACGCCGGCCTCACGCGCGTCGCCGGTGAACACCACACACGTGCCCCAGCCGCGGATCCGCGCCGCCAGCGAGCGCTCGTTGGGCTCGGGGGAGTGCCGGGCCCCGCTGGCGAATTCGAGTTGGAGCGCGCCGGCGTCGCTGGTC
>ERZ1066135.842-NODE-842-length-13634-cov-7.356506_pt1 | contig 13634 bp, 8 predicted proteins | sample MGYA00382782_ERZ1066135 | MGnify/ENA primary metagenome ERZ1066135 (study PRJEB33369, sample SAMEA5778365) | biofilm metagenome | biome: Industrial cooling water; feature: Water cooling tower basin; material: Biofilm | place: United Arab Emirates | collected...
CCGGAGCAACGCCGCGGGGGGCGGCGAGGCGCCTGAGATATGCGGCGAAATTTTGGATCAGCCCACGAGCGAGACCGGAGCGGAAAACGTTTCTCAAGCGGCGGCGTCCGGCGGTCGACAAGTCCTGTCGCCGCGCGGGCGCCGCCGCTGTCCTTAGGTGGGGCCGCCACAACCGCACCGCACGGCGCAATGCATGGCGCAAGTGCTCGACGAGTTGCTGGAAGAGATCAAGAGCGTGGAGCCGCTCCCGCAGGTGGCCACACGTGTGATGCAGATCGCCGCGCAGGACGACGTCGTCCCGCGCGATCTGGTGAGCGTGATCCAGACCGACGCGGGCATCACCGCCAAGGTACTGAAGCTGTGCAACTCGGCCGTGTACGGCTTCAAGCGCGAGATCGCCTCGCTCCCTGAAGCGGGCAACTTGCTCGGCACGACGACGCTGGTGAACCTCGTGCTCACCTCCTGCGCGGGCCGCTACTTCCGCAACTACGGCTTCTCGGATCCGGCCGCGACGCTGCGGCTGTGGGAACAGTCGATCGGCACGGCCTTCACGGCCAACTGGGTCGCCGGACGGCAAGGTGAAGTCGACCGCAACCGCGCCTACACGCTCGGTCTGCTCGAAAACCTCGGCAAACTGGTGCTCGCGCGCTTCGCGCACGAACAAGCCGAGGAACTGCAGCGCGAGCTCGCCCAGGGCGGCGATCTGCTCGCGATCGAACACCGTCTGTTCGGACTCGACCACGCGGAGATCGGCGCACGACTCGCGGAGAAGTGGAGCTTCCCCGGCGTGCTCGTCGACTCGATCCGCTGCCACCACGATCCCCAGTCGGCCCAGATCGACCACGCCATGGCGAGCGTCGGCCACGTGGCCGAGATGTTCGTCTACCGCCTGAAGGTCGGCGTGACGCTCTCCGAGCCCGAGTACGCCTGGTGCGAGCACGCGCTCGCGGAGTGCAAGATTTCGCCGAGCCAACTCGACGCGCTCGGCGACACGCTGCGCGCGGAACTCCAGAAGGCGCGGCGCATCCTCGAGATCGCCTGAGCGCGTGCGACGCGCGTGGAGCCGCGCTCAGCGCGCGCCTTCGAGCTCGAGCAGGCGTTCCTTGCGCCACACCGAACCCGCGTAACCGCCGAGCCCGCCGTCGGCGGCGATCACGCGGTGGCAGGGGATGATCACCGCGATGCGGTTGCGGCTGTTGGCGCCGGCCACGGCGCGGGTCGCACTCGGCCGCCCGATGCGCGTCGCCAGTTGCGCGTACGAAAGCGTCCGTCCGTACGGAATGCGGCGCAGCTCGGCCCACACGCGCTGTTCGAACTCGGTGCCGGGCGCGAGCAGCGGCAGATCGAACTCACGTAGTTCGCCCGCGAAGTAGCTCTGCAGCTGCTGCGTGGCGCGGGCCAGCAAGGGATGCTCGCCCAGACTCAGCGCGGGGCCGAGCGCCTTGCGCAGCGCGGCCAGTTGCCCGGGCAACGTGTCGCGGTCGAGGAACTCGAGCAGGCACACGCCTTCGTCGCAGGCGCCCAGGAGCACGTCGCCGAGCGCCGTCGTGAGTCGCGCCAGCCGCACGCTGCGCGCGCTCGCGGGCAAGCGCGACGGGGCGTGCCCGAGGGCGCGCGCGAAGGCCTCGCGGAAGCCGCTCTCGGATTCAAAGCGCGCGGCCGCCGCCGCGTCGCCGACACTGGCGCCGGCGCGCAGCGCGTCGATCGATGCCCCCAGACGCAAGGAGTGTTGGAACGCTCGAAAGCTCATGCCCATGTGCTCCTGGAACCAGCGGGAAGCGCGCGCCGGGTGCACGCCCGCGGCGCGCATCTGCCGCGCCGTGAGCGGCGCGCCGCTGCGCTCGATCTGGACGAAAAGGCCTCGTACCCAGTCCGGCGCGACGCCGGGCGTCGCCAGCGGCCGACACCGACGGCAGGCGCGAAAGCCCGCGGACTGCGCCGACGCTGCGTCGGCGAAGAACAGCACGTTCTCGCGGCGCGGCGTACGCGCAGCGCAGCCGGGGCGACAAAACACGCTCGTCGTGCGCACGGCGAACACGAAGGCGCCGTCGAAGGCGCGGTCGCGGCGCGCAACGGCCGCGTAGAGCTGCTCGTGATCCAGGCCCATGTGGGCTGCGAGTTTCGGTCGAGGTTCGCTTCGACGCCACCGAAGCGTGCACGTCGAATTCGGTTTCGCGGCGTTATCCTGCGGGCTCGCACGGCGATCCAACACACTCCAGGCACCCCATTCGGAGCGCGACGTTCATGAGCAAGAAGCACGACAAGGAATCCAAGGGCCGCAGCACTCTCGACGTGAAGAAGACCGTCAAGCTGCTCAACCACATCCTCGAGATGGAGCTGGCGGGCGTGGTCCGCTACACGCACTACTCGATGATGGTCTACGGCTACCACCGCATCCCGATCGTGAGCTGGCTGCGCGCGCAGGCGCAGGAGTCGCTCGCACACGCGCACCAAGCCGGCGAGTACGTCACGCACCTGGGCGAGCACCCCTCGCTCGGCATCGGGCCGCTGCTGGAGACCGAAGCGCACGAGATCGGCGACATCCTGCGCGAGTCGCTCGAACACGAGGGCAAGACCTTCGATCTGTACCGCGAGTTGCTCGACGTCGTCGAAGGCAAGTCGGTGATGCTCGAGGAGTACTGCCGCGAGATGCTGCGCCTGGAAGAGCAACACCAAGGCGAGGTCGACAAGATGCTCCGCAAGCCGGGCGACATCGGCAAATTCAAGCACTGAGCCCAGCTGTCCGAAGTGAACTCCAAGCGGCGCGTGCGCTTCCGAGCGCGCGCGCCGCTATCTTCTGGAGCACCCCCCGCGCGCACAGCAATCGGACGCTCTGCGCGGCGCCGCCGCTCGCCGTTCCGGCCCCCCACCGAGCCCCATGTCCCACTCTCCCCGTGTGCGCGCTGCTGCTGTTTGGATCGGACTGACCTGCGCGGTCCTCGGCGGCGCCTGCGCGGGCGGCCCCAGCCCGCTGCGCACGTCGCAGTCCTCGGGGCCGTTCGTGGGCTCGAAACGCAACGGCTACTGGACGCTGCGCGACGAGAACGGCATCAAGACCGCCAACGGCAGCTACGTCAACGATCGCTTGACGGGACGCTGGAACTACTTCTTTCCCAGCGGCACGAAGAAGTGGGCCGTCGGCTACCGCGACGAGAAGTTCGACGGGCCTTCGACGTGGTGGCGCGAAGACGGCGCCGCGCGCTGCGCCGGCTCGTTCGTCGCGGGGCTCGAAGCGGGCCAGTGGACGTACTGGAACGACAACGGCTCGATCGCCGTGCAAGGCGACTTCGACCGCGGCCGCCGCCATCTGGGCTGGGCCTACTGGGATCGCAACGGCAAGCCGCTGGCCGAGGGTTACGCCTACCGCGGCGAACGCGTCGGCGTGTGGGACTACTGGAATCCCGCGGGCGAGCACTTCGTCGAAACCTTCGCGATGCCCAGCGGCGTGAGCCTGCACCGCGAGGTGTGGGACGACGGCGCGCCGCGGCGCGAAGGTTTCCTGGAGAACGGCGTGCGCACCGGACGTTGGGTCACGCGGCACGAGAACGGCTTGCGGCGCGTCAGCGGCGAGCTGAACGGCGACACGCCGCTCGGCGAGTGGTTCGCGTGGACGCCGGACGGCCGCCTGCTCGCGCGCTTGACCTTCAACAACGGCAAGCTCGCGCCGAACTGGACCGTGTGGAGCGCGGAAGGCGAAGAGCGCACGCGTGAAGCGCGGCTGCTGCGGCTCGAGCCCTTCGCGGGACAGTGGTCCGCGACCGCCGAGGCCGAAGGCAAGCCTGTCGAGCGCGTGCTCGACGTGTGGCTCGCCGAAGCGCTGTCGCCGCTCGGCGCCAACCAGCCGCTCGAAGTCGATCCGGCGGCGCCGCAACCTCCGGCGGAGTTGAGCGCTGTCGCAGCGCAGAAACCTGCGCTCCCGCTCGAGCGCCAGGAGTGGACCGACGAGGAACAGCAGAACATGGAGTTCCTCGTGAAGCTGTACTCCGACGGTGCTCCGCGCATGAACGCACCCTCGGGTTCGCGCGCCTACAGCCGCGGTCTGCGCGGACAGGCCAAAAAAGTCGAGAACGGCGACGAACGGCTCTCTTCGCCGCTGATCGGGCGCCGCATCCAGCTGGGCAAGGTGCGCGGCCGCGACGGCAAGCCTCTGGATCCGAGCACCCTCGCCGGCAAACCCGTCGTGGTGACGATCCTGCGCGGCATGGCCGGAGAAGTGTGCGTTTACTGCTACACGCAAGTGCGCGCACTGTGCGACGCGATGCCCGAGTTCCGCTCGGCCGGCGCCGAGGTGATCGTCGTCTACCCGGGCGAGAGCGATCGGCTCGAGACGTTCTGGGCCGCGCTCTCCGAGTCGGAGCAGTTCGAAGGGCGCGAAGCGCCGTTCACCTTCGCCTACGACCCTGACTTCGAGTTGGTGCGTTCGCTCTCGATCGAAGGCAAGCTCGCGCTGCCGACGACGTTGGTGCTCGGCGCCGACGGAACGATCCGCTTCGCGTACGTGGGCGCGAACACCGCGGACCGCCCCGACGCTGCGCGCCTGGTCGAACAGGTCAAGAAGCTGCGCTGAACATGGCGGACGCGAGCGGCAGCGACCGGGACTCGAATCCGCGCCGACCTGGATCGGGCGGCCTGGGCAAGCCGCAGAGCGAGCCGCCGGCCCCGCCTCCCTCCGAGCCGACCTTCGTGCGCTCGGGCGTGCGCTCCGACAGCGGCGCAACCGACGCGGCTCCGACAGCGCTCGGCGAACAGACCTTGATGCACGCGCCGGCTGCGAAGCTCGAGCTGCCGTCGATTCCGGGCGTGCAGCTCGAACGCGAGCTCGGCCGCGGCGGCATGGGCGTCGTGTACCAGGGCCTGCAGCCGTTCCTCGACCGCAAGGTCGCGGTGAAGCTGCTGGGCGAGCGTTGCGAGAGCGCCGATTACCTCGCGCGCTTCCGACGCGAAGCGAAGCTGCTCGCGGGGATGTCGCACGCGAACATCGTCACCTGCTACAGCTCGGACATCACCGCGGAGGGCCGCTGCTACCTGGTGATGGAGTTCGTCCCGGGCCCCAATCTGCACCAGTGGATTGCGAAGCACGGGCAACTGGACTTGCGCGCCGCGCTGCAGGTGTGCCGCGACGTCGCACGCGCGCTCGAGTACGCGCACGAGCGCAACATCATCCACCGCGATGTGAAGTGCGAGAACGTGCTGCTCAGCCCGCTCGAGGGCCCGGGCGCGAAGAACAACTCCTTCCCGTGGGTCGCCAAGCTCACGGACCTGGGCCTCGCGCGTTCGGTCGTCGACTCCAGCGAGCAGATGAACCTGACCGTCACCGGCATGGTGATGGGCACGCCGGCGACGATGAGTCCCGAGCAGTTCGACGATCCGAACAAGGTCGATTTCCGCAGCGACATCTACGGGCTGGGCTGCGTGATGTTCCAGGCGCTCACGGGCCGCAAGGCCTTTCCGCAGAGCGGCATTTCGTCGATCGTCGTCGCCAAGCGCGACGGCATCGCGCCCGGCGACGTGCGCGCGTTGCGCGCGGAGACGCCGGAGGAAGTCGCCAAGCTCGTGTCACGCATGCTCGCCGCAGATCGCGCCGCGCGGCCGCAGAGCTACGGCGAAGTCATCGCGACGTGCGAACGCTGCCTCGCCGCGCCGCCGGCTCCCTCGCCGGCCGAGACCGTGGCGCTCAAGTCGGCGCCGGCGCCGGCGCCCCGCTCCAAGGCGGGAGTGTTCGCGGCCGCCGGAGTCGCGCTCGCGGGTGTGGTCGGCTTCTTCGCGTGGCGCGCGGTCGATTCTTCGACGCCGGAGCAGGAACCGGACAACCGCAAGACCGCGCAATCCGATGCGGTCGACAACAAGCCGGACGAGAACAACGCGGTGGTGACGCCGACGGTCGAGCTCGTGGCGCGCGTCGCGCCGCCCAGTTCCGCGCGCGAGGGCGCACGCGTCGAGCTCGACGGCAGTGCGAGCAACCCCGAGGGCCTCGCGAACCTGCGCTTCGCGTGGAAGCTGCTCGCTGGACCTCCGGGGCTCCTGTTGCAGGACACCGACAAGCCGCGCGCGTGGTTCACGGCGCCGGCGGCGAACGCGCCGTACAAGGTTCGCGCGCAACTGGTGGTGAGCGAGGGGCAGCGCTCCTCGCCGGCAGCGAGCGTCGAGATCGCGGTCGACGCGACGGATGAAGCGCCGACGGTGAGCATCGACGACCTCGCGCCGGTGGCGGAGCGCGACCCGCTCGAACTCGTGGCGCGCGCCGCCGACAGCGACAGCACGGAGCTGACGTACATGTGGAAGCAGCTCTCCGGGCCGCAGGTCGAGCTCGCGGGCGCGAACAGCGCTCGTGCGAAGTTCACGGCGCCGACCGTCGACATCGAAACCGCGCTCGAATTCGAACTGGCGGTCTCCGACGGCGCCAACCGCGTCACGCGACGCACGAACGCGACGGTGCGCCCGGTCAACGAGCGGCCCGTGGTGACGATCGACGGACCGACGAACGCCGAGCCGGGCGATTCGATCACGCTCAGCACCAACGTCGAAGATCCCGACGGGCTCACGCCCAAGCAGTTCCTCTGGAGCGTCAGCGGCGCGCCCGCGCCCAAGCTCGACACTTCGACGGCCGCCAAAGTGAGCGTCGAGTTGGCGGAAAACGCGGCGGATTACGAGCTCTTGTTCAGCGTGGCGGTGACCGACGGCGAGCTGGACGCCGTCAAGAGCAGCCAGCGCGTGCTCGTGAAGTGCGACCCGGCGCTCGCGCCGCTCAAGAGCGGCGTCGAGCTCCAACTGCTCGAGGGCGAGACCGACGCCATCCCGACCGGTTGGACGCGCGTCGGCGAAGCGTTGAAGTTCGCGCACGATCCCGACGGTCGACTGCTCGCGACCTGCTTCTCGGCCGAGGACTCGTTCGTGCGCGCCGCGCCGCGCGGCGCCTTCGTCGTGCGCGGCGAGCTCGAGTCGCAGAGCAACACACGCGGCTGCGGCGTTCGCCTGGAGTGGGACGACAACCGCGCGCTGGCGCTGCGCGTCGACTCCAACGACCTGAAGTCTGCCGCCTCGGGCGACGTGTCGTACTTGATCGCGCAACAGCTCGAGCGTCGGAACGGCGTGTGGACGCCCGCTGAAGACGCGCCGCAACGTCTGGGGCTCGCCACACGCGGCAAGCGCATGCAACTGGCGCTCGAGTGGAGCGGTCGGGAGCTCAACTGCGTCTGGGGCACGGAGTCCGAGCTGGTGACGCTGCCCGCGAACGTCGGTCGTCCGCGCCGCATCGCGCTGTTCGTCGACCGCGGTCGGGCCGCGTTCGCGAACTGGGTCCTGGCCGGTCGCTGAAGCCCGCCGACCCAACGCGCGAAAGCGGGTTAGTCTGGTTGGAGCGCGGCGCGTGGGCGTCGGCGCACGATCCGGCACGCTCCATGACCCGCCCCCATCTCCGCTGGCTGGCTTGGTTCGTCGGCGCGACGCCGGCCCTGGCGCAATCGTTCGCGCCGTGGAGTTTCGAGGAGGCGAACGCGCTCGCGCGGCATCCGCGTTGGCTGGCGCTCCAGTACGCGGAGTTCGACACGCGCCACGCGCCGCCGCCCGTTGCGCCCGAGCTCGCGGCGCGTGCCGACGCGCAGTCCTGCTTCCTGGTGCAGTTCGACGGCCCGATCCGCGATCACCACCGCGCGCGCGCCGCGGCCTGCGGCGTCGAGTTGCTCGACTACGTCCCGAACTTCGCCTTCATCGCCCGCGGCTCGGCTGCGGCGCGCGCTGAGCTTGCAGCCAGCCCGGAAGTGGTGTGGAGCGGCGCGCTGCACCCGGCCTACAAACTCGAGCGTCGGCTGCTCGAGGCCGATGCGAACGAGCGAGCGACGCGGCGCCTTGTCGTCGTCGGTTTTCGCGGCGACGAACGCGCGGCGCTCGAAGCCCAGCTCGCGACACGCAACCTCGAGCTGCTCTCGGCGATCTTCGCGCTCGAGCGCTGGCTCCTCGTCGTCGAAGCCACGGCCGCGGACGCGCGCGCCCTCGCCGCGTGCGACGAGGTGCAGTGGATCGAGCCCGAGCCGCAGCTCGCGCTGCGCAACAACAACATGACCTGGGCGGTCCAGACCAACGTCAACCTCGACCGCAAGGTGTGGAACCGCGGGATCACGGGCGTCGGTCAAGTGCTCGGCCACATCGACAGCGCGCTGGCGCTGAACTCGTGCTTCTTCTCCGATCCGTCGGGCGCGCCGATCGGCCCGACGCACCGCAAGCTCGTGTTCGCGAGCTCGAGCGGCGCCGACACGCACGGCACGCACACGGCCGGCTCGCTCGTCGGCGACGCCGCGCCGGTGAGCGGCTCGACGAGCGAACGTGGCATAGCGTTCGGCGCGAAGCTCGCGCACACCACCGGCCTGCCGACGACGACCTTTGCGAACGTCGCCGGCGCGCACGTCGCCGTCGGCGCGCGCGTGCACAGCAACAGCTGGGGCGACGACACGACCAACGCCTACAACACGCTGTGCGCGCAGATCGATGCGCTGCAGTGGAGCGACGAACAACAACTGGTCGTGTTCTCGACCTCGAACTCGCCCAGCGTGCGCAACCCCGAGAACGCCAAGAACCTGCTGGCGGTCGGCGCGACGCTCAACGGCGCGGGCGCGAACAACCTGTGCTCCGGCGGCGCGGGGCCGACCGCCGACGGACGCCGCAAACCCGAGCTCTTCGCGCCCGGCTGCAACGTGCTTTCGGCCGGAGTTTCGGGCTGTTCGACGAGCGTGCTCTCGGGCACGAGCATGGCCGCGCCCGCCGTGGCCGGCGCCGCCGCGCTCGTACGGCAGTACTTCATGGACGGCTTCCACCCCAGCGGCGCCGCGAACGCCGCCGACGCGTTCACGCCCTCGGGCGCGCTGCTCAAGGCGCTGCTCGTGAACAGCGGACAGGACATGACGAGCATCGCCGGCTATCCCAGCGACCAGGAAGGTTGGGGCCGCGTCGAGCTCGACAACGCGCTGTACTTCGCCGGCGACCAGAGTCGGCTCGTAGTGTTCGACGTTCCGCACGCGGCGGGCCTCACGACGGGCCAGAGCGCGACCCACGCCTTCAGCATCACCTCGAGCGCCGTGACCTTGCGTGTGACGCTCGCCTATAGCGATGCACCGGGCGCGCTCAACGCCGCCAACCCGGTCGTCAACGATCTCGACCTCGTGCTCACGGGTCCGACGGGACAGGTGTTCCTCGGCAACGTGTTCGCGGCGGGCGTGTCGACCGGCGGCGGCGCGCCCGACAAGAAGAACAACCTCGAGCGCATCCTCGTGCCCGCGCCCGCGACCGGCACGTGGGTCCTCGAAGTCGTCGGCGCGAACGTTCCGATGGCGACGCAGGGCTACGCGTTGTGCGTGACCGGCGACGTCGTCGAGGGCGCGGGCGGCGGCAGCTCGAATCCAACCGCGTACTGCCTCGGCGGGCTCAGCACGAACTTCTGCCAAGGCCAGCTGATCTCGTTCGGCGTCGCCCGCGCCGGCGCGAGCAGCGGTTTCACGCTCTCGGCGAGGAATCTGGAAGGCGCGCGGCCGGCGCTCGTCTTCTACGGCGTCAACGGCCGCGATCAGCGCTTGTGGGCGCCGAATAGCGTCAGCGAACTGTGCGTGAAGGGGCCGCTGCAACGCGTCGGGCCCGCGCTCGCGAGCGGAACGCTCGGCATCTGCAACGGCGCGCTCGACGTCGATTGGAGCGCGTTCACGAGCGCCAATCCGTTCGCGCTCGGTGCGCCGTTCAGCGCGGGCGCGCTCGTCAACTCGCAGGTCTGGTTCCGCGATCCGCTCGCGCCGGGCGCGGCGAATCTCGCCAACGCGCTCGAGTTCACGGTTCAGCCCTGACGCTGCGCGGAGTTCGCACGCGCGGAGGGCGCGTGCCGTGAGCGGGTTCGCTCGTCGTCCGCGTGCACTCGAGCAGCGCGTGACGAGCGTGCGGCAAATGCGACGGCGACGCGAATTTCCCGCGTACGGTACTCGGCTCTCTGTCCGCTCTCCCAAGTGTGCGCCGCGTCGGACTGAGGCAGCTCCCGCCCGCGACACGGAGCACTTCCCGCTCCCTTGATTTGGAGACTCGGTCATGAAGATCGTTCAACTGGTTTCGAAGCTCCTCGCTCCTCTCGCACTCGCTCTGGGCGCCGCGGCCGCGCCGCAACTCACCGGCGGCGGCGTCGGCGTGTGGCAACAGGCCACGCCGAGCGTCTCGGTCGTTCGCGCCCAGATGCCGAGCGATCAGGGCGGCACGGACTACGAACTGGCGCTGCGCGTCCATGAGGACGGCGGCGTCGTGGGCGAGATGCGGCCGGTGTCCGGGGCCGGGCAGAGCGCCTTCCTGATCCCGCCGGTGATCTACAAGGTGCGCGGCCAACACGTCGCGCTCCCCGACGGTCGCGTGCTGCTGCAGGCGAACGTGTTGCTCGACCTCGCGCAGTTCGGGCTCGAAGGCCTGCTCAACGTCGGCATGATCGAGGGGCTGCTCTACGCTCCGGCCCCGCCGCTCGACGCGTACGCTGCGCACGCCGACATGAAGGCGAGCCTCAGCGACGCCTCGGCGCTCGGCCTCAAGCCGCGCGTGCGCCCGCTGCCCGGCGAATTCGTCGGTCGCTGGGTGCTGTTCGGCGCCTGAGCCGCCTGAAACCGAGCCGGCGCCGCTCCGATCTTCGGGCCCGCAGCAATCCGCGCGATTGCTGCGGGCCCGACTTCTTGCCGCAACCACCTCGCAGGCGCGGACGCCGCGAGAAATCTGGCGCGCCGCCACTTGCGCGCGCGCGCAAAGTGGACATCGTGGCGGCCCATGAACGCCGCCCCCCGCCTCGGAGTGTGCTCCTGGTCGCTGCAACCCTCGTCCCCCGCCGAACTCGTCGCGAAGCTGCGCGAGATCGGTGTCGACGCCTGCCAGCTCGCGCTCGACCCGTTGCGCGAAGGCGCGTGGAAGCTCGCCGAAACGCGCGACGCGCTGCGTGCGGCGGGCATCGAGATCCGCTCGGGGATGATGGGCACGCACGGCGAGGACTACTCGACGCTCGACACGATCCGCGTGACCGGCGGCGTGCGGCCGAACGAACACTGGGCCAAGAACCTCGCGATCGCGCGCGAGGACGCACGCATCGCCGCGGAGCTGGGCTTGCCGCTCGTCACCTTCCACGCCGGCTTCCTGCCGCACGAGCGCAACGACCCCGAGCGCGCGGTGCTGCTCGAGCGCCTGCGCACGGTCGTCGACCTCTACGCCGAGCGCGGCGTCAACGTCGCCTTCGAAACGGGCCAAGAAGACGCCGACACGTTGCTCGCGTTCCTCGCCGACCTCGGCCGTCCGCGCGCGGGCGTCAACTTCGATCCGGCGAACATGCTGCTGTACGACATGGGCGAGCCGGTGAGCGCGCTCGAAAAGCTCGCGCCGCACGTGCGCCAGGTGCACATCAAGGACGCGGTGCGCACGAAGGTGAAGGGTCAGTGGGGCGCGGAGGTGCGCGTCGGCACGGGCGAAGTCGCGTGGGAGAAGTTCTTCGCGGTGCTCGCGCGGCGCGGCGTGCGCGTCGACTTGATGATCGAGCGCGAGGCCGGCGACCAGCGCGTCGCGGACATCAAGGCGGCGCGCGCGCTCGTGGCCAAGCTCACGCCCGCGCCGCGCACGATCGGCGTCGGCGTGATCGGCCTGGGTTTCATGGGCCGCACGCACATCAACGCCTTCGCGGCCGCGAACGCCGCGGGTTTCGCGAACAAGCTCGTCGCCGTGTGCGACAAGAGCCCCGAGCGCCGCGCCGGGCGCGCGAGCGCGGCCGGCAACATCGCGACGGGCGGCGCGGGCGAACAACTCTTCGATCCGCGCGAGGTGCGCGGCTACGAAGAGGCGGCGCAGCTCTTCGCCGATCCCGCGGTCGAGCTGGTCAGCATCTGCACGCACACCAGCACGCACGTCGAGCTCGCCAAGGCCGCGCTCGAAGCGGGCAAGCACGTGCTGCTCGAGAAGCCGGTCGCGCTCGACAGCGCTTCGATCGAACAGCTGCTCGAGGTCGCGCGCCGCGCCAAGGGCCTGTGCATGCCGGCGATGTGCATCCGCTTCTGGCCGGCGTGGGCCTGGCTCAAGCGCGCGATTGCCTCGGGCGAGTACGGCGCAGTGAAGAGCGCGGTCTTCCGCCGCCTCGGCAGCCGCCCGCAGTGGGCCGCCGATTTCTACGCGAACAACACGGCCAGCGGTGGCGCGCTGTTCGACCTGCACGTGCACGACGTCGACTTCGCGACCTGGTGCCTGGGCGCGCCGCGTTTCGTCTCCGCCGCGGGCTCCCAGGACCACGTCAGCGCGCTCTACCACTACGAAAGCGGCCCGCAGCACGTCGTCGTCGAAGGCGGCTGGGACCACTCGCCGGGTTGGTCGTTCAAGATGGCCTACACCGTGGTCTTCGAACGCGCGACCGCCGACTACGAGTTCGGTCGCGCGCACGAGCTCGTCCTCGCACGCGACGGCGCGTCGACGCCCGTCGCCCTCGACACGCACAGCGGCTACGACGGCGAGGTGCGCCACCTGCTCAGCGCGCTCGCGAGCGGCTCGCGCGAACTCGACGCGACGCTCGAGGACGCGCTCCTGCACACGCGCGTGATCGAAGCGGAACGCAAGAGCCTCGGCGTGCGCCAACCGGTGATGGTGCGGCGTTAGCCTGGAGGCAGGAAGGCGCGGCCAGCCATCGGTGTTGGGTGCGCCGGGCGCGCTCGGACCGCACCCGCGCAGGGTCCGCAGACCAGGCGCGGATAGCTGGGCGCGTTCACGGCACCGTCGTGAACTCGACGGCGTTCGAGAGGTTCGTGCCCGTCGGCGCGGAGGGGTCGCGGTACCAACCTTGTGCGTTGACGAGCTGTCCCACGGCCAGCGGCAGGCCGAGCGCGCTCGGACGAGCGACGAAGTACGCGAGCAAGTCTTCGACGATCAGGCCATCGCAGGCGCCGACGGCGCCGCCGGAGTTCTGCGCGCGGAGGCGTTGGACCGGAGCTCGCACGCATTGCACGCTCGAGCTGCCCGAAGCCCACGGCGTGGCGGTGCGACCGTTGAGCCCGTAGTAGATGAGCCCGAGCTTGCCTCCTTCGACGCCGCCGATACGCAGCAGAAGGCCCGACAGGGCGCTCACGCTCGGTGTGCCGATGGCGGAGATGACAGGCGTGCAGCCGTTGGTCGAGAGGCCCGAGGCGCAGTAGCTGCGACCGACGCCCCAGGACTCGCGGCGCGCGAGCGTGAAGTTGCCGCCGGCCTCGAGCTCGACGTAGCGCCAGCCGAATCCGGCCTGCGTCACATTGCACTGCCCTTCCGTGGTGCGGCCCCAGGCGAAGAGCAAGCCGTCGGAGCGCAGCGCGGCGCTGTGCTGGTCGCCGGCGGCGAAACGCTCCCAAGTCATGCCGGAGGGAAGCGTCGGCACGTTGCACTGGCCGAAGTTGTTGCGGCCGAACGCGACGAGCACGCCGTCGGAGCGCAGCGCGAGCGTGTGGTCGAGGCCACCTTCGAAGCCGCGGTACGTGACTCCCGGGGGCGGGGTCGGCACGTTGGCCTGACCGAAGCTGTTGTCGCCCCAGCTGACGATCGCGCCGTCGGAGCGCCGCGCGAAGGCGTGGTTGGCCGCGCTCCAGCTCTCGACGTACGTGACGCCCGAAGGAAGGGCCGGAACGTTGAGC
>ERZ1066135.843-NODE-843-length-13632-cov-5.735067_pt1 | contig 13632 bp, 23 predicted proteins | sample MGYA00382782_ERZ1066135 | MGnify/ENA primary metagenome ERZ1066135 (study PRJEB33369, sample SAMEA5778365) | biofilm metagenome | biome: Industrial cooling water; feature: Water cooling tower basin; material: Biofilm | place: United Arab Emirates | collected...
TCAGTGGTCAGTGGTCAGAAAAGACCGAACTGACCACCGGCCACTGAACACTGACCACCGATTTTTATGTTGAACGAAAAAATTCGCATCAAGCTGAAAGCATACGACCATCGCGTTCTTGACGAATCGACCAAGAACATCGTCGAGACGGTCAAGCGCACCGGAGCCCGGCTCGCCGGCCCGATCCCGCTTCCGACGGTCAAGAACAAATGGACCGTGCTCCGCTCGCCGCACGTCGACAAGAAGTCGCGTGAGCAGTTCGAGATCAGGACCCACAAGCGATTGATGGACATCCTTGATCCGACCGCCGAGACGGTCGATGCATTGATGCGGCTTGATCTGCCGGCCGGCGTGGACGTTGAGATCAAGGCATTCGGGAAGAATTAGTCCGGACAGTCTAGGAAGTCTGGACGGTCTTGGAAGTCTGGTAGGACCAAGAAGTCTGGAAGTTCGAAAAGTTTACGAGATTCAGGAGCTTGATCTTCGGACCTCCTGGACTTCCCGGACTGACGAGACTTCCCAGACTCACGAAAGAATATGATCAGTGGAATCATTGGAAGAAAGGTCGGAATGACGCAGCTCTTTGCCGAGGATGGCACGGTGACCCCGGTCACGGTCATCAAGGCCGGGCCCTGCGTGGTCGTTCAGACGAAGAGCGTTGCCGGAAAGGATGGCTACAATGCGGTCCAGCTCGGGCTGGTCGAGGACAACCCGATCAGGCTCAAGAAGGTGACCAAGCCCCTCCGCGGCCACTTTGAAAAGACCGGCGGCGGCCTGCCCCCGACCCGCGTTCTCAAGGAGATCCGCCTCGCGGATGCTCCCGAGGCAACGGTCGGCGACCAGATCAAGGTCGATGTTTTCGCTGACGGCGATAAGGTCGAAGTGGTCGGCCGCTCAAAGGGTAAAGGCTTTGCCGGTACCATCAAGCGGCACGGTTTTGCCCGCGGCCCGGAATCGCACGGTTCGATGAACGTTCGCAAGCCGGGTTCGATCGGCCAGTCGGCATACCCGTCGCGTGTCATCAAGGGGACGAAATCCTCGGGACACATGGGCGATGAGCGTGTGACGATCAAGGGCCTGACCGTTGCAAAGGTCGATGCCGAGAACAATCTGCTCATGGTCCGCGGTGCGGTGCCCGGAGCGAACGGAAGCGTTGTTATTGTTAAAAAGTCTTAACAGTCAGGACAGTCTAGGAGGTCTAGGAAGTCCGGGAAGTTAGGAATTGTTTGATAGTTTAGTTGGTTTTGAGGTCGCGAGGTCGGAAGGTGCTTCCGAGACCTCCTCGACTTCCGAGACTTCCTAGACTGAAACGGAGTGAGAATTATGCCTACCGTAAAGGTTCGCAATTTGAAGAATAAAGAAGTCGGCGAGGTCACGTTGCCGGATGCCGTGTTCGGCGCGGAGTTCAACGAAGCTCTTGTCCACGCGGCGGTCCGCAATTATCAGGCAAATGGCCGCCAGGGAACCTCGGCGACCAAGACCCGCGGCAATGTTTCGGGTTCGGGCCGCAAGCTCTGGAAGCAGAAAGGCACCGGCCGGGCACGCATCGCGTCGCTCCGCTCGCCGCTGTGGAAGGGCGGCGGAAACGTCCACGGCCCGCAGCCCCGCGATTGGTCATATGACCTTCCGAAAAAGATGCGGCAGGGCGCACTCCGCTCGGCTCTCTCGGAAAGGCTTCGCGAGGGCAACCTGATCGTCATCGACGAGTTCAGCTTCGGTGCCCCGAAGACCAAGGACTTCATCTCGGCGATCGAGACCCTGAAGATCCACGAGAACCTCGATGGAGCCAAGACGCTGATCGTCGATTCGCTCGATAATGCGAACCTCGTGCTTTCGTCGCGGAACGTGCCGAAGACCAAGGTAACGAACAGCTTCGGGCTGAACATTTACGACATCGTTTACCACGAAAAGGTTCTCATCTCGAAGGCAGCGGCCGAAGAGCTTGCAAACCTGCTCTCGCCGGCAAACGAGAAGGTCGAGATCGCGGCCGAGCCGAAGGCAAAGAAGCCGCGTGCGAAGAAGGCCGAAGAGAAAGTAGAGGAGGCGACGGAAAATGAGTAACAAAAGCGTTTGGGATATTTTGAAGTCGCCGGTCGTCACCGAAAAGAGCGTTATCCTCAAAGAGGATTCGACCGATGCCGAAGACCGGAACCAGGGTCAGGTGCTTACCTTCCGGGTTGACACCAAGGCGAACAAGATCGAGATCAAGAAAGCGATCGAAGAGATCTTCAATGTGAAGGTCGCCGCGGTCCGGACGGTCAACTACGACGGCAAGATGAAGCGCCGCGGCCGGCAAGAAGGCCGCCGCCCGAACTGGAAAAAGGCATACGTCACGCTCCGCAAGGGCGAACCGATGGTCGATTACGCAGAAGCTATTTAAGCGTGAGCAGTAAGCAGTAAGCGGCGAGCAGAAAAACTGACAACCGACGACTGGCAACTGACAACTGATATATGGGAATCAAGAGATTAAAACCGACATCACCGGCGAGGCGGTATCAGACCTATCTGACCCGCGATGAATTGACGCCGGGAGCAGCACCCGAGAAATCGCTGCTTGAACCGAAAAAGCGGATCTCCGGCCGTAATAACGATGGCCGCATCACGATCCGTCGCCGCGGCGGCGGCCACAAGCGGTTCTATCGCGTCATCGATTTCAAGCGTGACAAGACCGGCGTGCCCGGACGTGTCGCCCAGATCGAGTACGACCCGAACCGCTCGGCGCACATTGCGCTCATCAACTACCTTGACGGTGAGAAGCGCTACATCATCGCCCCGGTCGGCCTCAAGGTCGGCGCAACGATCCTGAGCGGAGCCGATGCGGACATCCTTCCGGGCAATGCTCTGCCGATCAAGAATATCCCGCTCGGCACCGAGGTACACAACATCGAGATGCGGCCCGGCAAGGGCGGCCAGATGGTACGTTCGGCCGGCGGATTTGCACAGATCATTGCGAAGGAAGGCGATTTCGCCCAGCTTCGTATGCCTTCCGGCGAAGTTCGCCGTGTTCCGGTCGTCTGCATGGCGACGGTCGGCCAGGTCGGCAACACCGAGCACGAGAACGTCTCGCTTGGTAAAGCAGGCCGCAACCGCTGGATGGGCAAGCGGCCGAAGGTTCGCGGTGTCGCGATGAACCCGGTCGATCACCCGCACGGCGGCGGTGAAGGTAAGACCTCCGGCGGCCGCCACCCGGTAACGCCTTGGGGACAGCCGACTCGCGGTTACAAGACGCGGCGCAACAAGCGGACCGCGAACATGATCGTGAAGGACAGGAGAAGGAAGTAAAGGATAACGGAGAAAGGATAGAGGATAAATCGGAAAGCAGAGCTCAAAGTTACAAACTTCCTCCTTTCGCCTTTATCCTTAAGCCTTTGAAAAGATATGCCACGTTCACTTAAAAAAGGGCCGTTCATCGACCTCAGCATTCAGAAGACGGTCGCTCGCGTTCTGGAAAGCGGCAAAAAGCCGCCGGCGATCAAGACCTGGTCGCGTCGCTCAACGATCACACCCGACATGGTCGGCTTGACGTTCGGCGTCCACAATGGCAAACGGCACATCCCGGTCTTCGTAACGGAAAACATGGTCGGGCATAAGCTTGGCGAGTTTTCCCCGACGCGGACCTATAAGGGCCACCCGGGAACGAAGGCTGAGAAGGCAGCGAAAAGGAAGTAAGCAGTCAGCAGTAAGCTGTGAGCAGTTCTTAGAACCTCGGCTCACCGCTCACCGCTCACCGCTCACAGCAAGAATATGGAAGCGATAGCAAAGACAAAATATCTTAAAGGTTCGCCGCGGAAGGCGAGGCTTGTGATCGATATGATCCGCGGGCAGAACGTCTCGCGGGCGCTCTCGATCCTTAAGTTCACGCAGAAGCGTGCCGCACAGCCGATCGCCAAGTGCCTGAATTCGGCCATCGCAAACGCGACCTATAACGCCGAGCAGCAGAACATCGCGATCGATCCGGATGACCTCTGGGTAAAGGCGTGCTACGTCGATATGGGCCCGACCAAGCACCGGCGGCGTATGCGTCCGGCTCCGCAGGGCCGTGCCTATCGCGAACAGCGGCACTACTGCCACATCACCATCGAGGTGACGTCGGAAGAGAAGCCGAAGACCGAGAAGGAACTGAAGGCCGAGGCCGCTAAGGCCCGCCGTGCCGAGACCAAGAAGGCCGAGCCGAAGAAGGCAGCCAAGAAGGACGCCGCTAAGGCCCCGAAGGCGAAAAAAGACGAAGCGGCCGAAACCGCAGCTCCGGTTGAAGAGACGGTAGAAGCCGCACCGGCAGTTGAGGAAACGGTCGAGACGGCACCGGCCGCTGAAGAAACGGTTGAGGCACAGGCCGAAGAAGTGGCCGCTGAAGATGCGGCACCGGCAGCCGAAGAGGCCGAAAAGACGGAAGGCGAGACGGAGGCCGAGACCAAGTAGAGATCTGAATTATGGGACAGAAAGTTCATCCATACGGTTTTAGGGTCGGGTACAACAAGGATTGGCACTCGCACTGGTTCACCAAGCAGGACTTTGCGGCCTTCCTTGCCGAAGACCTTAAGCTGAAGCGGGACCTCAAGAAGAAGTTCGCCGGTGCCGGCGTCTCGCACATCGACATCGAGCGTGCGGCCGCAAAGATCCGCATCGTTATCTACACCTCGCGCCCGGGCATCATCATCGGCCGCAAAGGTGCCGAGATCGAAGCTCTCAAGGAGAGCCTCATGCGGAAGACCGGAAAAGAGGTCGAGCTTTCGATCCTAGAGATCAAGCATCCGGAGCTCAACGCACAGCTTCAGGCCGAGAAGATCGCCCAGCAGCTCGAAAAGCGTATCGCTTTCCGCCGTGCGATGAAGAAGACGATGGAAGAATCCATCCGCTTCGGTGCCAAAGGTATCAAGGTGATGATCTCGGGACGCTTGAACGGAGCCGAGATCGCCCGGACCGAATGGTCGCTCGATGGCCGCCTGCCGCTGCACACGCTGCGTGCCGATATCGACTTCGGCTTTGCCGAGGCACATACGACGTTTGGTGTGATCGGTGTGAAGGTTTGGATCTACCGCGGTGAGATCCTCGATGCGAATGCTTCGATGGCACGCGGAACGACGACCGACCCGATCAATGAGGTTCGGGGTGAACGCGGAATGCGTGGCCGCGGCGATCGCCGCCCGCGTCGCGACGACCGGAATCGTTAGTGGTCAGTGGCCGGTGGCCAGTGGTCAGAAAGAATATCTAGTAGATTGGAGCGGTTTGGGTTTGCTGGTCACTGGCCACTGACCACCGCCAACTGGAGACAAATTTATGTTGATGCCGAAAAAGGTCAAGTTCAGGCGGGTCCAAAAGGGCCGGAACCGCGGTAAAGCACACCGCGGCGAGAACCTCGATTTCGGGGATTTCGGGCTCCGCACCCTTGAGGCCGGCTGGATCACTGACCGGCAGATCGAAGCGGCCCGTATCGCAATGACGCGTCACGTAAAGCGCGGCGGAAAGATCTGGATCCGGATGTTCCCGGATAAGCCGATCACCAAGAAGCCGGCCGAAACGCGTATGGGAAGCGGCAAGGGAGCACCGGACCATTGGGTCGCGGTCGTCAAGCCCGGACGTATCCTTTATGAGATCCAGGGCGTTCCTGAAGAACTGGCACGCGAAGCTATGCGGCTCGCCGCACAGAAGCTTCCGATCAAGACGAAGTTCGTCACTCGTGCCGACCTCGAGGGAGGTATTGTCTAGAAATGAAGCGGAAAGAACAGTTGGACCAGCTTCGGGAAATGACTCTCGAAGAATTGAACGATCAGGCAGATGCCCTTAAGGAATCGCTTTTCCGCCTGAAGTTTCGCAAATCGCTCGGCGTTGGTGAGACCATCAGCGACATCCGCCGCGAAAAGCGGACACTGGCTCGCGTTTTCACGATGATCGCGGAAAAGTCGAAAGAGGCAAAGGCAGAGGCTTAATAGGGCCGAAGATAAGAAATGGCTAACAAGAATACAGAAGAGATCGAAGACGCGGTGAACCCGGCGGAAGAGACGGCAGCGGCGGAAGAGCCGGCGGCGGAAGTTGCCGCTGAGGCTTCGGCAGAAACGGCCGAGCCGGTCGAAGCTGCTCCGGCCGAGAAGAAGGCCGCCAAGAAAGAAGCCGCTGCGGGCGAAAGCACCGAAAAGGCCGAGCGTGTTCACAAGCGTGCGGAAAAGGTCGGCGTCGTTTCATCGGACAAAATGACCAAGACGGTCGTCGTCCGTGTGGACCGGCTCGTCAAGCACCCGATCTATCGTAAGTACGTCCGCCGCCGGAAGAAATTCATGGCCCACGACGAGCTCGGTGCCCGTATCGGCGACAAGGTCCGCATTGTCGAGACCCGCCCGCTTTCGGCACGCAAGCGTTGGCGCGTAGTTGAGATCATTCAGAAAGCGGAGATCTAAAAGTGAGCAGTAAGCAGCAAGCGGTTAGCAGTTACGATGAACAGCTTACTGCTTACGGCTAACAGCTCACAGCTCACTGGAGAAAAGTTATGATTCAGATGCAGACCTCTTTGACGGTCGCTGACAATTCGGGAGCCAAGCGGGTCGAGATGATCGCACCGATCGGCGGTTCGACCTCAAAGATCGCCCGCCTCGGCGACAAGATCAAGGTCACCGTCAAGGAAGCTTCGCCGGATGGAACGGCAAAGAAGGGAAAGGTTTACAACGCGGTGATCGTCCGCACGCGAAAGGAGGTCCGCCGCAAGGACGGTACCTACATCCGCTTCGATGAGAATGCGGCCGTGCTTATCAAGGACGACGGCAGCCCGATCGGCACACGCGTCTTCGGCCCGGTAGCCCGCGAGCTTCGTGAAAAGAACTTCATGAAGATCGTCAGCCTTGCTCCGGAGGTGATATAGAAATGAAAGCGGAAAGAACAGGAACCGTTAAGTGCAAGATCAAGCGCGGAGACCAGGTGGTCTTTATCGCCGGCAAAGAATACAACCGCTATGACAGTGCCGGAAAGCGGCAGCCGTTTCGCGGCCGTGTCATCGCCGTCGATGCCCGCCGCGGCAAGGTCAAGGTCGAAGGTGCGATGCTCGTCAAGCGTCACCGCAAGCCGGTGCCGCAGCTCAACCAGCAGGGTGGCATCATCGAGCAGGAAGCCTGGGTCGATGTTTCGAACATCGCGGTGATCGACCCCGAAACGGGCAAGCCGACCCGCATCAAGATCGAAGAGCGTGACGGCAAGCGGGTCCGCGTCGCAAAGAGCGGCAAGGTCATCCCGGAACCGAACGTCTTTGGCAAGAAAGAGGTCAAGAAGGATAAGGAAGAAGAGGCCGAATAGGCATCTTCCGTTGGTTTGGTAACGCACGGATAGCGGGTCCCAAACAAGGAAATATCAGGCAATGGCAAGACTGAAAGATAAATACAGGAATGAGGTCGCCCCGGCTCTGGCCAAGGAATTTGGCATCAAGAACCCGATGGCGATCCCGAAGATCGAGAAGATCGTCGTCAACATGGGCCTCGGCGAAGCTAGCGCGAACGCCAAGATCCTCGACGTCGCGACCGAAGAGCTGAAGTCGATCACCGGTCAGAAGCCGGTCGTCACCAAGGCGAAGAAGTCGATCGCGGCCTTCAAGCTGCGGCAGGGAATGAACATCGGCACGATGGTAACGCTTCGCGGCGACCGGATGTACGAGTTCCTTGACCGGCTCATCTCGGTGGCTCTTCCGCGTGTCCGCGACTTCCGCGGCATCTCGGGCAAGGCGTTCGATGGCCGCGGCAACTACACGCTCGGCGTCCGCGAACAGCTCATCTTCCCTGAGATCGATTTCAACAAGGTCGATAAGACGCGGGGTATGAATATCTCGATCGTAACGACCGCCGGCAACGACGAGCAGGCAAGATCACTGCTCAAGGCGATGGGAATGCCCTTCAGGCAGTAATGGAGAATGGATAATTGACAATTGACAATGGAGAATTAAGGAAAAAGTTCCGGAAATTTTCAACTATCAATTATCAACTATCAATTATCAATTTTTATATGGCAAAGATCAGTAAAGTCGTAAAGAACGAAAAGCGGAAACGCCGCGTTGCCCTCTGGGCCGAGCGCCGTGCCGAGGCGAAGCGGATCATCAATAATCCGAAGTCGACCCCCGAAGAGGTCGATGCGGCCGTAATCCGGCTGCAGAAGATGCCGCGTGATGCGAGCCCGATCCGGGTCCGCAACCGCTGTTCGCAGACGGGCCGCCCCCGAGGTTATCTGCGCAAGTTCGGCATCTCGCGTGTCGCCCTGCGTGAACTCGCCCTTGAGGGACAGATCCCGGGCGTCGTCAAGTCAAGCTGGTAATAAGATCAAGGCAGGGCCCCGCGGCCGGCCAAACGAAAGAGAACGGAGTTTAGAATGACCGATCCAATAGCCGATATGCTCACCCGAATCCGCAATGCCATCGCGGCCAACCATAACCGCGTTGACATCCCGGGTTCGAAGTTGAAGCTCGAAGTTGCCCGTATCCTCAAGGAGGAAGGCTATATCAACAATTTCACGACGAAGGGCGAAGGCACGAAATACGTCATCCGCATCTTCCTTCGTTACGATGCAAAGGGCACTTCGTCGATCACGCATCTCTCGCGTGTCTCAACGCCGGGCCGCCGCGTTTATGTAGGCGCGGGCGAGATACCGAAGGTGCTCGGCGGTTACGGCATCAACATCATCTCCACCTCGCGTGGGCTGATGAGCGGCAAGCGTGCACGTACCGAGAACGTCGGAGGCGAGATCCTCGCAGAAGTTTATTAGTGGAACGAGCGGCCTCGGTGCCGCTCAAGGGATGAATGGCGGCCCGCATGGCCGGCCACATAATCCGATAAATATATGTCACGAGTAGGAAAGAAACCGATCACGATCCCGGCCGGCGTTACGGTCGAGATCAAAGAAGGCCAGCTTGAGGTAAAGGGGCCGAAGGGTACGCTGTCAACGCCGATCCCGCAGGGCATAACCTTCAAGCAGGAAGAAGGTTCTCTTGTCGCCGAGCGCGAGAGCGAGGATCAGCGTGCGTTCCACGGGCTTGCCCGGGCACTCGCCAATAATGCGGTCGTCGGTGTGACCGAAGGCTTCAAGAAGGAATTGGACCTCGTTGGCGTCGGTTATAAGGCCGATGTCCAGGGCAAGAAGATCAACTTCTCGCTCGGTTATTCGCACCCGGTCGAATACGTTCTTCCGGAAGGCATCGAGGCCAAGGCCGAACGCGTTAATACCAAGGCGTCGATCAACCAGTATCAGCTTACGCTGACGCTGAGCGGGATCGATAAGCAAATGCTCGGGCAGGTCGCTGCCGAGCTCAACCGGCTCCGCAAACCCGATGCCTACAAGGGCAAGGGACTTCGCTACGCCGATAAGTATTACAGGCTGAAGCCGGGCAAAACAGGTAAGTAGTAAATCGTGAATCGTGAATAGTAAATAGTGCAAACCATTTACGATTTACGATTCACAAATAACTAAGATTATGGCACAGAAAAGCAGAGCAGATATCCGACGCGGTGTGCACACCCGGATCCGCAAGAAAGTAAGCGGATCGGCAGAGCGTCCTCGCCTGGCGGTTTACCGGAGCCTGAATCACATCTACGCTCAGGTGATCGACGATGAGAACGGCCGCACGATCGCAAGCGCTTCGACCACCGAAAAGGCACTTGCAGGCTCGACCGGCGGCAACATCGAGGCCGCGGCGCGTGTTGGCAAGGCGATAGCCGAAAGGGCGGTCGCAGCCGGCGTCTCGAATGTGGTCTTTGACCGCGGCGGTTATGTTTACCACGGACGCGTCAAGGCCCTTATCGATGCCACGCGTGCCAACGGATTGAATAAGGAAGAGGCGGCAAAGGCTGCCGCGGCCGGCGACTCAGCCGAAGGCGAGAAGAATGATGAATAAGCAGCGAATTTCTCCGAACGGGCTCATCCTCAAGGATTTTCTCGTTCAGATCAATCGAGTTACCAAGGTCGTAAAGGGCGGTAAGAATATGTCGTTCGCCGCACTCGTCATCGTCGGTGACGAATCGGGCCACGTCGGCTTCGGTACGGGCAAGGCGAAGGAAGTTCCGAACGCGATCAAGAAAGCGGTCGAGGCGGCAAAGAATAACCTCATCCGCGTTCCGCTGATCGAAGGAACCCTTCCGCACGAGCTGATCGGCGAATTCGGTGCCGGACGCGTGCTCCTCAAGCCCGCTGCCGAGGGTACCGGAGTTATCGCCGGCGGTGCGGTCCGCCTCGTTATGCAGGCACTCGGCGTTCACAATGTCCGGACGAAGATCCTCGGGTCGAGCAATGCACACAACGTCGTGCGTGCCACCTTTAACGGACTCTCGCGGATGAAGGACCCGATGGAGGTCGCACGCCTCCGCGGCAAGCAGGTCGAAGAGTTAGCCTAGAGTTGCGATGTTGCGAAGTTGCGAAGTTCCGATCATTAACTTCGCAACTTCGAAACTTTGAAACCTCGAAACTAAAGTTATGGCAAAGAAAGCAGAAAACAAAACGGACGGCAAGATCCGGATCCAGTATTACCGGAGCTCGATCGGCTATGCCAAGAAGCAGAAGGACATCGTCCGGGCTCTCGGCATCACCAAGCTGAACCAGACGGTCGAGCGGGAAGATACTCCGTCGATGCGCGGCATCGTTGCGAAGGTCCCGCACCTTCTCCGTATCGTTGATTAACTTGAGATATCTCGCGGAGACTCGTAAGCTCTTTTCTAGGGCGATAAATGAGTATCCGCGTCTTTAGTGTCTGAAAGAAGTTCAGTACGCGAAAGAGGAAACGAAAATGGCATTATCACTTAATAATCTTAAGCCGGCACCGGGCTCGACCCATAAGAAGAAGCGGGTCGGCCGCGGCCCCGGATCGGGACTCGGAAAGACCTCGGGCCGTGGCCATAAGGGCCAGAAGTCACGCTCGGGCTACAGCAGCCGTCCCGGATTCGAGGGCGGGCAGATGCCGCTCCAGCGTCGCTTGCCGAAGCGCGGTTTCACCAACATCTTCAAAAAGCAGTGGCTTGAGATCAGCCTCGCGAAGATCGAGGCGAACTTCAACGCCGGCGATGAGGTCACTCCGGAGATCCTTCACGAACGCGGACTGATCAAGAAGGCAAAGCACGATGTGGTCATCCTCGGCAACGGCGAGATCACCAAGTCGCTCAAGATCTCGGCGCACCGGTTCACCAAGACCGCGATCGACAAGATCGAAAAGGCCGGCGGCACGGCTGCGGTCATTGAGAAGGCAGCGAAAGCAGAAGCATAGTGTGCAGCGAAAGGCGGCCGGAAGCGATAGCGTCAACCGCCGCCCTTACCCTGACCACAGGCCACTGAACACTGGCCACTGAATTATATGGAGAAGTTTTTAAGCGCCATCCAGAACATGTTCAGCATCCCCGAGCTGCGGAAGCGTATCATCTTTACGCTTTCGCTGCTTGCCGTTTACCGGCTTGGGGCACATGTTTCGGCGCCTGGTATCGATAAGGTCCGGCTTGAGCAGATGTGGGGCGAGATCGCCAACACGCTGCTCGGCGTTCTTGACCTATTCTCGGGCGGAAACTTCCGCACCATCTCGGTCTTTGCTCTTGGTGTCATGCCGTACATTACGGCGTCGATCATCATGCAGCTTATGCCGGTTCTCTCGCCTGCCGTCAAAAAGATCCAGGAAGAGGGCGAGGTCGGCCGCCAGAAGCTCAACCAATACACTCGTTACCTGACGCTCGTACTCTGTTTGCTGCAGACGTTCTTTGTCGCGACCTGGCTTTCGCGAAGCGGCATTATCGAGAACACCTGGCCGGCGACCCTGATGATCGTCGTGACCCTCACGACCGGTACCATTTTTGTGATGTGGCTCGGTGAGCAGATCACCGAACGCGGCGTCGGCAACGGCATCTCGCTGCTCATCTTCGCCGGTATCGTAATCGGCTTGCCGAGTGCAGTTATCCAGGTCGCGGACCGCGTCCGGGCCGGCGACCCGCTCCAGACGCTTGGCGTCATCTTCCTCGTCGCGGTAATGATCGCGCTCATCGCCGTCATCGTTTATGTCGAGTCGGCCCGCCGGAAGATCGCCATCAGCTACGCCAGCCGTAAGGTCGGGAACCAGACCTTCCGCGGGCAGGAGACCAGCCTGCCGCTCAAGATAAACATGGGCGGCGTCATCCCGGTCATCTTCGCTTCGTCGGTTCTGGCGATGCCGCAGACGGTGATAAGCGCGTTTCCGCCGGACCCGAACGACCAGACCTCGACGTGGTCGCGGATCGTTCAGTTCTTTGCACAGTTCCATGGCGGCGATCCGTGGTACGAACTCGTTTTCATCTCGTTGATCGTGATCTTTACGTTCTTCTACATAACGATCATCTTCAACGTGGACGACGTTTCGGATAACCTCCGCAAACACGGCGGCTTCATCCCCGGCATCCGGCCCGGAGCGCCGACGGCTGAATATCTTAACGGCATCCTGACGCGGCTGACGACCGTCGGAGCAATTTACCTTGCTCTCGTCGCGTTCGTCCCGCAGGTTCTGCTGAGCGGCTTTCGCGTCGCCCGGCTGCCGTTCATCGGCGATAGCCTTGACGCATTTCTGACGGCAACGCCCGGGCTTAGCTGGATACCGACCGGGCTCGGCTATCAGTTCTTCTTTGGCGGAACGTCGCTGCTGATTTTGGTCGGCGTTGCAATGGATACCGCCGCGCAGATCGAAGCACAACTCGTGATGCGCAATTACGAAGGCTTCCTCGGTGCCGGATCGCGGCTTCGCGGACGCCGCAACTAGAAACAGAGTGGGAGAGAAGAGGAGAAAGGGAGAGCGCGAGCGTTGCGAATTTCTCCTCAACTCCTCTTCTCCTTTTCTCCGTTTCTACTAAAGTGATGAATAAGATCGTCGTACTTATCGGAGCACCCGGAGCGGGAAAGGGAACCCAGGCACGGCTCCTTGAGGAGCGGAAGGGCATCCCGCAGATCTCGACCGGAGATATGTTCCGCGAGATGAAAACGCTCGATACACCGCTCGCCCGCGAAGTGCAGGAGATTATGCGGTCCGGAAAGCTCGTCCCTGACGAGGTCACCTACCGGATGGTAAAGGACCGCACTTCGCGGGAGGATTGCCGCGGCGGGTACATTCTTGACGGCTATCCGCGGACGGCCGTTCAGGCCGAGCAGCTCGAGGGCCTGGCGACCGAGCAAGGATTCGAGATCCTCGCCATCGAGGTCGATGTCCCGCGTGAGGAACTGATGCGTCGGTTGACGGGCCGGAGGTCTTGCCCGGTCTGCGGTGAGATCTACAATATTTACTCTAAGCCGCCGAAAGTAGAAGGCCGCTGTGACCTTCACCCGGAAGCGGAGTTGGCCCATCGGGCGGACGACAATGAAGAGAGCGTCGGAACGCGGCTCGCGACCTATGACGAGCAGACCAAACCGCTGATCGACTATTACGCGAACTCGGGCCGGCTTAGCAAGGTCAGCGGCACCGGTAGCCTTGAAGATATTTACGCCGAGCTCGAAAAGCTCGTTTAGCGAAAAATTATCAATTAGTAATTATCAATTACTAATTACGTGAGAATACGAAGTTCCAGTATCGGCGGAGTTTTGAGCGCGGCCTCGTCCGCATTTTTCGGCAAAAGAATGATAATCGCGAAATCGCAAAAAGACCTCGAGAAAATGCGTGCCGTCGGCGAGCTTATAGCC
>ERZ1066135.845-NODE-845-length-13608-cov-7.900391_pt1 | contig 13608 bp, 9 predicted proteins | sample MGYA00382782_ERZ1066135 | MGnify/ENA primary metagenome ERZ1066135 (study PRJEB33369, sample SAMEA5778365) | biofilm metagenome | biome: Industrial cooling water; feature: Water cooling tower basin; material: Biofilm | place: United Arab Emirates | collected...
GCGATGTCCTCGACCACCACTGCGCTGCCACGGAACGCCGCGGTCCCGCAGGACCCCGCGTTGGGGCCGATCGCCTCGCCGTCGATCAGGCGCACATACTCGGGCGGCAACGACGGCGCCGCGCCATGCCGTAGCCGGGTCCCGGTCTCGTCGAGCAGCAATACGGAGCACAGGCTGCCCGGGCTCTGCGCTTCCAGGAAGCGCACCAGCGCGTCAAGCGAATGCGACAGCGGCTCGCCGACGGCGATCATCTCAAGGATGCGTCGCTGGCCGGCGAGGAGGGCGGCCTGACGCCGACGCACGGTGCTGTCGCGCAGGACCACCAGGAAGCCCGGCGCCGTGCTGTCCGGGAGGGCCGCCACCGTCGCGTCGAGGGGGACGGTCTCGCCCCGTTTCGAGCGCCGCGTCAGCGAGAGTGCGCCCGGTGCCAGAGGGACGGGCCGCGAGAGCAGCTCGCCGAAGCTCCGCCCGCTCAGCGCGCCCGCGTCCTGCTCGAAGAGCCGCTCGGCGGCCGCATTGGCGAAGGCGATCCGGCCGCTGTGGTCGACGGCAAGGATGCTGTCGGTCGCCGCGCCGAGGAGCGTGGCGAGCTGCTGTTCACTCGCCCGCAGTTGCTCGCCCCGCGCCGCCAGCTCGCTGTAGCCACGTCCGATCGCCGTGAAGGCCCGCCGCAACAACAGGAGCAGCAGCAGAGAGGTGACGGTCACGAACGCGATGCCCTTCACCACGCTGAGCTGGACCAGCCGCGCGGGGTCGCGGACCACGGCCGCGAGCGCCGCGTCCGAGAACAGGATCCACAGCGACGCGAAGGCCGCGTAGATCAGCGTGATCGTGAGGGCGCGCGCCCGCAGGCGAAGCGTGCGCCGGGCGAAGCGGTCAGTCGGTGACATCGCGCAGCGCGAGGCGGATCGTCCGGAGCAGGACCTCGGCCGTGAACGGCTTGCTCAGCTGGAAGCGCACGCCGGCCGCCGCGATCTGCGCGCGGCGGTCGTCGGTCTGCAGGCCGCTGGCGGCGATGATGCGCACGCCAGCATCGATGCGGCGTAAGACCTGCACCGTCGCGAGCCCGTCCATCACCGGCATCATCATGTCGGTGAGGACCAGCGCGATCTCGCCACGCCGCTGCGCGTAGAGACTGACGGCCTCCGCCCCGTCGGCCGCGGTGAGCACGCGGTAGCCGAACGCCGCCAACGTCTCCTGGGTGATCTGCAGGACGGACGGTTCATCGTCCACGACGAGGATCAACTCGCCGTGGCCACGGGGCAGTCCGTCGGTGGGCGCGTCGGACGCCGCGGGCGACGCGGCCGTGAGCGCGGGCAGATGGATGCGCACCCGGCTGCCACGACCGGGTTCGCTGTACGCCCGCACGAAGCCGCCGTGGCTGCGCACGATCGCCAACGTGGACGACAAGCCCAGCCCGGTCCCTTCGCCTGGAGGCTTCGTCGTGAAGAACGGCTCGAAGATGCGCTCGAGCGTCTCCGCCGACATGCCGATACCGGTGTCCTCCACCTCGAACATCACGTAGGGCCCGACCGTGGCGTCGGGCGAGCCGACCGCGTACTGCGCATCGAGCGTGAGGTTCGTGGCGCGCAGGTCGAGCCGCCCGCCCTGTGGCATGGCATCGCGCGCGTTGACGCAGAGGTTCAGCAACGCCTGATGCAACTGCGTGGGATCGCCGCGCACGGTCCAGATGTCGGGGCCGATCTCGCAGTGCACCTCGATGGACTTGAGGAAGGTGTCGTTCACGATCCGCATCACGTCCTCGAGCAGGGGCGCGACCGCGAGCTCGACCCGCTCACCGTCGATGCCCCGGGCGAAGGTGAGCACCTGGCGCACCATCGCGGCGCCACGCTGCGCGCTGGACTCGATGGCGCCAAGCGTTGCGAGGCGCTCGGGATCGCGCTCGTCGCGCTTCAGCACCTCGATCGACATGAGGATCGGCGCGAGCACGTTGTTCAGGTCGTGCGCGATGCCACCCGCCAAGGTCCCGATGCTCTCCATCCGCTGCGAACGGAGGAACTGCTGCTCGATCCGTCGCCGCTCGGTGATGTCGGTGTTGATGGCCAGGATCGCGCGGGGGCGGCCATCGGCGTGCCGCAGCAGGGACCAGCGCACGAACATCGTCACGCGACGGCCGTCGCGGGTCCGGTGCAGCAGCTCGCCGGACCAGGTCCCCGCCGTCAGCACCTCGGCGGTCGCGCGGTACAGCGGCTCGGGGTCGTCGTACAGCAACTCGGCGACCGGCCGGCCCACGGCCTCCTCGGCCGTCCACCCATAGATCTGCTCCGCGCCACGGTTCCAGTACTGCACCCGGTTGTCGAGCGAGCGGACGAGGATCGCGTCCTGGGTCTGGTCCAACAGCGCCGCGTGCTCGGCGATCGTCGCATCGCGCCGCAGTTGCTCAGTGATGTCCGTCAGGCCCCCGATCATCCGAACGGCGGTGCCGCCGGTGTCGCGGACCACCTCGGCGCGGTCGAGCACCACATACTCGCGCCCACCCCCGCCACGCAGCCGGTACTGATGCGTCCAGCTGGAGCCGCCGTGGTCCAGGACCGCCTGGATCGCCTGGCTCACCGCCTCGCGATCGTCGGGATGGATCCGCGTCATCCAGCCGCTGCGCGTTGCGTCGGTGGCATCGCCACTGCGAAGGCCGAAGCGCGAGGCGTAGCTGTCGTTCCACCACAGCGCGTCCGTGGCGAGGTCCCAGTCCCAGATGGCGTCCGTCGTGGCCCGGCTGAGCACGCGGAAGCGCTCTTCGCTGGTCCGGATCGCCTCCGCCGCCGCTCGCAAGGTGGTCACATCGCGGAAGTAGATCGCGAGGCCCTGCGACGACGGGTACGCCTTCACCACGAACCACTTGTCCAGCGGCGCGGGGTAGTAGGCCTCGAACTCCACGGCCACTTGCTCGGCCATCGCCCGCTCGTAGGCGATCTGGAACGGCGAGCCGATCCCGTCGGGGAACTCGTCCCAGATGTAACGGCCGATGAGCGATTCCCGCGACCGTCCGACGAGCGCTTCGGCGTGCGCGTTGAGATAGGCGAAGCGCCACTCGGTGTCGACGGTCAAGAAGGCATCGGACATCGCGTCGAGCGTGAGCGAGAGTCGCTCGGCAAGCTCGAGTGCCTCCGCGCGAGACTGATGCAGCGCGGTGATGTCCTGAAAGGCGCCGACCACCCGTTCGGGCGCGCCGTCGGGCGTCAGGACCACCTCGGCCACGGCGCGGACCCGCATGCCCCGGCCGCGGAACGACAGCATCTCGAGCTCGAGGTCGAAGGCCTCGCCGACCTCGCAGGCACGGTCCAACGCGGCCGTGACGGCAGCGCGGCTGGCCGGTGCGTATAACGCGAGCCCATCGGCTAGGGACGGTGGCTCGGTCCCCGACCAGTCCAGCAGGTCGTACATCTCGGGCGACCACTCAACGGTCCGGGACCGTACATCGAGGATCCAGCCCCCGATCCGCGCCGCGCGCGCGGCGATGCTCGGCAACTGCGACAACCGCCCGCGACCCGACGACGCGCCGCTCGCAGGCTCCGCCCCGGCGACGCGGGTCGGACGACTGCGTCGGCGGGGCGGGCGGTCGTTCTCAGAACTCGATGGGGGGGACACGAGCGCTCACGCGGGGTGGAAGATGCGACGCTGCGGCGACCGTCGCAGGTAGTGTATCGCCGGGTCACGGCGTACGCGAGCGCCAGCGCCGTCCCGAGCGCCGCCACTGCCCACCCTTGCGGACGCTGGGCCGGGCGACTCGTTTTCCGTGGATGCGCATCCTCCTCGCGATGGCGTTGGCGGCCCGTGTTGCGGGCGAGCTGCACGCGCAGGCACCACGGCCGCTGAGTGCGGCCGACTCCACGCTCATCACCGCCGTCCTGCTCGCCGAGGACCGGCGCGACAGTACCGATGTGGCCCTCCGACGCGCGGCCACGCATCCCGACGCACGCGTGCAGGCGCTCGCGTGGCGTGCCGTCCAGCGGATCCGGGATCCCCGGTTCGTGGCCCGCGATTCGCTCGCGGCGCTCCCGCTGCCGCCCCAGTGGCCCGAACCCGCCTGGCGCCTGCGACTCCGAGCGCTGACGCCGCGTTCGAGCTGTGACGACATCCTCACGGCGCTCGGCGATGCCTCATGGGTCGTGCGGCTCCGTGCGGCCGAGCTGGGCGCAGCGCGCTGTGCGGCAGACGGGCGCCTGGCCGCACAGGCCGAGCAGTGGATCGCGACGCTGCCCGCGGACCGCGATCGTCGTCTGCGCGATGGGGTGAGCTGGCACGCCGCCGCCCGGGGGCTGGAGACTCTCGCGCACACCACCCCGGCCGTCGCTGGTCGCCAGGTGGCCCGCTTCGCGAGCGACGCACATCCCGCGCTTCGTCGGGCGGCCGCCCGCGCGGCGCGCCAGCTCCGCGACACGGCCGTGCTCCGCTCGCTGGTGACCGACGCAGACCCCAACGTGCGCGAGGCGGCCCTCACCGGGCTCAGCGAGCTCGCCGGCCGCGCCGACGATGCAACATTCATCCGCGCGCTGGATGACAGTGCGGCGCAGGTGGTCCGGGTCGCCGCACTCGCCCTGCGAGGCACGACGGCCCCCGAGGCGGCAACGCGCGCCCTCGCGGCATTTGCGCGCTGGGTCGCCCGGGGCGATGCCTCCGCGCACGATGTCCGGGTCGCCCTGCTCGCGGTCGCGGGGCGGCCCGCCACGGAGGATCGCCCGCCACGGGTCACTGTCGAGGCGCCGCCCGACCTCGTCGCGCTCGCGCTCGGCGCACCGCGCTACCTGCGCGTCGAAATGGCCGCCGAGCACGGGGGCGGGCACTTCACGGTCCGCCTGCGCGGCGATGTGGCCCCGATGATGGCCGCGCGCATCCTCGCCCTCGCGCGCCGCGGCTACTACGACGGGCTCACCTGGCACCGGGTGGAGCACGACTTCGTGGTGCAGGGCGGCAGCCCGCTGGCCAACGAGTATGTCGGCCTCGCGGCGTTCCTGCGCGACGAGCTGGGGACCATCCCGCACCCGCGCGGGACGATCGGGATGAGCACGCGCGGGCACGACACCGGCGACGCGCAGTGGTTCATCAATCTCCGCGACAACGCGCGGCTGCTGCGCGACTACACGGTGTTCGCCGAGGTCGTGGAGGGCATCGAGGTGGTCGACGCGATCATGGAAGGCGACCGCATCGCGGCGATCCGCGAGGAGACCACGCGTCGCTGATGGGTGGCGGCGCGCGTCACACCGCGTCGTCCTCCCCGAGCAGCGACGCCATCCAGCGGGGCCAGCGTTCCGTCAGCACCACCCAGGTCAGCCAGCCGCCGAGGCCGATCGCGACCAGTCCGTTCGCGACGCCACGCAGCAGCGGCCAGCCCTCGAGGAACAACGCCGATACCACGCCCAGGACCCCGCTGCCCAGCACGAGCAACGCGAGCAGCAGCAGGGCCGCGCGATAGGCCCGCGGCACTAGGCGAGCGGGCTCACCGCGGCCAGCCCTGCTGCGGGATCCCCGGCGTGATCCGCAGCGCGTTGCCGAAGTACACCTTCTTCAACACCTCGTCCGGCAGCGCGATGCCGTAGAGCTTCCAGTAGGCGTGGTAGTTGCGGTAGTAATCGAAGTAGTCGTCGGCCGTCTCGAGCACGCGCCAGAAGTACGGATACTCCTGTGGCTGGAAGGAGTCCTTCCCGAACAGGATGCGGTCCTGATACTTGATGAAGAAGTCACGGGCCGTGCGCGGCTGCCGCCCGATGTCGTAGAGCACCGCGCCCAGCTCGGCGTGCAGGTTCGGCATCTCGTCGAAGAGCTTGCCGAGCCGCGCGAGGTCGTTCGCATGCCAGCCGAGGTGCGCGATGACGAAGGTCGTGCGCGGGTGCCGGCGGATGAGGTTGTCGCGTTCGGTCATCAACTGCTCGAACGACGGCGAGGTCTCGGGTGAGTAGCGGCGATTGGGGAACAGCGCGAGCTCCAGCCAGCGCTCGTTGTTGAAATCGATGGGCTGCCAGAACTCCTGCGGGTCGGCCGTGTGGATGAACACCGGGAGTCGCAGCCGCGCCGCCGCCGCCCAGATGGGGTCGAGGTCGGGGTCGTCGATGCGCAGCCGCGAGCCGTCGGCCTTGCGCGTCGAGAGGCCGAACTGCTTCCCGATCTCGCCGATCCCGACGGCGCCGGCGGCTGCATCGGCTTCGAGCTGTGCCACGGCACGCTCGGCCCAGCCGGGTCCCACGCCGCTGAGGTCGATCCCCGTCAGCACGCGCACGCGGTCGCGCATGGTGGGGTGCGCGCGGATGCGCGTCATGTACTCGGCCAGCAGCGGTCCGCGGGTGTTGTTGGCCACGACCATCACGCGGACGCCGATCGAATCCAGCGCGGCGCGAAGCTGGTCCAGCCCCTCGGCCGAGTTGAGCTGGCCGGTGGGATGCCCGTGGTAGTCGATGGCCGGGAACTTCGCGCGCGGAACCGGATGCTCGGGCACGACCAAGGTGGAGCGCGGTCGGTAATCGACGATGCTCGGCGGGGGCATCGTCGGGGCCTGGCAGTTGAGCGGGCGGACCTCGGTCATGCCGGCGGGGCAGCTGGCGCCCGGTGGGATCTGGGTGCTCGCGCCGCCGCGCCCGCCCTGGGCGCGCACGGGAGCGGCGACGAGGATCACAGCGGCGACGGCGAGCGTAACGCGTCGAACGAACATCGGGACTCCGCGGGTGCGAGACCCCATAAGTTTAACGGATGATCAATTACGACCCGAAGAACTGGGCGCGGATCCTGCTCGACATCCCCAAGAGCCGCGTGTTCCGGACGCTGTTCTTCGATGTCCTCGGGGCCGGCGCCTGGGCCGCGCTGGTCGTGTGGGTCGAAACGGATTACTTCAAGGTCGCGGTACCGCTGGGCCCGAGCTTCCTGTCGATCCTCGGGATCATCCTCGGCCTGTTGCTGGTCTTCCGCACCAATACGGCGTACGATCGGTGGTGGGAGGGGCGTCGGCTCTGGGGGCAGTTGGTGAACGTGTCGCGCGGGGTGGCGCACTACCTGGATGCGGCGCTCCCGGCCGGCGCTCCGGAGCGTGCCGAGTATGCCGCCGTGCTTGCGCGATACCCGGCGGCGCTCGCGCATCATCTGCGGTCGCTGGACAGGGTCGGCGACGACCACGTGCCGAACGAACTCCTGCGCCAGCTGTCGCATGCGCTGCATCGCGACGTCGCCGCCGGGGTCCTGCCCGCCGACGCCCGGCTGACGTTGATGCCGCTGGTGCAGGCCTTCAACGACGTCACCGGCGGCTGCGAGCGCATCCATCGCACACCGATCCCGCAGTCATACAGCTCCTACGTGAAGCAGTTCGTGCTGCTCTACGCCTTCGTCATGCCGTTCGGGCTCGTCGAGGAGTTCGGCTACGGCACGGTGATCGCCAGCATGTTCACGTTCTTCGCGACGATGGGTCTCGAGCTGTTGGCGACCGAGATCGAAGAGCCCTTCGGGACCGACGCCAACGACCTCCCGTTGGACGCGATCGCCGTGCGGATCGGCACCGATGTGCGCACGCTGCTCCGCCCGCTCTCGACGGCCGCGCCTACTGCATGAGCAGCAGCGCCGCCGTCGGGTCGTCTCCGCGGCGGATGGGACCGGTCGAGGCGCTGGTCGGCGGCCCGCCGAAGATCGCGTCCTCGGTCACGGCCCGTTGCACGGCGCGGAGCAGGCCGTCGAGTTCCTGCTGCGTCTTGCGCACGCCGGTGCGGAACGCGGCGCGGTAGCCCCAGCGCGACACCAGCACGCCCGCGCCGGCGGCGACCACGGCGGGCAACGCGGCGAGGGCCGACAAGCCGGTCATCACCCCGAGGCCGGCACCGACCGTGGCGCCGACCGTCCCGCCCCCCATCTGCACCAGCTGACTGACCGTCACGTTCTTGCGCAGCCCGTCACGCAGGTCGCCGCTGACGACGAGCTCGGTCGCCGGTGCCTCCACGGTCCCCCGCGTGGCGAGGGAGATGTTGAGCAGCCGCAGGTCGATCTCGTTGCAGCGGTGGCCGAGTGGCGGGATCACGCCCGAGCCCCCGAGCTTGGCGATGAGCTGGGTGTAGGTCGGGACGCGGAAGCGCAGGATGCCCCCGTCGAGCGGGTGGCCGCCGACGATCTCGTCGAGCTCCAACCAGTAGGGCTGCGCCGTGGCGATGCGTCGCAGTGACGACAAGACGTCGCGCGGCGCGGCCGGGATCAGGCGCGCGACGCTGATCCCGCGGACGGTGACGCCGAGCAACGAGGTCACGCGGCGGTCCTCGGCGTCGCCCACCACCAGTGGCGCGGGCGCATTCTCGCTGGCGCGCTCGGCGATCGCCAGGGCCACATACTGCCGCGAGATTCCGGCCTCGACCGCAGCGGCCTCGACGTCGGCCGTGTCAAAGCTGCCGTCCGACGCACCGGCGGCCCCATCGGTCGAGCTGGCCCGGCGGATCGACATCGTGCGCTCCATCCGGTGGGCGGCCTCGGCCTGCAACTGGGCCGCGCGCTGCCAGATGATCATCGCGTCGGCCTCGGACAGTGCTGTGGCGCGGCCCGACGACTGGCGCGGCGACGGGGTCTCGCGCATGGCGTCGATCGCGTCGTCGATCGCGGCGGCGAGGCCTTCGGCGCTCTCGTAGCGCTCAGCGGGTGCCTTGAGCAGGCAGCGGTCGATCACCCGCGCCAGGAGCGGGTGCACGCTCGGCAACACGGACTGCAGCGGCGGCGGCGCCTTGGTCACGTGCGAGACGAGGATCGCCTGCGGCGTGCCGTCGAAGGGCAGCTTGCCCGACAGCACCAGGAAGCCCACGACGCCCAGCGCATAGACGTCGCTGCGCCCATCGAGCGGGTCGCCGGAGGCCTGTTCGGGGCTCATGAAGGCGACGGTGCCGAGCACGTTCCCGTCGGTGGTCAGCGCCGAGGCCGCCGAACTGACGTCGCGGGCGATGCCGAAGTCGGTGACCAGCGTGCGGCCGGACTCGCGGTCCAGGAGCAGGTTGTCCGGCTTCACGTCGCGGTGGATCACGCCGCGCGCGTGCGCGTAGGCGAGGGCCGACGCCGCCTCACGTAACGATCGTGCCACATCGATCGCCGGCAGCGGGCCGCGGTCGCGCAGGCGGTCGCCCATCGACTCACCGTCCACGAAGGCCATCGTGAACCAGGTGGCCCCATCGGCCTCTCCGGCCCGAAAGATGGGGACGATATGCGGGTGCACGAGTCGGGCCGCCGTCCGGGCTTCGCGCAGGAAGCGCTCGCGGTCGGACTCGGCGGTCAGGTCGTCGCGCAGGACCTTGAGGGCGACCAAGCGGTCGAGGATGCGGTCGCGCACCAGCCAGACGGTGCCCATGCCGCCGGCCCCGAGGAGGCGGATGGGGTCGTACTGCTGGTGCAGGGTCGGTGGCAGGGGCGGGGTCGGCTTGCTCACGTATGGAACATACGGCGGGGCGGGCTCGCCGGGTTCACGCGAAGGTGCCTAGGTCCCACGCCCCCCCACATACTCACACGCCACATACGTGAAGTACTGCTGCGCGCGCGCTGGCGTGTGGTGGATCTCCCGGTGGCTCTCCACTAAGTGGAAGCTGGGCCCCAGCTCCGCGTGCAGCTCCTCGGCGGAGTATCGGGCCACAGGAAGCCCGCTGCACTTGAGGGGTCCACTGTCGGCGAAGGTCGCCAGGATCACGTGCCCGCCTGGGCACAGCGCCCCTTGCAACTCGCGCACGTAGGCCGCGCGGTCGGCGGGGTCCGTGAGGAAGTGGAACACGGCACGGTCGTGCCACACGTCGAAGGAGCGCGGCGGCAATCCCGCGGAGCAGACATCGCCGACCCGCCACGAGACCGTGCTGGCGATCGACCCGAGTCGCCGCTGCGCGATCTCCAGGGCCGCCGGCGCGATGTCCAGCACCGTGATCGCGTGATACCCCACGTCCAACAGACTGTCCACCAGCTGCGAGGCACCCGCGCCGATGTCGATGATCCGTGTGTCGCGGGACGGGGCCACCCGTTCGATCAGCCGCCGCGACAGGCGCGCTTCGGCGTGGAACCAGCTGTGCTGCTCCGGACCCTTCGCTTGGTACACCGCATCCCAATGATCCCGCGTATCCATGGGCACCTCGGTTCGCGCACTGCGGTCGGCGCGTGGACGAGGCCGCTACGGCTGCTCGGCCATCCACTCTGCGGCACGGCGCGCATAGTAGGTGAAGATCACATCTGCCCCCGCCCGTCGGATCCCCAACAACGACTCCAGCACCACCCGGCGTTCATCCAGCCAGCCGTTCGCGCTCGCGGCCTTGAGCATCGCATACTCGCCGCTGACCTGATACGCCGCAATGGGCAGCGTCGTGTGGTCACGCAGCAACCGGATGATGTCGAGGAACGGCCCCGCGGGCTTCACCATCACGATGTCCGCGCCCTCCTCCTCATCCAACTGCAGTTCTCGCAGCGCTTCCCGCGCGTTGGCAGGGTCCATCTGATACGTCTTCTTGTCGCCGAAGCGCGGCGCGGAATCCAGCGCATCGCGGAAGGGACCGTAGAACCCCGAGGCGTACTTGGCCGTGTACGACAGGATCGACACCTCGGTGTGGCCCGCGTCGTCGAGGGCCTCGCGCAGAGCGCCCACACGCCCGTCCATCATGTCACTGGGCGCGACGATGTCGGCCCCGGCCGCGGCCTGCGTCAGTGCCTGCCGGCACAGCGCGTCGATCGTCTCGTCGTTGAGGATCCGCCCGTCGGGCGCCACGATCCCGTCGTGCCCATCGCTGTTGTACGGGTCGAGGGCGACGTCCGTGATCAGCACCAGGTCGGGGAACTCACGGCGCAGTTGTCGCAGCAATCGCGGGATCAACCCGTCAGGGTTGGCCGCTTCGTCCCCCGTCGACGTCTTCAGCGACTCGGCGATCGCCGGGAACAGCACGATGCTGTTCACGCCGACCGCGCGCGCAGCGGCGACCTCGGCCAGCAGGGCCTCGGGGCCGAGGCGCGCGCAACCAGGCATCGACGCGATCGGCTCGACGGCCTCGCGCTCGTGCACGAACAAGGGGTAGACCAAGTGCTGCGCGCCCAGCGAGGTCTCGCTGTGGTACGCACGGATGGCGGCCGACTTGCGGTTCCGCCGCGGACGGGAGGGGAGGTCGCGGATCACGCCGACAATATAGGGGTCGGACCGCCCGTCACGGCACGATCCGGCCCGCCGGCTTCAGCCAGCGGTCGTACCAGCCCAGCATGGTCTGGTGGAAGTGCGTGAACTCCGCCTCGGTGGTGTTCGGGGTCCCGTGCCCGCCGTTCACATAGTTGACCCACTCCACCGTCTTGCCGAGCCGCCGCAGGGCGTAGTACATCTCGCGCGTGTTCTGGGCCGGGACGTTGTGGTCCTCGCCGCCGGTCATGAGCAGCAACGGGGTGGTGATGCGGTCCGCGTACATCACGGCCGAGTGTTCCCAGTACTTCTGTGGGGCCTCCCAGAGCGTCGCACCCAAGCGGTCCTGACTGCGCTCGGCGGCGTGCGTATTCCGCGTGCCGAGCCGCGGCGAGTCGGTGTAGAACGACACCACATCGACCTTGCCTGCGATGTTGATCGCGGCCTTGAAGCGCTTGGTCTGCGTGATGAGCAGATTGGTCGCGTAGCCGCCATAGCTGCCCCCGTGCACGCCGAGCCGCGCGGAGTCGGCGATGCCCATTCCGATGACATGGTTGGCGGCCGCGGTGACGCCCTTGAGCCACGCGACGCCAGGGGTGCCGATCTCGAAGCTCACGCTGGGCTTGACCACGGCGTAGCCGCGCGAGGCGAGGAAGTTCGCGGTCGCGTCCCAGCCGTCATCGAAGAACGACTCATACACGATGAACACCGTCGGGTACGGCGCGCGCCCAGTGGCGGGGCGGTACAGCACTCCGTACTGCGGCGTGCCATCGGCGTCGAGGTAGCGCAGCAGCTCGGTCTTCGCCCGCGGCAGGGCGTCGAGCCGGGGATCGGCCTCGAGCAGGCGGCGTGGTGCGGACAAGTCGCTCGCCACGACGAAGGGTTCGGACGGGCGGTTCGGCGCCGCGATGTTCAGCACCACGCGGCTGCCGTCGTCCGCGATCCGCAGGGCGCTCCGCGTCAGGGTATCGCGGGCGAGCTCCGTGAGGGTCGACGTCGTACGATCCCAGCGGAGGACGCCGCGGTCCCAGCGGTCGCGGGCATTCGCACTGAGGTACACGGTGCGCCCATCGGCCGACCACGCGAGCACCGCCGGGCGGGCCGCGCCGGTGTCGGTCGAGTCCGGGAGCGCCGCGATACGCGTCATCGTTCCGCTGGTGTCGATGAGATACAGCGCGTCGCGACGCGAGGCGATCACCGCGTCGCCCTTGGCGGCACTGCGCACCAAGGACCAGCGCGTCGCCGCGCGCCGGTCGCGCGCGGCGGCCGAGGTGTCCGCTGCGGGGATGGAGTCGGGAGCCGCGAGCCGGCGGCGACCGGTGTCGGCCGCCGGGCCGAGACGTCCCATCCAGATCGCGCCGTCCCGAGCGTAGAAGTAGCGCGAGCCGTCGTCGGCCCACTGCACGGAGAGCTGCCGCAGCGAGGGGAAGAGCACGCGGGATGCGGTGTCGCTCCCCACCCGCGCCAGCAGGCGCTCCTCGCGCCCCATGATGGTCGCGTAGTCGGTCTTGGTCGTGAGGTCGTCCTGCCACCACAGCCGCGAACCGTCGGGGGACACGCCCCAGCTGCTGATCATCCCCTCGGGGATGAGGGTCCGCACCCGCTGCGAGGCGACGTGCCATTCGGCCACCGCACGGCGGTTGGCCTCGCGGCGCAGGGCCTCCCACGGGAGGAACGGCTCGGCGTCGGGCGCGCCCAGGTGGGTGATGGGGCCACGCACCAGCGTCTCGAAGCGCGCGGCCGTGGCCCGCTGCCAGGCCTCGCTGCGCAGCGCGAAACGGAGTGCGCTGCCGTCCGCGTCCCAGCGCAGTTCGGAGTTCTCAGCCACGTAGTGACCCGCGGGGAGCACCGCCGTGGTGCTGCGCCCCGTGGCCCGATCCCACACCACCAGTGCGAGGCGCCCGGCGCGCAGCTCCTGCCAGGCCAGGCGCGTGCCGTCGGGCGACCAGGTCACGTTCCGCACCGGGCGCTTGCCCTCGAAGACCGCTCGCTGGGCCAGCGTCGTCGCGTCCACCACGAGGAGCTGTGCGGGCGTGAGGCGCAGGTAGGTGGGATCGCCGTCCCGCGCGGCCTCGACGCCGAGGCCGTCGCGGCGGACGGTCACCGTCATGGCGATCCAACGACCGTCGGCAGAGAGGTCGGCGACGCTGGCGGTCCGGAGCGCGAGGAGGTCGGCCGGCGTGATGGAGTCGGCGGGGGCGGGGAGCGCCGCGAGGGCGCCCGCAAGGAGGAGGCTCAGCATGGGGGAAGTATGCGGCTCGCCCGGGACCCGCGCCATACGGTTCCGTGACAGCGGCGGATGCCCCGGCGGGGCGCACACAGTGTATCGTTCGAGAGCGGTCGTCCGTGACCGCTGCCCCGACCCTCGCCCGCCGCCCATGTCGTCCCGCCCGCCCGCCACCGTCCGCGCCGCCGAATCGGTGCCCTTCACGCCCATCGCGGCGGGACGCGGCACCGCGCTCCAGGTCCTCGTGGGCCCCGCCCTCGGGGACACCTCGTTCGTCCTGCGCCGG
>ERZ1066135.848-NODE-848-length-13584-cov-6.061571_pt1 | contig 13584 bp, 11 predicted proteins | sample MGYA00382782_ERZ1066135 | MGnify/ENA primary metagenome ERZ1066135 (study PRJEB33369, sample SAMEA5778365) | biofilm metagenome | biome: Industrial cooling water; feature: Water cooling tower basin; material: Biofilm | place: United Arab Emirates | collected...
GTGGTACATGTCGTCACCGCAGGTTCGCTGGACCATTTCGGCATATGCACTTTATGTCCGCAATTTGATCGGCGACCGCGATGCCGGCAAGGCGAAGAAACTGCTCGCCGAAGCGACCATCCAGCAGCTCAACTTCGAAGCTCTCGGCTGGGTTCTCTCGGTGCTTGCCGAGGACAAGGGCTCGGCCGCTGAGGTCGAGCAGATCACGCGGTTCCTAATGAACCGGACGACCGAAACCGCCGGTGCGGCGAACTTCGTGACGAACTACGCCGATGGCGGCTGGCTGATAATGCACTCGAACCGCAGGGCGGACGGTGTGCTTCTCGAAGCATTGATCAATGTCGGAGGGAGCGCGGACACTCCTGTCCGCATGAGCCCGCAGGGCGAAAAGAGTCGCGAACCTGCAGGCGGGTCAAATGGCGGAGACAATGTCGCCGGGAGAACCGGCGATGCGGACAGGAGTGTCCGCGCTCCGGTAAATGACCTGATACCGAAGCTCGTCCGCGGGCTGCTTGCTCATCGCAAGAAAGGCCACTGGGGCTCGACGCAGGAGAATGTCTTCATCCTGCTTGCCCTGGACAAGTACTTCAATGCGTTCGAGAGCGTGACGCCCGATTTTGTGACAAAGATCTGGCTCGGCAATACCTACGCAGGAGAGCAGACGTTCAAGGGCCGCAGTGCCGATTCGAACGTCCTGAACATCCCGATGTCGTATCTCGTTGAGCAGGGCGGCACTTCGAACCTGATCCTCGACCGGCAAGGTGCGGGAAGGCTCTACTACCGCATCGGAATGCAGTACGCGCCGAAGAGCCTGAAGCTAGAGCCGGCAGATTACGGATTCACCGTGCTGAGAAAGTACGAGGCAGTTGATGATCCGGCCGACGTTCGGCAGAACCCGGACGGCTCGTGGGTGGTCAAGTCCGGTGCACGCGTCCGCGTTCGGCTGACGATGATCGCACAGGCACGGCGTTACCACGTCGCACTCGTCGATTATCTGCCGGCGGGCTTTGAGATACTCAACCCCGCACTCGCGACGACCGAGGCGATACCTGCCGATGCAGGCGGCGGCAATACTGGCGTTATCGAGGTCGGCGGGCGTTCGATCGGGAGAAACTACTACTGGTGGCGGCAATATTGGTTCGAGCACCAGAACTTCCGCGACGAACGCGCAGAGGCCTTCGCTTCGCTGCTCTGGGAAGGTGTTTATAACTACACCTACGTCGCACGGGCGACGACGCCGGGCGAATTCGTCGCCCCGCCCGCCAAGGCCGAGGAGATGTACGCTCCCGAAACCTTCGGCCGGACGGGCACCGAGTTTGTTAAGGTCGAATAGGTAGGTCGGGGCCTTCCATCGTTTCGCCGTCTGTGGGTTTCGGTTCTGTGTTTTCTGTGGTTATCGCCCTATTCGCAAGGCGTTTACCACAGAAAGCACAGACATCAGACACAGACGGCAAAGCGTTGGACGACCGCGTTTTTCTAATAAGTACCGTTCATCTTTACGGCCTTGCCGACGTGCTTTTTCATGAAGTCCTGATTCTTTGTCGTCGGCGAGCCGTTGTAGTCCGGAGCATCTTTCAGAAATCCGTCCTGATTCTTGTGCATCGCATTGTCCATGTTCGAAAGGATGTGCGCCGCCTCGTGATAGACGGCTCCGGAAAGTTCTTTCGGGCTTCCTTCGTACATCCGGTCAAAATAAACCTCGCATATCTTTTTGTTTAGATCGGTGAGCCCAAGAATGCCCTCGTTGGCTTCGGCGATCGCGACGCTGCCGCCCTGCTTTGCGATGACGCTCTTGCTGACGCTGCGGACCATGTAAACGATCACGTCCGTGTCGAGGAGCGTAGGTGACGTACCGTCGTCAACGACCTTTACGTCCGTTCCGGTGATGGTTGTATTCGTTATTGAAGAAAGGTAGGTCTTGAGTAAAAGTGCTGCTTTATTTGCCGCCTCCATTTCGCCGCCCTTTCGCTTTATGTAGATCGTGAATGTGCTCATTCGCTTCGCTCTCCAGGTTAGGGTTTTGCCCCTTGGTCTTGCCGACTTGACGCATTGCCGAGGCCCTTTTGCGGTCGCGGCATGGTTGGTGAGGAACGAATGTCAGTTCGTCAGGCGCACGATGATACAACAGGTGCAAAGAAAATTGTAAGCTTGAAAAAGTGCCTCGGATTCCGCAAACTTCCGTTCGTGGCAGAAAATCTCGAAAAGATCCGCGAATTGTTGATGCTTGAGGCTTCGGCGGTCGAGCGGGCGGCGGGCCGATTGACGGAGGCGGACGCGGATAATGCGGTCAGATTGATTGTCGGTTGTGCGGGAAAGGTCGTCGTTCTCGGCGTCGGGAAGTCGGGCGTTATCGCCCAGAAGATCGCCCAGACGATGACCTCGACCGGGACGGTGGCGATCTATCTTCACCCCTCGGACGCGCTCCATGGCAGTCTTGGCGTGGTGACGAGCGGTGACGTCATCATCGCACTTAGCAACTCCGGCGAAACGGACGAGATCATCGCGATCCTGCCAACGCTCAAATCCCGGCAGGTCCCGATAATTGCCATCGTCGGCAATCTTGCATCAACGCTCGCCCGCGAATCTGACGTCGCGCTCGATGCAAGCGTTGACCGCGAGGCTTGCCCGCTCAATCTCGCTCCGACCACATCTACGACCGTCGCCCTCTCCCTCGGCGATGCCCTCGCGATGACGGTTATGGAGGCAAAGGGCCTGACAGCGGAGGATTTCGCCGCAAATCATCCGGCCGGCCGGCTCGGCAAGCGGTTGACGCTCCGCGTCCGCGACCTTATGCACCCGAGCCCGAATGTTGCCCCGGCGGACGGCTGGCTTTCGGTGGTCAAGGCGATCTCGGATGGATCTCTAGGCGCGGTAAATGTGGTCGATGGCTCGGAACTAGTTGGCATCATCACCGATGGCGACCTTCGCCGGACCATCGAACGGACCGACCCTTCGGCACTGTCGTCACTTAATGCCGAGCAGATGATGACCCGCTCGCCAACGACGACGTCGGAAGACTCGCTTGCCTTTGACGCACTCCGCACGATGGAAGACCGCCCGTCGCAGATCTCCGTCCTGCCGGTCGTCGATGCCGAAGGGAAGTGCACGGGAATGCTTCGTCTGCACGACATCGTCCGGTCCGGCATTTGACCGACCAACGCATCGTCCGGTTTTTGCGTCTCAGAAAGGGTTCAAAGTGAGGACAATGGATATGAACAGGTTTCGGGCTTTCGGATTTCGTGCGGTTTTGGTGCTCGCACTTTCGGCCGGGGCTTACGGCCAGCGGACGGAGATAACCATCTCGCTCGGTGAGCAGTTCTTCGAAACGGTCATCGATTCGGTCTTTGCCCATGCGGCTCCGCCGGAATTTTCGATCGCGGGAAGCTCAGCCAGCCGCGGCCCGCTCGCCAATGAACCGTGGTCGGCTTTGACCATTTCCTATCCGCGTTCGTTTCTGCCCGAACCAAAGGCGGCCTGCAAGGAGGCGATCACGCTTCGGCGTGAGAACTCCGGCGTTCGAACGGCAGTTCTTTTCCGCGACGGCCGTATTTCCGCTCCCCTTGCGTTCTCGGGCGGCTATAATCCGCCGCTCGTCGGCTGCGTTCAGTTTGCCGGGCTTGCGGACACAACGCTCGACCTCGAATTCGACGAACCGGGCCAGCGGCTCATCGCTCGTGCCCGGGTTACAAATGTGAATCTCAACGGGACCGGCGGTGTTGGCGGCAGCGTCATCGCTCGGCTTGTTCAAAGCTCGATCGACCGCAAGATCAACCCGATCGAGATGATCAGCCTTGATAAGCTCTCGTTTCTTCTGCCGCTTCAGGGTGATTCGAAGATGCGGATGGTCGCAAAAGCGATCCGGCCCGAAGTGCATCCGGGCCGGCTTGATATTCACGTTGTTTACGAGTTTACGAAAGCCCAGTGATCAATTCGCACCGGTCAGTTCAACGCCCTGCACGCCGTAGGGCGAGCGGACCTCCTGCTTAACGAGCCCGACGCCCTTGGCGAACCAGTTCGTGCCCTTGATCGTCATTCCCGGCACCTTCTGCCCGCCCATCGTCAGGTTGATAGTGATCTCGGTATCAACCTTCGCGGCTTCGTATTCCTTGCCGCCGGCGGTCACCTTATCGTTAAGCGAAACCACCTTATTGCGGACAACGACGTTGCCGTCCGAGCCGATTGGCATATTGCCGGCCGTGCCTTTCACTCGAACCTTGTAGCTTGCATCCCAAGCCTTGCCGACCGAAAGCTCTCGCGGGATCGTCAGTCCCGTGCTCTCGATGGTCTCCATATTGAAGTTAGCGTTCTCGACCGAGATATTGTTCCCGTACTGCGCATTACGAAGGCCATCAGGATCGCAGATCCAGTTCGTTGTTACGTTCACGCCGGAATCGAACATCCTCGTTTCGCTGAAAGAATTAGGATCGTTCAGCTTCTGGGTAAGTGTGTAGCTGCCCGGAGCAGTACCCGTGACCTTGTAATCCGTTCTGCTGGCGATAGGGTAGTAATCATTTGCACAGTTGCCGAGCGAGGCGGTTTTCGACGCCGGATCTGCAGGATTCGAATCGGTATTCGCCGGGCCGGGATTCGCTGGAGCCTCAGGTGTGTTCGAGCTTCCGGTAAAGCGTTCGAGCGAGCCGCAGCCCATTACAAAAAGTATTGCAGCGAGGCAAAGACCACAGGAGGTCAATGTCTTCCGGGCCGTTCGCGTGGTGTTATTTTTAAGCATTTCGAAAACTCCGTGTTGCCAATTGAGGGAGCCAGATTGTATGAATATTGTTTGCTTTGTCGTTTGACCGTAAGCAATTTAGCACACCGGGCGGGTTCCCGCGAACCCGTGCTTTTCACGAAAGCCGAAACGGCTCCCCGGTAACGCGACCGCAATGGCACTACCGCTCGTAGCAATAATCGGCCGGCCGAATGTCGGCAAATCGACGCTTTTCAACCGGCTGACCGGGGAGCGACGCTCGATAGTCGGCGACGAACCGGGCATCACTCGCGACCGCATTTATGGCGAGGTCGAGTGGGCACAAAAGCGCTTCGAGCTTGTAGATACCGGCGGCATCGTGCCCGACGACGAGGCGATAATCCCTGCAAATATCTTCAAGCAGGCGGGTTACGCCATCGACCAGGCCGAGGCCGTGATCTGGGTGGTCGATTCGCGTGCGGGCATTACGCCGCTCGATGAAGAGATCTCCGTGCTTCTCCGCAATCTCGGGAAGCCGATCTTCATCGCCGCTAACAAGGCCGAATCGAAAACCGCTACAGAAGAGGCGGGCGAGTTCTATCAGTTCGGCTTTGAGATGTTTCCGGTCTCGGCCGAGCATGGAACATCGATCGGCGATCTGCTCGATGCCGTAATTGGAGTGCTCAGCTTTGATGAAGAGCCGGAGGAAGCAAAGCACGACGAGATCCGCCTGGCGATAATCGGCCGGCCGAACGTCGGCAAATCTTCGCTTCTCAATAGACTGCTCGGGGAAGAGCGGGCGATCGTTTCGCCGATCGCAGGAACTACGCGTGACACGGTCGATACTGAGCTTGAGTTCGAGGGCAACAAGTTCCTGCTGGTCGATACAGCAGGTATCCGCCGCCGCGGCAAGACGACCGAGATGGCGGAAAAGCTCTCGGTAATAATGGCAAAAAAGGCGCTTGAACGCGCCGACGTTGCAGTGCTTGTGATCGACGCCGAAGAAGGCGTTGCTAATCTCGATGCAAACATCGCAGGGCTTGCCGTTGACTCAGGCTGTTCGGTCATAATCGCACTCAACAAATGGGACGCCGTCGAGGAGAAGGAGACGAACACCATTTACGAATTCGAGCGCGAGATCAGGCGGCATATGAAGTTCCTCGATTGGGCGCCGATCGTCCCGATCTCGGCTCTCACGGGTCAGAGGGTCAGCCGTGTCCTTGAACTTGCGGTCGAGGCAAATGAGGCGCGAAACCTTCGCATCTCGACCGGAAGGCTCAACAAGTTCTTCGAAGAAAATATCTCGCAGCCCCGCGGCGGAGCGACTCCCGCTCCGGTAAAGGGCGGCGTTTCCCGGCTCAAGGTGCAATACATCACACAGGGCGGCGTCCGTCCGCCTACCTTTATTTTGTTCACGACCGGCGGAAGTAAGGCCGGATTGCACTTTTCGTATCTGAGGTACGTTGAGAACCGGCTTCGCGAGGCGTTCGGCTTTTTCGCCACGCCGCTAAAGATCAAGGAGAGGCATAAGACCAAGGCAAAATGAGCGACGAGATCCTTTTGATACTTCGTGTCCTGCTTTCCGCGATCTTTGCGCTTGCCGCGGTCGGAAAGCTGCAGGACCGTGCCGGTGCTCAGAAGGCAATGTCCGGCTTCGGTGTGCCTGAGAACATCGCTCCGGCGGCCTCGCTCGCGCTTGCAATAGCGGAACTCGCAGTCGCCTTCGCATTGCTGTTCCCGAGTATTTCGTGGTTTGCCGCGATCGGTGCAACACTGCTTTTCGCCACGTTCACCGTCGGAATGGGATATCAAATGGCGAAGGGAAATGCCCCGGATTGCCATTGCTTCGGCCAGCTTCACAGCGAGCCGGTCAGCGTCTGGAGCCTCGTCCGAAACGCGGTGTTTCTCATTCCGGCCGTTCTGCTTATTCTCTCCGGCCGAGCATCACAGGGCCCGGCGATCGCCGTAACTGCCCATGAATATTTCATCGTCGCCGTTCTTGCCGCTGTTTTCTGTGCGGCTGCGGCGATTGCAGGCTACGCAAAGCAGATCATCGCCAATCAGGAAAAGATAATTCGGCGCGTCGAAACGCTCGAGCTTCTTTCCGGCGGTGAACCCCTTCTTGAACGCGAAGATGCCGGCGACCCTGCGGATGGACTTGCGATCGGTTCACCGTTCCCGGATTTCAAACTGCCCGACATTAATGGCAAGATCGTCACCTTCGATCATCTTTTTGCCGAGGGCGGCCCGATGCTCTTTATGTTCATCGGCCCCGACTGCAACCCTTGCAAGGCACTTTTTCCTGAGTTTCGAGAGTGGGAGCGTGAACTCGCGGGCCGGCTCCGCTTTGTTTACATTAGCCGCGGGAGCGTAGCCGAAAATGCAGATAAATTCGCCGAAGGTTCGGACATCCGCCTCTTGCTGCAAAATGAAAAAGAACTCGCGAACGAGGTCTATGCAAAATGGACCCCGACGGCGATCTTCGTCGATGCCAATGGGAATATCGCGAGCCATCCAGCCGCGGGCGATCAGGCGATACGCGAACTGATCGACAAACTCCGCAAGGCCGACCTGACCCGCGAGCACATTTATTTCCGTTCGAACTTTGTAAAGACCCGCGAGCCGAAGATCGGGAAGCAGATTCCAGAGTTCGCGTTGAAAGACATCAATGGCAACGAAGTAAGAAAAGGCGATCTACTTGGCAAACGGAGCATGGCCTTCCTCCTTACGCTGACCTGCACCTACTGCCAAGATGTGGTCAAGGACATCCGGCGCCGCGAGGAAGAAAACAACGGGCATCGTCCGCAGTTCATCGTTCTCGCCGACGGCGAACCCGCGGAACTCGCCGAATGGGGACTAAAGTCGCCGGTTCTGATCGATAAAAACTACAAAATGGCGGTCGAGTTCGGGCTCCACGGAGCTCCCGCCGCGGTCCTGATCGGCGAAGATGGAACGATCCTTTCCGAGTCGGCAGTCGGAGCTCCGGTCATTTGGCCGCTCATCGGTGAAAAACCATGACCGACAACTTGGAAAAGGCAATTGACTGGAAGGTTGACGCGACCGACGGCCGGGCACGTGCGGGAACCCTTCGCACCCGCCGCTCGGTGATCGAAACTCCCGTCTTTATGCCGGTAGGCACGCAGGGCTCGGTCAAAGGGGTGCGGTTCGAATGGCTTGAGGACGAGATCGACGCCCGAATAATCCTTGGCAACACTTATCATCTCTTTCTTCGCCCGGGCCCGGAGGCGATTCGACGGCTCGGCGGGCTTCACAAATTCACGACCTGGCAACGATCGCTGCTGACCGATTCCGGCGGTTTTCAGGTCTTTTCATTGACCGACCTGAGAAAACTCACCGAGGAAGGCGTCGAGTTCCGCTCGCATCTTGATGGAAGCAAGCAGTTCATCTCGCCCGAGGTCTCGATGGAGATACAAGCAGCTCTCGGTTCGGAGATAGTGATGGCTTTCGACGAGTGTCCGCCGGGCGACGCCGGCCACGAAAAGACGCGCGAGAGCATGGAGCTTACACTTCGCTGGGCTGAGCGTTCGAAAACACGGTTCTTTGAATTGCAGGAAGCCGGAATGGACACCGGCCGTAAAGTCGCCGAAGGGCTCGCCGGAAGGCAAGCTCTTTTCGGCATTGTTCAGGGAGCCGGCCATCACGACCTTCGCAGCGAAAGCCTTGAACGCACCGTTGCGATCGGCTTTGATGGTTACGCCATCGGCGGCCTGAGCGTTGGTGAAGAAAAGCCGGTGATGTACGGCGTTCTCGATCACATCGCACATCGGATGCCCGAAAATGCTCCGCGATATTTGATGGGCGTCGGCACGCCCGAAGATCTTCTCGAGGCCGTTGGCCATGGCGTTGACATGTTCGATTGCGTAATGCCGACCCGAAACGGGCGGACCGGCGGCGTCTTTACATCGCGGGGTAAGATCAACATCCGCAACGCGAAATTTGCCCTTGATGAAGCGCCGCTTGATGACCGCTGCCGGTGTTCCGTCTGCCGGCGATACTCGCGTGCCTACCTGCGCCATCTGTACCAAGCGGGTGAGATGGCGGCCGCAACCCTCATCTCTCACCACAACCTTGCGTTCTATCTTGATCTGATGCGAGGGGCGAGAGAAGCTATCCGCGAGGGCCGGTACTATGAATTCAAGCAGGAGCAACTCGCCGGATTTGCAGAGAATGCCTCTCGCGACGTTTGATAATCAAAGGCTCACTATATAATATGAATCTTTTACTTTCTGGTCAGTGTAAACAATGAACCTATTACTCTTTTTTCAGGACGGCGGATTCTTGGGCGGATTCGGTTTTCTCCTTCCGTTCGTTTTGATCTTCGCGATCTTTTATTTCCTGATCATCCTTCCGCAAAAGCGGCAGAGGCAGCAGCTTTCTGAGATGATCGCCGGGCTTAAGATCAATGACGAGGTCGTTACCAATGGCGGCGTTATCGGAAAGGTCAAGGAGATCCGCGAGACGAGCTTCATCATACTGAGCGCTGAAAAAACGCTGATCGAGATCGGAAAAAGTGCCGTTGTCGGCAAAAAGCCGTAACCTTTTCGGGACGGCCATTCCCCGGCCGGTGTTTTCCGCAGTCTGCCGGGGCAAAAGCACATTCGGAATAATATGAACAGTAAGAGTTTGAAAGTACGGACTCTGATAATCCTTGCCGTCACACTGGCAGGGATCTACTTCGTCTTCGGCCCGCGGCGGACGCCGACCGGGGCCGACTTCACCTGGGCCGGCATCAAGGCGAACCTTGAGCAGAACATCAACCTTGGGCTCGACCTCAAGGGCGGCTCGCACCTCGTGATGCGGGTGAAGACGGACGAATACCTCAAGACCCTGACCGAGAATAACGCTCAGGCGGCTCTTACCGCCGCACAAGACGCAAAGCTTCCCGTGACGGGCAGCAACGTCGTTGCCGATGGGAGTACTTACTCGATAACGCTAAACCTCGGGCCAGACGCTCAAGGTGCCGCCGTTGCCGAGGAAGTAAAGAAAAAGGTCGATCTGATCAACTGGACAGAGGACGTTTCAGCCAACGCCGTTTCATGGTCGCTGCCTTCGACAACGCAGACCATCCTCAAGAATCAGGCGGTCGAGCAAGCACTCAAGATCATTGAGAGCCGGATCAACGCTTTCGGCGTTAAGGAGCCGACGCTTCAGCGGCACGGAGCCGAGGCATCGGCCCAGATCCTGCTCCAGATGCCCGGTGTCGAAGACCCGGAGCGCGTCAAGAACCTGATCGGTGCAGAGTCGAACCTGATGCTGATGAAGATCGTCAGCCCGCCGAATCCGTCGCCTGTTCAAACCTATCCGACCCGCGAGGCAGCTCTTCAATCCGTTGGCGGAGCACTTCCGCCGAATCGCCGCGTTCTGCCTTACGCAGAGCGTGATGCCCGTCCGAATGCCGATGGAACTCAGCCGCCGCCGAGTTGGGTGGTTGTTGAATACCCGGCCGTCGTTGATGGCAGCGAGCTTCGTGATGCGGCCGCAGTTTCGCGCACCGGCAACGAAGCCGACTACCAGATATCGTTCTCATTCAAGCCGGCCGGTGCACAGAAGTTTGGCGAATGGACCGGCCGCAACATCGGCAACTACATGGCCGTTGTGCTCAATGACGAGGTGAAGTCGGCAGCCTATATTCGCTCGCAGATCTTTGATCAGGGCGAGATCTCGGGCCAGTTCACCAAAGCAACGGCGGACGACCTCGCTCTTACGCTTCGCTCGGGCGCACTTCCGGCGAAGATCGAATACCTTGAAGAGCGAACCGTCGGACCAAGCCTCGGTGCTGATTCGATCGCGGCAGGGCTTCGAGCCTCGCTCGGCGGTCTGGCGTTCATCATCGTGTTCATGCTCTTTTACTACCGCGGATCGGGCGTTAACGCGGTCATCGCCCTGATTTTGAACATGCTACTGACCGGAGCCGCGGTGGTGATGTTTGGCGCAACGCTAACGCTTCCCGGTATTGCCGGCTTCATTCTCGGTATCGGCATGGCGGTTGACGCCAACGTGCTTGTGTTCGAGCGCATCCGCGAAGAGATAAGGGCGGGTATTCCGGTTTCCAAAGCGATCTGGATGGGGTTTGACAGGGCGTTCATCACCATTGTTGACGCGAACGTGACGACCATCATTTCGTCCTTGATCCTATATCTTTACGGCTCCGGCCCGATCCGCGGCTTTGCCGTAACGCTCATTCTGGCGTTGCTTATCAACCTGTTTACGGCCGTCTTCGTGTCGCGGACCATTTACGGATGGCTCTTGAGCCGCAACCCGGAACCGAAATCTTTGAGTATCTGACCCGTTGCCCGATGCCTCGCGTAACGGACGCGGCCGGGCGGGTTAACATTTGAAATGTTTCAATTTTTTACTGAACTGAAAGTGGACTGGATGGGCCTTCGCAAGCCCTTCGTCTTTATCTCGATCGCGATCCTGCTTGCGGGCCTCATTTCCGCAGCCGGGCGGCAATTGACCGATGGCGGCACGGACGCATTCAACCTCGGCGTTGACTTCCAGGGCGGAACGGTTTTGACCGTAAAGTTTCGCGAAAAGCCGACCGCCGATGACGTCCGCAGCGCGCTGAACAGCGTTGGCATCAATGAGTCCGTTATTCAGGATTCGACCGATAAGCCGGACGAAAAGCTGATCAAGATACCGATCATTGAAGGCCAGGCAACCGCCGCTCCGGCACCTGCACCCGACGCAAATGCCCAGCCCCAGGGCGGCACGACCGGCGGCACACAGGTCGAGGTCGGCCGTGCCAAGGTCAAGAGCGCATTGGACACCTTCGGGAAAGAGGCGGCAGCTGACCAGACGCTTGAACAGGATGCGACTGCCGCTTACAAGATCGTCGGGACCGACTCGGTCGGCCCGGTCGCAGGTGAACAGCTCCGCGATGCCGCCGTTATCGCGACGCTGCTCGGCATGATCGGCATCCTGCTCTTCATCGCGTTCCGTTACGATTGGACCTACGCGGCCGGTGCCGTTATCGCGGTTTTCCACGACGTTCTCGTGACCCTAGCGTTCTTTACGGTGTTTCAGTGGGAGATCAATCTTTCGGTTCTTGCCGCGATGCTTACGCTCGTCGGTTTTTCGGTTAACGACTCGATCGTTATCTTCGACCGAATTCGCGAGAACATGAACCTCAACCGGACAGCGTCGCTCTACGATCTAACGAACCGTTCGATCAATCAGACGATGTCGCGGACCGTGGTCACGAACGGGCTTCTTTTCCTTGCCGTCCTCGCTCTTGTGCTGTTCGGCGGGGAAGTGCTGCGGACGTTCTCGCTCGCTCTTCTTGTCGGCTCGATCGTCGGTACCTATTCGACCATCGCGATCGCCAGCCCGATCGCACTCTGGTGGCAGAGCAAGATCGGCCGGGCCGAGATGAAGGACGTTACGGCAGAGAAAACGAGCGGCGAAAAGCTCGCTTCGGCCTCGCGTCGTTCGGTAACTCGGCGGCCGGTAACGCGATAGCGGCTGCGGGCGGCTCGGGTAACGGTTTAGGTTATTAAGTTTTTGTAAAGAATTAGTTTCGCTTACAGAAAATTGGCGATTTTACCTTGACTTTCGGGAGTCGAAAAATTAGACTTTGCCTGTTGCTGGTCAATTTAATTCGTTCTCCGTTTACGTCCTTTTACTTAAAGGTTAGTGAAGGCTCGCGGATTTTCGTCGATTGTGGCCGGCAGAGTTCCAGTTTGCCCCGCACTTAGTGAGAAAGATCTTTAGTAGTTGGAGAACGGGCTCGGGAGCCTGATCAGGCGCCCCGAGTTATCAGGTTCGTTTACAACGCGATTTAGCTGTTTTTACATCAAAGTCGTTGCGTGACCGAGTTATCCCCTGACCTCAAGTTTGGCACCGGAAAGTAAGGGAGGACCCAGGATGTTAGACCAATTAGTAGAATCAACCAGCCATACCGAAGAGAACCGGCGCAAAAGCGGGCTTCTTCTTACGACCTTTGTGATACTGACGACGGTATTGCTCAGTTCGTGGGTTTATAGCCTTTTTGCAAAGGACTACGGCATGGGCGATGGTGAACTTTCGCTCCAGACTCTGGTAGCACCGCCGGTGGTCGAAGAACCGCCGAAGCCGGAACCGGAAGAAGAGAAGCCGAAAGACGCTCAGAAGGACCCGAACGTTGATGTCCGCAAGGAGATCATCGCCAGCATGACCGAGACCCCGCCGAAACCGCCGGATAAGGTCAGCACGGTTCAGAATACGATCCCGCCGCGTGACCCTAATCGGCTTACGGTGCTTGGCGACCGGAACTATACAGCAGCGAACCCGTTGCCGCCCGACTACAAAGGCCCTGTGAACACCCAGGGAACCGGAAGCGATAGCGGCCGCCCGGGTGGAGGAGGCGACAATGATCGCGGAGGTGCTCCGCCGCCACCGCCACCGCCGCCGCCTGTGCCCAAGAAGCCGATCTCCGGTGGTGTGCTCAACGGTAAGGCACGCAGCCTTCCGAAGCCGCCGTATCCGCCGGCAGCCCGTGCCGTTCGTGCAGCAGGCGCTGTTTCGGTTCAGGTGGTCATCGATGAGTCCGGCAATGTGATCTCGGCAAGTGCCGTCAGCGGTCACCCGCTGCTTCGCCAGGCCGCCGCACAAGCCGCTCGCGGAGCCAAATTTAGCCCGACGATGCTTTCGGGCCAGCCGGTAAAGGTGCAGGGTGTTATCACCTATAACTTTGTTGCACCGTAACCGTATAAAAAGGTTTTCGGGCCGTGCCTCAAGCGGTTCGGCCCGAAACCGAAAAACAAGATCTGCAATCATAGACATTCACGATTTTCTTTGGAGGAAAAACAATGACTTTAATCGCAAGCCTGCTGGGTAGCGACTTCTCAGCCGCTCTGCTTTTCTTCGCCGGCCAAATGCAGTTCGGCATCTACGAC
>ERZ1066135.849-NODE-849-length-13582-cov-7.083611_pt1 | contig 13582 bp, 12 predicted proteins | sample MGYA00382782_ERZ1066135 | MGnify/ENA primary metagenome ERZ1066135 (study PRJEB33369, sample SAMEA5778365) | biofilm metagenome | biome: Industrial cooling water; feature: Water cooling tower basin; material: Biofilm | place: United Arab Emirates | collected...
TCGCCGGCCGGCCCGACGTCTACATCTGGCGCCTGCGCATCCCCTTCGATCACGTGGAGAGCCCACGCAACTACCTCACCAAGCTCATGCGCTACCAGCGCCTGCTGGAGGCCACCAACTCGATCTCCCAGCTCCACGAGTTCGTCGCTGCAACCTTCGCCTGCTGGGAAAAGCGCGTGCCCTTCGGCATCTACAACGTGACCAACCCGGGGCAGGTCACGACCCGCGAGGTCGTCGACCTGATCAAGCAGAGCGGGGTCTGCACCAAGGAGTTCAGTTTCTTCACCGACGAGTCCGAGTTCATGTCCACCGCAGCCAAGACCCCTCGCTCCAACTGCGTCATGAACTCCTCCAAACTCGCCCGCGCCGGCATTCAAATGACGCCGGTTCACGACGCCATTCGCCAGGCCCTGCGCTCGTGGCGCAAGGCCTGAGGGACTAAGGGAATGAGGGACGAAGGAAAGTAAGCAAAATCCATGGCCGAGGACGATCCACTCCACCGCTTCGGAGCCTATCGCAAGGCCTGTGAGCTGTTTGACCATGTGGTCGCTGATCTCACGCCTCTCGCCAAGAACCCGTTGTGCATGCGCCTGGTTTCTCAGCAGATCGCCAGCGCGGATTCGATCGCAGCAAATATCGAGGAGGGGTACGGACGCCGCAGCCGAAAAGATTACTCCCACTTCTTGATTATCTCCCGAGGCTCCGCGACTGAAACCCGCGGGCGGTACGAAAACCGATTCAAGCACTGGCTGCATCCGGAAGTGGTCCAGACGCGAGTTGCGCTCTGCAAGGAGATCGTCGCCATCCTCAGCAAAAGCATCCGTACCCTGCGTACCGATTAACTGCCCCCTTACTCCCTCACTCCCCTTCCCTCATTCCCTTTTCAGCATGAAAATCCTCGTCACCGGCGGCGCCGGCTTCATTGGCAGCAACCTGGTCCGACTGCTCGTCACGGCCACCGACCACACGGTGCTCAACGTCGACGCCCTGACCTACGCGGGCAACCGGCACTCGCTGGCCGACTTGGAGGCGCATCCGCGGTACCGGTTTGCCCAGGCCGACATCTGCGACGGGGCGGCCTTGACCCGGCTCTTTGCCGAGTTCCAGCCGGACTGGGTCATGCACCTTGCGGCCGAGAGCCATGTGGACCGTTCGATCGATGGCCCCGGGGCCTTCATCCAGACCAATGTGGTCGGCACCTACACCCTGCTCCAGGCGGCCCGCTCGCATTTTGACAAACTCACCGGCGCGGCGAAGGACCGGTTCCGGTTCCTGCATGTCTCGACCGACGAGGTCTACGGTTCCCTGGGTGACACAGGGCTTTTCACGGAGGAGACGCCCTACGATCCCCACTCGCCTTACTCCGCAAGCAAGGCCTCGTCGGATCACCTGGCCCGGGCCTGGGCCGACACCTACAAGCTCCCGGTCCTGGTCACCAATTGCTCCAACAATTACGGCCCCTACCAGTTCCCCGAGAAACTGATCCCGGTCGTGATCCTCAAGGCCCTGCGGGGCGACCCGATTCCGGTGTACGGGAAGGGCGAGAACATCCGCGACTGGCTCTACGTCGTCGACCATGCCGAGGCTCTGCACACCGTGGTGGCCCAGGGCCGGCCGGGGCAGACCTACAACATCGGCGGTAACAACGAGCGCCGGAACATCGACCTGGTTCGGCTCCTGTGCGGCCTCCTCGACGAACTGCGGCCCCGCGCGGACAAGAAGCCCTACGCAGACCAGATCACCTTCGTCACCGACCGCCCCGGCCACGACCTGCGGTACGCGATCGACGCCTCCAAGATCAAGCGCGAGCTCGGCTGGTCTCCAAAGCAGGACCACACCTCCGGCTTCCGCAAGACCGTGCAATGGTACCTCGACCACCAACCCTGGTGGCAGGCCATCCTCGATGGCAGTTATAAGTTGGAGCGTTTGGGCGCTGGCGCCCAAACGTCGGTTTAAGTCAAAAGTTGAAGTTGAAGCCTACCACCCCGGTAACGTGGAGACGTTCGAGAAGCTCGAAGTCTGGCAAAAGGCCCAAGCGCTCAGCATCCACGTCTATCGTCTCCTTGCCGGTTGCCGCGATTGGGGGTTTCGTGATCAGATGACCCGATCGGCAAACAGCATCGCGGACAATATCGCGGAAGGGGCGGAAAGGCCGGGCCGGGCTGAGTTCAAACTCTTCCTCGGTTATGCCAAAGGCTCGGCTGGCGAAACGCGTTCTCAGGCCCTGAGGGGACTCGAGCTCGGGTACTTCTCTGAAAACGAAGGCCGTGCCATGGTGACCGAGCTTCGTGAAATCTCCCGCATGCTCCACGGCCTCATCAAATCCCTCGATCACTAATGTCTGACCTTAAACTTAAACTTTCCCCTTCAACTGGCAATGCCCGAAAGGGCATTGTCCTCGCCGGGGGGTCCGGCACGCGTCTGTACCCGCTGACCATCGCGGTGTCCAAGCAGCTCATGCCGGTGTACGACAAGCCGATGGTCTACTATCCCTTGTCGGTCCTGCTGCTCGCCGGCATCCGCGAGGTCCTGATCATCTCGACGCCGCAGGACCTGCCGCTCTTTCGGCGCCTGCTCGACGACGGTTCGCAGTTCGGGATCAAACTCAGCTACGCCGAGCAGCCCAAGCCCGAGGGCCTGGCGCAGGCCTTCCACATCGCCGGCGACACGGGCTTCCTTAAGCCCGGCGAACCCTCCGCCCTCGTCCTCGGGGACAACCTCTTCTACGGCGCGGACTTTATCACCGCCTTGGAAGGCGCCTCGGCCCGGACGAGTGGCGCAACCGTTTTCGGCTACCACGTGGCCAATCCGTCGGCGTACGGCGTGGTCGAGTTCGCTCCCGACGGCCGGGTTGTTTCCCTCGAAGAGAAACCCAAGCAGCCCAAGTCCAACTACGCCGTGCCGGGCCTGTACTTCTACGACGGCGACGTGGTGCCCCTCGCCCGGAGCCTCAAGCCCTCCGCCCGCGGGGAACTGGAGATCACCGACTTGAATCGCCTCTACCTCGAACGCGGCACCCTCAACGTCGAACTCTTCGGCCGCGGCACCGCCTGGCTCGACACCGGCACGCACGACTCCCTCATGCAGGCCGCCCAGTTCGTCGAAGTCCTCGAGAACCGCACCGGCCTGAAGATCGCCTGCCTCGAGGAGATCGCCTTCAAGCGCGGCTGGATCGACCGCGCCGGTCTCGAGGCCAACATCAAGAAGATGGGCAAGTCCTCCTACGGCGATTACCTCCGCCGCCTGGTCGGCTGACCGCCCGTCACGACGCGCATGCGCCTGGTTGCCGTCTCCGTCGTCAAGAACGAGGCGGACATCATCGAGCCCTTCGTCCGCCACACCCTCGCGTGGGCGGACGCCCACCTGATTTTCGATCACGCGAGCACGGACGGCACGCGCGAGATCCTCGCCGCGCTGCAACGTGAGGGTTTGCCGCTCCGGCTGTTCACCGACGACGCGCTGGGACACCTTCAGGACGTACGCGTGACCTATCTGCAGCGTCTCGCCGTGCGAGAATGGGGAGCCGACTGGGTGCTGTTGCTCGACGCCGACGAGATCCTCACCGGCCCGGGCCGGGCGGAACTCGAGGCCGCGCTCGCCCCCACGCCACCCGATACGGCCGCGCGGTTGCCGATGGTCAACTACCTACCGACCACCGACGATTCCGCGCACGAGCCCAACCCGGTACTCCGGTTACGCCACTGCCAGACCACGCCGCCGCACGCCTGGAAAGTGGTCGTGCCCCGCAGCCTCGCTTCGCGCGACGAGATCACCGTCGGCAAGGGCAGCCACAGCCTCCATCGGGGCGCCGACCGGCTGCCTGACCATCCGCTGCCCGACGCCTTTTTTCTCGCGCACCTCGCGCTGCGCTCGCCGCAACATCAGATCCTGCGCGTCGTCCATGCCGAACTGCAGAAGCTCAGCCGCGGACGCGCCAACGCCGGTCTGGACGTACACTACCGACTCGGTTTCCAGCTGCTCGCAGGCAATCCCGACCTGTTCTTCAGCACGGTCTACCAACCGGCCTCGACCCTGCGGGCGCGTGCGCTGGCCTACCGCGGCGGGCCGCTGCAGTTCACCCCGGCCACGGAGTGGAACCGCGTTGCCCGCGCGCTGCTGCCGTACCTGGAGAAACTCGCCGTCAGCCATGGCCGGCTCGTCGACCGCTTGGCCGACGCTGCGCCCGAAAGCGGGGCAGAAAATCCGGCCATTCGCGAACTCACCCCGGCCGACCTACCTCCGCCCCTGCCCACGGATGTCCGCGAGGCATTCTCCGGTTTCGTGCCTGGCGAGGGTTGGTGTCCGGAGGAAGGTCCTTATCCGGAGGCCTATCTGCCTCGCTTCCATTGGAGTCTGGCGCCGGTCACGAACCTGACCCTCGAGGCCACCTTGCCCCGACATGTGCTGCTGCTCGCTGACGCCCTGACGTATTCAGACGCGCAGACCCTCACGATAGAACTGAACGGCGCACCCGTTTACGCCCACACCTTCGGCGGCATCAACCAACTGGAGCGCCTGTCGCTGCCACTCGACCTGTCCGACGGCGAGAATCGTCTCACTTTCCGCTACACCCAGGGATTGGTCAGTGCGCACGATCCGCGGCGCCTGGCCGCGATTTTCCTTTCGCTGCGCATTGTCCCGCGACCGGCCGGCTGACAACCTGTCCTGGATGCAGGTCTCGTTTGTCATCCCGCTCTTCAATTGCCTCGACCTGACGCGGGCCTGCGTCGAGAGCCTGCAACGCACGGTGCCGGCCGGCCTGAGCCATGAGATCATCCTCGTCGATGATGGCAGCACCGATGGCACCCGCGCCTGGCTGAGCACGCTGGATACGGCCCGGGGACCCTTTCGTGTGATCCTCAACGAACGCAACCTCGGTTACGCCGGCGCCAACAACCGCGGCGTGGCGCAGGCGCGGGGCGAACTGCTCGTGTTGCTCAACAACGACCTCATCCTCACCCGCCGTTGGCTGCAGCCCATGCTGGCCGTGCACCGGTGTCTCGGCGCGCGGGCGGGCTGCGTTGGCAATGTGCAGCGCAACGCCCGCACGGGGGCGATCGATCACACCGGTCTCGTCATCAACCTCCAAGGCAAGCCCGAGCACGACACGCGTTTTCCGCGCTGGCCCGGTTACACCCTGCGGCGAGCCGCGGCCGTCACGGGTGCCTGCCTGCTCACGCGCCGCGACCTTTTCCTCGGCCTCGGCGGCTTCGACGAAGGCTACTGCAACGGCGGGGAGGACATCGATCTGTGTTTCCGCGCCTCGGCGCAGGGGAAGCGACACGCGGTGGCGTTGCGCAGCGTGATCTACCACCACATCAGCGCCTCGCCGGGAAGGAAACGCCGCGACGAGGAAAACTCGCGGCGCCTGACCCTGCGCTGGCGCGATCGGCTCGCTGCGCTTGCCGCGCGCGGGTGGTGCCAACGTTACCTGGAGCAACACTGGGCCGGCCCTACGGCCAACCCTGACCACGCGTTCGCGCGGGCGGCGTTCTGGCATGCGTATCACCTGCGGACTGCACCGCCCTCCCGCGCAATCGACGGCATGCAGATTCCGATCGAACGCGAACTGGCGCACTGGCGCGTCCTGCTCGACGGCGCGCCGCCCCTGCCCCCCGCTCCGCCGCCCGCCGGCCCGCCGGCCCCGGCAATCCTGTGAAAGGATCCGCCGCCGTCACTCCGTGCGCACCACCTCGCGCACGACGGACTGGGGACGTTGGTTGATGGTCAGGAACATGCGGCCGAGGTACTCGCCGATCACGCCGAGCAGCACCAGTTGGGCACCCGAGAAAATCAGCAGCGCCGCCATGAGCGCGCCCCAGCCAACCTGCGGTCCGGTCTCCGTCGCCCAGAGCACCGCCACCCAGCCGACGCCCAGCAAACCGGCGAGGCTGATCGCAAGGCCGAGCACCGTGGCGAGGCGCAGCGGCATGATCGAAAAGTTCACGAATGTGCTAAGCCACAGCCGGACCAGCTTGCGCAGCGTGTAGCCGCTCTGCCCGGCGGCCCGGTCGGCGTGGCGCACCTCGACGGCGCCGATCCGCTGGGTCACCTGAAGAATGAGGCCGTCGATGTAAGGGAACGGCCCGGTGTTGCGTGCCGCCTCCCTCGCCACCAGCGCACTCACGCACCGGAAGCTCGAAAGATAAAAGCCCTTCGGCTTGTCGAGCAGCCAGTCCGTCACGCGATTGGTGAAACGACTGCCCCAGTTGCGCCACGCGGCGTGGCGTTTGTCCGCGTAGTGGCCATACACGACATCCAGTCCCTGCGCCCGGGCGTGCTGAAAGAGCCGGACAGCCTCGGCCGGCGGATTCTGCCCGTCGTCGTCGAGGTTCACCACGTACGCCCCGCGGGCCTGGCGCCAGCCGGTCAGGACCGCATTGTGCTCCCCGTAGTTGCGGGCGTGATTCACGAACGTGATCGGTACGCGGGCTTTCGCCACCAGTTCGCGGCAGACCTGCTCCGTCGCATCCCGGCTGCCGTCGTTGACGAGCACGATCTCGTGCCCGCCCTCCACGCGCAGGTCCTCGATTGCCCGCACCACATCGCCGACCGTCTCCGCGCTGTTGTACAGCGGGATGACAAAGCTGAGCGCGACGGAAGACGGGGATGCCATGGGAACAGCCGGGGACGCAGGACGATCCTCAGCGGAAAAAGGAACGGACAGCGGCCACCACCTCGTCAACCCCGGAGTCGGTCAAACCCGGGTGACACGGCAGACAAAGCACTTCGGAACAGGCCCGTTCGGACAGGGGGAGCGACGTCGAGGCGGCGTTCGCATACGCCGGCTGCCGGTGGACCGGGGTTGGATACAGCACCCCGCAGAGAATGGATTGCGCCTGCATCGCCGACCGCAGCGCTTCGCGTTGCGGCGTGCGCACCACATACTGGTGAAACACCGGCTCGACCTGCGCTGAGCCGAGCGGCGGGCGCACCATCGGGAGGTCTGCCAACGCCGTGTCATAGCGCGCGGCGATGGCCCGGCGGCGCGCGTTGCCGGCGTCGAGATGAGGGAGCTTCGCCCGCAGGATGGCCGCCTGCAGTTCATCCAGGCGGCTGTTGCGACCCGGCATCTCCGCCACATAGCGCGTCCGCCAGCCGTATTGCCGGAGCAGGCGAACACGGTCCGCCACCGCCGCATCGCCGGTATGGACCGCGCCACCGTCACCGATCGCGCCGAGGTTCTTCGTCGGGTAGAAGCTGAAGGCCGCCGCATCGCCCCAGGTGCCGGCCCGCCGTCCTTGCAACCGCGCCCCGTGCGCCTGGGCGCAGTCCTCCACCACCCACGCGCCGTGGCGACGGGCACAGGCGATCAGCTCCGGCATCGGTGCAGGATGGCCGTAAAGGTGGACGGCCACCACCGCCCGAACCGCGCCGCCCTCGCGGGCCAGCACGGACTCCAGCGCAGACGGATCCATCAGCAGGGTGACCGGATCGATCTCGACGAACACGGGCACGGCGCCGATCTGCTCGATCGCCGAGACCGTCGCCGTCACGGTGTTGGCCACGGTGGCGACCCGGTCGCCACGCGTCACGCCGAGGGCACGCAGGGCAAGCTCAATGCCCTCGGTGCCATTGGCCACGCCGAGCGTGTAACCACCGCCCTGATACGCTGCAAATTCCGCCTCGAACGCGGCCACCTCCGGGCCCAGGATATAAACGCCGCTGGCAAGAACGCGCTCGATGGCGGCGTGGATCGCGTCGGCGTGGGCGAGGTAGTCGGATTTCGGATCGGCGGTGAGCAGCATGCGGTCGGCGCGCCGGAGCGCGCCTGAATCATTATTCTCCGCGGGGCTGGCAGGGGTTGGAAAGCAGCAACACCAGCAGCAAGCCCAGGAGGATGATCTCAAACATAATGGGGCAGTTCCTTTCGATAATAGGCCAGGGTCTTGGCCAGGGCGGAGAGTAACGGGACGCGGGGACTCCAGCCAAGGGTCTGCCGGAGACGCGTATCGTCGGCGTAGAAGTCGCCGATGTCGATTTTCTTTCGGTCCTCCGGAAAATTTTTCAGCACGTAACTGCCACCGCCATTAGCCTGCACCAGGCAGTCCGCGAGGGTCTTCAAACTGACGGGCTCCGTCCCGCCCACGTTGAAGATCCGGCCCGGCGCCTCAGGGTGCAGCGCGGCCAGCAGGAAAGCATTCACCGCATCCTCCACGTAGGTGAAATCGCGCAACTGATCGCCACCCCAGACTTCAAACGGTTGGCCCGACACCACGCGCTGGATCCAAACCCCGACGAAGGTCTGCCGCGCGTCCTTCACGCGCATGCGCGGACCGATGGTATTCGTCAGCCGGAGGACCGTGCTGCGAATGCCATGCACCTGGTGGTAGAGCAAATGATACCCCTCGCCCGCGAGTTTGTTGATGCCATTCACATCGACCGGCCGCAGCGGATGATCCTCGTCCACCGGCAGGTAGTCGGGCCGGCCGTAGAGTTGCCGGGTGCTGGCAAACACCACCCGGATGCCGGGATTGTGTTTTCGGCAGGCTTCGAGGATCGAGAGCTGGGCGCGGGCGTTGATCTCGAGATCGGTGAACGGGTCGGTCATCGAGTCCATGTGACTCGTCTGGCCGGCAAGGTTGAACAGGTAATCCTGGCCGCGGACAAAGACCGGCAGGCTGTGGCGGTCGCGCACATCCGAGATGTTGATCCGCACCCGCTGCCCGAGGCCGGCCAGATTCCGCAGATTGCCGCCGTACTCGGGAATGAGGGAATCCACCACCGTCACCACGGCCCCGCCCGCCGCCAGGGCCCGGACCAAGTTGGAACCGATGAACCCCAGCCCACCGGTCACCAGGACCTTTTTTCCCGCAAAGGAGGCTTGGAGCGCGCGACGCGATGGCATGAGCGGAGTCGAGCATCGCCACACCGCGGCCAAGGCCAAGCCCAAAGCTGGGCGCTGCTCAGCGCCCCGGCGACGGGGCCGACAGGTGGAGCGAAAGGCGGGTGATAATGAAGCCGAGTTCACGGGTGTCACCCGGTCCCGGTGAGACCGCCGGCGTGCCGGAGGTGAGGCGGAGACGATTGCGCCCCGGAGGCAGGTGGAAGGTCGCCACCTGCACAGTCCGCGGATCGCCGGCCAGCATCTCGTCATACAGCCGGCTGTCATTGAGCCATACCTGAAGGTCGCGCGGCGCAAAGCTCCCGACGTCCAGGGTGAGGGCGACGGATACGCCTTCGGCCTGCGGGTTATCAACGAGCAGATCGGCCGTTCCGCGGGTCCACCGCCATGCCGGCAGATGCGGCGCCTGCTCGAGATCGTACCATCCGTCCGTCAACGCCACGCGAACGTGCACTGGACTGCCGACCCGCAGGGCGGTGAATCCGGGCGCAAGGCGAACCCCATCGCGTGCATCATCCGTGGTGAGCTCCACCAGCCCGCCGTTCAGGTCCCAGTCGCCCTTCAACGCAGTCCCGCGTCGACCCTCGTAGGTATAGCCCTGGAAATACTGGGGGCGACCGAGCAAGAAGGCGTTGCTCCACAACCGGGACCAGAACTCGTCCACCAACAGGTTGACCGACGTGACATCGGCCCTCGCTTCGAGCCCGCGCACGGCGGCGAGGGACGGAGTGACCACGAGGGGCGCGCGCGCCACGCGCTCCGTTGTCTGCCACGCGGTCCACGCATGGGCAGCGAGGACGAATCCGCCAAACGCATACGCTGCGACGCGGAATCCGCGGGCGGTGAGCGCCGTACGGGTGAGCCAGACGAGCAGGGCCGGAAGCACGACCGGGTAGAACACCACGAGCACCTTGTAGGCATCGTAACTTTCGTTGCTGCCGGTCCACCGGGCCCGCAGCTGCAGATAGACGTAACCGGTCACGACCGGTGCCAGCACGGCGGCCACCCGCCAGGCCTGCGCCGGATTGAGCCGGCCCATGCGCCACAGCCCGACCAGGGACAACAGCCCGATGCACGCCGTCAGGGTCCACGCCGCCAACGGACCGAGCCGGGTCAGATCCGTCCGCGCCACCAGTCCAAGCCAGCCCTCGGGCCAGAGCACGGCAATGCGCCAGCCGAAATCGTGTTCGGCAAAAAGCAGGAAGCGTTCAGCCAGCCCGAACAGCCGTTCGGAAAACAGGAGGCCCGTGCCGAGCAGCAGCACCGGCAGCGCCACCACCCAGCGCAACCAGGCGAGGCCGCGCCGCCGCCGCAGCGCGTCGGCCGTGACCCAGGCCGCCGCCGGCGCCAGACAGATCAGGACGATGAAGTTGAAGGAGCCAAAGAGTATCCAGACTGCGGTGACGATCAGGCCGGCCCATCCCGCCAGCCGGCGCAGGTCCGCCCCCTCACGCCACCAGGCCATCCCGGCCCACGTGAGCAAACCGATGCCGGCGGCGGCGAGGGACTGTCCGATCGCCGTGTGCCACACCCCGTACCAGGTCAGCGGACTCAGGCCATAGAGCAGTCCGGCGAGCACGGCGCCGGCGGCGGCCAGCCCGAAGACCGCGCGGGCCAGCCAAAAGACGAGGGGCACGGTGGTGGCGACGAGCACGGCCGCGAGTAGCGTGACGCTCTCGTGCAGTTCCCAGCCGAAAGTCGCGTTGGCCAGGGCGAGCAAGGCGGACGGCGTGAAGTGATTTAAGCGGAGCCAGTAGTCGAAAAAATTGTCGACCGAATGCTCCCGCACCACCTCGGTGTGGCCCAGGTAGCCGCTGCGATCGTCGCGAGCGTGCTCGCCCAGCACGCGTGCGCCGGCAGCGTAGTCAGCCGCATCGCAGCTGCCGAGCGAGACCGAGGTGAGCGTGTCCGCCACCCGGGGCAACGGGCTGAGCAACCCCGCCAGCACCACGGCGGCGCAGGCGAGCGGAGCCGCGGAAAGCGCAAGGTCACGTCCTGCCTCGCGCCATCCACCGCGTCGGCGCACACCGAGCACGAGCAGCCCGAGGGGCAACAGGAGCGCGGCATGGGCGTAGGCCTGCGCGCCTGGCAGCAGGGTGTGTCGCGCCGCGATCCACACGACCGCCGAGGCGAGGGCCGTGCCGCAGGTCGGTGCCACCAGGATCCAGGCGCGCCGCCAGCGGCGGGGCGTCAGCAGCAGCGCGGCGCCCGCGCCCCAGAAGAGCAGCCAGGCCGCCAACAAGAATCCCGCGACGTGGAATGACATGGTCAACGAAGGGCGCCCGATGCGACCGGCGGACGCCGCAGGCTAGGACTGCCCCTTCCCGGCAGCGGGTTTCCGTGCCACCAAGAACACCGAACTCCCCGCCGGCATCGGCCCCACATGGCGCAACCACATCCGTTCGGCCGCCATGATCCCGCGAAACGCCGCCTCGACCGGCTCGGGGTACGGCTTCACGTCGCTCGTGTCGGTCGCACGCCGGAAGAGCTTTCGTTTCGCCACCACGATCGGCAGGGTGAGAAAGTTGCGGTAGGTCGCCTGCTCGACCACGAACCCGACCGCGCGGGTCTGGGCGACGAGCTCCGGCCGGGTGTAACGATGCTGCGTCTGGCAGGAATCGTCGTGATACGACCAGAGCCATTTGTAGGCCGCCACATTGATCACGACGAGGCCTCCGGGTTTCAGCACGCGAAAGAATTCCGCAAGCGCGCGCTCGCGTTCCACCACCTGCACCAGGACGTCCAGGGAGGTCAGGGCGGCAAACGTGGCGTCGGCAAACGGCAGTTCCGTGATCGACGCCACCTCGACCCGCGGACAACCCCGCTGCCGCGCGAGATCGCAGGCGAGCGGCGAAAAATCAATCCCGGCCACTCCCCGCCCCGGCAGCGCTGGGAGAGCGCGCTTGATGAAGCCGCCGGTGCCGCAGCCGGCATCGAGCACATCGCCGGCAAGGTCAGGACGCAGCCCGCAGCGCAACGCCTCAAGGGCGAGCGCGTGCAGGCCCTGGAAGTACCACATGCGATCTTCCACCTCGGCCAGCTTGAGATATTCGTCCGTCTGCATCGGAACCGGTGCGCGGGCTTGCCCGGCGACGGGGGATGCGGCCAAAAGTGGGGTCGCTTCGCAAGCGCTTCCTCCACGCATGCAGAAAATCTCCCGCTTCCTTGGCTCACCGGCCGGCCTCGTGCTGCGCTTCGCCGTGTCGCTGGCCTTGATTGCCACGCTGGCGCTGCGGGTGGACACCTCGCAACTGGCCGCCGTCTCGGACCGGATGGCCGTCCTGCCCGCGATTGCCGGCCTGGCCCTCGCCCTGGTCGCCTACCCGCTCTGCGCCTGGCGCTGGTACCTGCTGCTGAAGGGGACGGGCGTGCCGCTGCCCTTTGGACACGCCCACACCGTCACCTGGATCGGGCAGTTCTACAACGCCTTCCTACCGGGCGGTATTGGCGGGGACGCCACCCGGCTGTGGTACGCGTTCCACGATCACCCGCAGCAGAAGGCCGCCGCCACGACGGCTACCCTGCTCGACCGCGCGATCGGTTTTGCCGTGCTCGTCGTGCTCGCTGCCCTCGCCCTGCTCCTGGCCGGACGCACCGCCCCGGAGGGCCAGAGCGGTAAGCTCGCGTGGCTGCTCGGCACCATCGCCGCCGGCCTCGCTCTCACCGCGTGGATCGCCGCGGCCGTGGTGCTGCCCCGCCTGCCCCGGGCCTGGTCCGACGCCACGGCACGCCTGCGCGCCGCCCCCGGCGCCCTCGTGGGCGCGACGCTGCTGAGCGCCCTGGTCTGGCTGCTGGATTTTGCCTCGGGATGGTGCCTCGCGCTGAGCCTCGGGCTGGACTTGAACCCCATCGCGCTCTCCGCCGCGCTCGGCCTGGCTTACCTGTCCACCCTTCTCCCCATCAGCCTGGGCGGACACGGTCTGCGGGAAGGAGCACTCGTGCTCGCACTCCACTGGCTCGGTCAGGCCGATGCCCACGGGACCGACGGGCTTGCGGCGTTCGCCCTGCTGTTCCTCACCGTGAGCCTGGCCACGAGCCTCGTCGGCGGACTCTTCCTCCTCATGGTGCGACGCCGCGACCCCTCGACGCCGCCCCGGGCCTGAGACTCAGGGAGCGGCGCCGGGTTTGGCCGCGACGTCGAGCTCCATCGTGTGCAGGGCAAAGCTGGTCTTGGGCTCGCCGGGCGCGCTCGCCAGGGCATTGGCCGGCTGCGGCGATGAGAAGTCCAGGCGGTTGTATCCAGGCTGCAATGACAGTTCCAGCGTCGGCAGCGCGCGCGGTTCGCCGGAGAGCGACTCGAACAGCATTCGCTCCCCATTGAATCGCACCTCGAGGTCACGCGGTCCGGCGCCGCTCATGGTCAGCCTGAGCCGGGCGGACAGCGGCTCCGGAAAGGGATTGTAGTAGCCGAGGCTCGCGTCCGCGTACGCACGACGCCGGCTCCGGTCGTACTCGCGCCCGGGGCGCGGGCTGAAGTTTTCCCAGCCATGACCGAGGGTGAACACGGACGCGAGCGGGGTGGCCGGTTCGGGGGACGGCCGCAGGCGGATTACCACCTGGTTGAGGTTGCTGGACCGGATCCGGTCCGTGTAGCCGAGTCGCTCCAACTCGCCGAGGATGGCCTCGCCGTTGTCGTCATAACCCCATCGATTCACGTGAATGGCTGCAAACCCGTACGATTCCAGCCGTCCGACCAGTTCAGCGGTCGGCAGCTCCTCCAGGTCCCGCTTCCAACGG
>ERZ1066135.851-NODE-851-length-13568-cov-6.731814_pt1 | contig 13568 bp, 8 predicted proteins | sample MGYA00382782_ERZ1066135 | MGnify/ENA primary metagenome ERZ1066135 (study PRJEB33369, sample SAMEA5778365) | biofilm metagenome | biome: Industrial cooling water; feature: Water cooling tower basin; material: Biofilm | place: United Arab Emirates | collected...
ATATCGCACCGAGGTGAAACGGTAGATCGCCGAGATTGTTCGAACCGCCCGTGAAGATTCCTTGGTCGTTGATGATGATCGCCCGGTCGAAAAAGAGAACCAGCAGGCCGAGAGACACCGCGTAATACAAGAACCGAAGGAACTTTACCCCGGTCCCGCCCTGCAGCTTGCCGCGGGCAAGCACGCGGTCGCGGTCAAAGGCTTTGCGGCAACCTTGATTAAGCAACAGAAGCAGCGGCACGAGCGTTATAAGAAGAGCAAAGGCCGCTGTCGCCGGTGTTATTGCCATTGCGAACCCGAGTAGAAAACCTGAAAACCCGAAGATCGCGGAACCAATTACGCACCCCGCTGCGAGCCGCCACAGCAACGGCTCGTCATCCTCGATCAGGTATGTGAGGGCCGCACCGCCGAGGGTGATCACGAAAAGAATTATGAGGCCAAGGATCATTGCAAAGGCTTTGGAAAACTGAGGTTTAAAGTAACCGATTATCGCTTCCCGGTAAAACTTGCCGTAGCTGCCACGCAAGGGCTAGAATCCGCCATCGAAATCCACTATAATTCCTTCGAATTTCATAAGTGATCCCAATGGCTCTCAGAGGCTTCAAAAATATGCTGCGTACGCTACCTGCATCGTTCCTGATCGTTCTTGCCGTGGCCGCATTGATCGCGTCGGCCCAGGATTCTCCGTTCAACCAGCTTGAGATATTTTCGACACTTTCAAAGCCCTCGGCCCGGGAACCGAGTAGGGAAAGTCACCTCATCCGCGGCGTTCGGTCACTTGGCGGCCGCTCGGCATTGGCTTACACAGACCGCACCATTTTCCGCACTGAAGATGGCGGCCAAAACTGGCAAGTATTGCCGCTTACTCTTAGAAACACGGAACGAATAGCATCGGTCAACATTGACGCAGGCCGCTTCCTTGCGGTTATCGGCAATGATTCTGAAATGTTGCTTGTCGAATCGGTCGATGGCGGCCGCACTTGGTCAACTGCTCGGCTCGGCCTGCCGAGCTTTGAGGACATGGAAGCCGATCCGGCTTCTGCGAAACTCTCGCTTGCGGGCGGGTCAATGATGCTCAGCTTTCGGTTGCAGACCTCATCGAACTTCGTGGGCATTGCAGAATATCGTTCAGACGATGACGGCCGTACGTGGGAGTTGACCCGTCGGGAGATCGATCTCCGTCGTGATGATTCGACTGAAGGCAAAATTACCGATGGGCCTTGGACGCTCGAAAGTATCGGCGAATGTCTCGGTTTCAAAGCCGGCTGCTATCAACGGTCGGTGTTGAAATTCGCCGGTAGCGAAGCGGTACCGGAAGCGTTGAAGGTACAAACCGACGTTGCCCGCGATAAGGCTCTGGCGGAGGCAAGAGACACTCCCAAATTTTTCGCCGGTTCAACAGGACCGAACCGCATCAGCCTAAACCGCGGTTTTGATAAGTGCACGGCTGGCACGGTCCAGCAGATGCAGACCTGGTGGGACACCTCGTGGTTCCACGATGCCAATATCTACATGAGCGGGCGAAACCGCGGATGCTCGCAGCCGCAGTTGACCGCCCAATGGGTCCAGCAGGTGAAGGCGATGGGTTGGGGACTTATCCCGACCATCGTCGGCTACCAATCGCCGTGCATCGCCAGCACTACGTTTACGCGGCCGCGATTCAGCCTTGACCCGGTGGTCGCCGAAACCCAGGGCCGCGAGGAAGCGGGGATCGCAGTAACGGATGCCGGAAATCTGGGACTCGGGCCGGGCACGATACTTTATTATGACATGGAACGCTACGACGAGACGGCCCAAACGCCCGGCTGCCGCATCGCCTCGACAGCATTCCTTAAGGGCTGGACGGACCGCGTCCGCGAACTCGGCTACGAGTCCGGCACTTACGGTTCGCCAAAAAACGCTCAGGAAGACTGGGTAAACCTACCGCCTGCCAGCAAGATGCACGCGATATGGATGGCACGCTGGGACAATGTGATGAACGTCTGGACCTACATCTCATTCCCGACCTTCCCGACCAACGAATGGACGACCAACCAGCGGATCAAGCAATGGCAGGGGCCGCACGATGAGACCTGGGGCGGCGTCACATTCAACATTGACGGAAACATTTCCGACGCTCCGGTCTTCGGCAACGCAATACCGCGGAACAAGAACGCCGACTTCGACGGCGACGGCAAGACCGACATCAGCGTCTATCGCCCCGAAGGCGGTATCTGGTACGTACTGCGGAGTTCGAATTCGACATTTACTGCTACCTCATTCGGCGTCGCATCGGACATTATAGCTCCCGGCGATTTCGACGGCGACGGACGCACCGACTACGCGATCTTCCGCCCGGCGGATGGCACATGGCATTTCCTGCTAAAGGGATTGAACTATTCAACCCGTCAATTCGGTTCGGCCGGAGACATTCCGGTTGCGGGCGACTTTAATGGCGATGGCAAGGCGGACATTGCGGTCTTCCGGCCATCGAACGGCGTTTGGTACATCGCAAATAGCGACAGTCGCGGGACGTTCACCTTTGTTCAATTCGGAGCCGCGGGCGACAAGCCCGTTCCGGCGGATTATGACGGCGACGGCAAGACTGACATCGCGGTTTACAGGCCCGCGGGCGGCGTTTGGTATGTCCTGAAAAGCTCGGACGGCAGCTTCACAGCGAACTCGTTCGGCATTGAAACGGACCTGCCGGCACAGGGTGATTTTGACGCCGACGGCAAAGCTGATCTCGCTGTTTACCGCCCCGCAGATGGGCTTTGGTATATGCTCCGGACGACCGAGGGGTTCGGCGCGTTTCAGTTTGGTGTAGATGGCGATGTGCCCTCGACCGGCGATTACGACGGCGACGGCCGAGCGGACCTCGCGGTCTTTCGGCCATCGAACGGCGTCTGGTATTTGCAGCGGAGCCAGCAGGGATTTTTCGCCGCCCAGTTCGGCATAGCGACGGACCGTTCATTGCCAGCCGCCTATCTGCCGGCACCGTAATTATCCGCAGGTCGCTGTCGGGCGGAGGGCGGACACTCTTGTCCGCATCGCCGGTTCCTCCGGCGAGACTTTCGTTCGCGTCGAGGCGACGCTCATGCGGACAGGAGTGTCCGCGCTCCTATAGTGTGGATTGTGACCGTATCCTCACGGCCCTTTCGATCAGATCTGCGTTCTCAAGTATCTTGAGACGCAGGTCGCGGTCGAGCGATGGATTATCGGCGAGGAATTTGTTGATTGTCGCCAGTGCCTCTTCGCTTCGTTGGCCGCTGATGAAGGCGCCGAGCCAGCCGTTGACGAAGAATATCTTGCGGTTGCGTTTGTGGTTCGGCAGTTCTTTCAAAGCTCGTTCGAGATAAGGAAGCGTCAGCTCCGAATGCCGAATCGAATTCCACGGCCCGAACGCCGCCTCGATCCAGTTTTCGCTGATCTCTTTGTTGTTTACAAAATCGTTCCAATACTTCGCCTTGTTCTCCGCTGTCGCAATACTCGCCCGTGCCGCGTAGGCATATCGCTTTGCATCGTCGCTTGTTTCAGTTTTTTCAAGCTCCGCCAATAGCTTTTGCGCGTCCGGGTCGCCGAGTATCAACAGCCGCGTGACGATGTCAAAACGGTCTTTGGTTTTGAGCGGTATGGGAATCGTAGCGTCTTCGCCACCGGAGTCAGCACGACCCGTAGGGAGTGTGGCGGGTTGCCCTGAGACGCTCCTCTGTGACGGGACACCCTCGCTACCGCTCGGGTTTCCGCCTGTGCCATCTCCGCGTCTCTGCGACTCTGCGGTTAAAAGGTCCTTCAGCACCTTCCGTGCATTCTCGCTCGATGCAATGTTCAAAAACGCCCGGTAGTACGTGATCCGCTGGCCAAGCGTGTCAGCATTCTGCATCCGCTCGATCAGCATTTCCTCCACACGAGCCTGTAGGCTTTCTGTCGCCGCGTCTCCGCGTCCCTTATTCTCCGCGTCGATGTAGTAGTTCATTGCCGTCCCAACGCGGCTGAGCAGCAAAGCGGTCGTCGATTCGTCCTCCGTTGCGGAAGCCCGCACGTCAGTAAGGGCGTTTCTTTCAGCTAGAGAGTTACGCCCTTGCTCACGCGCGGGCTTCTGCAAAACCCGCACCACCAGCTCAACAAACTCCCGCGGATCAAGCTCGCCCTCGCGTACGCTGTCCCAGAGCGCGCCCCAGATCATCGACCGCAGGAACGGGTCCCGCTCGTTCTGGATGTTCTTCAGAACATAATCGCGGCTCTTCTCATCAAGCAGGAAGATGCCGTAGCCGTAGTCGCCGTAGTTTGGAAAAACGAATTGAAAGGACGTACCGCCGTGTGAATACTCGATTTCCTTGAACAACCCAAGCCTAGATTTATCATAAAGTCGAAAAAAGACCTCTGTTGTGTGACCAAAATCAAGTGTCAGCGGATCGCGAATCACAGCCTTATTCTTCAACCCCCAAGAGCGACCTTCGTTCCAAGGGTCTTCGGCCTTGATTTCAATTTCTACCTTTTCGCCTATCTTGGTTTGAGTGGTTCGAATCAGTGGGAGTCCTCTCTGCAGTATCCAGGCTTTAGCCTCATCGCGCACGGGCATGTTAGAAGACCTCTCAAACTCCTCAACCAAATCCTCCCACGTCGCGTTCCCAAACTCATGCTTCTTCAAGAACGCGCGGACGGCAGTTTGGAACTTGTCTTCGCCTAGATAGAACTCCGCCTGACGCAAGAACGCCGGGGCTTTGTTGTAAACAATGTTGCCGTACGCGGATTTCGCGGCCGAGAGGTTCGGTATCTCTTGATAGATCGGCGTTGTGCCCTTGGTCGAATCGGTCTGGTAGGCAGCCTGTTTGACGCGTTCGTAGAATACTTTCCACGCGTTCATCTCGGGCATTATCCGCTCCATCGCCTTGTACGCCGTAAAGGTCGCAAAGCCTTCCTTCAGCCAAAGGTCGTCGAACCAACGCATCGTCACCGTGTCGCCAAACCACTGGTGCGACGCCTCGTGAAAGATCAGCAACGCCCGCGAGATGTGGTCGTTCCGCGTCGGCTCCTGCGGGAAAATGATCGACGATTCCCGCAAGAACGTCGCCCCCGCATGCTCCATCCCGCCAAACGGGAACTCGGGTATCAAAACCAGATCGTACTTAGGAAACGGGAACTTGTAATCGAAATACTCTTCGAAATACTTCACCGCTTCGCGGTTGAGACGGAAGACCTCAGCGGCGTGAGGCTTGAACTTAGCGGCTTGGGATTTGCGGACGTAGACAGCGTCAGAGGCGGAAACCCGACCCGTAGGGAGGGTGTTCTTGTTCGACGACGAAGAGACACCCTCGCTACCGCTCCGGTTTCCGCCTGTGACCTTCTCAAACGGCCCGGCCGCGAACGCGAAGACGTAGGTGCTGATGGGTGTGGTCTCATCGAATTCAAATTCGACCCACTGCTTCACCCCATTTCGTGTCCATCCACCCGCAGGTCCCCTGTATCCGATAGTATTAGAAATACAATTCCACCCGCGTGGAGTGTCGACGCCAAGGGTGAACCTCGCTTTAATATCCGGTTGGTCAAACACCGGGAACGCCGTGCTGGCGTCGCTTGGGACAAAAAGCGAATAGATATACTCCGACCCGTCTTCTTTATCAATGTACCGCGTGATCGCCGACCCGCTGGTCAAAATCGGCGAGGTGAAATCGAGCTTGATGACGTTCTCGCCCGCAACGACGCCATCGCGAAAAACGAGGTGCTCGTTGATCTCTTCAAATGGAGCGCGGACACTATTGTCCGCATCGCCGGTTCCCCCGGCGAAACTATCGTTGCCGTCCAACGATTCGGGATCGTCCGCGCTTGTTCGCGTCGAAGCGACGCTCATGCGGACAAGAGTGTCCGCTCTCCGTCCGTTGATCGTCACGTTTGAGATCGTCGATTTCTCTTCATGGCCTCTGATCTTTCTCCAGTCGAGTATGATCGGCGGGATCTCGGCAGCTCGTGCCGATGCAGGCGGGGACGCCTGCGTTCCAGTCGTCGGCTGGCCTGCGATCCCCGCGTCGCCGCGTCCGCTTGTCCCCGCGTCGCGAACTACCACCCGAATCTCCATCGTCCCTTTCAGCACCGGCGACATCTTCTCGAGCGTCAGGTTCAGCTTGTAGCGGACATCGCTGTAACGCGCGGCCCGCCATTTTGCCAGCTCGAGCGAAACTCCGGGCTCGATCGGCGGAAGCGAAGCGGCCGGCGGCCGGGGCTGCGAGATGGTGGTCATCGTTATCAAAAGAATGGCCACGAAAAGGAAATTTCTCATTGCGGCATTACCTCGGGAGCAGGACAAAACTCTCAATGCTAGAACTATAGCTTAGACCCGCCCGCGGGCCGAAGCGTTGCTTTGCCCCGCTGAAGATTGGCTTCTGCCGCCTGCGAATTGTAATATTTAGAGTTTTGGTCGATCTGACCCTCGAAACGATATGCTACAGGCCGGAATTGTTGGGCTGCCCAACGTAGGAAAATCAACGCTCTTTAACGCCCTCACCGCACAGGAAGCGGCACTCGCGGCCAATTACCCTTTTGCGACCATCGAACCGAACGTGGGTGTCGTCGCGGTTCCCGACGAACGCCTCGCGGTTCTGGAAAAGCTTGTCGGCGCGCAAAAGGTCGTGCCCGCGACGGTCGAGTTCGTTGATATCGCCGGGCTCGTCCGCGGTGCTTCAAAGGGCGAGGGGCTCGGCAACCAGTTCTTGGCGAACATCCGCGAAACGCACGCTGTGATCCAGGTCGTCCGCTGCTTTGAAGACGAGAATATCGTCCACGTCGAAGGCTCGGTCGATCCGATCCGCGATATCGAAACAATCCAGATCGAGCTCGCACTTGCCGATCTCGCCTCGCTGGAAAAGCGACGCGACAAGGCCGGCCGCGGTGCTAAATCCGGCGATAAGGACGCCAAACGCGAGATCGAGATCATCGAAAAGATAATGCCGGTCCTTGAAGAAGGAAAGCCGGTGCGTTCCGCTCCGCTTGACGACGACGAACGCGAGATCGTGCGGAAGTGGTTTCTGCTTACGACAAAGCCGACCATTTACGCCGCGAACGTCGATGAGGCGACGCTCGCCGATCCGGCAGCGAACCCTTACGTACAGAAAGTGATCGAACACGCCAAGGCGGAAAACGCCGACGTCGTCCCGATCTGTGCCAAACTCGAGGCAGAGCTCGTGGCGCTCGACCCCGCCGACCGTGACGATTATCTAAAAGACCTCGGCCTCACCTCAAGCGGCGTCGATGACCTCATCAAGGCCGCGTATCACATGCTCGGGCTGATGAGTTTCCTGACCGCCGGAGAGAAAGAAGTTCGGGCGTGGGCCATCCCCATCGGCACAAAGGCCCCGCAGGCCGCCGGCGAGATCCACTCCGACATCGAACGGGGCTTTATCCGCGCCGAGATCATCGGCTACGAAGACCTCGTCGCCTGCGGCAGCCGAAAGGCCGCCAGCGAAAAAGGCCTCGCCCGGCTCGAAGGCAAGGACTACATTATGCAGGAAGGCGACGTCGTTGATTTCCGGTTCAATGTTTAGTAGCGAAATGCGATCAATGCTCCGTTTATTCTGCGTCATTTCGATCCTTCTCATTTTACCGTTGGCCGCCTTTGCCCAAGACGGCAACGCCCTTCGAATAACGGTCAAGGCTCACGAAGGTGGAGCTGCCGTGCCTGACGCAACCGTCTCGATCAAGGGAACGACCATCTCCACTACCACATCTGCCGGTGGGAGTGCGGTCCTTTCGGGCATCGCGGATGGCCCGCAGACCATTGTGATCAGTTCCGTCGGATTTCAGGTGAAAGAGATCCGGCTCATCTTTCCGCTAAGCGAGAAGGGAGATGTAGAGATCGAACTCGACTCGCTGGAAGAATTGGCCCAGGTCACCATCGAATCGACCCGCTCCGGTCGGACGATCGAGGCCGAACCGACGCGCGTTGAAGCGATCGACGAAGAAGAGATCGAAGAAAAGATCAACATGCGGCCGGCAAATGTCTCGATGGTGCTGAATGAAAGCACCGGGATAAAGGTCCAGCAAACCTCCGCCACATCCGCAACGCAGAGCATTCGCATTCAGGGCCTCGACGGGCGTTACACCCAGATGCTGAAGGACGGCTTCCCTTCATACGGCGGTTTTGCAGGCAGCCAGTCGCTGCTCGAGATACCGCCGCTCGATCTCCGCCAGGTCGAGATCATCAAGGGCCCGGCTGCAACCTTTTACGGTGAAGGAGCGATTGCCGGCGTCGTTAACTTCATCAGCAAATCGCCCGGCGAGGAGGCAGAGTCAACGCTCCTGCTTAACCAGACTTCCGCACTCGGTTCCGACGCTTCGCTTTTCACTACCCGAAAACTCGGGCGGTTTGGCTACACACTCCTGGGGCAGTTCAATTATCAGAATGAGTATGACGTTGATGAAGATGGCTTCAGCGATCTGCCGCGGACATACTCTTTTGTCATTTCGCCGCGGGCGTTTTTCTACATCGACGAGAAGACGCAGTTGACGATAGGAAACACGACCACCTTTCAGAACCGGAAAGGCGGCGATATGCGGGTCATCCGCGGGAACGGCGGCCCGCAGAACATCTATTTTGAGAAGAATGTCTCGGTTCGAAATGTCACGACCGCGAACTTTACTCGAGAACTAGCCAAAGGACGCCGCTTCGTTGCAAAACAGAGCCTCGCCTTTTTCGATCGGGACCTCACCACTCCGGGCTACAACTTTGGCGGCACGCAGTTGAATTCCTACACAGACATCGCCTTCTTTGCTCCGGTCAGAAACCACGCACTCGTCTTCGGTTTCACGGCCGCTTTTGACCGTTTCGATGAGGCAAACGCCCTGCCGGACGCGGCCGAGCGGGATGAGCTACGAGCTTCCTTCGGTGGATTTGTCCAAGACACGGTGGACATCACCGATCGCCTTTCGATCGAAGCCGGACTTCGCGTTGACGGCACCCGTGATCATGGCACGTTCGTATTGCCGCGCGTCTCTGTGCTTTATCGGTTCACGGAGAATTTGACGAGCCGCATAGGGTTCGGTCTCGGATACAAGACTCCCACGGTTTTCACCGAAGATTCTGAAACACTTCTCTTCCGCGGTGTGCTTCCGATCGAGGATGGGCTAAAAGCAGAGCGTAGCCTTGGCGGTACGTTCGATCTCAATTATCGGGCTACCATTGCAGACAAGATCGGGCTCTCGCTCAACCAAATGTTCTTCTACACGCAGATCACCGACCCGCTCGTACTCGTAGAGCGGAAATCTGGGGAATTTGCTTACGCGAATGCGAACAGCTCAGTGATCAGCCGCGGCTTTGAGACGAACTTGCGAGCCGATTACAACATCGCAAAGCTCTTCATTGGTTATACCTACACCGACGCGAAAGCCGGTTATCTTCCGGGCAATCGCATCCTGCCGCTAACACCGAAGAGCAAGATCAATTCTTCTCTTATCTTCGAGGAACACGACAGCTTCAAGGCCGGCATCGAGGCACACTTTACGGGACGCCAGACGATCTCGGACCGCACATCTGCCCGCTCCTACACAGTTGTCGGGATATTCGGCGAAAAGATCTTCAAAAACTTCAGCCTCTTTCTCAATGCCGAAAACATCACCGACGTAAGACAAAGCCGCTACAGCCGGGTAGTGTTTCCGCCCTTCACTGCTCCGACATTTGCAGAGGTGTATACGCACCTCGAGGGTCGCGTCTTTAACGGCGGAATCAAGATCCGGTTTTGATCTCAGCGCCGCTTCCAAATCCGGCGCATTGTTTTGGAGCTAACAAAGTAAAGCAGAAAGCCAGACATTACGGTCAGGATGCCGAGGATGGAAAACGCTCTTAGAACGTAGTTGTTGATATTGTCGCGGCCGGAGAAATCCATTGTGTGAAGCATCCAGAGGAAGTCGAAAGCCCGCCAACTGTTCGTGCGGACGGCGTGGACCTGCCCATCGTTCGCCCCGACATAGACGGTAGCATTCTCCGGGTGCTTGAGTGTGATCGCCCATGCCGGAAGCGGTTTTTCGCGATACTCATGGTGGCCGCTTATCGCTTCCTTTGTTACGAGCTCGACCTCTGCCACATCCGAAGGCTGATGCATCATACCGGTCGCAATTGTCCTCGCCTCTTGTTCGTTGATCGGATCGCGAACCCGCCCGTTCGCGGCATGAACTAATACCGTTCGAGCGTTCTCGCCTTTGCCGTAGGTGATCGAGTAAAAAGGCTCGCCGATAACGGCAACCATTCTGAATTTAGCAAGGTCGGCCGCCTCACCATTTGCCTGCGAAGCGATCGCCTCGTGCGGCGGCACTGTGAACAACGAGGGATCGGGCATCGCGGCCTCATGCCGAAGATGGTCGCCGTGTATCTCGTCAAGAACTGTCCAACTGAAATACAGCCCACCGAGCGTCCACAGAAGAAACTGGATCCCGATGAAAACACCGAGATACCGATGCACTTTTCGAATGTAGAAATTGCGGCCTTTAAGGTTCATAGCGGCAGGCCTCGGCGGCTGTTGGCTTTTGTAACAGAACATCGCCGGGTTCGCAATGCGGAAACCGGGTGTCAGCAGTTTTTGGAATTCTCCAAAGCTGTTGTATTATTGCTTTTCGTCAGATCTTGGCGGGTTCGTCTATCGGTTAGGACGCAAGATTCTCAATCTTGAAAGACGGGTTCGATTCCCGTACTCGCTACCATCCTTATTGATCCCGAAAGATTAGTGGTGCCCTCGGTAGGATTCGAACCTACAGCCAACGGATTATGAGTCCGCTGCTCTAACCGTTGAGCTACAAGGGCACGAATCAATAAGATTAGATCAATCGCGGTTTGGTGGCAAATCTGCACCTTCGGGTTTCGGCCGCGGCGCCACTTCATGTGGTTCCTCTGCCCTGAACGACAAGCTATCGCCAAAAACCGGAGGCGGCGGCGGACCGGATGCGGCCGCAGGGGTCTCGTCCGGTATCTGCGAGACGTGACGAAGCACAAGCCACATGCCAAGAAAGCTCAGGCCAAGTCCCGCGAACGAGATCACGACCGCCGGCCACATGATGTCCTGTTCGATCGTGTCGATGTTCGAGCCGGACGCGATGTAAAAAATAGCGATTACCATTGACGCCACCAGCGGCACTACCCATTGCAGGGCTATTCCAACCGCAACCGAAATAAAGGCCCAGAGCCCGCCGTTCCGTCCGTTCGAGTTTGCGCTCCGGAAAGTGTGGATGGCAAAGATGACGATCGCGATGATCCCTAAAAGTGAAAGCACAGGAAACCTCCTTTTGATGCCGCGGGCCGCGGGAAACTGTGGTTGCGGGGGCACGAGCCGTTTCCCGAAAATTAAATTATCTGCTATATTTCCCTAGCTCTCTCAGAATCTCAAATCTGCTTCGAGGAAAAATTTAATGAGCGCAGTTTCTGATACCGGCAATTCCGGATCCACGGGCGGTTTCTTTGGCCACCCGAAGGGCCTCTCTACGCTGTTCTTTACCGAGATGTGGGAACGCTTCTCGTTCTACGGGCTGCGGCCGCTTCTCGTGCTATTCATGGCCGCGGCCGTCATGCAGGGCGGTTGGGGCTGGGACCGCGGCGAGGCCTCGGCGATTGTCGGCATTTACGCCTCTTTCGTTTATCTCGCTTCCTTGCCGGGCGGCTGGATCGCCGATAAGTGGCTCGGGCTTCGAAGGGCTGTACTATACGGCGGTGCCCTGATCTCGCTCGGGCACATAACTATCGGAGCTTCTGCGTTCATCCATTCGAAGGTCCCGTTTTTTCTCGGCCTTGTCTTTATCGTTCTCGGAACCGGCCTACTCAAGCCGAACATCTCAGCCATGGTCGGCGACCTTTATCCGGAAGGCGGTGCCCGAAAAGATGCGGGTTTTTCGATCTTCTACATGGGCATTAACCTTGGTGCTTTGATCGGGCAGCTCATCACCGGTTTTCTCGGTGAGAGCATCGGCTGGCACTGGGGCTTTACCGCGGCCGGCGTTGCTATGATCCTCGGCCTCATTCAGTTCTGGATACAGTCGCCGAAGACGCTAGGAGATATCGGGAGCGAACCGACCCGCCATCCCGATCCGGTTGCTCAAGCGAAGCAAGTACGGATGGTAAAAACCTCGACCATCATCGGACTTGTCATTTTGGCGGCCGTCTTTGTCATGATAGCGACCGGGACGATTCCATTCGTCGCCTCGACCTTCGGCACCTACTACGCATACTTCCTTGCCGGAATCGGTTTTGTCTATTTTGCTTATCTTCTCCTTCTCGGCGGCCTTAATTCCGACGAGAAGAAGCGTGTGCTGGTCATCGCTGTCCTTTTCGTTTTTGCTGCGATCTTCTGGTCTGCGTTCGAGCAGACCCCGACCGCGCTCAATCTTTTTGCACAAGACTTCACCGAGCGGCAATTGGGCAGCTTCCTGATTCCCGCCACTTGGTTCCAGTCCGTGAACTCTGCGTGGATCATTCTTCTCGCCCCGGTCATCGCTGCTATTTGGACGGGGCTGGGCAGCCGCAACATTAATCTCTCGAGCCCGGTCAAGTTCGCCATCGGCCTCGGATTTGCGGCCCTTTCGTTCGTCGTAATGATATTCGCTTCCTACATCGTGGTCGGCGACGGCAGCGTTGCAACAAAGGTCTCGCCTCTTTGGCTGATCACCTTTTATCTGTTTCTGACGCTCGGAGAGCTATTCGTCAGCCCGGTCGGGCTTTCCTCGATGACGACGCTTTCGCCGAAGCGTTATGTCGGGCAAATGATGGGAATATGGTTCCTCGCCTCTTCGCTAGGCAACCTTATCGGCGGATTGGTCGGTGGCGATGTTGACCCTGACAATCTCTCTGCAATGCCGCGGCTCTTTACGACTACGACCCTCTTCCTCGGCGGGGCCGCATTGATACTGCTCATCCTTTCTGTGCCTATCGCACGAATGATGCGCGAACGGCACCCGGACGCACCTCCCAAGGATCCGATCGCTGAGGTGCCGGATACGCTTCCGGAAGAAAAATAGCGGCTCGTCTGCCGTGAAAAAGAAAAGAGCCGGACAATCGCTGCCGGCTCTTTTGTATTTCAGCTTTAGCCCTCGGCTCAACGTTCGCGTTCACGAAAGGCCAAGACCGCCTCGGCAGCCCCGGCGTGGACGATCTCCGGCTTGTGGTACCGCCAATGCTTTTCAAATTCTTCATCTGAGAGTTCCGGCATCTCGGCCCGGGTCTTCTCTTTCAAATAGTTTTCGGCCCAGGCACGAATTTCCTGATCTCTGTTCAACGCGGTGCGGGCTCCGTGCATCAAATTGTCACGTTCCATTTCTCTTTTCTCCTTGTGGTAGATTAGATTTTAGTGGGCGGCCCTTCGCATTGGCAAGGGCTTCTTTTGTAAGTTTCGCATTTCGCGTCCGCTCGGCCCCGTCGCTTCCGGACGCACGACTTCGGGGGTTTTTATAATAGTGAAGCAATTTTTCCTTTCGCTCCTGCTGCTCGCATCCGTTTTTGTCGGCAGCATCGATGCTCAACGCACGCGTCCGGCCCAAAGGCCCGCCGCCCCGGCCGCCGCTTCGGCACAAACACGGCCCAGCTTCGAAGTCCCATTCGTTAGCAAAACACTGCCGAGCGG
>ERZ1066135.854-NODE-854-length-13563-cov-7.928709_pt1 | contig 13563 bp, 9 predicted proteins | sample MGYA00382782_ERZ1066135 | MGnify/ENA primary metagenome ERZ1066135 (study PRJEB33369, sample SAMEA5778365) | biofilm metagenome | biome: Industrial cooling water; feature: Water cooling tower basin; material: Biofilm | place: United Arab Emirates | collected...
CTTCAGATCGGCGATGCTGCGCGCGGGTTTCGCCGCCGCGACGACCGGCGCGTCCATGCGCGGGGCCGTCTCAGGCGCCGGCCGGCGCCGGCACCGGCGCACGGCCGTAGCCGAGCGGTGCGAAGTCGGGCGGCGGCGGGCTGCCGGCCGAGACCGTCAGCACCTCGTAGCCCGTCTCGGTGACGAGCACCGTGTGCTCCCACTGCGCCGACAGCGAGCGGTCCTTCGTGACGATGGTCCAGCCGTCGTACGGCTTGTTGCCCTTGCGGTCTTCCTTGATCTCGCGCCGGCCGGCGTTGATCATCGGCTCGATCGTGAAGATCATGCCCGGCACCAGCTCCTCGAGCGTGCCCGGGCGGCCGTAGTGCAGCACCTGCGGCTCCTCGTGGAACCTGCGGCCGATGCCGTGGCCGCAGAACTCGCGCACCACGCTGAAGCCCTGGCGCTCGGTGAAGGTCTGGATCGCGTGGCCGATGTCGCCGAGTCGGATGCCCGGCCTGACCTTGGCGATGCCGCGCCACATCGCCTCGTAGGTGAGCTGGCACAGACGCCGGGCGGCGATCGAGCCCTCGCCGACGACGAACATGCGGCTGGTGTCGCCATGCCAGCCGTCCTTGATGACGGTGACGTCGATGTTGACGATGTCGCCGTTCTTCAGCGGCCGCTCGTTCGGGATGCCGTGGCAGACCTGATGGTTCACCGAGGTGCAGACCGACTTGGGGTAGGGCGTGTAGCCCGGCGGCGCGTAGTTCAGCGGCGCCGGGATGGCGTTCTGCACCTCGACGATGTGGCGGTGCGCGAGCTGGTCGAGCTGGTCGGTGGTGATGCCGGGCTGGACGTGCGGCGCCAGCATGTCCAGCACCTCGGAAGCCAGGCGCCCGGCGACGCGCATCCCCTGCACGTCTTCGGCGGTCTTGATCGTGATCGACATGGGCGGGATTATCCCTCGGCCCCGTAAAATTCCGGGTTTGCGAGGCGGTCGCCGCCTCGTGCCGCCTGCGCACCGCGCGCCATCCGCGAACCCATGACCCAGCCCACGATCCTCAGCCACGAAGGCGGCAACGCCCTGTCCGGTTTCCGCGCCCAGGCCCTGCTGCCGCGGCTGCAGGCCGTGGCGCCCCGCGTGACGGCGGTGCATGCCCGGCATGTGCACTGGGTCGTCGCCGACGCGGCGCTGGACCGCGCGGCGCTGGACAAGCTGGCCGGCCTGCTGCGCTACGGCGACGCCTACACGGGCCCCGGCGACGGCGAGCTGGTCGTCGTGATGCCGCGGCTGGGCACCGTCTCGCCCTGGGCCAGCAAGGCGACCGACATCGCGCACAACTGCGGTCTGGCGATCCGCCGCGTCGAGCGCGTCGGTGAATTCCGCCTGACCTTGAAGGGCGGGCTGCTGGGCGGCGCCAAGCCGCTGACGGCCGACGAGCGCGCGGCCGTGGCCGAGCTGCTGCACGACCGCATGACCGAGAGCGTGGCCTTCGAGCGCGATGCCGCGCGCCGCCTGTTCGACGCCCAGCCCGGCAAGCCGATGGAGACGGTGGACGTGGTCGGCGCGGGTCGTGCGGCCCTGGTCTCGGCCAACACCGAGTTCGGCCTGGCGCTGAGCGACGACGAGATCGACTACCTCGTCGCCGCCTTCACCAGGCTCGGCCGCAACCCGACCGACGTCGAGCTGATGATGTTCGCGCAGGCCAACAGCGAGCACTGCCGCCACAAGATCTTCAACGCCCGCTTCAAGATCGACGGCCAGAAGCAGGAACACTCGATGTTCCAGATGATCCGCCACACCCACGCCACGGCGCCGCAGCACACCGTCGTCGCCTACAGCGACAACGCCGCGGTGATGGAAGGCGGGCCGATCGAGCGCTGGGGGCCGAGGGGCTACACCAACGCGCCGGTCTATGCCAAGCGGGCCGAGACCGCGCATGTGCTGATGAAGGTCGAGACGCACAACCACCCGACCGCGATCTCGCCCTTCCCGGGCGCCTCCACCGGCGCCGGCGGCGAGATCCGCGACGAGGGCGCGACCGGTCGTGGCGCCAAGCCGAAGGCGGGGCTGACGGGCTTCAGCGTGTCGAACCTTCACCTGCCCGGGACCGACGAGCTCTGGGAGCGCGTGCGCTACGGCAAGCCCGAGCACATCGCCAGCAGCCTGCAGATCATGATCGAGGGCCCGCTGGGCGGCGCGGCCTTCAACAACGAGTTCGGCCGGCCCAACCTGGGCGGCTACTTCCGCGTCTACGAACAAACGGCCGACGGCCAGCGCCGCGGCTACCACAAACCCATCATGATCGCCGGCGGCATCGGCACGATCAGCGCCGGCCAGACGCACAAGATCGCCTTCCCCGCCGGCACGCTGCTGATCCAGCTCGGCGGCCCCGGCATGCGCATCGGCATGGGCGGCGGCGCGGCCAGCTCGATGGCGGCCGGCAGCAACACCGCGGCGCTGGACTTCGACAGCGTGCAGCGCGGCAACCCGGAGATCGAGCGCCGCGCGCAGGAGGTCATCAACCACTGCTGGGCGCTGGGCGAGGCCAATCCGATCCTTGCGATCCACGACGTCGGCGCCGGCGGCATCAGCAACGCCTTCCCCGAGCTGGTCCACGACGCCGGCCGCGGCGCCCGCTTCGACCTGCGCAAGGTGCCGCTCGAGGAGAGCGGCCTCGCGCCCAAGGAGATCTGGTGCAACGAGAGCCAGGAGCGCTACGTGCTGGCGATCGCGCCCGAGAGCCTGCCGCTGTTCGAGGCGATGGCGGCGCGCGAGCGCTGCCCGTTCGCGGTGGTCGGCGTCGTCACCGACGAGAAGCAGCTGGTGCTGGAAGACGGACCCGGCGGGGAGCGGCCGATCGACATGCCGATGGACGTGCTGCTCGGCAAGCCGCCCAAGGTGCATCGCGACGTCAAGCGCGTCGCGCGGCGCTTCGAGCCGGTCGACCTGACGGGCGTCGCGCTGCAGCAGGCCGCCTTCGACGTGCTGCGTCACCCGACCGTCGCCAGCAAGCGCTTCCTGATCACGATCGGCGACCGCACCGTCGGGGGCCTGAGCCACCGCGACCAGATGGTCGGCCCCTGGCAGGTGCCGGTGGCCGACGTCGCGGTCACGCTGGCCGACTATGCCGGCCTGCGCGGCGAAGCGATGGCGATGGGCGAGCGCACGCCGCTGGCGGTCATCGACGCGCCGGCCGCCGGCCGCATGGCGGTGGCCGAGAGCTTGACCAACCTGCTGGCGGCGCCGATCGAGCTGGCGCGCGTCAAGCTCAGCTGCAACTGGATGGCGGCCTGCGGCGAGCCGGGCGAGGACGCGGCGCTCTACGACACCGTGCGCGCAGTCGGGCTCGAGCTCTGCCCGGCGCTGGGCATCAGCGTGCCGGTGGGCAAGGACAGCCTGTCGATGCGCACGCGCTGGACGGATGACGGCCCCCGCGCCGGGGTACCGACGCCGCCCCCCGAGGGGGCTGCCGCCGGCCGCTCCGGAGCGGCCGAGCGCTGGCCGGCGGGTGGCGAGGCCAAGCAGGTGACCGCGCCGGTCTCGCTGATCGTCAGCGCCTTCGCGACGCTCGCGAGCGTGCAGGGCACGCTGACGCCGCAGCTGCAGCCCGGCGACACGACGCTGATCCTGATCGACCTCGGGCAGGGCCAGAACCGCCTCGGCGGCTCGATCCTCGCGCAGACGCTGAACCAGGTCGGCGACGCCGCTCCCGACCTCGACGACCCCGAGCTGCTGAAGAAGCTGGTCGCCGCCATCAACCGCCTGCGCGCCGACGGCCGGCTGCTGGCCTACCACGACCGCTCCGACGGCGGTCTCTGGGCTTCGGTCTGCGAGATGGCCTTCGCCGGCCGCCTGGGCGTGTCGCTGAACGTCGACCTGCTGTGCGTCGAGGGCGACGGCCTGTCCGACAGCCGCATGGACTGGGGCGACGCGAAGAACTGGACCGGCCAGACGGCCGAGCGTCGTAACGGCCTGACGCTGCAGGCGCTGTTCGCCGAGGAGCTGGGTGCGGTGATCCAGGTCCGCGCCGACGAGCGCGACGCCGTGATGCAGGCGCTGCGCGAGGCCGGCCTCAGCAAGCACAGCCATGTGATCGGCAAGCCCAACGAGCGCGGCGTGGTCGAGGTCTGGCGCGACACCAAGGCGGTGTTCAGCGCGCCGCTGCGCGAGCTGCACCAGGCCTGGGACGAGGTCAGCTGGCGCATCGCGAAGCTGCGCGATAACCCGGCCTGTGCCGACGCCGAGCATGCGGCCGCCGGCGCCGCCGACGACACCGGTCTGCACATCGCGCCGAGCTTCGATCCCGCCGAGAACGTCGCCGCGCCCTTCCTGAACCTGAAGCGGCCCAAGCTGGCGATCCTGCGCGAGCAGGGCGTCAACTCCCACCTCGAGATGGCCTACGCGATGGACGCCGCCGGCTTCGAGACCTACGACGTCCACATGAGCGACCTGCAGGCCGGCCGTGCGCGACTGGACATGTTCCAGGGCTTCGTCGCCTGCGGCGGCTTCAGCTACGGCGACACGCTCGGCGCCGGCGAGGGCTGGGCGCGCTCGGTGCTGTTCAACCCGGCGCTGGCCGAGCAGTTCGCGGCCTTCTTCGCGCGGCCCGACAGCTTCGCGCTCGGCGTCTGCAACGGCTGCCAGATGATGGCGGCACTGTCGCCGATCATCCCTGGCGCCCAGGCCTGGCCCAAGTTCACCCGCAACAAGAGCGAGCAGTTCGAGGCGCGGCTCGCCCAGGTCGAGGTGCTGGCGTCGCCGTCGATCTTCTTCACCGGCATGGCCGGCAGCCGGCTGCCGATCGCGGTGGCGCACGGCGAGGGCTACGCCGACTTCTCGCAGCGCGGCGACGCCAAGGCCGTGCAGCGCGCGATGCGCTTCGTCGACCACGCCGGCCGCGCCACCGAGGCCTACCCGGCCAACCCCAACGGCAGCCCCGAGGGCCTGACCGCGGTGACCACCGCCGACGGCCGTTTCACGGTGCTGATGCCGCACCCCGAGCGGGTGTTCCGCAACGCCCAGCTGAGCTGGACCAGTGGCGACATCGGGGCGCCCAGCCCCTGGGCGCGGATGTTCGGCAACGCGCGGCGCTGGGTGGCCTGCGCCTAGGGCTTGTTCTCGCTCCCAGGGTCATGCGAGCCCTCCGGCAGCGTGCCCCGACCCTAGACCGCCGGCCTGCGCCGACCGAGCCAGGCCGCGCCGCGTGCGCCCGAGGCGTCGCCGTGTCGGGCCGACTCGATGCGGGTGCGTACCGGGGGGTCGTGGCGGGCGCCGAACACATGGGCGTCCCAGAGGCCGGGCAGCGTTCGAGCCAGCCCAGGCAGCAGCGAGACGCCCCCGGCCAGCACGATCACGTCGGGATCGAGCAGGTTGACGACCGTCGCCAGCGCGCGCGCCAACCGCCCGGCATGCCGCTCGAGCGTGGCGCGGCATGCTGCGTCCCCCGCTTTCGCGGCGCGTGCGATCGCGGGCGCGTCGAGAGCGACCCCGCCGCGGCGAGCGTGGTCGGCGGCGAGCCCCGGCCCGCTGAGCCAGGTCTCGATGCAGCCGCTGGCGCCGCAGTAGCAGCGCGGGCCGGGGCGCTCGTCGTCGCGCGGCCAGGGCAGGGGGTTGTGGCCCCATTCGCCGGCCAGGCCGTTGGGGCCGCGCAGCGGCTCGCCGCGCACCGCGATGCCGGCGCCGACGCCGGTGCCGAGGATCACCGCGAACACCACCGCCGCGCCGGCGCCGGCGCCGTCGGTGGCCTCCGACAGCGCCAGGCAGTCGGCGTCGTTGGCGAGCGCCAGCGGGCGGCCGAGCAGCGCCTCGAGGTCGCGCTGCAGGGGCTCGCCGTTCAGGCAGGTCGAGTTGGCGTTCTTGATGCGGCCCCGGCGGTCGACGTTGCCCGGCGTGCCGATGCCCAGGTGCACGGGGCCGCCGGCGGCTGCGCGGCCGCGTGCCGCCAGGCCGGCCAGCGCGTCCAGCGTGGCACGGTAGCCGCTGTGCGGGGTGGCGATGCGTTCGCGCCAGGTCTCGCGGCCGTCGGGCGCGAGCAGGCGTGCTTCGATCTTGCTGCCGCCGAGGTCGATGCCGAGGGCGGGGGAGGTGGATGCCGACATGCGCGGCGATGCTGGGCGCAGGCCCGGCGCCTGTCAACGCCGCGGCCCTTGGGTATGCTCGCCGGATGACCCTGCTGCTCGATGCCTTTTGGCGTGCCGCCGCCTACTGTCTGCACCCGCGCGTGATCGGCTGGTCGCTGCTGCCGCTGCTGGTCGGCGGCGTGCTGGCGGCGCTGCTCGGCTACTTCTTCTGGGAGCCGGCGATCGACGCCGTCGACGCCTGGCTGCGCCGCGGCGCCCTGATCGAATCGGCGCTGGCCTGGCTCGACGGCATGGGCCTCGGCAGCCTGCGCACGCTGCTGGCGCCGCTGATCGTGATCGCGCTGTCGGTGCCGCTGGTGGTGATCGTCTCGCTGCTCCTGGTGGCGCTGCTGATGATGCCGCGGCTGGTCAGCCTGGTCGGGGAGCGGCGCTTCCCGACGCTGGAGCGCCGCCATGGCGAGCCGCTGTGGCGCAGCATGCTGGCGTCGGCCGGCGCCACGCTGCTGGCGCTGCTGCTGCTCGTCGTGTCGATACCGCTCTGGCTGATCCCGCCGCTGGTGCTGCTGCTGCCGCCGCTGATCTGGGGCTGGCTGGGCTACCGCGTGATGAGCTTCGACGCGCTCGCCGAGCACGCCACCCGCGCCGAGCGCCGCCAGATCATGAAGGAGCACCGCCTGCCGCTGCTGGGCATCGGCATCGTCAGCGGCTACCTCGGCGCCGCGCCGGCGCTGGTGTGGGCGGTGAGCGCGGCCCTGCTGGTGCTGGCGCCGGTGCTGGTGGTGGTGTCGGTCTGGCTCTACACGCTGGTGTTCGCGTTCTCGGCGCTGTGGTTCATCCATTACGGGCTGGCGGCGCTGCAGGCGCTGCGGGCGGCGCAGGCGCCGGAGGCGGTCGCGGCCGAGGTCGTCGGGGCGCCGGCCGGCGCGATGGCGCCGCCGCTCTTGCCGCCGGGCTGAGGCGATGGACTTCGGCCTGATCGTCATCGGCGACGAGATCCTGTCCGGCAAGCGCCAGGACAAGCACTTCGCCAGGGTGGTCGAACTGCTCGACGAGCGCGGCCTGCAACTCGCCTGGGCGCGCTACCTCGGCGACGACCGCGCGCGCATCGGCGCCGCGCTGCGCGAGGCCTTCGCCGGCAGCGACGCGGTGTTCTGCTGCGGCGGCATCGGCGCCACGCCCGACGACCACACCCGCCAGGCGGCGGCGGCGGCGCTCGGCGTGCCGCTGGCGCTGCATCCGCAAGCGCGCGGGCTGATCGTCGAGCGCATGCGCGAGGTCGCGGCCGAGCAGGGCCTGGTCTTCGACCCCGACCGCGCCGACAACGTGCACCGGCTCAACATGGGCGTCTTCCCCGAAGGCGCCCAGCTCATTCCCAACCCCTACAACAAGATCCCGGGCTTCCGCTGTGCCGGGCCGGGGGGCGGCGCGCTGCACTTCGTGCCGGGCTTTCCGGTGATGGCCCACCCGATGATCGCCTGGGTGCTGGACCACGAGTACGCCGCGCTGCACGGCCGCGACCGCCGGGTCGAGCACTCGGTCGTCGTCTACGGCGCGATGGAGGCCGCGTTGACGCCGCTGATGGAGGCGATCGAGGCGCAGCACGCCGGCGTGCGCGTTTTCAGCCTGCCCAGCGTCGACCACCCGCAGCATGGCCGCCACATCGAACTCGGCGTCAAGGGCGCCGCGGCGGCGGTCGGGCCGGCTTATGCGGCGCTTCGGGCCGGGCTGGCCACCGAGGGCGTCCGACTTGGCCCCGAAATGGTGCGCTGACCGGGCGCGTTAAAGACCTAAAGTGGTGCGCATTTCGCGCGTAGATGGTGCGCAAGCCGCTCGCTCGACCCGGGCGCAGTCCTCGAGGCCTCGGAACCGGCCCAGTTTTGGGCATGCTTTCTGCTAAATTCCCGCGAGCCTTTTCGGCCCTCCGTCCCGGGGTGACTCGCGCCCCGATCACCCCTTTCCCCGACACACCAACGTCCCGCTAGGAGCACCTGATGGCCAAGACCGTCGCCGACGTGATGAAGATGGTGAAGGAGAACGAAGTCAAGTTCGTCGACTTCCGCTTCACCGACACCCGCGGCAAGGAGCAGCACGTATCCGTGCCCGTCTCCGCTTTCGATGAAGACAAGTTCACCTCGGGCCACGCCTTCGACGGCTCCTCGATCGCCGGCTGGAAGGGCATCGAGGCGTCGGACATGCAGCTCATGCCCGACCCGAACACCGCCAACATCGACCCCTTCTTCGAAGAGCCGACGATCATCCTGACCTGCGACGTGATCGAGCCGGGCGACGGCAAGCCCTACGAGCGCGACCCGCGTTCGCTGGCCAAGCGCGCCGAGGCCTACATGAAGTCCACCGGCCTGGGCGACGCCGCCTACTTCGGACCGGAGCCCGAGTTCTTCGTGTTCGACAGCGTGCGCTGGGGCGCCGACATGTCGGGCTGCTTCGTCGAGATCGACTCCGAGGAAGGCGCCTGGAACAGCGGCAAGAAGTACGAGCACGGCAACACCGGCTTCCGCCCGGGCGTCAAGGGCGGCTACTTCCCGGTGCCGCCGGTCGACAGCTTCCAGGACCTGCGCTCCGAGATGTGCCTGATCCTCGAGTCGCTGGGCATCCCGGTCGAGGTCCACCACCACGAGGTCGCGACCGCCGGCCAGATGGAGCTGGGCACCAAGTTCAGCACCCTGGTCCAGCGCGCCGACTGGCTGCAGCTGCAGAAGTACGTGGTGCACAACGTCGCGCACGCCTACGGCAAGACCGCGACCTTCATGCCCAAGCCCATCGTCGGCGACAACGGCTCGGGCATGCACGTGCACCAGTCGGTCTGGAAGGACGGCAAGAACCTGTTTGCAGGCGACGGCTACGCGGGCCTGTCGGAGTTCGCGCTGTACTACATCGGCGGCATCATCAAGCATGCCCGCGCGCTGAACGCGATCACCAACCCGGGCACCAACAGCTACAAGCGCCTGGTGCCGGGCTTCGAGGCGCCGGTCAAGCTGGCCTACTCGGCGAAGAACCGCTCGGCCTCGATCCGCATCCCCTACGTGGCGAACCCGAAGGGCCGCCGCATCGAAGCGCGCTTCCCCGATCCCACCGCCAACCCCTACCTCGCCTTCAGCGCGCTGCTGATGGCGGGTCTCGACGGCGTCGAGAACAAGATCCACCCGGGCGAGGCCGCCACCAAGGACCTCTACCACCTGCCGCCGGAAGAGGACGCGAAGATCCCGACCGTCTGCTCGAGCCTCGACCAGGCGCTCGACTACCTGGACAAGGGCCGCGCCTTCCTGACCAAGGGCGGTGTGTTCACCGACGCCTACCTCGACGCCTACATCGAGCTGAAGATGCAGGAGGTCACGCGCTTCCGCATGACCACGCACCCGATCGAGTTCGATATGTACTACGCGATCTGATGCGCTCCGGCCGCGGCGTGGGCGCCACGCGTGCCCGCCGCGCCGGCGCCGTACGGTGTGCGAAAGGGACGGCGGCCGCCGTCCCTTTTTTCTTGGGCCGGTGCACGGCCGCGGCGCGCCGCGCGTTGCCACGAGGATGGTCGATACTCGGCACGGCGGTCGCGCGGACGGTGCGGCCCAGGCTTGGAGGCGCGGGATGATCGGGCGGATCGCGGGCGGTGGGGCGGTGGTGGCGCTGGCATGCGGCATGGTGATGGCCGTGGGGCCGGTGGAGGCGCAGGAACGCGTGGTCTACAAGTGCCCGGGCAACCTCTACACCGACGCGCTGACGGCCAAGGAAGCCGAAGCCAAGGGCTGCCGCACGATCGAGGGCGCGCCGGTCACGGTGATCCAGTCCACGCCGCCGCCGCGCCGTGCGCCCGACGCAGCCCCACCGGCGGCGTCGCGGCCGGCCGACACCAAGATCACGCCGGCCGACCAGAAGGCCCGCGACAGCGACAAGCGCGCCATCCTCGAGGGCGAGCTCAGGCGCGAGGAGGAGCGGCTCGCCCAGCTCAAGCAGGCGTACGCGAACGGCCAGCCCGAGCGGCTCGGCAACGAGCGCAACTACCAGAAGTACCTCGACCGCGTCGCCGGCATGAAGGCCGACATCGATCGCTCCGAGGCCGACATCGCGGCGCTCAAGCGCGAGCTGGCCAAGCTCGGCAACCCCTGAGCGCCGCGCCGCCCCGCGCGATGAGCCCGCCCGGCGACGCTCCGGCGAACGCGGCCCAGGAGGCCTTCGACCTGCTGGCGACGATGGTCGCGCTGGTGCGGCCCGACGGCCGCTGCTTGTTCGCCAACGCCGCGTTCGAGAACGCCGTCGGCCTGTCGCGCCGCAGCGTGCTGCGGCGCGAGTGGTTCGCCTGGTTCGCCGAGAGCGAGCTGCTGCGCGAGACGGTCGCGGCGGTGGCGCGCAACGAGTTCTCGACCAGCCGGCTGGAGGCCCAGCTCAAGCGTCCCTTCGCCACGCCCGGCGAGCCGCTGCGCGTGCACGTCATCGTCAACCAGATGGAGCAGACCGAGACCACGCTGGTGGAGATGATCGAGATCGAGCAGCAGACCCGCCAGGACCGCGAGGAGCGTGCGCTCGACCAGGTGCAGGCCAACAAGGAGCTGATCCGCAACCTCGCGCACGAGATCAAGAACCCGCTCGGCGGCATCCGCGGTGCGGCGCAGCTGCTGCAGATGGAGGTCGAGTCCAAGAGCCTCGGCGAGTACGCGCAGGTCATCATCCACGAGGCCGACCGGCTGCAGGCGCTGGTCGACCGGCTGCTGGCGCCGCACCGCAAGCCGCATGTGGTGAGCGACGTCAACATCCACGAGGTCTGCGAGCGCGTGCGTGCGGTGATCCTGGCGGAGTTCCCGAAGGGCCTGACGATCGAGCGCGACTACGACGCGTCGATCCCCGACTTCCGCGGCGACCGCGAGCAGCTGATCCAGGCGGTGCTCAACATCGCCCACAACGCCGCGCAGGCGCTGGCCGAACGCATTGCTGCCGGCGATGCGCGCCTCGTGCTGCGCACACGGATCGCACGCCAAGTGACGCTCGGCAAACAGCGCTGGCGATTGGCACTGGAATTGCATATCGAGGACAACGGCCCGGGCATCCCGGCGTCGATCCGTGATCGCATCTTCTACCCGCTGGTGTCGGGACGCGACGGCGGATCGGGGCTGGGACTCACGCTGGCGCAGACCTTCGTGGCGCAACACCAGGGCACGATCGACTGCGAGAGCGAGCCCGGCCGGACGCTGTTCAGAATCACGATGCCGCTGCCCTGACCCCCGGTCGGGAGTCGCGGCGACAAGACGCTCAGGGACGACACGGGCCGCATGAAACCCATCTGGATCGTTGACGACGACCAATCCATCCGCTTCGTGCTCGAGAAGGCGCTGGCGCGCGAGGAGCTGCCGGTGCGCAGCTTCTCCAACCCGCGCGACGTGCTCGCCGCGCTCGACGAGGAGGGCGCGCCGCCGCAGGTGCTGGTCAGCGACGTGCGCATGCCCGGCGGCTCGGGGCTGGACCTGCTGGCCAAGGTCAAGGAGCGGCTGCCCGGCCTGCCGGTCATCGTGATGACGGCCTACTCCGACCTCGACAGCGCCGTCTCGGCCTTCCAGGGCGGCGCCTTCGAGTACCTGCCCAAGCCCTTCGACCTGACCAAGGCGGTCGAGCTGATCCGCCGCGCGCTCGACGAAAGCCTGCGCGAAGAGGTGCTCGACGAGCGCCTCGCGCAGATGCCCGAGATGCTCGGCCAGGCGCCGGCGATGCAGGACGTCTTCCGCGCCATCGGCCGGTTGAGCCAGAGCCATGTCACGGTGCTGATCACCGGCGAGAGCGGTTCCGGCAAGGAGCTGGTGGCGCGCGCGCTGCACAAGCACAGCCCGCGCGGCAGCGGCCCCTTCGTCGCGATCAACACCGCGGCGATCCCGAAGGACCTGCTCGAGAGCGAGCTCTTCGGCCACGAGCGCGGCGCCTTCACCGGCGCACAGACGACGCGGCGCGGCCGCTTCGAGCAGGCCGACGGCGGCACGCTCTTCCTCGACGAGATCGGCGACATGCCCTTCGACCTGCAGACGCGGCTGCTGCGCGTGCTGTCGGACGGCCAGTTCTACCGCGTCGGCGGCCACAACCCGCTGAAGAGCAACGTGCGCGTGATCGCCGCGACGCACCAGAACCTCGAGGAGCGCGTCAAGCTCGGCGCCTTCCGCGAAGACCTGTTCCACCGCTTGAACGTCATCCGCCTGCGCCTGCCGGCGCTGCGCGAGCGACGCGAGGACGTGCCGTCGCTGGCGCGCTCCTTCCTGCAGAAGAGCGGCCGCGAGCTCGGCGTCGAGGCCAAGCGCCTCAGCGACGCGGCGCTGGCGCGGCTGGTCGCCTTCGACTACCCGGGCAACGTGCGCCAGCTCGAGAACATCTGCCACTGGCTCACGGTGATGGCGCCGGCGCAGACGGTCGAGGCCACCGACCTGCCGCCCGAGCTCAACGAGAGCATTCCGGCGCCGGCGCGTGCCGTCGCGGCCGGCGAGGCCGACACGCTCCCGTCGCCGCTGCAGGCGCCGACGTCCGCCGCGCTGCCGCAGATGGCCGGCGCCGCGCCGGCCACCGGCCGCTGGCTCGACGACCTGGAGCGCGAAGCCCGCTCGCTGCTCGAAGCCGGCGTGCCGGAGGTCTGGGAGGCGCTGACTCGCAAGTTCGAGGCGCGCCTGATCCACACCGCGCTCGACATCACGCGCGGTCGCCGCATCGAGGCGGCGCACAAGCTCGGCATCGGGCGCAACACGATCACGCGCAAGATCCAGGAACTTGGCCTGGACGATTGACGCCGTCGCGCGCCGCGGCGGCTTTTGGGCACACTGCGGCCCGATGGCGACCGACGAACCCCTGCCGCCGCTCCCCGACGACAGCGCCGCCGCGATCGACCGCTTCGTCGACGCGCTGTGGATCGAGGACGGCCTGAGCCGCAACACCCTGGCCGCCTACCGGCGCGACCTGACCCACTACGCCCGCTGGCTCGCCGGTGCAGCCGGCCGGCCGATCGACGCGAGCCGCGAGGCCGACCTGCAGGCCTACACGGTCGCGCGCCATGCCGCCAGCCGCGCCACCAGCGCCAACCGGCGCCTGACCGTCTTCAAGCGCTACTTCCGCTGGGCGCTGCGCGAGCAGCGGCTGGCCGCCGACCCGACGCTGCGCCTGCGGCCCGCCAAGCAGCCGCTGCGCGTGCCCAAGACGCTGTCGGAGGCGCAGGTCGAGGCACTGCTGGCCGCGCCCGACCCCGACACCGCGCTCGGCCTGCGCGACCGCGCGATGCTGGAGCTGCTCTACGCCAGCGGCCTGCGGGTCAGCGAGCTGGTGACGCTCAAGTCGGTGCAGGTCGGCTTCGCCGAGGCGGCGCTGCGCGTCACCGGCAAGGGCGGCAAGGAGCGTCTCGTGCCCTTCGGCGAGGAGGCCCATGCCTGGCTGTTGCGCTACCTGCGCGAGGCGCGCGCCGCCATCCTGGCCGGCCAGGCGAGCGACGCGCTCTTCGTCACCGCGCGCGGCGGCGCGATGACG
>ERZ1066135.855-NODE-855-length-13549-cov-6.348970_pt1 | contig 13549 bp, 9 predicted proteins | sample MGYA00382782_ERZ1066135 | MGnify/ENA primary metagenome ERZ1066135 (study PRJEB33369, sample SAMEA5778365) | biofilm metagenome | biome: Industrial cooling water; feature: Water cooling tower basin; material: Biofilm | place: United Arab Emirates | collected...
GTATAGCGGCCGGGCGCAAGGGTGCCGCTGATGGTCGCCGTCACGGACTTGTCATCGCCGGCGACCAGCCGGAGCGAGTCGAGACGCAAGGTCGTCTCGCCCTGGTGCAGGGTCACGCGCGTGAGTGCGAGGTCGAGCGACTCATTGAAGGTCAGCGTGACCTGGCGTGGCGCGGTCGGCGAGCGGCTGTCCGCGACCGGAGTAGACTTGAGCAGTCGCGGGTGTGCGCTGGCCGCGCTGAGAGGCACGGCCAATGTCAATGCCGCGACGAGCGCGATGGAACGAGTAAGCAGTCGCATGGCGAACCGGATAGAAGGGAGAAACAGTTTACATGACGTAAAATAAATCTGGGATGCGAGTCCGTGCGCCGCAACCCCCCGCGCTGCACGTTGGCCGCGGGACCCTATCGTGCTGCTCGGCGCGCGGACTCGTGCGGACACCCCTCATCGTTGCCGCCGCTAAACGACCAACCGCGGCAGAAAAGATGGGTCAACGGATTCGCACCGGGGTGATCGCAGTGTGCCGGGCCGTGGTCTGCGTGGAGCCCGGAGTCGCTGAGCGGGTGCAGGACCATCACGCCGGACGTCCACGTGAGTATCAGCGCGGCGGTCGCAGCCAGCAGCGACCCAGTAGATGTATGCGATACGGCGACGGCGTCCTCACCGGCGAGGCGTCGAACGCGCCGAGGCAACAGGTCGGCGCGGTGGAATCCAACCGTCGCAGCGACCGGACGCTCAGCACCAGCTCCGAGTTTGAGGAGGGCGGATGCCAACGGCAGCGCGAGCCGTTGCGCGACCTCGTCATCGGCGGTGATCTCTACCTCATCCTCGAGGTCGGCGGCGATGCGGCGGAGGACGGGGAGCCAGAACAACGTTGAGGCAAGCGCCCGCAGCGCAAAGAGGCGCAGGGGATCACGCCGTCGCAGGTGGACGGCTTCGTGTGCCAGGACGGCTGTGAGCTCGTCGAACGTCAGGCGATCCGGGAGATCGGCCGCGACGATGACACGAGGCGTGCCCCAGCCGCTGGTGAACGCCGGCACCGTAAGTCCGCGCACCGTCCAGACCCGATCAGTGCACAAGCCCGCCGCCGCCGCCGCGCGTCCCACAGTTGAGTTTGCGTTCGCGCGCGCTTTGGGAAGTGCGTGCATCACGTGCCAGTGTCGCCACAGCACTCGCCCCCGCTCGAGCACGACAAACACAAGGCCCGCGTACAGCAACCAGTGCGCGAAATCGTGCACCGGTTCGAGCATTTGATGCAGGGCTACGAGGCAGATCTGTGCGAGATGATGCTGCTCAGCCGACAGCCACGGAACGGCGCCAAGAACGTGGTGGCCAGCGACCGGCGCGACTCCCAGAAGCAAGAGAGCGACCACGGCGTAGAGCAATCGGCGTCGGCGTCGTTCTTCGCGGCGAATGACAGGCGGTCGAATGCTGGCGCTGGCCGCCGCCATCGGCTCAGCCGTCCTGCTCGCGCAACTTCCGACGCACCAAACGCGCCAGCTCCGCGAGCTGCTCGGGATCGCGTTCGGCGAGGACATCCACGATCGACGCCGTCACGGCCTCCGCTCCGAGCGAGAGGATGCCCTCGATGGCGCGACGCGAGGCCTGTGACACAAACGCTGTCTCGCCTACGCGCGCGCTGAAGTGCAACAACCCGTCCACGCGCGCGCGGGCGAGAAGGCCCTTGCGCACCAAACGATTGAGCACCGTGGTACTGGTCAACGGGGAGACGGGATGCTCCTTGCGCAGCTGCTCGTGAATGTCCCGGGCGCTCAACGGGCGACCAGCGTCCCAGCAGACGCGCATCAGTCGTGACTCGAGCTCGCCGAGCACGGTACCAACACCGACTCCCGAGAGATTCATCGTTTCGGGAAGGCGCGGAACTTTTGGGGATAAGATACGTCGCTTGCGTGGTGACATAGGGAGAGTCTAGCGTAAACCGTTGCGCCAGTGCAAGCGCTGGCGCTCAGGGCCTCGGCGGATCGCTGGGTCGACGTGCGCGACTTGCCGTTTGCGTGAGGCGAACTACCCAGCGGCTCCCGCGACGCTCCAGGATCGCCGTTCCGCGGCCGACGACGTCTACCTTGCGGTCCTCGACATCGGCGGCGAGCGCGTACCGATACGTCACCCACGCGAGGTCGCCCGAGACACGCGCTTCAATCTCAAAGGGTCGATACCGAAAGTTCCGGAACTCCTTCAACTCGGGCGCGAGATGGTTGTCGCGATAGTCCGTCCACCCGCGATTGATGCCAGCGCCTTCAATGACGAGCAGGCTGTCGCCCGCATAGAGCGAATCCAGCGCGGCGAGGTCTCCGCGCTCGGCCGCGGCAAAGAGTGCGCGAATGACCTCGACGGCCTGGACGGCCGCAGGTTGGGCCGCGTGGCCGGCGTGCGCGTGATCCTGCGCTGACGCTGACACGGAGGCGATGAACAGCGTGCCGACCGCGAAGAAGATCCGGCGAATTGAGATGGGCATGGTATGCGGGGGACGTGAGGGAACGCACAAGCGAGCCTCTGAGTTTACCCACAGTAAAAACAGTCGCGCAAGTGCGGCCGATTGTGCTAGCCCCTTTACAGTTCGTAAAATGACCCTTAGTATTCCTTGCAAATGTCACTCTCCCGCCGCCACTTTCTGAAAGCCAGCGCCGCGCTGGGCGCCGTCGTGTCGGTGCCGCCGACCCTGCGGACGAATCCGCCGGTCAACGCCCCGGAGCCGGGGCTCACGCCGCTGACTCGTGCGCCCAATGGCATTCGCGAATACGAGCTGACAATCGCGGAAGCCACCCTGCGCCTCGACGGTCGGAGCGCCCGCGCCACCACCATCAATGGCAGCGTGCCGGGGCCGATCCTGCGCTTCCGTGAGGGTGAGCAGGCGGTGATCCGTGTGCACAACACACTCTCGGAGGACACGTCCATCCATTGGCACGGCATCATCCTGCCACCGGAGATGGACGGCGTGCCCGGACTGAGCTTTCCCGGCATCCGGCCCGGAGAGACCTTCGAGTACCGCTTCGCGGTGAATCAGGCCGGCACCTACTGGTATCACAGCCACTCCGGATTGCAGGAGCAGCTCGGACATTACGGCGCACTGATCATCGAGCCCGCAGAGCGCACCGGACCCGCGTACGATCGCGAGCACGTGCTCGTGCTGTCGGACTGGACTTTCGAGAACCCGTATCGCGTACTTTCCCGGCTCAAAAAGCAGCCGGACGCCTACAATTACCAGCGCCGCACCGTCGCTGACTTCTTCCGAGATGTAGGGCGCGACGGGTTCGCGGCCACCGTGAGTGACCGCTGGATGTGGGCCGGTATGCGGATGAACCCCACCGACATCGCCGACGTCACCGGCGCGACATACAGCTACTTGCTGAATGGACAGGTGGCCGACACGCCGTGGATTGGGCAGTTCTCGCCAGGCGAACGCGTCTTGCTGCGGGTGATCAACGCGGCGGCGGGCTCGTACTTCGATGTGCGCGTACCGGGCCTGCCCATGACGGTAGTTCAGGTCAGCGGCCAGCCGGTCGAACCGATCGAAACCGACGAGTTCCGCATTGCGATCGCAGAGACCTACGATGTGATCGTGCAGATTCCCGACGATCGGGCGTATGCCGTCTACGCGGAGGCGATGGACCGTAGCGGGTTCACCGCCGCGACGCTTGCGCCGCGCCAAGGAATGGTCGTGCAGTTGCCGCCGCGGCGGAAGCGTCCGCTACTCACTATGGCGGATATGGGGATGGACCATTCCGCGATGGGCGGGATGGACCACGGAGCGATGGGTCACGAAATGCCGCCGCGCGCGTCGTCGACTGCGGCGAATAATGAACATGCGGGTCACGATATGGGCGCGATGGGGGCGGTCTCGGCACTGCGCGCGCCGGGAACGTTGCCGGCGGAGACGCCGCACGGCGCCGACACGCACGGCGTCGGCAATGCGATGGTACCAATGACCACAAAAAGTCGGCTCGCCGAGCCAGGCGCAGGTCTCGGCGCAGACGGTCGTCGCGTACTCCTCTATTCCGACCTGCGAGCGGCGGCACCCTATCCCGAGTTTCGGGCGCCAACGCGCGAGATCGAGATCCACCTCACGGGCAATATGGAGCGATTCACCTGGGCGATTGACGGTGTGCCGTACGACCAAGCGGTGCCGATCGAGTTCACCTTCGGCGAACGCCTTCGCCTGACGATGGTGAACGACACCATGATGAATCACCCGATGCACCTCCACGGGATGTGGATGGAGTTGGAGAACGGCCAAGGGGATCGCAGTCCGCGAATCCACACGATCAATGTGAAGCCGGCGGAGCGCGTGTCGCTGCTGGTGACCGCTGATGCCCCCGGGCGCTGGGCGTTCCATTGCCACGTGCTCTACCACATGGAAGTCGGCATGTTTCGCGAGGTTCGCGTGAGTGCGCCGACGGGACACGAGGGGCACCACGATGCCCCGTGAGCGCGCACTGTCAACGAGTGTGCTGGCGCTGTTGACCGTCGTGGCCTTCGCGATGTGGGGAGACAGCGTTGCGGCGCAGGCGCGCGACAGCGTCCCGCACCAGGGCACGCACGGAATGGGGTGGGGGCGCGAGACGTTTGTCCTGACGGAAGTACTCGAGTACCATCCGGCGGGTTCCGAGCGCCCTGTCCTATTCGACGTCATCGCGTGGACGGGCGGCGCGAGCCGTCGCTTGTGGTTCAAGGCGGACGGTAGCGCATCCACGGTGGAGCGCGCGACGCACGGTGAATATCAACTGCTCTATGGCCGGATGCTGAGCCCGTGGTGGGACGTACAGGTCGGCGCGCGCGCGGACCTGAGGACCGGACCGGACGCGAACGCGACGCGGGCGGGAGTGGTGGTCGGCCTTCAAGGCCTCGCACCCGGATGGTTCGAGATGGAACCGTCGTTCTTCGCCACGGTGGAGGGGAACCTGTCGTTCGACCTGACCGCCTCGTATGACTTGTTCCTCACGCAACGGCTCGTGTTGCAACCGCGCTTGGAGGCCACCGTCGCGCTCAAGGACGACGAGGCGTTCGGCGTCGGGCGTGGCCTGAGCAGCACGTCGTTCGGACTACGGACACGGTTCGAGATTCGCCGTGAGTTTGCGCCGTATGTGGGTGTCGTGTGGGAACGTGGCTATGGGCGCAGCGCTGAGTTGGCACGGGTCGCTGGAGAGTCGGCAGGAGAGACGCTGATCGTTGCAGGACTGCGGTTGTGGAGGTAACAACGGAGGATTGATGCACGGGTCATCGGGACAGGAACAGTCGTCGCACCACGGGCAACACCAACCTTCACTTGCATCGAATGTGCACAGTGAGCGCGTCGATGGTGCCGCACATCACGGGCACGCAGGCGGTGATCGACACGCGGGACACAACCCCGCCATGTTCCGCCAGAAGTTCTGGCTCTCGCTGCTGCTCACAATTCCTGTCGTCATCTGGGCGGAGCACATCCAGGCGCTCCTCAGATACACAGCCCCGACGTTTCCCTTGTCCGACCGCCTCCCAGCATTGCTTGGCACGGCGGTCTTCTTCTATGGCGGTCTGATATTCCTCCGTGGCGCGTGGTTTGAGTTGCGCAGCCGCCTGCCGGGGATGATGACGCTGATCTCTCTGGCCATTACCGTGGCGTTCGTCTTTTCCGCGGTCGTAGAGCTCGGGGTCATCGAGTCTGAGGCACTGTGGTGGGAGTCGGCGACGCTGATCACCATCATGCTGCTGGGTCACTGGATCGAGATGCGGTCAATCTCTGAGGCCAGCGGTGCGCTGAAGGAGCTCGCGAAACTGATTCCCGATATGGCGCATCGCGTAGTGGAGGGCGGCGAGGAGGATGTCGCGGTAGGACAGCTGCGCGCGGGCGACGTGCTCATCGTGCGACCGGGCGAGAACATCCCAGCGGATGGCATCGTCCGGAAGGGACGCAGCGACGTGAACGAATCGATGATTACTGGCGAGTCGCGTCCCTTGACGAAGGATGAAGGTGCCGAGGTGATCGCCGGGACGATCAACGGCACCGGGTCGCTACGCATCGAAGTGACCGGGACCGCAGACAAGACGAAGCTCTCGGGCATCATGCGTCTCGTGTCCGAGGCGCAGCGTTCCAAGTCTCGCGTGCAGCATCTCGCGGACCGCGCCGCACAGATTCTCACCGTGGTCGCAATTGTCGCCGGAGCCGCGACGTTCGTGACGTGGCGATGGCTCGGAGCGCCGCTCGACTTTGCGCTCACGCGCGCGGTGACCGTGCTGGTCATTTCCTGTCCGCACGCGCTCGGGCTGGCCGTGCCGCTGGTAGTGGCCATTTCAACGACACTCGGTGTGCGCGGCGGGCTCCTGGTGCGGGACCGCCGCGGCCTTGAGGAAGCTCGCCTGCTGGACACGGTCGTCTTCGACAAGACCGGCACGCTCACGCTCGGTGAGTTTCGCGTCGTGGATCTGGCTGTTCGTGATGGGATCGCGTCAGACGAGGCACTCGCCATCGCGGCCGCAATCGAGACGGAATCCGAGCATCCCATCGCGCGCGGCATCGTAAAGACCGCGGCAGACCGCGCACTCGCGCTTCCCACCGTGAGTGGGTTCAACGCCATCCCAGGGCGCGGCGTCGAGGCGACGGTGGGTGGCGCAACGCACAGTATCGGTGGCCCCGCGCTGCTTGAGCAGCTGGGAGCCGATGTCTCAGAAGAGCTCCGGAGCGTTGCTGAGCGGGCGTCAGCGCGCGGCCAGGCGGCTATCTATTTGCTTCGCGATGAGGTGGCAATCGCCGTGTTCGTTGTGGCCGACGCGGTGCGCGAAGAGAGTCGTGAGGCAATCTCGGCGCTTCGGAAGGCGGGCATCGAAGTCGCGATGCTGACAGGAGACGCGGAGTCCGTGGCGACGGCCGTCGCCACGGACCTCGGCATAGACACCGTGTTCGCCCGCGTGCTTCCAGAGGACAAAGCGTCCCGGGTGCGAACTCTCCAAGCGCAGGGCAAGAAGGTCGCGATGGTGGGTGACGGCGTCAACGACGCGCCGGCGCTTGCCACTGCAGACATCGGAATCGCAATCGGCGCCGGAACCGACGTCGCCGTTGAGGCGGGGCACATCGTGCTGGTGCGCTCCGATCCGCGGGATATCGCCCGCATCGTGTCTCTGTCTCGCGCGACCTACCGCAAGATGATGCAGAACCTCTGGTGGGCCGCCGGCTACAACATCGTCGCGATTCCGCTCGCGGCGGGTGTGCTGTCGGCGTGGGGTGTGTTGCTCACTCCAGCCGTCGGTGCGGTCCTGATGTCGGCGAGTACAGTGGTGGTGGCAATCAATGCACAACTGCTGCGGCGCGCAGAGCTGTGATCGCACATCCAGCAGGACGACAGGCGAGAGTGCGCGCAGCGCGTCAGTGTTTTACCTGACATAAAATAGGGGAAACCGCGACAGTCGGCGACGGTCGCCAGTGTGAAGTTTCTGACGTCCCGTCGGCGTGCCGCCGCGGGGAGCACAACTCACTCGTCGCCAGGGAGACCGGGTGCCTCACTCTCGAAATGCCACTCGCGCTCTGCGGGCTGTTGCTGTCGTCGCCGTCTGGTGCGCCGTGCTGATGCGCGGAACTCCCGCGGACGCGCAGGAGCTCAGATCTTCCGCCGACTCTGGGCCAGCCATCCTCGCGACTGACGGTGTGTTGCGGTTGACACTGCTCTACGACGCTATTCGCGTATCGAGCCCGCGGCTCCGTGCGGCCGAGGCGCAGGCGCGCGCGAGCGCAGCACAAGCGCTCAGCGCGACGCGACCGCCGGATCCCCGCATCCAGCTCGGATTCATGAACCGGGAGCTGCCTGGGCTCGCGCCGATGGATCCGTTGGGAATGACCCAGATCCAGGTGATGCAGATGCTGCCGACGGCCGGGAAACTCGGCTTGGCGGCGGACATCGCGCGCACTCGTGCGCTCGGCGTCGAGCTTCGTGCGCGCGACCTCGCTTGGGAGATCCGCGCCGAAGTCGCATCCGCGTTCTACGAACTTTATCGCGCAGAGCGGTCCGTCTCGATCGCCCGCCGGAGCCGTCTGCTGATGGAGAACGTCGCCGCCGTTGCCGACGCCATGTACCGCGTCGGTGAGGTGCCACAGGCCGACGTCCTGAAGGCTCGAGTCGAAGTGGCCAGAATGACGGAAGAGATCACCGTGATGGAGGCGATGCGACGGGTGGCGCTCGCTCGACTGGGCGGCCTTCTCGACCGCCCGCTCGCGGACTCGACGCCCCCCGCGGCGCTTCCGGTGTTCCCCGCCTCCCTGTCGGCGTTGGCGGAACTGGAGGACATCGCCCTTCAGGGCCGCCCGATGTTGCTGGCCGGCGATGCGGAACTGGCGGCGGCTGAGGCCGCGCGCACGCTCGCGCGTCGTGAGATCGTCCCCGACTTGGAGCTTGGCTTCCAGTATGGCCAGCGTACTGGCGCAATGGGCGTCGAACGGATGGGAAGCCTGATGCTCGGAGCCTCCGTGCCCATCTTCGCGCGCCAGCGGCAACTGCCAATGCGCGCCGAGGCGGACGCGATGCGGGCGATGGCCGTGGCCGACCTCGCGGCGATGCGTGCGGAGACGCGCGCCCGCATCGGGGCGGCGTACGCCGAGTGGCAACGCGCGCGGAACCTGCAGACGCTGTATCGGAGCACCGTACTGCCGCAGGCGCGCGCCGCCGCCGAGGCGGCGCTGGCGTCCTACCGTGTTGGCGGCGTGAACCTAATGACGCTCCTCGACAATCAGGTCACGGTGAATCGCTACGAGCAAGAGCTGGCAACGCTCGAAGCAATGGAAGGCGTGGCCCTCGCAGAACTGGAGATGCTGATGGGACGAGAACTCTTCGACGCAACAGGCGCACGTGAGACGCCCGGGGATCGGTCATGAACGAGACAGTTTCGCGCATCGGATGGCGTGGCGTCGCGCTGAGCATCATTGTGCTATCTATTGCGGGCGGCGTGGCGTGGTGGACAACGCGCGACACGGTCCCACCGGAAGCCGCAGCAGGGCACCTTCACGGCACCACCGCACCCAGCGGTGCGACGGGTCCGGTGATGCTGGATTCCGCACAGGCGGCGCGGATTGGCGTGGCCTTTGTGCGCGCCGAGCGCGGGGCCATCCAGCAGGAGGTCCGCAGCGTCGGCCAGGTGACCTACGACGAGACGAGAGTGCGCACGGTCAGTCTCAAGTTCGACGGCTGGGTGGAGCGGCTGTTCGTGGACTTCACGGGGCGAGACGTCCGAGCGGGCGAGCCGCTGCTCACCACCTACTCGCCGATGTTGGCGAGTGCCGAGGAAGAGCTGGTGTTGGCCAGCCGCCTGACGCGCGACGTGCGCGATGCCGACAGTGCCACGCGCGCCGGCGCCGAGCGACTGCTGCTCGGCGCGCGCGCGCGCCTCCGAAATTGGGATGTGCCGCCCGAGGAAATCGCACGCGTTGAAGACACAGGCGAGCGCTTCCGCACACTGGAGATCCGTGCGCCGTATGATGGTGTCGTGCTGGAGAAGCTCGTGACCGAGGGGCAGCGCGTGATGGCGGGCGATCCGCTGCTCCGCATCGCCGACCTGCGGCGCGTGTGGGTGGAGGCCGAAGTGTTCGAGCGAGACCTCGCGCTCGTGCGGATCGGACAGCGAGTCGCGGTCGAGCTTGAAGCCTTTCCCGGACGGCCGCGAGTAGGGTCGATTGTCTTTCTGCAGCCGGTCGTAGATCCACGGACGCGCACGCTCCGCGTGCGTGTCGAGCTCGACAACGCGGACCGCCAACTCCGGCCAGGGATGTACGCCACAATTCGCGTGCGGGCTTCGGCGACTGGTGCGGTGGTGCACGTGCCGCGGTCAGCGGTGCTGTCCACGGGGCGCCGAGACATCGTCTTCGTGCGGATGGACGACGGGATGCTCGAGCCGCGCGAGGTGGTGCTCGGCCTCGCGTCCGATGACCGCGTCGAGATTCGGTCTGGTCTCATCGTCGGGGATTGGGTTGTGTCGTCGGCGACGTTCTTGGTGGACGCCGAGTCGAACCTCGGCGCCGCGCTGCGCGGGATGGCTGGAATGCCCGGGATGGACCTGCCGACGCCGCCGAAGGCCGCTCAGCTCCCACCGGCCGCGCCCCGAGCCACACACGACCACTGAGGCGCTGACTGATGCTGAAGCGAGTTATCGAGTGGTCGGTCCGCAACATCTTCCTAGTGTCCCTGGCGACGGTGGCGGCCATCGGGCTCGGCATTCTCGCACTGCAGCGGACGCCGTTGGAGGCCCTGCCAGATCTCAGTGACGTCCAGGTAATCATTCAGACTGAGTACAACGAGCAAGCCCCGCAGATCGTCGAAGACCAGGTCACCTATCCGATCGCCGCGGAGATGCTGAAGGTGCCGGGGGCGGAGGTGGTCCGCGGCTACTCGTTCTTCGGCGTCTCCTTCGTGTACGTCATCTTTGACGATGACACCGATCTCTACTGGGCACGTAGCCGCGTCCTCGAGTATCTCAACGGCCTGCGTGGGCGACTTCCGACAGCCGTGTCGCCGGTACTCGGACCCGACGCGACCGGCTTGGGATGGGTGTATCAATACGCCCTCGAGGACACGACGGGGCGGCTCGACCTCGCGGAGCTTCGCGCGCTGCAGGACTGGTACCTGCGCTACGAGCTGACTGCGGTGCCCGGCGTCTCGGAGGTCGCGACGGTCGGAGGATACGAGAAGCAGTACCAAGTGGACGTTGATCCGGCCAAGCTCCTGGCCTACCGCATCCCGGTAACGCGCGTGATGCAGGCCATTCAGGCCTCCAATGCCGACATCGGCGCGATGGTCGTTGAGCTCTCGGATCGCGAGTATATGGTCCGCGGACTCGGATACCTCAAGTCGCTGGCCGACATCGAGAATGTCGTCGTCGGCACGACTGAGCGAGGTACGCCAATCCGGGTTGCGGAGGTGGGCCGCGTCTCCGTCGGCCCCGCAATCCGCCGCGGCGTGGCGGAGCTCGACGGCCGTGGAGATGCCGTCGGCGCGATCGTCGTGATGCGCTTCGGGGAGAACGCGCTGACGACCATTCGGCGCGTGAAGGAACGGATTGCCCAAGTGGCGCCGGGACTCCCGCCGGGCGTGGTGATCCGGCCGGTCTATGACCGCAGTGACCTCATCGAGCGCGCGATCGCGAACCTGCGCTTCAAGCTGTTCGAGGAGAGTCTTGTCGTGGCCCTCGTGTGCATTGTCTTCTTGCTGCACGCACGGTCGGCGCTGGTGGCGATCATCACGCTCCCGGTGGGTATCCTCATCGCGTTCGTGGCGATGCGCTCTGTCGGCGTCGGCGCAGACATTATGTCGCTGGGCGGCATTGCCATCGCGATCGGTGCAATGATCGACGCCGCGATTGTGATGATTGAGAACATGCACAAGCATCTGGAGCGAGCCGTGCTCGCGAAGGTGCCGGACGGCGGAGGCGATGCGCGTTGGTTGGATACTGGACGGCTGTCGAAGGCCGAACGCTGGCAGGTCGTCATCGACTCCGCGCAGGAGGTCGGTCCCGCCCTCTTCTTCTCCCTGCTGATCATCACCGTCTCCTTCCTGCCGGTCTTCACGTTGGAAGGACAGGAGGGCCGGCTATTCCGTCCGCTGGCCTACACGAAGACGTTTGCGATGGCGGCGGCCAGCCTCCTATCCGTCACGCTGGTCCCGGTGGCGATGGGCGTCTTTGTGCGTGGCCGCATTTATCGCGAATCGGCGAACCCGGTCAACCGTTGGCTGATGCGCGCCTACCGTCCGCTCATCACGTTCGTCCTTCGGCATCGCTGGCAAGTAGTGGTCGCATCCGTGGCTGTGGTGATTCTGACGTGGATCCCGTGGTCCCGCATCGGCAGCGAGTTCATGCCGACGCTCGAGGAAGGCAGCATCCTGTTCATGCCGACGACGCTCCCAGGCGTGAGCGTCGCGAGGGCGCGCGAGCTGCTGCGCGTTCAAGATGAGATCCTCAAGGGCTTTCCCGAGGTAGAGCACGTCTGGGGCAAGGCCGGGCGAGCAAATACCGCGACCGACCCGGCGGGGCTGGATATGATCGAGACGACCATCACCCTGCGGCCGCGCGATCAGTGGCGTGTGGGAATGACGTACGATCGCCTCGTCGCAGAGATGGACTCGGCGGTGCGTCTTCCTGGCGTGACGAACGCGTGGACGATGCCCATCAAGGGGCGAAACGATATGCTCGCGACGGGAATTCGCACGCCCGTCGGTATCAAGGTGTTTGGACCGGACTTGGCGGAACTTGAGCGGATCGGACGGGAGGTGGAGCAAGCGGTCCGGACGGTGCCTGGCACGCGGAGTGCGTTCGCCGAACGCGCGGTCAGCGGATACTACCTCGACATCGATATCGATCGCCAAGCGGCGGCGCGGCACGGCCTCAATGTGGGCGACGTGCAGGCGGTCATCGCAACTGCGATTGGCGGAATGACAATCACGCAGACCGTGGAGGGGCGCCGTCGGTTCGCGGTGCGCGTGCGATACCCGCAGGAGCTGCGCGATTCGCCGGAACGTCTCGCCGCAGTGCTGGTACCGGTGGCACACGGGGCGGCGAGTTCCACCGCTTTCGGCGCAATGGCGGGTATGGGCGCAGCTGGGACCGCCTCGGAAGGCCCCGCGCAAGTACCGCTCGGCCAGTTGGCGCGCATTACACCTGTAGCTGGGCCGATGGTGGTGCGCACTGAAGGCGCGATGCCCACGGCCTGGGTGTATGTGGACGTCATCGGTCGCGACATCGGTAGCTACGTGGCCGATGCCCAGCGGGTGGTCGGTGCGCAGGTAACGCTGCCCAGCGGATACACCGTGGTCTGGAGCGGCCAATACGAGTATATGGAACGCGCCAAGGAGCGCATGAAGCTCGTCATCCCTGCGACGTTGCTGCTGATCTTCCTGCTCTTGTACTTGAACTTCGGCAACGTTGGCGAGTCCCTAATCGTTATGCTCTCGCTGCCCTTTGCCCTTGTCGGCGGACTCTGGTTCCTTTGGGCGCTCGGCTACAACTGGTCGGTGGCGGTCGCCATCGGATTCATCGCTCTCGCGGGTGTGGCAGCGGAGACGGGCGTCGTGATGCTGATCTACCTCGACCACGCGTGGCGCGTGCGTGCGGCTAGTGGGCGACAACCGACGCTCGCCGACTTATATGACGCTGTGATGGAGGGCGCGGTCGAGCGTGTGCGCCCAAAGCTGATGACCGTAACGGCCATCATGGGCGGCCTGCTGCCCTTGCTCTGGGGGACCGGAGCCGGTGGGACCGTGATGCGCCGCATCGCGGCACCGATGATTGGCGGGATGGTGTCGAGCACGGTCCTGACCCTGCTGGTGATCCCGGCGATCTATTCGTTGTGGAAGGAACGTACGGTCGTTCAGGCGACACACGTCGCAATCGTGAGGGAGGGTGGATGACGCGCTCTACCCCGCGACAATGATGTGGCAGGATCAGGAGTGCGCAGCGTGTGGAGCGCTCCCGAAGGTTGGCGTGGCAGGCTACCATTCGCTAGCCGACGGATAGACGCTCGTTCCGCTCGGCATAACGTTTGCTTCTGCTGCGGACACTCCATAAAATGCGCCCGCGTAGCG
>ERZ1066135.856-NODE-856-length-13538-cov-6.929393_pt1 | contig 13538 bp, 14 predicted proteins | sample MGYA00382782_ERZ1066135 | MGnify/ENA primary metagenome ERZ1066135 (study PRJEB33369, sample SAMEA5778365) | biofilm metagenome | biome: Industrial cooling water; feature: Water cooling tower basin; material: Biofilm | place: United Arab Emirates | collected...
GCAATACTCGACCGCACGCTTGAAGGTCGCATAACTCTCAAGCGGGTCTGTGCCGTCGCATTTTTGAATGAACAAGTTTGGGAAACCCGAAACGAGCTTTGAAATGTCGCCGCCTGCCGTGTTCACTTCGACCGGAACCGATATCGCATAACCATTGTCCTCAACAACGAAAATGACCGGAAGCTTGAGGTTGCAGGCCGTATTGAGAGCTTCCCACCATTCGCCCTCGCTCGTCGTGCCGTCGCCAACCGACATATAGACGACCTCGTCGCCCTTGAAGCCTTTGACCTTATCCTGAAGCTCCGGTACCAGCGATGCGCGATGCGAGGCCTCGGCCGCACCGACCGAATGGAGCGCCTGCGTTCCTGTACACGACGATTGCGACGGAACGTTGAGGTCCTTGTGGCCCCAGTGCGAAGGCATCTGCCGGCCATGTGAATTCGGGTCAAGCTCCGCACCGACCGCGGAATAGAGCATTTCCTGCGCCGTCATGCCCAAACCGAGCATCAACGCCCGGTCGCGGTAATACGGAAAGAACCAATCGTATGCCGGCTTCATCGCCTCTGCGGCGCCGACAAGAAGAGCTTCGTGGCCGGCCCCGGAGATCTGGAAAAAGATCTTGTTCTGCCCCTTGAGCTGGATCTCTTTATCATCGATCCGGCGCGACATATACATCGTTCGGTACATCGCGACAAGCGTCTCCGGCGAGAGCCCGTGGTACTTATCGGCCGCTGCCGCCGCTCCGCCGCCGCCATTTGCTTCCTTCTTATCTGCCTTCGAATTGGTCTTTTTTGCAGAGATTGACATCAATAAATAAGTCCTTTCAATAAGATTTTCTGATAGTTGAGTAACTAAAAAGAATAGCAAATAGCGGGCTTTCGGGCAATTTGTGCACCGACCGTGAGACTCCTGCCGTTCGATCGTCTTCCGTCGAACACGGCAAATAAAATGCACAAGGCGAACCGGTTTCCCGATCCGCCTTGTTTTCTCGCGGGGGAGGTGCGAGTGTGGGTAGCTATCGGCTCTTTCGCCGAAGATCGCGTTCGTAGCTCATCCGCTTGCGGGTCAACATGTCGTTGCTGCGGTCGGCGATCAACCGGTTGAGGTCCCTGACCGCCTCGATCTCCTGTTTAAGTTCCGCAGATGGGGTAACGGCGAATGCATCGTCGGTAGCCGTGGCCACCATACGCAAAATGCTGGCTGCGTCATCGAACTCACCCTCGTCCATGTACTCCATCGCTTCTTTCCTCGCCCGGGCGTTGGTCAAGAGCGTCACGGTCGTGAGCACCTCGTCGTTCGTGCGGAGTTCAGCCACCGCGGCAGCAGTGACATAGGCGACCTCTGCCTTAGCAGTTACGGTCACTAGCTTTTGCGTCGCTTGCTCGGTGTAGCGAAGCTCGAAATTAGCCGCCGAAAGGGCCTCGCCTACCTCGCCGGCGGGTATCTTCAGCCTGACCAACACATCGAGCGGCGAACCGGCCCGCAGGTTTGGAAGTATGTACCGGCCGGATGCATCGTTTTCGAAGTCGTTCAGCATGTCTTCGACCTTGACTCCCGGCGCGGGCGTAACCCCGAGCGTCACCGTGTGCCCGACCTGAGCGACCAGCCCTTTCAACTCCGTCTCGAAAATTCGGACCATGTCCTGCGGTGCTTCGACGAACCAGGCGTTCCCCTGCCCGGCCTCGGCCATCGGAAGGAGAAGATCCTCATTGAATCCGCGCCCGATGCCGATCGTTGACGTGGATATCCCGCGTTCGGCCAGGTCCTTTGCCTGTTGAACGATCCGGTCCGTCCGGGTTTCGCCGACATTGGCCTGCCCGTCGGTAATCAGAAGCACGCGGTCGATGCCGCCGCCGGAAAGCCGCTCGCTTACCTGCAGGCCCGCCTGCACCCATCCCTGATGCAATGCCGTTGAACCGCGGGCCTCGATACGGTCGATCCCGCGCTTTAGCATTTCCTTATTCGTGGCTGGCTGATTGGTAAACAGAACGTCCACCTTCCCATCGAATATCACCGCAGAAAAAGTGTCCGTCGGTAGAAGCTCATCGACGCAGTACTTGGCCGCCTCGCGAGCCTGCCGCATTTTGTTTCCATCCATCGAGCCCGAGCGGTCAAGTGCGATGCCGATGTTAAGCTTCGGCCGCTCTCCGCTTTCGGCTGATACGGCTGGCGGCACTACCCGCACAAGGACGTCGATCGTCTGCTCCTTGTACGCGGCGACCCGTTCCTTTTCCATGAAGATCTGCAAATAGGTTTCTTTGTTGTCCATGTTCCTTTCTCCTTTGTTCTTGTCGCCGCATCTTTCGATCGGTCTATTTTGATTCGATTAGTGATATATCTTTCCAAGCCAATGATCGTTACCGTCGCTCTCTTGAATCGAGGATTCCATCGATGAGCACCAGCACCCGCTGACGCCAGTTCAGATCCTTCGGAGCTCTAAAGCCTCGCGAAACGTGAAGTTCGACGCCGGGAATTATCTCGTATCGGCGCCAGTCTGAAGTCCCACGGGACAGCCGGGGTTCGGCTGTTGAGGGTCGGCGAGCCGGCGGCCGCTCAGGCTTCTCACTCCGCTCTGCAAGCAGAGATCGAAGATATTCCTTCGCCTCGTTTTCGGCGGGTGTCGGAGCAGACGGTATTGTGCCGCCGTGATCAAACAGAACGACATCACTATCATCCGTATGACCGATCGTTGCCCTGAACCGGTCAAGCTCCTTTTTGTCGGTAAAGACGTGTATCTCCTCACCGAAAAGTTTCTCGAGTTCCTCGACCGTTTTTCCTGATATCAAGTCCTTGATGACGCTGATCGGAAGGTTCAGGGCCTGCAGTTTCTTGATCACCAGCAGAGTGAGAAGATGGTCGTAGCCGAAGATCGACGTCACGCCTCGTTTCTCAATAGCTTGGTCGAGCAGGCCCTCGGTGATGTAGTATCGGATCGTCCTTTCGTTCGGATAATCCGCAACCGTGCCCTTCTCCTGGGTCGTCCCGGTGGATTTCAGGAAATGTTCGGCAGCCCGGGCGAGCTCGCGAACGCCGTGGTATTCGATGTGTTTAAGGCTCTCTAGTAGCTGTACCATGAGCACATACTACTGCAAACATCAACTAATGTCAACAGTAAATTTTATTGACAGTAAATATTGTGAGGTTAACGGTTCGAACTGCAAAATCGCCCATCCAAGAGCGGGAGAGCAAGTTTCTTGGCACCGTTCGGTTGGTATATCATCGATGAATGCTTACACATATCGTTTGTTGGAAATACAAACCGGAAACGGTTATGGCCGCTCGTGATGAACACATAGCGAAGCTTCGGGCTTTGAAGCAAGTGATACCGGAGATCATCAGTATTTCGGTCGGGCGGGATATTCTCGGGCTCGAGCGTTCGTTTGATACCGGGTTGGTCGCGACCTTTGCCGATGAGTCCGGGCTCGCCGCCTACACCGATCACCCGCAGCACCAGGAAGTGGCGGCGATGGGCAAAGTGATAGCCGAGCGCGTCGTTTCGGTCGATTTTGTCGAATAAACTATTTTCGGTATTCGGCCGCGCGGGCAAACGATTCCCGCGGGCCGAACATCTTAAGACCCAGCAAATTAAACCGATGTTTCTGCAAATCTTTTCCAAGAAGCGGCATTTTTTAGCTCTCTTTGCGGCCATTGCATTCACTGCGGCCGCGGCTGAGCTTACGGCACAGCAAAATCGGCGTGCGGCCACGTTCGACGTTAAGGGCTACGTTATCGACGCCAAGCTCCTGACCGACGAGAATAAGCTCGACGCCACGGTCGATGTTACATTGGTACCGCTCGAGGACCTTCGCTCGGTCGCATTCGAGCTGAACGGCTCGCTTAAGATCGATTCGATCGTACGTGTCAACGCCGCGGCCCCTGCCACGCCGGCACCGACGCCAACCCGCGGAAGGCAGCCGCGTCCGACCCCGACTCCTCGTGGGCCGGAGGTCACCTTTGTGCAGGATCAGGTGGGCGTCTCGGACCTAGGCCCGAGCGTCCGCATCGACCTCGGCGAGCAGGTCACAAAGGACACGCCGGTAACGCTTCGCTTCAAGTACAGTGGCGTTTTGAATACGCCATCCGGCGGCCCGCTTCTCAATAAGCGGCTTGCATACATCGGCGAAGCGAACGGCTATCTTTTTTACGCGGCACGCTGGTTTCCATTTCACGATTACGCGGCCGACCGTGCAACGGCGGACATCACCGTAACGCTTCCGGGAGCATTTCAGGTCGTCGGCCACAGCGATACCGATGTGCCGGCAGCTTCGCCCGGGAAGTACCGGTTCATTCAGTCGCGGCCGGGTCTCGTCGGTAACCTTGCATATGGCCGATACACGAACCGCGACCTGCAGATCGGCGGCTACGAATTGAAGTTCTACACGCGGCCGGGCAGCACCGAGAACGTTGAGGCATATGCTGAAACGATCGGCAAGGCGCTCGAATACTACACAAAGCAATTTGGCGAGCCCGAGATGGGCCGCGACCTCGCGATCGTTCAGATCGACGATGAAAGCCTCGAATTCTACTCGGGTGCCGGAATCACGTTCGTCTCCGACCGGCAGTTCACCGAACCGAGAAACGTTACCGAAGAGCGGCTCCAGCGAGAAGCTGCATATCAATGGTGGGGACATACGGTCGGGCTCAAGTCGTTTGACGATGCCTGGATCTCGCAGGGGCTTGCCGAATACAGCGCTTTCGCTTTTCGCGAATCGAACGCGACGGGTGCCCAGCTTGATGCACTTCGCCGCGAGCTGGTTGAAAAGTCGCTGACCTTTGAACAAACGGCATCGCTGCTCCGCGCACCGGCAAACCTCGACGACCAATCGACCGCCTACAAGTACATTATGTACGGCAAGGGGGCGATGGTCTTTCGGTTGCTGCGGGAGACGATGGGCATGCAGAAGTTCGATCAGCTTCTCAAGACCTATCTTGAAGAATTCCGTGGCAAGAACGCCTCGATCGACGAATTCGAGCGGCTGACGTCACGCGTTGCCGGGCAGAACATGCGCTACTTTTTTGCCCGCTGGGTGGAAAGCACGGGCGTGCCGGAATTTACGGCGGACTATGTGATCCTACGCAACCGTGCCGGCAAGTTCATCGCCCGCGGAACGGTTAAGCAGAACTACGACAATCTTCGGCTCCCGGTCGAGATACAGCTAAAGTTCGAAGGCGAAAACGGCTTCAAGACCGAGCAGCTCCAGATAGATGACGCAAGTGCGGACTTTAATATTGAAGTGGACGGCAAGCCGCTTGAGGTCATTGTTGATCCCGGCTTTAAGCTGCTTTGGGTCTCGCCGGAGCTTCGCGTGACCTCGATCGCAAGGCGGGGAATCGAGCTTTTCAAGGAAGGCAACTACAGCGAAGCACAGACGCAGCTTGAGAACGCCCTGAAACTTGACCGATCGAATTCGTGGATCTATTACCACCTCGGCCTGCTCTTTCTTGAGCAGCGAAATTATGAGCTTGCGAAGGAAAATTTCCGGGCCGCTCTTCTCGGCAACATCAATCCGCCTTGGCTTGCGGTTTGGGCAGAGATAAAGCTTGGCAATGCCTATGACGCCCAGGGCGACCGGACGCGAGCCATCGCCGCCTATGACCGTGCGGAAAAGACCGGCATCGAATACGACAACGCGCCCGATGCGATCGCCCGGTTCAAGGCAACGCCGTACGATCCGCGGGCGGGTGATATCAATTGATCTAGTTTGATCAGAATTCGAAGACGGCCATTCGAAAACTCTGAGCACTCCGCGTAACCTCAGCGGCCTCTGCGTTTGATTCAACTAAACGCAGAGGCCGCCGTGTTTTTCGCGGAGCTCGCTGAAAGCCCCGCATTCTTTCTTATCCTTGTCGCTTTTATTTCAGCAAGCTTTCGGCGGCGGCCTCGCCGGTCTCGATGGCGCCTTCCATAAAGCCCTGCCAATCGGCGATGTGTTCGCCAGCAAAGAGGACTTTCAGATGCGGACGGGCGAGGATCGGGCGGACGCCGAACCACTGGCCCGGACGATAGAGCGCATACGCGCCTTCGGTATATTCATCCCGCTGCCAGGCGTACGAGGCAATGCCCTTGGCAAGCCGCGGCGCATCGTCATTAAGGTCGTGAAGGTCGCGGGTGATGATATTCATCCGGCGGGTATCGTCTTGCGAGGCAAGGACATCGGCTTTTTCGCCGATGGCGTACGCGGTGAGAATTCCCTGGCTTCCCGGTTGGTTTTGCGTTGAATGGAAATAGTAATGTGAGGTCATATCCGTGACCATTGAGAAGTTCTCTTCTTTCCAAAACCGGTTCTCGTAAAGGACAGAATTCTTGATGATCCGGGCATAGATCAGCCGTTCAGCGGCCTGCTGCTGAGCAGCCGGAAGCGGCGGGTTGAACTTGATCTTGCGGAGCGAAGCGACCGGTGCGGTGCATATGCAGGCATCGGCGGTGAACGTCTCATCGCCGGCCTTTACCGTTACGATGCCGCGACGCTGGTTGATCTCGGAGACCTTCATCCCGGTACGGATATTCGCTTCGCCGATGCGGCGGGCAAGCTCATTGACGAGCCGCGAGTTGCCGCCGGCCATCTTGTAGTCCATCTGGTTCTGCGTTTTTCCCTTTACCTCCGGCTCTTCATTGGCGGCGTATTCGGCAAGTGCCCCGAATGCCGAAACGTGGCGGATCGATTCGCCAAAATCGGTGCTGTCCGCAAGCTCGCGAAGGATCAGGTCGGGCTGCGTAAAGCCGGCATCCGAAAGATGCGTCCACCAATCCTTGCGGTCGAGCATCCGCTGCTGCGCCGGGGTGAGCTTCTCGAAACCTTCGAGCAATTTGTCGAAGGCGGTGTTGGCCTGTGCAGAAAAATTCCATTCGCCGGGGCGAGAAACTCGGCCGTTCTGCATCAGGAAATCATTGAACTGATGTTTCTGAAGCGGGAGGTTGAAGTCGCGGCAGAGCGACCTCACACGCTCGTGGCTCTCGCCGACCCATTCGGCACCGAGTTCGCAGATCAGGCTGCCGCTATCCGGCATTGTGTGCGAGAAAACGCGGCCGCCGACACGGTTGCGTGCCTCAAGAATGGTGACGTCCCAGCCGGCATTCTTCAGCCGAAACCCGGCCGCAAGGCCCGCCAAACCAGATCCGACGATAACGCAGCGTTTCTGTCGGCGAGCCTGGCCGAAAACACTCTGCGACCCGATCGCAAGTCCCGCGGTCGTCGCACCCAAGATCTTTAAAAAATCACGGCGGTTTGTATTTTGTTTCATAGCCTACGCAGTCTTCTTTAGGGTTTCTTCGATCTCTTTCGCTGTCGTTCGGGCGGTGCGGCCGACTCCGATGAGAGTTGCCGAGGCGAAACCCGTCCAACTGCCGTAGCCGACGAGCCAAAGGTTTGGCTCTTTTTCCGAACGCGTTCCGGATACTTTAACACGGCCGTTGTTTTCGACAACACCGAGAGGTGCGAGGTGATCGAGAGCGAACTTGAACCCGGTGCACCAAATGACGACGTCGATCGCTTCGGGTTCGTCGCCCTCTTGCCAGACGACGCCGGTCTCAGTAAAGCGGACGAAAGGTCGCCGCGATGCGAGCCGGCCGGCGTCTCGAGCTTCGCGGACGGGTTCGACCATGACGATGCTGCCGAGCAGGTCGTATGACTTTTTCGTCCCTGTGGCTCCGGTCGTTAGTGCTTTGTACTTTTCGCTCGCGGCGTCAAAGAGAACCCGGCCATCGACATCGTCCGGCAAGTAGTTCGGCTCTTCGAGCGTGACCCACGTCGCATCCGCAACAAGCGAGACTTCGGCGAGGATCTGCGCACCCGAGTTCCCGCCGCCTATTATCAGAACACGCTTTCCGGCAAATGCATCGGGTGATTCGTAGTTTGCGGAGTGAATCTGGACTCCGGTAAAAAGCTCGCGGTCCGGGTAGCTAGGGATAAACGGCTTTTGCCACGTTCCGGTCGCGCTGACGACGGCTTTTGCAAAAATTACAGAATTCCGAGTTTCGATAGCAAAGTGACCGCCTTCCCGCTTTACGGAAGTTACGGTGACCGGCCTGCGGATCGGGAGTTCGTAACGCTCTTCGTACTGGCGAAGGTAGCTCAACACCTCGTCGCGGGTCGGATATTTATCAACCCCGCCGCCGGGCATCAGCCAACCGGGAAGCGAGCTCCACTGTGCCGGCGAAAAGAGCCGCAGCGAACGCCAGCCATGTAGCCACGCTCCGCCGGGTTCGTTTTGTGCGTCGAGAATTATGTAGCGAAGTCCCGAGCGGCGTAGATAATACCCTACCGCCAACCCGGCCTGCCCTCCGCCGATGACGACCACGTCGAATTCATTTTCTTTCAGGGCGGGCATTGGACGCAGAGCTCAGCGGATCAAACTGTATCGGCGAATATCGGCCGGCTCGGCAAGCAGATCGCCGAGCTTTTCACGAGCCGCCGCAAGATGGGCAGACTCAAGATGTGCGTCAAGCGACGCGTCGTCCGTCCATTCCTCGATGAAGGTAAAGTCGGTCGGGTCAGCGGTATTCTGATGGAGTTCGTACTTGATGCACCCAGCCTCAGCACAGGTCGGTTCGATCAACCCAATCAAGACCTCACGCGTCTCATCGATGCTATCAGGTCTTGATATCAAGTGTGCGACTACTCTTAAACTCATTGCTCAGCTTTTTGGTCCGAAATAAGTTTTAAGTGAAAGGTGAAAAGTACCAGCAATGCAACTCACTTAAGACTTCTGACTTTTCACTTACTCCGAAAATTATCTTTTCAACCTAGATGATCGTGGTCACGATCTCGCGGATCGAGCGCTGAAGTTCGCGGTCGTCAGTTATCGGCGAGCAGATGGCGACCTCGGCGGCGTCGATGGGCGCGATGCCTTTGGCTATCATTTGGGCGGCGTAGATCAATAGCCGCGTTGAGACGCCTTCTTCAAGGCCGTGGCCGCGGAGGTTCCGCACCTTTTGCCCGATCTTGACGAGGTCGGCGGCCATTTCAGCATCGATGCCGCCTTCTTTCGCGACGATCGCGGTTTCAGCCTCGGCTTCCGGATAATCGAACTCGAGCGAGACGAACCGCTGCCGGGTCGATTGCTTCAGGTCCTTGAGGATCGACTGATAACCGGGATTGTATGAGACCACGAGCATGAACTCCGGCGGGGCCTCGATCACCGTTCCGCGTTTTTCGATCGGGAGCCGGCGGCGGTCGTCGGTCAGCGGGTGAATGATCACGACCGTGTCCTTGCGGGCCTCTACAACCTCGTCGAGGTAACAGATCGCCCCGGCACGGACGGCGGCCGTCAGCGGCCCATCGTGCCAAACGGTCTCATCGCCCTCGAGCAAAAAACGGCCGACGAGGTCGGTGGATGAAAGGTCCTCGTGGCAGGCGACCGTTATCAGCGGACGCCCGAGCCGATGCGCCATATATTCGACAAAACGCGTCTTGCCGCAGCCCGTCGGGCCCTTCAGAAGCGCCGGAAGCTTGGCCGCGTAAGCCGCCTCGAAAAGTTCGACCTCTTTGCCGATGGGAAGGTAATAGGGCTCATCGGCTACCCGGTATTGTTCGACCGCAAGTTCCATTAGGAAAATTATAGAAAGAAACGGCCCGAGATGCACACGAAAGAACCCGGGCGGTTCGAAGGCCCGGGTCCTTGATCATCGGCCTGCTCGTCATCTTCAGCCCTTGAACTTTGACCAATCGCCGCGGATGGCGAGCGTTACGCCCGCGGTCTGGAGATTGACGAAAAGCGTCGAGCCATCCGGCGAAAAGACCGAGCCGGCAAATTCGCTCCGCGGAAATTCGGCCGAAGCGTTGCGGGCAAAATCGGCGATCTTGCCATCGGCAGTGAGTATGCGGAGGTGGTTTATCGACTGCTGGCCGGCGTAGTCGCTGTCTTCGCAGATGAAGGTCAGCTCGCTCTTCGGCATCATGCAGATGTTGTCCGGCATATGGAGCACTTTGGGGTCGGGCGATTCGAAAAGCAGCTTGAGCCTTCCGCCGTCGCGGCCAACGGGCTCGAACATCCAGACCTGGCCGCCTTTGTTGTCGCCGCCGCTGGTTGCCGTAAAGTGAACACGACGCTCCGGATCGATCGCGCAGCCCTCAAGTCGGGCGAACGAGGCCGCTCCTTTGCCAAAGCCCTCTTGAAAAACGGCGTTCGGTTGGGTATCGGCGGCTTCCGGGTCGGGGTCGTTGATCGTCACCCAAACGGTTTCGAGCACATCGCCCATCTTCATGCCCGAGCGGGTGTCGAACTTTGGTTTGTCCTTGACCGCAAACACCTGAAGCGTTCCGCCCTCGGCAAGCCGCTTGTTCCGCTTTGGAATGAAGCGATAGAATCCCGAAGGGTTGTAATCCTCTGTGAGGTACACGATACCGGTCTTTGGGTCGACCGCAACCGCTTCGTGGACGAACCTTCCCATTGCCTTGAGCGGCACAGGCGGCACCTCAGAGTTTGCCGAGGCCGGCACCTCAAAGCAATAGCCGTGCGGAACCGGGTATCCGCCGGTCTTAACGCCACGCGAGTTGGTTATCTCTGTTTTTCCGATGGTCGTTTCTTCGCAGGTGATCCAGCTTCCCCATGGCGTCGGGCCGCCGGCACAATTCACCAGCGTGCCGGAAAGGCTTACAAAATCGCGGATGAGCGTGTTTGTTTTCGGGTCGATGACCAGCGTCGTTGTACCGCCGCCGGCCATCGGGTCGTAATGGTTCTTTGAACCGATGGCGGAGCCTTCACGAGGAACTCGGCCATTGGTTACCTCGTGGTTCCGGACGATGCGAAGCTCCTTGCCGACCCGGAACGTCCATTGCCCGTCGTGGGCAGGCGGTGTCGTCCGGCCGTCTGACATCTTCGTGCCGCGTTTGCCGAGGACGTTGTATTCAAAGCCCTTCGGCAGGGCGAGGAACGTCTCGCCGGTATTCTTGGCCGCCGTGGGGAAAAGCTCGCCAAAGCCTGCTGCACGAAAAGCGGAAAGGTCTCCGGTTTGAAGAAATGCCTCTGCCCGCCGCCCGAGCGACGTCCCGGCAAGGGCGACTCCGCCGGTGAATGCAGTTAGGTTTGCGAGAAACGATCTCCTGTTCATAAACTCTCCTCGGATGTTTGGCAGGTAAGACTCAGATTAACTCTTCTACGGTGCTCATTTCAATAGTTGCACTCCGGTGTGAATTTGATATGAATTATTAGCTGTGATGACGATAAAGCAGGCCGCGACGGCAGATGACATCGAAGTGCTGCGTGAGCTCTTTCGCGAGTATGAGGCATGGCTCGGGCTGAGCCTGTGTTTTCAGGGTTTTGAGGAAGAACTTGCCACGCTGCCGGGCAAATATGCTCCGCCCGAGGGCAGGCTTTATCTGGCAAGTGTCGGCGAGGAACCGGCGGGCTGCATCGCCTTGCGGAGCCTCGGCGACGGCATCTGCGAAATGAAACGGCTTTACCTGCGTGAGAATGCGCGCGGGCTTGGGCTCGGGCGGCGGTTGATCGAGCAGGTGATCGCCGATGCCCGCGAGATCGGCTACCGGAAAATGCGGCTCGACACCTACCCGCCAAAGATGGGAAAAGCCGTCAGCCTTTATGGGGCCCACGGCTTCCACCCTATCGACGCCTATTACGACAACCCGCACGGCGACACGCTCTTCATGGAACTCGACCTTACCGAGATCACATAAATTGCGCGAAACCGGCGGTCAGATCCTTTCGCCAAAGATGCCCTGATAAGCGGTTGGCGGCGGCGGCTCATAGCCGAGAGACTGCGGGGAAGTGTCTGGAAAGACCTGCCGGTAGGCGAAGGCAAAAGCGACCATCATGATCGGGTAAACGAACAAGACGCCGAGGCAGACTGCCAAAGTCCCAAGTCCTAGAAGGACGCCGGAAATGATGTAGAGAAGTACGAGGCCGGGAAAGTTTGCCCAAGCGGCCCTTGCGCTCAATCCGAATGCTTCACCAAACGAGAGATCCTTATCAACGATAAGGGCGATCCAGAAAACACACGTAAAGCTCCAGACGATCGCTATGGCTGAGAAAATAAAAGCGGCGATAAGAAATGAGTTTATGTTCTCCTGCGGCGCATTCTCCATGCCGTCGATCATCTGAGACATCACTGTTAAAGGCACCCACGGAAGCCCGGCAACGACAGCCGCAAAAAAGACACGCCAGCTTTTTCCCTTGAAGCCATCACCAAACGCCGTTGAGAGGTCGTACTTTTCGCCGCGTAGTGCGCGAAAGACCATTGCGTAGATGCCCGCCGTCAGGAACGGAGCCAGCAGTCCGCCCGCCGGAAAACAGCAAACGGCAACCAGCAGAATGGAGGTCACGCCAAAAAATGGCCAGTAGTTGCTGCTGAGCAAGCCCCAAGCATCGCTTACGGCAGTAAACGCATTAACCGAAAACCGATTGTAGTCCGTGTACATAATGTTTTGCCGACTGCCCGAGTACCTCAGTCTATCGCCTTACGAGTTCCACAATTCCGCCGACGAAGCCCGCGACGGCTCCGATGAGCTTTACAACGTCCATCACACGATCGACCATGTAGGTTTCACTTGGGGCCACCGGTTGGTTCAAGGAATAAATGAACCACGCGAGCATAACGAACCCGAGTAAAAAAAGAAAGCCACTTTTGATCAACCGATTCATTGTCACTTCTCCGAGCGCCCAATAACTCCGATCATCTCAATTTCGATATCTGAATCCGGAGCGGCAAAGCCCGGAAACTCGATCTTTTCCCGCTGAACCATGTTCTGCTTTTTAGCGGTAAGCCGCAGCATTTGTATCGGCCCATGCCTTGCGGTCAACTCAAATCTTCCGTCCGCACCGGTGGTGGCCGTCTCTACCGCTAAAGTCGGGCCGAACTCAACGGTCGCCCCCTCGACCGGTGTACTGCCTTTCATCACACGGCCGCGAACAGTGGTGCTGAACGACATACATCCGGACGAAACGATCACCAACATTGCCAGAGCGATCAACGAAGTTACTTGATTTTTCATAGTCTCCACCAAGCATTTCTTAACTGCACGCGAACCACAGTTCGAACTCCAGCGGTTCCCGCGACCGCCAAAGAACGGCCTCGCCGGAGAGAAACCCGCCGCATCCGACCCTTTCGATCACGGAACTCCACGATCCGCAGAAAATGTGGACATGCGCAGGCGAAGTCGCTTTTGACGGATCTGCCTCCCAGGTTCGCGGCGGATACAACGACATGAAGGTCCGCTCTTTGCCATTATAGACATCACGCGCCTGCACAAGATCGCCGTCTCGACCGAACTGGAGAGTGGACACGTACTTTCCGGGCGAGCGGACCGGCTTGGTCAAACGTTCCCATTTCCCCAACCAATTCGCCTGATCGTAGGTGAGCATCACGTCGCAAGAAATACCCCAAGACTTCTGTATCAACGTGCATCCGATCGTAACCATACATCACTCCCTTTCGAAATTCACTTCGGCGAGCAAACTGCCGCCGACGGGTTTTGAGCACAGACCAATTGCCGTAGGCTTTCGGTTATTGCTCGCTGCTCTTCGATCTGCGTTTTGAGCGCTTCGATCTGCGACTGCTGTTCTTTGACCACGTTGACAAGCAC
>ERZ1066135.858-NODE-858-length-13531-cov-6.402642_pt1 | contig 13531 bp, 9 predicted proteins | sample MGYA00382782_ERZ1066135 | MGnify/ENA primary metagenome ERZ1066135 (study PRJEB33369, sample SAMEA5778365) | biofilm metagenome | biome: Industrial cooling water; feature: Water cooling tower basin; material: Biofilm | place: United Arab Emirates | collected...
TGGCGGGCCGAACTCGGTGTACGACGCTGCGGCACCGCAGGTCGATCTCGCATTGGCCGACATCGCCCCGGTGCTCGGGATCTGCTACGGCATGCAGACCATCGCCTTCCAGTCCGGCGGCTCGGTCGAGCGCACCGAGCGGCGGGAGTACGGGCGCGCCGAGACCACCGTGCTCGACACCGACGGCTTGTTCCGTGGCTTCGCCGTCGGTGAGTCCATGCCCGTGTGGATGAGCCATGGCGACCACGTGAACGTGGCGCCTGCCGGGTTCATCGTGACGGCCTCGAGCGAGAACACGCCAGTGGCCGCCATGCGCCACGCGTCGCGACCCATCCACTGTGTGCAGTTCCATCCGGAGGTCCATCATTCGCCGCGCGGCGGCGAGGTCATCGACAATTTCTTGTTCGCGGTCTGCCACTGCAGCCCGACCTGGACCCCGGGGCATTTCATCGAGCAGGAGATCGGGCGGATCCGCGAGCTGGTCGGCGACCGGCGGGTGATCTGTGGCCTCTCGGGTGGCGTGGATTCCTCCGTCGCGGCGGCGCTCGTGCATCGGGCGATCGGCGCGCAGCTCACCTGCATCTTCGTCGATACGGGCCTGCTCCGTCTGCATGAGCGCGAGCAGGTGGAACGGACCATGGGGCAACACCTTGGCATCCGGTTGATCACCGTGCGCGCCGAGGCGCGATTCCTCGGTGCGCTGGCCGGGGTCAGCGAGCCCGAACGCAAGCGCACGATCATCGGGCACACGTTCATCGACGTGTTCGAGGAGGCCGCCGCGGGTGTCGGCGACGACGTCGCCTTCCTCGTCCAGGGGACGCTGTATCCCGACGTGATCGAGTCGGTGTCGGCGACGGGTGGCCCGTCGGCGACCATCAAGACGCACCACAACGTGGGCGGCCTCAAGCCCGACATGAAGTTCCGCCTGATCGAGCCCCTGCGCGAACTCTTCAAGGACGAGGTCCGCAACGTCGGGCGCGAGCTGGGTCTGCCCGAGGAGATGGTCGGTCGTCACCCGTTCCCCGGGCCCGGCTTGGCCATCCGTTGTCTCGGCGCCGTCGACCCCGGGCAGGTCGAGACCCTGCGCCGCGCCGACGCGATCTACCTCGAGGAGATCCGCGCCGCGGGCCTGTATGACGACATCTGGCAGGCGTTCGCGGTGTTCCTCCCCGTGCGGTCGGTCGGCGTCATGGGTGACGGGCGCACCTACGATCATGTCATCGCCCTGCGTGCCGTCACGTCGCGAGACGGGATGACCGCCGACTGGTATGCGTTCCCGCACGACGTGTTGGGCCGCATCTCCAATCGCATCATCAACGAGGTCCCGGGGGTGAATCGCGTGGTGTACGACGTGAGTTCGAAGCCCCCAGCGACCATCGAGTGGGAGTGACGTGAGGACGTCGGCGCAGCTCATCCCGACAGCGGGTGAGCTGCGGGAGATGGCGCGCATCGCGGCGCCTATCGTCGTCGTCAATCTGGGACTGATGTTCCAGGGGACGATCGATGCGCTGATGCTGGGTCGCGTGTCGCCCGAAGCGCTGGCGGCCGTGGCCGTCGGGAATCTGTACTTCTTCAACGTCATCGTCTTCGGGATCGGGCTGTTGATGGCCCTCGATCCCGTGATCGCGCAGGCCATCGGTGCCCACGATCATGTCGGGGTCGCCCGGGGCGTGCAGCGCGGCGTGGTGCTCGCGGTGCTCACCGCCATCGTCGCCGCAGTGATGATGGCGCCCGTGGACGCGGTGCTGCGCATCGCGCGGCAGCCCGAGAGCGTGATCCCGGACGCCAGCGCGTACGTTCGCTGGAGCATCCTCGGGGTCCTGCCGTTCCAGCTGTTCAACGCGCTGCGGCAGTCCCTGCAGGCCATGCATCGCGTACTCCCCATGGCCCTCGCGGTGCTGATCGCGAATCTGGTCAACGTGCTCCTCAACTGGATCCTGATCTTCGGCAAGTTGGGGGCGCCGGCGCTGGGTGTCGCCGGCGCTGCGCACGCCACCTGGATCACCCGGTGGCTCATGGTACTCCTGATCGCGTGGTTCGCGTGGCGCGATCTCGGCCCGACCTTGCGCCCGTGGCGGCCGGAGTCCTTCGCGCTCCGTCCGCTGGGGGCCCTGATCGCGCTGGGCGCGCCGATCGGACTGCAGCTCTCTGCCGAAGGGCTGGCGTTCGGCTTCACGGGGGTGATGATGGGCTGGCTGGGCACGACGACCCTCGCCGCGCATCAGGTGACGCTGAACATGGCGTCACTCACGTTCATGGTCCCCATGGGCGTCGCCGGTGCGGGCGCGGTCATGGTCGGGCGGGCCGTGGGGGCGGCGGACATGGCCGCGGCGCGGCGTGACGCGGTCGCCGCGATCGTCTGTGGCGTCGGGTTCATGGGGCTCACGGCGACCGCGTTCATCGCGCTGCCAGGTGTCCTCGCGGCGCTCTACACCACCGATGCCGAGACCATCGCGCTCGTGCTGGTGTTGCTCCCGATCGCCGGGGTCTTCCAGGTGTTCGACGGCACGCAGGTGGTCAGTGCGGCGATCCTGCGCGGGACGGGCGACACGCGCATCCCGATGATCCTGCACCTGCTCAGTTTCTGGGCGGTCGCGATCCCCCTCGGCGCGCTGCTCTGCTTCACGCTGGACTGGGGTGCGACGGGATTGTGGTGGGGACTGACCGCCGGGCTCGCCAGCGCCGCCGTGCTGCAGCTCGCGCGCGTGCGCAGCCGCTTAGGCCGCGACGTACGACGGCTCCGCGTCGAGTGACGCGCTAGATCCGCTTCTCGTCGAGCAGCCGGAGGAACTCGTCTGGCGAGGTCAGCCCGAGCAGACGCTGGGGCACATCGGCCTCCTTCGAGAACTGCGCGATCTTGCCGAGCACCGGGAGGTACTGGTTCGACACCTCGAGCGGCGGCGCGACGATGAGGAAGCAGAACTGGACCGGCTTGCCGTCGATCGAGTTGAAATCCATCCCGCTGACCTTGCGCCCGAACGCCACCTTGAGGTCCTGGACCACGAGGGAGCGACAGTGCGGGATCGCGATCCCCCGACCGATGCCCGTGCTCCCGAGCTCCTCGCGGCGCTTCAGCATCTTGAGCAACGTCTGCTCGTTGGTCGCGTCCAGACCCAGCAAGCCGATGAGCTCCTTGAGCACCTCATCCTTCGTCGTGCCCTCAAGGTCGAGCTTGATCGCGCCGTCCGTAAAGAAGTCCCGCAGCTGCATGATGAGCGTCGTCTAGGGTTAATCCTGCAAGTTACGCGATGGGCCGGAGTCGCGTCAAATGCCGTTGTTGCTTGGACTTGCCGGATTCCGTTAGCTTCCATGTATGCGTTTCCCGTACCCCGTCGAGCACGACACGCCGCTGTTCCTGGCTCCCATGGCCGGCGTGTCGGAATCTCCCTTCCGGCGACTCTGCCGCCGCTGGGGTGCCGATGTCGTGGTCACCGAGTTCCTCTCGGCCGAGGGGATCCGGCGGGAGAACGAAGCGACCTTGGCCAAGCTGCGCTTCGGTGCCGACGAGCGGACCATCGGGGTGCAGATCTTCGGCGCGGACCCCGCCGCGATGCGCGATGCCGCGGCCCTGGTCACCGAGGTCTTCCAGCCCGAGTTCATCGACATCAACTTCGGCTGTCCCGTCAAGAAGGTCGTGAAGCGGCTGGGTGGGAGCGGATGCCTGCAGGATCTGGGCTTGGTGGCGCGCGTCATCCAGGGGGTCATCGACGGGACCCATCTGCCCGTGACCTGCAAGATCCGCAGTGGCTGGAGTGAGGAGATGCGAGACCCCGTGCGGATCGCGAGGGTCTGCGAGGATGCGGGGGTCCGGGCGATCGCCCTCCACCCGCGGACGCGGACGCAGATGTACAGCGGCCAGGCCCGGTGGTCCGAGATCGCCGATGTGGTCCAGGCGGTGCGCATCCCCGTGATCGGCAACGGCGACATCAAGCACGCGGCCGACGCGGACCGCATGCGCCGCGAGACGGGGTGTGCGGCCGTGATGATCGCCCGGGGCTCCTTCGGGCAGCCGTGGATCTTCGCGCAGGCGCGGGCGCTGTTCGAGGGGCGCGCTGTCCCCGCCGCCCCCTCGGTGCGCGAGCGGTTCGCGGTCGCGCGTGAGCATGCGAAGATGGTCACGGAGTACGAGGTCGATCGACGCGGTGCGGCCCTCGAGTTCCGCAAGCATCTGGGCTGGTACGTGAAGGGCATCCCCGACTCGGCAGAGCTGCGCAAGCGCTTGTACGCGGTCACCGCCTTCGACGAGATCGACGAGATCTTCGAAGGGTATCTCGCCGCCCACCCGGGGTTGGCGGAGACGGTGGTGGCACCCGACGGCTCGTTGGCCAGCGCGGCCGCGTAGGGACGTACGCCCGGGCCCGATTCCTGCGGTAGTTTCCGGTCGTGCTCATCTCGCTGTCCATCGCGCTGCTCGGGGGTATCCTCGGCTGGCTCCTCGCTGTGCGCTCCGGGGCGGAGCGCGCGGCGATCGCGCCGCTGACCCGTGACGGCGCCGATACCGCCGCAGCCGACCGAGCCATCCCGCCGCTGTCGGACCCCGCGATCCCCCTGCAAGCGGAGCGTTTCGCCACGTTGCTCCGCGATGTCCTCGAGGACATCCGGGGCCAACACGGATCGCAGGCGGTCGCGACCTGGCGTTCCGTGGATGGTGCCGGCGAGCTCGATCGGATCTGCGGCGAGCCAGGCGCGATGGACGACCTGGGGGACGCGCTGCGGCGTCTGGTGCGCTGGTCGATGGGCGAGCGTATGGTCGTGTTCGGGCCCGACGGTGATGCGCCTCGGGTCGTCGTGGCGCCGATCGCACTGGCCGGCGAGCGTGCGGAGGGCGCGCTGATCATGGTGTTCGATGCGCCCTTCGACGGCGATCGGGCGCTGCTCAAGCAGTGGATGCTCCGGCACGGCACGCGCATCCGGTTGCTCGACGAGCTCCTGGTGGCGCGGCACGAGCTCGCGCGCACCAATCGGCGGGTGCGCCACATCCTCCGGGAGGTCGCGCAGTGGGACGCCGCCGCGACCGACGACGCCCTGGCGACACAGTATTGTGCGCTGGTCGCCTCGCTGCTGGCCGCCGACGGGACGGCCCTGGTGCGCTGGGACGACGAGACGGCGCGCGGGACCGTCGTCGCGGCGGTCGGCGACTGCATCGAGCTGATCGATCGCATCGCCGACTCGGACTCGTTGGTCGCCGACGCGTGCCGGGAGAATGTGCCCGGCATCTGGCATGACGTCGGCGGTCCCGAGATCGGACGACTCAATGTGGTCGCACGCGCCGTGGCATTGCACCGTGGCGCGGTGCTGATCCACCCGTTGCGGCGTCGCCGTGAGGTCATCGGTGCGGTGCTGGCCGTGTCCCGGGTATCCGGGGCGCTGGAACCGTCCGATATGCGCACGCTGTCGCTCGTGGACGCCGCGGCCACGTCCCGGTTGGTCGCCTCCTGGCGGTTGGCCGAGGTGACGCAACGCGCGGTGATCGATGGCCTTACCGGGCTGACGAACCGGCGGGGATTCGAATCGGCCATGGCGACCGCCCGCGAGGAGGCGGACCGCTATGGCTGGCAGACCTCGCTGCTGCTGGTCGACCTCGATCATTTCAAGGAGGTCAACGACACGTACGGGCACGAGGCCGGTGACGCCGTCCTGCGGGCGGTGTCGCGCGTGCTGCGTGAGCGTGTCCGTGAGATCGACCTCTGCGCGCGGGTCGGTGGCGAGGAGATCGCCGTGGTCCTCAAGAACACGTCCGCCGCCGGTGCGCTGGAGCTCGCGCAGCGGCTGCGCGCCGCGATCGATTCGTTGCGGGTCGACGTGGCGGGGCAGTTGGTGCGCGTCACGGCCAGCATCGGCGTGGCGACCCATCCCACGGTGGTCCCCGAGTGGGATGCCCTGTATCGCAGTGCGGACCACGCCCTCTACGCGTCCAAGAACGGCGGACGGAACCAGGTGCGGGTGTACGCGGTGGGCCCAGATGGTCCGGCGGCGACCGCTGACGCTTGAGTCCGTCGTGGGATCCCGCTAGATTCCCACAGGTAGTTCAGGGGGCGACTGGCTTCGACGGGGTTGGTGAAGCTGTGGCTGCGTGCCCAGGTCTCGAGTCCTGGTGAATCCCTCGGGAAAAACACAACTGCCAACAACAACCTGGCCTTGGCCGCGTAAGCTGTCGTAAGACGCTTACCCGCCTTGCTCACTGGGAAGCCCGCCCGGGGCGGCTCTGTGAGTATCGCAATACCGGGATAGCCCGCCGTCGCGTCTGCTGGCGGCGGGCGAAACTCTAGGAGACTCGTCCGTCGGTGGGCCGCCCCTTGGCCAGCTGGCGGAGACCTCAATCAAGGGGATACGCACGTAGACGCTGTGGTCGATCGAGTCTCGGACCGGGGTTCAATTCCCCGCGCCTCCACTCTTCAGATAACGGGCCACCGGATCCCCTCCGGTGGCCCGTTGTCGTTCGGTCAGCTCGGTCGGCGGCTCTGCCACCACTCGCGCGCGACGAACACCAGCACGGCGGCGAAGAGGCCGATGGGGGCCCACCCGAAGGCCATGGTCGTCCACGCGTCGACGAAGGGCGACCAGCGCTCCTGGCCGGGGCCGCTCAGTTGCACGCGACGGCTGAACTGCCACGCATTGTACACGCTCCCCGGGACCCACACGACCAGGAAGGCGATCGCCGGCAGCCACAGCCGTTTCATCGGACGGCGGCCTGTGCGGCGGCCAGTCGCGCGATCGGCACGCGATACGGAGAACACGAGACGTAGTCGAGCCCGTGTTCGTGGAAGAAGCGGATCGAGAACGGATCGCCCCCATGCTCCCCGCAGATGCCCGCCTTGAGCGTCGGCCGGGTCTCGCGTCCGTCCACCACTGCGCCGCGGATGAGGCGGCCCACGCCATCGACATCCAGCACGCGGAACGGATCCTCAGGGTAGAGGCCGCGGTCCACGTACAGGGGCAGGAACCGCCCGGCATCATCGCGACTCAGCCCGAGCGTGGTCTGCGTGAGGTCGTTGGTCCCGAACGAGAAGAAGTCCGCCTCTTGCGCGATCACGCCGGCCGTCAGGGCGGCGCGGGGCAGCTCGATCATCGTCCCCACGAGATACGGTACCGCGTCGCCGAGGTCGGCGAAGACTGCGGCGGCTTGGGCATCGATGATCTCGCGCTGATGCCGGAATTCCGCCAAGGTCGATACCAGCGGGACCATGATCTCGGGATGAACCGTGTGCCCCGCGCGGCGCGCGGCGACGGCCGCCTCGAAGATCGCGCGGGCCTGCATCTCCGTGATCTCGGGGTAGGTGATCCCGAGCCGGCACCCACGATGCCCGAGCATCGGGTTGGTCTCCCGCAGGTCATGGATGATGCGGGCCAGCTCGGTGCGCGACACCCCGAGCTGCCGTGCGAGGAGTTTGCTCTCCTCACCCCCGTGCGGGAGGAACTCGTGCAGCGGCGGGTCCAGCAGACGGATGGTGACGGGGAATCCGTCCATCGCGGCGAAGATGCCCGTGAAGTCGCTGCGCTGCATGGGCAGCAGCCGCGCGAGTGCGGCGCGGCGGCCGGCCTCGTCGCGCGCGACGATCATCTCGCGCATCGCCGTGATCCGGTCGCCGTCGAAGAACATGTGCTCCGTGCGGCACAACCCGATCCCCTCCGCGCCGAACGCGCGTGCGGTGCGTGCATCATGCGGCGTATCCGCGTTCGCACGCACCCGCAGGCGTCGCGCCTCATCGGCCCAGCGCAGCACCTCCGTGTATGCCTCGAACACCGGTGAGCGGGGGACGTCGTCGCGGCCGGCGCTCCCCTCCGCGAGGACACGCATGACCTCGCTCGCACCGGTCGGGAGCGCACCGAGGAAGATCCGCCCTGTCGCGCCATCGAGCGTCAGTGGGTCCCCTTCGTGGACGACGAGCTCACCGATCGTGAACCGGTTATGCAGCGCATCCACGTGCAGCGTGCTCGCGCCGACGATGGCGCACTTGCCCATGCCGCGCGCGACGACGGCCGCGTGACTCGTCATGCCTCCGCGTGCGGTCAGGACGCCCCGCGCCGCGACGATCCCGTGGAAATCCTCGGGCGTGGTCTCCTCGCGTACGAGGATCACGTCGGTCCCCCGCGCCGCAGCGCGCTCGGCATCGTCCGGATCGAAGACCGCGATCCCGCTCGCCGCGCCCGGGCTCGCGGGAAGCCCGTAGGCGATCGGCGCGACGGCGGAGCGTTCATCGATCACGGGATGCAGCAGTTGGTCGAGCTGCTCCGGCGGGATGCGGCGCAGTGCCTCAGGCCGCGTGAGCACGCCCTCGTGCACGAGGTCCCGCGCGATGCGCACCGCGGCGGCGGCCGTGCGTTTGCCGCCCCGCGTCTGGAGCAGGTAGAGCCGGCCGCGCTCCACGGTGAACTCGATGTCCTGCATGTCGCGGAAATGCGTCTCGAGCCGCGCCTGCACGGTCAACAAGTCGGCGTAGGCGCTCGGGAAGCGCTCGGCCATCTCCTCGATCGGCAGCGGCGTGCGGATCCCGGCGACCACGTCCTCGCCCTGCGCATTCACGAGGAACTCGCCGAAGAATCGGTGTGCACCGGTCGATGGGTCCCGGGTGAACGCCACGCCCGTGCCGGAGTCGTCACCGAGGTTCCCGAAGACCATCGTCTGGATGTTCACCGCGGTCCCAAGGTCGTCGGCGATCCGGTTCACGCGCCGGTAATCCACCGCCTTCTTGCGCGTCCACGACCGCCACACCGCGTCGATCGCGCCCCGCAACTGATCGCGAGGGTCGGACGGAAAAGGCATGCCGGTCGCCTCGAGGATCAGCGCGTGATACAGCGCGACCACAGCCTCGAGCGCCGCCGCCGGGAGCGCTGCGTCGTCGGTGACGCCGGCCGAAATGCGCGCGGCGGCGAGCAGGGCCTCGAAGCGGGCGATGGGGACGCCGAGCACCACGTCACCGTACATCTGCAGCAATCGGCGGTAGGCATCCCAGGCGAACCGGGCATCACGGCTCTGGGCGGCGAGCCCCTGCACGGTGTCGTCGTTCAGGCCGAGGTTGAGGATGGTCTCCATCATCCCCGGCATCGAGACCGCGGCGCCGGAGCGGACGGACACCAGCAAGGGGTTCGCGGCATCGCCGAAGCGGCGGCCGGTGAGTTCGGTGAGTCGCGCGAACTGCGCATCCATCTCGGCATCGAGGTCCGTCGGCCACTGGGCGCCGCGCAACGCCTCGACGCAGAGGCCGGCCGAGATGGTGAAGCCCGGCGGCACGGGGATGCCCAACGCGGTCATCTCGGCCAGGTTCGCCCCTTTGCCGCCCAACACGCTGCGCATCGCAGCGGTGCCATCGGCCACGCCACCGCCGAAGGCGAAGCAGCGGGGCGCGGTCATACGCTACTCCTCGCGGCCCGATCGCGTGGCGGTCACGGGACGCGGCGGCAGGGTGGGGTACTGACCCGAGAAGCACGCGTGACAGAATCCGTCGGGCCCGTTGGGCACGGCCTCGAGCATCCCGTCAAGGGAGAGATAGGCCAGTGAGTCCACACCGATGGCACGTGCGATCTCGTCGATCGTGTGATTGGCCGCGATGAGCTCCTTCTTCGACGGCGTGTCGATGCCGTAGTAGCAGGGCCCGGTGATCGGCGGGGACGACACGCGCATGTGCACCTCACGCGCACCCGCGGCACGCACGAGCTGCACCAGGCCACGGGTCGTGGTGCCGCGGACGATCGAGTCGTCGATCATCACCACGCTCTTGCCCTCCAGCACCTCGCGCACCGCGTTGTACTTCACGCGCACCTTCGCATCGCGACCGGATTGCGTGGGCTGGATGAACGTCCGCCCGATATAGTGATTCCGGATGAGGGCGTGCTCGAGTCGCAGCCCCGATTGCTCCGCGTAGCCGAGGGCGGCGGCGTTCGAGGAGTCCGGTACGGCGAAGACGAGGTCCGCGCCGAGCGCGGGGGCTTCGATCGCGAGGCGTCGACCGAGCGCGCGGCGTGCGCGATCGACGGAGCCGCCGAAGATGCTGGAGTCGGGCCGCGCGAAGTAGACGTACTCGAAGACGCAGCGCGTCGCGGGGACCGGGGCGAACGGCATCATGGAGCGCATACCATCGCGATCGATGGTGATGATCTCCCCCGGGGCGACGTCGCGAATGGCCTTCGCGCCGACGATGTCGAGCGCACAGGTCTCGGACGCGAAGACCGTCGCATCGCCGAGTTGTCCCATCACGAGCGGGCGCCACCCGCGCGGATCCCGCGCAGCGAGCAACGCGTCGCCGATGGTGACGAGCAGCGAATACGCGCCCTCGACGCCCTGCAGCGCCCGAGCGAGCATCGCCTCGGGGGCCTCGAGGGGTTCGGCGGCGAGCCGATGCACGATGATCTCGGAGTCCATCGATGAGCCGAAGATCGACCCGCGCGCCTCAAGGGCCGCGCGGAGTTCGTCCGCGTTGGTCAGGTTGCCGTTGTGGGCCAAGGCGACGTGGCCACCACGGAAGCGCACGAAGACGGGCTGCGCGTTCTCGATGGTCGATGTGCCCGCCGTCGAATACCGCGTGTGGCCGATGGCCACGGAGCCCGTCAGCCCCGACATGGATGAGATCGGGAACGCGTCGGCGACGAGTCCCATGGCGCGCTGCGCATGGGCATGCTCGCCGTCCACGGCGACGATGCCCGCAGACTCCTGCCCGCGATGCTGCAACGAGTACAGCCCCAGCTGCGTCAACGTCGCCGCGTCGGGGTGGCCGTGGATTCCGAAGATACCGCACATAGGACTCTGGTCGCCGTCAGGAGGTGGGGCCGGCTGCCGCCGGGGAGCGCATCAGCGCGGGGATCGCATCGTGGTAGGCCCGCATCAGCGCGTCAAGGTCACACTCGAGCAGCTGGTCGGCCGTGCGGATGCGGAAGCGCGCCGACGGCAGCGTGACCGATCCGATCCGCTGGGCCGGAACGCCGTGCTCGGCCGCGATCCGCAGCACGGCCTCGGGCGACGCGGTCGCCACGATCACGCGGCCCTGCCCCTCGCCGAAGAGCAGGGCGCGCGAAGGCAGGGCGGACCATTCGGTGAGCGACACATCGACCCCGACCGGATGAGCCCGATCGCTGATCGCGGATTCGGCGAGGGCGACTGCCAACCCACCGTCGCTGACATCGTGCGCGGCGCGGATCACCCCTGCACGGATCGCCGCCAGCAGTGCGTCGATCAACGTGCGCTCGGCGGCCGGATCACACGCGGGGGGCGGACCGCACACTTCGCCATGGACGGTGAGCAGATACTCGCTGCCCCCCAGCTCGTCGGTCGGTGCACCGAGGAGCACGATCGCATCACCTGGCGTCGTGAATCGGTTGCCCGTGGCGTGGTCGATGTGGTCGAGCACGCCGACCATGCCGATGATCGGCGTGGGGTAGACGGCACCGGCCGGACTCTCATTGTAGAGCGAGACGTTCCCGCCGGTCACGGGAGTCCCGAGCGCTCGGCATGCGTCACCCATCCCCAGCACCGCCTCGCGGAACATGAAGAAGGTGTCCGGCTTCTTGGGGTTCCCGAAGTTCAGGCAATTGGTGATCGCCATGGGGCGGGCACCCGTGCACGCGACATTGCGCGCGGCCTCGGTGACGGCGATCCGTCCACCGACCCGCGGGTCGAGATACACATAGCGCCCGTTGCCGTCGGTGCACACGGCGATGCCCTTGGTGGTGCCACGCAAGCGCAACACGGCGGCGTCACCGCCGGGGCCGAAGACCGTGTTGGTCCGGACCGTCGAGTCGTACTGGCGATACACCCAGGCCTTGCTGGCGATCGTCGGCGTCGCAAGCAGCTGTTGGAGCGTCCACGCGGGATCGGCCTCTTCGGGCCGCGGCGCGATCGCGTGCACATCGCGGGCCCGTCGTGCCACGGCTGCGTCGCTCTCCTTGGCCTCAGGATGATACACCGGACAATCGGTGACCAACCGGATCCCCGGGAACTCCGCCACCACGTGGTCACCCTCGGTGACGCGGTACACCGGTTCCGCGATCACCTCGCCGATCACGGCGGCCACGAGATCCCACTTGGCCAGGATGGCCTCGACCTCGCGCTCATGGCCCTTCTTCGCGACGACGAGCATGCGCTCCTGCGACTCGGACAGCAGGATCTCGTACGGCGTCATCCCGGTCTCGCGCACCGGCACCTTCGTCGTGTCGATGGTCACCCCGACGTCGCCACGCGCCGCCATCTCGGCGGACGATGAGGTGAGCCCGGCGGCGCCCATGTCTTGGATGGCCACGATGTGCCCGCTGTTGATCAACTCCAGCGAGGCCTCGAGCAACAGCTTCTCCGTGAACGGATCGCCGACCTGCACCCGTGGGCGCTTCGCCTCCGAGGCCTCCGTGAGGTCTTCGGACGCGAAGGACGCACCGTGGATCCCGTCGCGCCCCGTGCGCGCCCCGACCGCGATGATCGGATTGCCGATGCCGCTGGCCGTGGCGGTGATCAGCTCCTCCTCGCGCATCACGCCCACGCACATGGCATTCACGAGCGGATTGTGCTCGTAGGCCGGGTCGAAGACCACCTCGCCGCCGACCGTGGGGATCCCGACGCAGTTCCCGTAGTCGCCGATGCCCCGCACGACGCCGGCGAAGAGGTAGCGCACCCGCGCGGAGTCCGGTGAGCCGAACCGCAGGGAGTCGAGCAACGCGATCGGGCGCGCACCCATCGTGAACACATCGCGCAGGATCCCGCCCACACCGGTCGCAGCGCCCTGATACGGCTCGACCGCCGAGGGATGATTGTGCGACTCGATCTTGAACGCGATGGCCAGCCCGTCACCGATGGCGATCACGCCGGCGTTCTCGCCGGGCCCCTGCAGGACGTAGGGCGCTTCGGTGGGCAACGTCCGCAACACCGGACGCGAGTGCTTGTACGAGCAATGCTCGCTCCACAGGGCCGACACGATCCCCAGCTCGGTCAGGGTGGGCGTCCGGCCGAGCATGCGCTCGAGGATGCCGAATTCTTCCGACGTGAGGCCGTGCTCAGCGACCAGGGCGGGGGTGATCGCAGGATCACCCGGACGAGGTGTGGCGGACACTACTTCTCCAATCCGAAAAGGGAACGAACGAATCCACCCAGTCGTGACGTGTCGACCTTGGCGAGCAACTCCAACTCGCCGGCGTCCAGCCACATGCCATTGTCCACCGGGCAGACATCGATCTTGACGCTGTTGAAGCTGCGCTCGACGAGGTCGGCGCCGCACTTCGGGCACTTCATGTAGTGCGCCGAGCGCTCGGCGCGGTCGCGCTCGGCGTCGAGCCGTGCGCGGTGCTCCGCGAGCAGTTCAGCATCCTGCTTGAGGAAGTATTCGTCCTCGTTTCGGCTAGGCTTGAAATCATCCATGGGAAGCGCTCAGGGCGTGGATGGAGGGATCGTGGTGGATCCCGAGGTGGAGGACCGGCGCCGCAGGGCCTCGCGCGCCGTGATCGCGGCGGGCGAGGAGGAGGTGCCGGAGTAGCGCCGGTCGGGGTGGCGCAGGACGGCGTCGACGACGCGGCCATCGCGGAGGATCACGACGTCGGCGGTCCCCACCGTGCC
>ERZ1066135.859-NODE-859-length-13523-cov-6.863825_pt1 | contig 13523 bp, 9 predicted proteins | sample MGYA00382782_ERZ1066135 | MGnify/ENA primary metagenome ERZ1066135 (study PRJEB33369, sample SAMEA5778365) | biofilm metagenome | biome: Industrial cooling water; feature: Water cooling tower basin; material: Biofilm | place: United Arab Emirates | collected...
GTTCATGAACATCCTGCTCGCTCTTTCCATTCCCTTCGGTGCGGCGATGATCTACGGCATTCCTTCAATGCCGGCACCGATCGTCGGAATGGTCGCTCCCGGCGGTGCCGCCGACCAGGCAGGCATCAAGCCCGGCGACCGCATCATCGGCGTTGATACCGTAAAGAACCCGACCTGGGAACAGGTCCGCGACAACATCGCCATCTCGCCCGACCGCGAACTTCCGCTCAAGGTGGACCGCGGCGGGCAGCAGATTGACCTGACCGTTAAACCGACCGCAGAAAGCATCGGCGGCAACCGCATCGGCGATATCGGCATGGTGCCGGACGCGGGCGTTGAACCCGTTCAGGCGACCTCGATCGTCGAGGGCAGCCCGGCACAGCAGGCAGGGCTCGAGCCCGGCGACAAGGTCATCGCTTTTAACGGAAAGTCGGTCCGCAACTCGCAGGAGCTCACGCTTCAGATACGCGAGAACAAGGACGCTCCGGCCAAGCTGACCATCGAGCGGAACGGCGAACGCAAAGAGATCGACATCGCCGCCCGCCAGGATAGCGACGGCATTTTCCGCATCGGAGTCGGCTTCGGAGCGGCGGTGATCACGACCCGCGTGCCGACCGGTGTGCTCGGTGCGGCGAACTACGCCTATCAGGCAAACATGCGGGTGCTCGTAATGACCGGCAAGGTCTTCGGCCAGCTCTTCTCCGGCCAGCGTTCCGTACAAGATGCCGGCATCGCCGGACCTGTCGGCATAGTCCGCACCATTGCAAGCGCGACCGAGGGCGGCGATACGCTCGCCAAGCTGATGTCGCTTCTCGCCGCGATTAGCCTCAGCCTCGGCATCTTCAACCTGCTGCCGATCCCGCTCCTCGATGGCGGCCAGATAATGGTCCTCGGCATTGAAAAGGTGATGTCCTGGTTCGGCGCGACGCTCTCGCTCGCGATCAAGGAGAAGATCCAGCTTGCCGGTTTGGCGTTCATCTTGTTCCTGATGGTCTTTGTGACCTATATGGACATTTCGAAGTTATTCTAGTTTTGAGTCCCGGCTTTAGCCGGCCGATCGGTGGAGAAGATCACTGACAGTGTGAGTGCTCCCGGCTTTTATGAGTAGAGTTTCAAGGGCAGTAAAGATACGTGATATCCAGATCGGCGGCGGTGCTCCCGTCACGGTCCAGTCAATGACCAAGACCGATACGACCGACGTTGACGGAACCGTCCGGCAGATCGAACAGATGGTCGAGGCCGGCTGCGAGATCGTCCGCGTCGCCGTGCCGGATGACGATGCGGCCGCCGCGCTCAAGGAGATCCGCAAGCGGACCGATGTGCCGCTCGTTGCCGACATCCATTTCCATTACAAACTTGCCCTTAAGGCCCTCGAGGCCGGCGTCGATAAGCTCCGCATCAATCCCGGCAACATCGGCCACATCGACCGCGTCCGCGAGGTCGTCCGTGCCGCCGAGGCACAGAACGTCCCGATCCGAATTGGCGTCAATGGCGGCTCGCTCGAGAAAGATCTTCTCAAAAAATACGGCACCGCAACGCCCGAAGCGATGGTCGAAAGCGGCATGCGGCACGTCCGCATTCTCGAAGACCTCGGTTTCGGCAACATCATCATTTCGCTCAAGGCTTCGGACGTGAACCGCATGGTCGAGGCCTATCGGCTGATGGCCACCAAGGTCGATTACCCGCTTCACCTCGGCGTGACCGAAGCTGGAACGCCCTTCGGCGGCACCATCAAATCCGCCATCGGGCTCGGCATTTTGCTCCACGACGGCATCGGCGACACGATCCGCGTTTCGCTCGCCGCCGAGCCGCACGAAGAAGTCCGCGTCGGTTGGGAGATCCTCAAATCGCTCGAGCTTCGCAAACGCGGCGTCACGGTCGTCGCCTGCCCGACCTGCGGCCGGCTGGATATCGATAACTTTGTAGAGATCGTCACCGAGGTCGAACGCCGCCTTGCCCACGTCGAGGAACCGCTCCATCTTTCAATTATGGGCTGTGCTGTAAACGGCCCCGGCGAGGCACACGACTCGCAGCTCGGGATCACCTTTGGCCGCAATGTCGGAATGATCTTCAAAGACGGCGTCCCAATGCGACGAGTCGCCGGCGAGGACATCGTTGAAGAATTCGTCAAAGAGGTCGAGTTGCTCCGAACGGAAGGGGCAAGCTCACACGCTTTTAGTCAGGAAATTGTGAACTCAATTGTTGAGAAATAAGCATAGCTTTCTGCTCATGCGTGGGGAAAGAATCTACTTATGCTTTGAGATCAGTTCGTTCATTGCCTTGGCCGGCACCGCAATATTCACCCTCACTCGGCCATCTCCTTGTGTTACAACACGAATGTTCATGCCAACGGCTTTTCCCGTTTCGAGCGAGATCAATGGACCTCCACTATTTCCCGGAAGCGTGGTTAGGTCGCAATAGATCGCATTTGGGATCGTTGCACCGCCATCCATCGCAGCCGTACCGAATTGCCCGACAGTCCCGATCGATGTAAAAGGCTGCAAGTGCTCCTGAAAGTAGCCAGTCAGGGCGATTCGCGAACCAACAGAGATCTTCTCGTCCGATATTGACATTGGAACAATATCCAATTTCTTCCAGCTATCGCTTACATACGTCGTATCGACAGAAAGCAGAGCAATGTCGTTTGCCGAATCGCGACCTATGACCCGAACTGGAAGAACCGCTACTGTCTCGCCATCTTCAGAAAACTTCTCGGCCACTGTCCTCACATCTCCCTCAGGAAATGCACCGGTCACTCGCTCAATTGAACTTACAACATGGTCAGCAGTAAGCAGCCGGTCTTTCGCAATGAAGAAGCCTGTACCCATGTTTTGTTTAAACACCCGTCCGTCGCTCAATCGCAGACTCAGACTAACGACAGACTTTCGTGCAGCGGCAATTTTTTCGATCTCAGAATTGCTATTACACCCTGAAAGAATAGACATCAGGATAAGAAGCGTTGGGATGTATAGGAGACCAAAAAACTTCATCAGATTAGGGAAACAAGATGTTGAACGGATAATACGGCAAGTTCCTGACGAACCCGAAGACCAGCAGGAGCACAAGCAAACCCCATATCGCCGGGAGCGAGAGCGACCACTTGGGGAACGACCGCCCGCGGACCATCACCAGAAAAAGCGAAAGATAAAAGAAACCGAAGATCAGGACAAAGACCGGGATCATTGCATTGAAGTCGAGTGCCCCGATCACGTCCCCGTGAAAGAGCCGGTGAAATCCACGCGTCAGCCCGCAGCCCGGGCAGGCAAAGCCCGTTGTCTTGTAAAGCGGGCAGGCCGGCAGAAAGCTCGACGAACTCGTCGGATCGATGTACCGGACGAGCCCGACGCCTAGCGACATCGCGCCAAAGCCGACGCCCGCAAGCACGCGCTCGTTCTTCGTCGCAAGCCCCGTGTCGATACTATTCTGAGCAGTCTCCACTTCTTTCTTAAAGCTCCCGCCGGCCTACGCCCCGGCAAAACGAACGAACAATGAATCGGCGGCAATCTTCTTATTGAGATTTACGTTGAGGGCCGTCCGCGTTTCCTCGATGGCTGTTATCCATTCCGCCGCCCGGCGTGCACCGGCGGCCTCGGCTATCTCGCCGAGTTCGTCGGTGATATCAGGATTTGCTATCATTCCCGAGCCGCCCGCGGCCAGGACCATCACATCGCGAGCAAGCGTTTCCAGTATATCGAGCGAGGGCTCGAAGTTCTCCTTGTTCTTCGCGTCGTTCATCGCCTCGCCCGCCGAGAGCAAGGCCGCAAGGTCGCGGGCGACCGCCGCATCGCGAAGCACGCCGAGCATCGCCGACCGCTGCTGCCGAAAGGCCGCTAGGTCCAGCGAGACGGCCGAGCCGATGCTCCCCTTCGACGCGATCGCCGCAAGCCGTGCGTCGTCATTTGAGAATCCCCGTTCGCCGGCCAGATATTCCTCGACCTCAATCGCCGCCACCGGCCCGAAGCGAACGGCCTGCGTCCGCGAGCGTATCGTCGGCAGCAGTCGGTCCGGCTGCGAGGTGACCAAAATGATGTGCGAGGTCGCGGGCGGCTCCTCAAGAGTTTTGAGCAAGGCGTTCGCCGCCTGGTCGTTCATCTTTTCCGCGTTGTCGATGATAAAGACCCGAGTCTCGGCCTCGTAGGGCCGGAAGTGCGCTTCGCGTTCGAGGTCGCGGATCGCATCGACAAGGATATTCCGCTTGTAGGGTACGACCATCCCGACGTCCAAATGCTCGCTGAAAAAGACCCGCTTATAGTCGTCCTTGTTCTTTTCGTCATCGGGCGGGATCGCGAACCGGCCCGTGCGTTCGCACACCGGGCACTTGCCGCAGCCGCCCGCCGTACAGATCGCCCGGCGTGTGACACCGAGGGCGAACGAACGCTTCCCGACTCCCTCCGGCCCGGTAAAGAGCAAGGCGTTCGGCAGCCGGCCGACCTCGAACATCCGCTCGAGCCGCCGCTTCGCATTCGTATTGCCGATAAGTCCTTCGAACATCCGTTCACTGATTCTAGCAGAACCGCACCCGCCGATTAAGACGGGAACAAATCTGCGAAAGCGGTGTCTAAGCAAAGTACCGGATATTTCCGGGACGTCCGTTGGCACCGGCATTCAAGATTGGAGGACCCGAACTATGTTTGACGTACTTGTTGAAACCAACGGCTCCCGAGCCGATGCCCGCGGCCGCCGAAAGTATTTTGCCGTCTCTGCACTGCTTGTCGGTGCCCTTTTTCTCTCCGCCGTGATCGTCAGCATCTATGCTGCCGACTTCGACATCGGCGGCGACCTCGACATGGCACAGATGCTCGTCGCCCAGATCGAACCGCCCGAGCGTGTCACCGAAGAGCCGCAGCCGAGGCAGCCCGCCGCGGCAAGCACTTCGCCCTCAAACCGGCTCCCCCAGCGAACCGAAAGCATCGCCCGCATTGACGAACAACAGGACGCTCCCGACTCGGTCTCGACGGTGGTAAACAAGATACCGCCGCGGCCGCTAGGAGCTTACGAGATCAGTGACCGAAATATAGGTCTTACCTATAGCGGCACCACGCGCGGTTCCGATCGCATCGGCTCTGCCGAGCCCGGTTCAAGCTCTGCAGAGTTAACCCGGCCCGTTCCCGAACGCGTCGAAAGCAAACCGCCGCCGCCCGCGATAAAGAAGCCGACCGCTCCGATCTCGAAAGGCGTGATTACCGGCGAAGCGATCTACCTGCCAAAGCCGCAGTATCCTGCAACCGCGATCGCCGTTAATGCACAGGGCGACGTCAGCATTCAGGTGCTGATCGACGAAGAAGGAAGAGTAATTTCGGCAAAGCCGGTCAGCGGGCATCCGCTCCTGCGAGCGGCCGCGACCGGGGCGGCACGAAGTGCGAAGTTCCGGCCAACGCTGCTTTCAAACCAGCCCGTGAAAGTGACCGGTGTGATCGTTTACAAATTCACGCGATAGGAAGTTGTGCAGAAGAAACAAACGGTCATGTGATTCACGAATCGACATTTGACCAGCTCCGTCAGGAGCGAAATGTTTATAGAGACAAGGCCAAAATAGATTCAAAGCCCCGTCAGGGGCGGCATAAAACGTTCAGCGTGCCGCTCCTACGGAGCTTCGACCTATATCGGGATCGCTTCTATAAACATCACGCTCCTCACGGAGCTAAGGCCCTGAAACTGCCACTTTGATCGTTCAATTAATGCCTAGATTGTTCTTGATAGAAATTCGAACAGGTCCTCGGCGATGATCGGCACCGGATAAGCCTTTTCGAGCTCGGCAAACTGCATCCCGTCGATCAGCACCGGCTCGTCGGATTTGATGACCGAAGGCGGGATCATCACAAAGTCGCCTTCCACCTCGTCGCGGACGCGCATTAGGTCGCTGCCCGAAAGCAAGCCCGCGACCGATACGTCGCCGCCGAAGTATTCATTCTTTACCGCCACGACCCGCAGCCGCGAGCCGTGTACCGCGTTGAAGCGGGCGATCTGCTCGCCGAGCGTCGGGGCAAACATCTCGCCGGTCAGGATCGTGCCGTTTAGCTCCGCTGCTCGTCGCTCGCCGCGTGCCGGGTTTCGCCTTACGGCAGGCTCGGCCGGAACCCTCGCCGCCGGATGCGTCCGGGCATCGGCGAAAAACTTCCGGGCAATGCCGACCGCTTCCGCTCGCTCGCCCTCGGGACTTTTCTTGAGCAGCTTCTCAAACGCATTCACGAACGAGCGGATCATCCCGACCCCGTCCTCTATCTGCGGATAGTTTCCGTAGTGTCGCCGCGAGGGGATCTCGGCACCGGCCTTGATGTAGATCTCGTCGCCGAGAAAGGCGAAGGTCGCGCCCAGCGTCCGCCGAAATTCCTTCTGCAGCCGCTCGACCTCGCGGATCGTCCGCCGGCAAAATTCGGGCGTAACGCGGGTCAGCCGCTCATCGGTGTTATAACGCGTCAGCGCGACCGGGACGATCGCCGTGCTGACCACCTTCGGGTAATTGGCGGCGAGGTCGCGGAGCGTTTTCTCAAGCACCGGCCCGTCGTTTATCTCCGGGCAGAGCACGACCTGGGCGTGGATCTCGATGCCCGCCGCGAGCAGCCGCTCCATCTTGCCGGAGATGTCCGCCCGCTTTTCGTCAACACCGAGCATGAGGGCGCGTGTCTTAAGGTCGGTCGCGTGGACGGAGACGTATTGCGGCGAGAGCCGCTGCTCGATAACGCGGTTCATTTCGTCCTCGGTTATCGAAGAGAGCGTCGTGTAGTTGCCGTAGAGAAAAGAAAGTCGGATGTCCTCATCGCGGACAAACAGCGATGGCCGGGCGTCCTCGGGGTTGCCCTTGCAGAAGCAAAACAGGCACTCGTTCGCACACTGCCGCGGCACGATCTGCTCAAACTCGAGCCCAAAATCCTCGCCCTCTTCGCGGTCAAATTCTATCTCGAGCGTTTCGCCATTCGCCTTTTTTACACGCAGCGAAAGCTCGGTCTCGCCCGCCGTCTGGAACCGAAAATCGAGGTAATCGCGGACCGTCCGCCCATTGACCTTAACGATGCGGTCGCCCGGACGCAGCTCCAGCTCCTCGCCAAGACTGCCGGCCGTGATCTCCGTAATGATCACACCCTGCCTGCGAAGCTGTGTCACAGCCGGTGTTACCGCAAATTCGTACATAAGACGACCCAGTCAGTATAGCAATCTGCAATAGGTAAATACACGAAACGGAAAGTTATAAGTGCCGGGAACGGGCCAGTTTGATGAGCGCGAGGTGGGCTAAGTGAATGAAGTCAAAGCCTTATTCAATACTTATTTCTTTTGCGAGTCTCTTTGCCAGATCTTCGGCCATTGCCGGTGAGCTTGCATTAATATCTATATAGACCTTTCCTTTTCTAAATCGGATTCCACCCATGCCAGATGTCTCATCCTTCCAGAAATATGCCTCATCGCCGATGTCTTTGCGGGGTTTGCCTGGGCCAACAGAAATACGATTACTCGTGAAATCCATTCTCTCTTTTGCTTCTCGCACCGAATCTCCAATGAAGATCAGAACGCTTATTCCCTCCCGTCCTGACTTCCAGCTGTAACGGGATTCCTTTTCACCTTCTCGTTCACTGACAAGTTCCCACTCGGGCCGCTGTTTCTCGACAATGTCCTTCGCCACATCGCGCAATTCAGACAGTTCCTGCCCCCGTGCTGGGTGAAAAGAAAGGAAAAGCACAGCGGCTACAAAAATAGACTTTGCCAAGAGCTGTTTCGCCATCTGTGTGCGATCGAATACCAACATACGGTTTGTCTAGCTGATTCAGTGCAAATCGAAAAATCACTAAGAAGCCCTTGCCGATTAACGATATTCGATGCGCGTACGCTTCGCAAAGTTGGAAAGGGCCCGCCGAATGGCAAGCCCTTTCAATGTCACAAGTTAAAGCATTCGAAGCGTTATCAACTGACCACTGACCACCGGCCACTGATAACTTCTTTCTAAGCCGCGGCCGTCTTGCCGCCATCGATGAGGCTTGAGAGCGGCGTGTATTCGATGTTCTGCGAGGTCGCTACTGCCTCGTAGGTGCATTTGCCGGCGTAGGTGTTAACGCCTTCCCATAGCCCGGCGTCATCGGCGATCGCCCGCTCAAAGCCCTTGTTCGCGAGGTCGAGCGCATAGGGCAGCGTCGCGTTGGTCAGTGCAAAGGTCGAGGTCCGCGGCACCGCACCCGGCATATTCGCCACGCAGTAGTGAAGAACGCCTTCCTCGTAATAGGTCGGGTTCGAGTGCGTGGTCGCCCGCGTCGTCTCAAAACATCCGCCCTGGTCAACGGCTACGTCAACCAGCACCGCTCCCTGCGGGATAAGGTGGAGCATATCGCGGGTAACGAGCTTCGGCGCCGCCGCACCGACGACGAGCACCGCTCCGATAACGAGATCGGCATGCGAGATGGCTTCTTCTATCTGGTAACGCGAGGAGGCAAGCGTCTGCACCTTTGACAGAAAGATGTCGTCAAGCTGCCGCAGGCGGTCGAGATTGCGGTCGATGATGGTGACCTTTGCACCAAGCCCGACGGCCATTTTCGCGGCTTCCGTGCCAACGATGCCGCCGCCGATGATGACCACATTTGCCGCCGGAACTCCCGGAACGCCGCCGAGCAAAATGCCCTTGCCGCCGTTCATCTTTTCAAGATAGGTCGCACCGACCTGGACCGACATACGCCCCGCAACCTCGGACATCGGCGTCAGCAGCGGCAAACGGCCCTGCTTGTCCGTGATGGTCTCATAGGCGACGCCCGTCACTTTCCGCTCCATCATCTGCTTGGTCAGCTCAAACTCCGGCGCCAGGTGCAGATAGGTGAAAAGCAGTTGATTCTCGCGCATCCGCGGATATTCGGGTGCGATCGGCTCCTTGACCTTGACGATCATGTCGCCCGCCGCCCAGATCTCGTCAGCGGTCTCGAGCATCGTCGCTCCCGCACTTACGTATTGCTCATCCGTGAAGCCCGAGCCCTCGCCCGCACTCTTTTCCACATAGACCGTGTGCCCGGCACCCGCGAGTGCGTGCACACCGGCCGGCGTCAGCCCGACCCGATATTCATTGTCTTTTATCTCTTTTGGCAGTCCGATCTTCATTTAAAGTTCTCCGGTTTTTTGGGGTATTACCCGATATTTCTTTTAAATTGCCGCAATCCAATAAAATACCATTATGCCCCGCCGAAAACAACGAGATCAGAGGCGATGCCGCAGGCCGCTTCGGCGAGGGCTTCGGAATTCCAACATTGCGTTAGTTCTGTCGCAAAAAGCCATGAAAAAACAGTAGCTTTTCGGAACGCGAACTCGCATAATTGCATCTAAATCCTTTTGGCCTGCGTAAGTGCTTTCAGCACGTCAGATTCTATCAGCGATTCAGGGATTGGAGACCATTCAATGAGAAGTAGAGCCGTTCGTTCGTTTCTGGGGTTCGCCCTTTCGTTTACCTTGATCTTTCCGGCGGCCGCAATCGGGCAGATCGTCACCTTTGATCAGCGAGCGGAGGAGATGAAGCTCGCCGCCGATCTCAAAGAACGAACAAGCCGTTCGGCCGAAGGGCTGGTCGAGGAACGCCTTGCCGATGGAAGCGTAATGGTTGACCTCCGCGGAAGGTTCCAGCACGTTGCACTCGCAAACCTCGGCCGCGACGGCCGTCCGGCGGCGAGCTGCGTCTCAAGCCTCAAGGAAGCGAACGCTTTTCTCGGCCGCGACCTCGAGACCGGCGACCTGATGCCGAACAACCCGCGGAGCTTTGACCCCTTTGCCGTTGATTCCGCCGACTACGGAATGACGGACGAAGAAATGGCCTTTTACCGCGAGCTGATCGCCCGCTACATTCAGCAGGCAGAGCTGAGCCCCTCGGCGGCGGATATCAATATCATTAATAACGACGGGCCGGGCGAAGGCTTTAACGACCCAACGGCCGTCGCCCCCGAAGGTGGAAACACCGCTACGACCCGCGGCCAGCAGCGGCTGAACGTCTTTAACGCCGCCGCCGCGATCTGGGAGGCATTTCTCGATTCGACCATTGAGATCCAGGTTCGGGCGCAGTTCGATGACCAGACGTGTACGTCAAACGCCGCGGTTCTCGGCTCGGCCTCGACCACGACCGTCCACCGCGAGCACGCGAACGCCGGATTTTCCGGCACCTGGCACCATCAGGCACTTGCCAACAAGCAGGCACTTGCGGACCTCTCGCCGAACCCGGACCTTGTCGCTACGTTCAACAGCAGGCTCGACGGCCGGCCGGACTGCATTGGCGGTATCCGCTTCTATCTCGGCCTTGATGCCGCGCAACCGAACGGTACGCTCAATCTCCTGATCGTCGTTCTCCACGAGATCGGCCACGGGCTCGGGTTTGCCGATTTCGTCAATGGAACGACCGGCGCCTGGTTCAACGGCTTTCCGGACGTCTATTCCCGCTTCCTTTTCGACCGCTCAACATCGCTGCTCTGGCGCGATATGACGGACGGCCAACGGGCGATCTCCGCGATCAATAACAACAATGTGCTCTGGGACGGCGAGAGCGTTCGGCTTTCTTCATCGGGCCTTTCGGTGGGCCGAGATGCCGCGACCGGAAGGGTCGAGGTCTATACGCCCGCTCCCTACGACGACGGCTCATCGGTCGCCCACTGGAACACACGCGTTTCGCCAAATCTATTGATGGAGCCGTTCATCACCTCGGGTGTTCCGTTAACGCTCGACCTGACGCGGCAGCAAATGCGCGACATCGGCTGGTATCGCGACTCGGACGGCAACGGCACGCCGGACACCATCACAAATGTGACACCGAGCGGCGGCTTCCTGCTGATCGGCTCGCAGGCGAACATCAATTGGAGCAACAATGGCGGCTTTAACCAGAACGTAGCTATCGAGCTTTCGCTCAATGGCGGTGCGACCTATACACAGACGCTTGCCGCCAATATACCGAACACCGGAAGCTTCTCGTTCACCGTTCCGAACTCACCGACGCAGCAGGGCCGCATCCGCATCCGCGAGGTGAACTATGCCTCGCCGGCCGGTGTTTCGGAGCTCGATTTCACTATCACGAATACACTGCCGGTGCTCGATGTTCCGTTCGATCTGGACGGCGACGGCAAGACCGACATTTCCGTCTTCCGGCCGAACCCGGGGCAGTGGTGGTACCTGCGTTCAAGCGACGGCGGCAACCGGGCCTTCGCCTTCGGTTCGCCGACGGACACCATCGTGCCGGGCGACTACACAGGCGACGGCAAGGCCGATATCGCCTTTTGGCGGCCGGCGTCGGGCGAGTGGTTTGTCTTAAGGAGCGAGGATTCGACCTTCTTCGCGTTCCCGTTCGGAGCGACGGGCGATGTGCCCTCGCCGGCCGATTTTGACGGCGACGGCAAACAGGACACCGCCGTCTTCCGGCCTTCGACCTCGACCTGGTTCGTCCGGCGGTCGTCGGATTCGCAGGTGGCGATAACGCCGTTCGGCATCGCGGGCGACAGGCCCGTTCCGGCCGACTATGACGGCGACGGCAAAGCGGACATCGCGACCTTCCGTCCGGTTCCGGGGCAGTGGTGGTATCTGCGTTCGAGCGACGGCGGCAACCGTGCCTTCGCCTTTGGAAGCTCGACCGACCTTGCGGTACCGGGCGACTACACCGGCGACAACAAAGCCGACATCGCCTACTTCCGGCCTTCGACCGGCGAGTGGTTCATCTTGCGATCTGAGGACTCGAGCTTCTTCGCCTTCCCGTGGGGAGCCAATGGCGACCAGCCGGCACCGGGCGACTACGACGGCGACGGCAAGATGGACGCGGCCGTCTTCAGGCCATCAAACTCGAACTGGTTTGCCTTAAGGTCAACCGCAGGCCCGCTCATCCTCCAATTCGGCATCACCGGCGACCGCCCGCTGCCGAATGCGTACGTGAGGTAGGAGCGAGAAGCCAGAAACCGGAAGCCGGAGGTGCGGGTTGGTCCGAGCCTCCGGTTTTCGCTTTTTTGTTTTCTTTTTGTGGATGATCTCTTCCTGACCGATCGGGCAGTCGTCACCCTTTAGGCGGCTTACTTGAACGGCCAGATGATGGGTATGAAGATGGTAGCGACGATCCAGAACATCACATTAAGCGGCGTGCCGACCTTGATGAAGTCGATGAATTTATATTGGCCGGGGCCGTAGATCATCGTATTTGTCTGGTAGCCGACGGGTGTCATAAAGCTGGCCGAGGCGGCAAATGTAATTGCCATCAGAAAAGGCGTGGGGTCACCGCCAAGCGATTGAGCTGTCGCTATCGCGATCGGTGCGAGCAGTGCCGCGGTCGCGTTGTTTGACATCGTCTCGGTCAGAGTCGAGGTCAGCAGATAGAACGCTGAGACGAGCGCGACCGGCCCCCAGCCGCCGACGTATTTCAGCATATTCGAAGAAAGCAATGCCGCCGCCCCGGACTGCTCAAGCGCAACGCCGAGCGAAAGCACACCGGCGAGCAGAAAGATGATCTTCCAGTCGATCGCCTCATATGCCTCCTCGATCGAGATACACCGTACAAGTACAAGCCCGACCGCCCCGAGGATCGCCGAAACGACGATCGGCGCAAGCTCGAAGGTCGCCGAAAGCACCACGGCCGCAACTATTGCGACCGCAAACAGCGCTTTATCCCGCCGAAACTCGGTCGTCTCCATTTCCGAGGTAATGATAAACTCGCCGCTCCGGCGGAAGTTCGCGATCCGCGACTTCTCTATCTCGATCAAGAGAACGTCGCCGGCGCTCAACTCCGTATCCGACAGCTTTTCTCTCAGCAGCCGGCCTTTGCTCCGGATCGCGAGCACGGTCGCGCCGAACATATCGCGAAAGTTCGACCGCTGCAGCGTGCTCCCGATCAGGTCCGAGGTCGGCAGCAGAACCGCCTCGAGCAAACGATAGTTGTTGTTGGAAAGACTGTCGTCGCCCCATTTCGTCTGTGCCTTGAACTGCACGCCCTCGCGTTCCTGCAGGGTCCGGATCTGGTCGATATCGCACCGAACAAGCAGGACATCCTCCTCGCGAAGAACGGTATTCGGCGAGGGTACCTGGATGATCCCATCCTCGCGCTCGATCTTGAGGATCGTAAGCTCCATGTCCTTGACGAGCGGAGCCTCGCGGATCATTTTCCCCGCCGAGATCGAGCCTTCCATGATAACGATCTCGGTCAGGTAATCGCTCATCGCAAAGTCTTCCATCAGGTCGCCGCTGCCGCGCCGCTCGGGGATCATCCGAATGCCGACGATTAGTAAGTAAGCCGTCCCGAGTGCGAAAAAGATCAGCCCGAGCGGCGTGAACTCGAACATCGTAAAGGGCCGAAGCCCGTTCGCTTGGGCGATCGAGCTGACGAGGATATTGGTCGAGGTGCCGATCAGCGTGCAGACGCCGCCGAACATCGAGGCGAACGAGACCGGGATCAGGATCTTCGAGGCCGAAATGTTGTTCTCGCGGGCGGCGGCCAGCAGTATTGGCAGAAAGATAGCGACGACCGGCGTGTTGTTGATAAAGGCCGAAAGCACGCCGACGATCAGCATCACGGTGATGATGCCGAACCAGAAACCGCTTCGAAAGAC
>ERZ1066135.860-NODE-860-length-13522-cov-6.658350_pt1 | contig 13522 bp, 10 predicted proteins | sample MGYA00382782_ERZ1066135 | MGnify/ENA primary metagenome ERZ1066135 (study PRJEB33369, sample SAMEA5778365) | biofilm metagenome | biome: Industrial cooling water; feature: Water cooling tower basin; material: Biofilm | place: United Arab Emirates | collected...
TGGCGGAGTTGTAGCCGTGGATCTCGCTCTTGGTCCACTGCGTACCCGTCAGTTCGATGTTCTCGAACAGGATGGCGCGAATGTTCCCGTAGATCGGCGCGTTCGGCGGGTCCTCGCCGTTGACGTCGGGAAACGCGGGATCGTTCCAGCCCCATTGGGTCTGATCGAGTCGCAAGTCGAACAAGCGCTCGACGCTGCCGTCGATGCGAATGTCCTTGTAGATCTGATTCTCCACGATCACTCCTGTGGGGGCGGCGTCGACCTGAGCACGGAAGGGGATGTAGCCGTGGTCATTGCTGGCCAGCCGCAGGCGCTGCAAGAGGATGTCGCAGTTTGTGATGCGGGCGTGGCCGGTGGCCACGTTGTTGAAGTATCCGTAGCCGATCAGGAACGAGTTGCGCCCGCCGAAGACGCAGTCGCTCACTTCGAGAGCCACGCTATCGGTCGGGGCCGCGGCCTTGGCGTACTCGCCATGGATCGTGTCGTCGTTGTTGAAGGCGAAGCAGTTGCGAATTTCGGCGTGCTTGCCGACGTTGAACGCATCCGTGTTGTAGGTCCAGGGCGAGAGGATGTGGACGTTCCGGATGGTCTTGAGCCCCCGTACGGCGCCGAGCTCCAGGTTGTAGAAGGGGCTTGCCACCAGAGTCAGACCGTCGACCAAGACCGGATGATTGAGCGGCGACGCCGGTGGCTGATCGGTGTGAATGAGCATGTACGGCTGAGTGGAGGCGAAGGGCAAGTTCCGAACGTTCTCCCACTCCTCGAATTCTCCGCTGAGCACGCCCGGACCGCGGATCTTGACCGTTCCCACCGCGAGTGCATCGGTGAGGTTGAGGGTGCCAATCACCCAACTCCCAGGATGGAGGTAGATCGTGCGGATGTTGGGCGCGACGCGGTGAAACCCGATGGAGGTCTCGCCTGCGAGGAAATGCAGGGCGGTGGGATCGCTGAGCGCTGGAGCCTGCTCTGCGGGAGGGTTCGCGAACACGAACAGAGTGTCGATCACCTGGTTGTCGGTCACGATCGCCACGTTCTGACCACGCTCGATGGTGAACTCGGCCGTGTTGCCCGTGGTCACCACACGCGTCGCGTAGCGCGAGGGCTGGAAGTTGAAGACGGTGGTGGAGGAACTCGGATTGACATCCGTGACGCGCACGCGCGCTGAATGCTCGACGCCAATCGTCGCCCAGTGGACGTAGGGGATCTGGTTGGGGCTGTACTGCCAATCAACCGACTTGCGTCCGTACTCATAGGCCTCGGCGTCTACCCACTGCAGGCTGGGCGGAGTGGTGGCGAGGTTGGGCACCTGCACCTCTACGAGGTACTTCCGAGACGCGCGCGCGTCGGAAGCGCGCGGGTAGACCTCGATCTTGTCCACGGGGATCTGGGCCAACGCACTGGGGACCGCGGAGGCTAGGACCAGGAACACGGCAATCAGGGATCGGTTCATGTTGGGTTTACTCCTTGCGGCTATTTGCCCAGGTGGCCACGGTGAAGTTGCAGCGAATGGCGATTTTCATGCGTCGCCGGCCGCTGCTCGGTGACGCAACGAGAACTGCGTTGGGGGTGTTCCGCGGGCGCATTCCTGCTTCGGCCAACCGTCTGCTGGCCAGCTCTGCCCCCTTGACGGACTAGGGGAGGGCGCGTAGTCTCTCCCTAGATCGGCTAGGGAAGCGGCTCGAGGGCCGCGTTGGGATGCAGCGCCCAGATCGCCATGAAGCAAGGCATGCCATGAAGCAAGACAAGTCCGACACCAAGCAGGAATTGTTGCCCGGGACCTTGGAGCTGCTGGTGCTCAAGGTGCTGGTGGGCGAGGCCAAGCACGGTTACGCGATCGTGCGTGAGATCCAGCGCCGCTCGGCGGACGTGCTCAACGTCGAAGAGGGCTCGCTCTACCCCGCGCTGTACCGCATGGAGCGCCAGGGCTGGATCGAAGCCGAGTGGGGCCAATCCGAGTCGAACCGGCGCGCGAAGTTCTATGCGCTGACGCGCAGCGGGCGACGCGAGTTGGCGGCGCAAACGGCCCAGTGGCGGCGCATGTCGGTGGCGATCGAAGGCGTGCTCGCGCCGGAGGGTGCGTGATGGCTTCGTTGCTCGGCTGGCTGCGGCGTGGGCCGGACTGGCGGCCCGAGCGCGAGATCGCGGCGGACGTGGAGGCCGAACTGGCGTTCCACGTCGACCAGGCGACCGAACAGGGAGTGCGGGAAGGCCTGTCGCGCGAGGCTGCACGTGCGGCTGCGTTGGCGCGCTTCGGCGATGTCGAACGTGTGCGCCGTGAGTGCGTGGCGATCCGAACGGAGGGGAGTGCGATGCGCGTCAAGTTGCTTGCGACCGCGGTGGGGGTGCTGTTCCTGGCGACGTGCGGGCTGGGCCTGGGGCTTGTGGCGGCGCGACGCGCGTCGGCCGCGCGCGACGAAGCTGTCCGCGCGGAAGCCGAGGCCCTGCGCGCCCACCTCGAGGCCGAACGTGCAGCGCGCGCGGCCGCGGAGTCACGCGCCGCAGCGGCGACGAGCGCGAGTTCCGGCGCGCAGCTGTGGCTCGAACGCTTCCGCATCGGCGCCGACAACTGGCAACTGGGCTGGGCGGTCGCGGGCGAGCTCGTCGCGCAGTTGCCGCCCGAGGAGGCTTGGGCCGTGATGCGCGACGTGTTCCCGCAACTGTCCGTGCCGCAACGCGAGCAGGTGCTCAAGCCGTTCGTGTTCCACGGCGGCCATCCGCGCGCGCTCGAGATGCTCGACCTCGCCATGCGCGACCCGGCGCAGAGCGTGTGCTCCCGCGCCGCGTACTACCTGCGCGAGTACGCCTTCGAGGACTTCGAGCGCGACCCCGCGGCCTACGAGCGCTGGCGCGCGGCGCACGCGGGCAAGGCTCTCGCCGCGACCGTGCGCGACAGCTTCACGGCGTACGCAGCGCGCTTGGCATCGTTGTCGCCGAACTCGCTCGAGCCTGCGGCGGTGGAAGCGCATCTGGCCGAGTTCGAGGCGCTCGACTTCAAGGTGGCGCACCAGTTGGGCGTCGAGGTGGACGCGATCCTGCGCTCCAGCGGTGCGGCGGACGTCCTCGACGAACTGCGGCGGCACAAGGATCGCGAGGGGTACGAGAAGCTCAGGGAGTTCCTCATGAAGAAGTCCGCTCTGCATGGAGCGAACAAGTGAAGCTTGTCGCTCATCTGGCGCTGCTGTTCGCCACCGCAAGCGTCGCCAACGCCCAAGCGGCGCGCCCACGCGTGCCGCAGGCGGAGGCCGACAAGTTGCGTGAGCAGTTCACGCTCGTGCTCGCAGGTGACGCGAAGTACGCGAAACTGATCGGCGCGACCGCGAAGACCCTCGCTGGGAAGTACGAGCACGGCTCGCTGCTCGCTGCTCTGCGCGAAGGACCGCTGCTCCCCAACGGCGACCCCAAGCCGCGCGGCAAGGGCAAGGACGCCGAGAGATTCGAGGTGTTCGACGGCGTGACGACGGGCTTCACGTTCCGGTTCGGCGACGCTGTGCACCGCTACGCCGTGCATGCGCCGGCGAACTACTCGCCGAACAAGCCCGCGCCGCTCGTGCTCGACCCCGGCCACGGCGTCGGCGCGAAGGAGGACCAGAAGGGCAAGGCCGGATACCTCGGTTACTTCCGCCACCGCGCCGACGCGGCCGGGCTGGAGAACGCGCTGATCGTGCGCACGGAAATCATCGAGCAGATCGGCGCCGACGGTGTCGCCGGCAAACGTCCCGAGGACGAGGTCTGCGCGGTGTTCGACGCGTGCTTCAAGGACCTCGCCTCGCGCTACGCGATCGACCTCGACCGCGTGTGGGTCAGCGGCCTGTCGCAGACGGGCTTTTGGTCGTGGCAACTCGGCCTCACGCGGCCCGATCGTTTCGCGGGGATCGCGCCGATGGGCGCGGTGACGTGGAGCACCAACCAATACCTGCCGAACCTCGCGCAGCTCGCGATCTGGGTGCTGCACGGCGACGCCGACAAGACTTGCCCCGTGGCGCAGCCGCGGCAAACGACCAAGGCGCTGGCCGAGCTCGGCGCGCGCGTCCAGTACCGCGAGATCGCCGGCGGCGCGCACGACTACAGCACCTGGCAACACCTCGACGAAGGTTTGCGCTGGCTCGCGGAGCGGCCGCGCGATCCGTACCCCAAGGCCTTCACGCGCCACCTCCAAACGCTCGCACAACCCTGGTGCTACTGGGTGCGCGTCGACGAACTCGAGCGCGTGGGTTCGGGCGAAGCGGGCAAGGCGCCGAGCGCGAAGCTCAGCGCGAAGATCGACGGCCAGACCGTGGAGATCACCAGCGAAGGCGTGAAGCGCATCACCGTGGGCCTCTCGAGCGAACTGGTCGACCTCACCAAGCCCGTGAAGTTGGTGTGGAACGGCGAGGCGAAGTTCGAGCGGGTGCTCGAGCGCGACTTCGCGCGGACCGTCGACTGCGCGCTCAAGAAGTGCGACTGGCGCGGCTTGCTCGAGGGCTTCGTCGAGTTGGAGCGCTGACGCGGAGCGCTGCGCGCGCTCAGTGTCCGCAGTAGTTCGGCCGCTCGATCCCGCGGGGCAGCACGTCGCCCGCGGGCGCAGCGCTGTCGTTCACGTAGCCGAGCGCCTTGAGCTCGTCCTGCGTGCTCTGGTCGAACGCGTACAGCGTTCCGATCGGTCCCGACGCCCGGCCGAAGAACGCCGCGTCGACCTCACACTGCGCGCGCAGCAGGCCCATCAGCCGCTCGGCGACCAGCGTGTGTTGCGCGGCCACGTCGTTGAGCTCGAGAGGATCCTTCGCGAGGTCGTAGAGCCGCGTCACGTTCGCCTGGTTGTCCCAGATCAGCCGCCAGTCGCCCTCGCGCACCGACCACAAACGCGACTCGCCGCCGATGAGCGAGAGCGCATGGCTGAACGACGGCGCCGGCGGCAGCTTGTCGCCGCGCAAGACAGGGGTGAGGCTGCGTCCCTGCAGCGGCAAGTCCGCGCGCGCGGCGCCGAGCAACTCGAGCGCGGTCGGCATCACGTCGACGGTGCGCACGACGTCCTTGACGCGTTGCGGCGCCACACCGGGCGCGCGCAGCATCAGGAGCACGCGCAGGTTCTCCTCGTGCAGCACGCTGCCGTGACCGATGTTGCCGTGCTCACCGAAGCCCTCGCCGTGGTCGCTGACGAACACGACCACGGTGTTCTCGCGCAGCTGCGGCGAATCCAGGCGCGCGAGCAAACGCTCGAGCTCGTGGTCGGTGTGGCGGATCTCGGCGTCGTACAGATCGCGCCACAGCTCCATCCGCTCGGGTTCCATCGAGCCGACGCCGAGCTCGCGCATGCGCGCCGGAATTCCGCTCTTGTCCATGTCCTTGGCCGCCGCGCAGTGTTCGACGTGCGCCAGCAGCAGTCGCAATCCCGCGGCGTCGATCTCCTTGCGCTCCACCCAGCCGCGTTTGACCTCTTCGAGCTTGGCGTGCTCCGCCGCTTCGTCCCAACTCGGCCGGAAGCGCTTCACGTACTCCTCGGGCGGCTGGTACAGGCCGTGGATCTCATAGGTGTGGAAGAACAGGAAGAACGGCTCTTCCTGCACTTCGTCGAGCCACTTGAGCGTGCGGTCCACGTTGTTGCGCAGCCGCCGCGGATTGGCGACGTTCGACGCGTGCTGATCGGGCGTGTCGCCGCTGTTCAGCGGATAAGTCTGGAACCCCTGTCCGAGCCCGAACTGCGGCTTGGCGTAGCCGCCGTCGGTGAACGCGCCCGTCCAATAACCGCGCTCGCGCAGCACTTCGGCGAGCGTCGTCACGCGCTCGTTCATCTGCCCCGGCTCGTAGAAGGTCGCCACCTGATGCACGCTGGGATAGAGCGAAGTCATCAGCGAGATCAGGCTCGGCGCGGTCCAGGGCGCGGCGGTCTGCGCGTTCTCGAACACGACCGACTGCGCCGCCCAGCGATCGAGGTTCGGGCTCGTGTCGCGCGTGTGGCCGTAGCAGCCCAGGTGATCGGGCCGCAGCGTGTCGAGCACGATCACGACCAGGTTCGGCTTGCGCTCCGCGCCGCCGCAAGTCCAGTTGAGGAGCGCGCACGCGAGCGCGAAGAGCGCCGTCGACGACCGTAGACCGAGAGAAGCTGTCATGGAGCTTCGAAGATACTCGGACGCCGGTTGCTGCGCGCCACAGCTGACGAACTCAGCCGCTTCGCGCCGCAGCTCACAACTTCGAGCGCGGCGCGCCGGCGCCGGGCTCGCCGGTGCTCGTGTAGCCCAGGGCCTCGAGCGCACGCGCGTCGGGCGCTGCGCCGGTTTGCGCGGGGCCGGACACGCGTTGTTCGAACAGCGCGTCCTGCTCCCGTTGCGCGTTCAGCAGCGCGAGCAGCCGTTCGCACACAGAAGCATGTTCGTTCGCGACATCGCGCGTCTCGCCGGGATCCGTGGCGAGGTCGTACAGCCGCGCTCTCTGCGCCTGCGCGTCCCACACCAGCCGCCAAGTTCCGTCGCGCACGCTCCACAGACGATCTTCGTTCCCGCGCTGCGCCAGGGCGTGACTGAAGGCCGGTTCGGCGCGCAGTGGGCGGCCGCGCAGCAGCGGCACGAGGCTGCGGCCCTGCAGCGGCGGAGCGCCTTGGTCCAGCCCGAGCAGCTCGAGCAGCGTGGGCATCACGTCGACCGTGCGAACGAGCTCGCCGACGCGGCGCGGCGCGACGCCGGGGCCGCGCAGCGCGAGCACCACGTGCAGCGTCTCGTCGTGCAGCGCTCCTCCGTGCCCGAAGCGCCCGTGCTCGCCGAACTCCTCGCCGTGGTCGCTGGTCAGCACGACGAGCGTGTTCTCACGCAGGTCGGCCTCCCCCAAGCGCTGGAGCAGGCGCGCCAGCTCAGCGTCCGCGTAGTGGATCTCCGCGTCGTACCACGCGCGCCAGCGCGCCAGCCGCCGCGGGTCGAGCGCGGCGACGGCGTGCTCGCGCAGCCGCTCGTCGAGGCCCGTCGCGTCGATGTCGTTGCCCGGCGCGCAGTGTTCGCGGTGCGAGATCAACAGCTCCAACCCCGCGGCGTCGATCTCGCGCGCCGCCTTCCAACGTTCGAGCACGCGCGCGAGCTCGGCGTGTTCGGCGGCTTCGTCCCACTCCGGCGCGAAGCGTTGCACGTGCTCCTGCGGCGCGCAGTACGGCGTGTGCGTCTCGTAGGTCTGCAGGAACAGGAAGAACGGCCGCTCGCCGTCGCGTTCGTCGAGCCAACGCAGCGTCGCGTCGAGGTTGCGCCGCAGCCGCCCGCGTTTGGCTTCGAGCGGGGTCTCGTCAGGCGCAGTCTGCGCGTCCGCGTCGACGTAGTGCGAGATGCCCTGGTCGAGCCCCAGGCGCGCGCTCGCGTAACCGCCCTCGGTGAACGCCGCCGTCGCGTAGCCGCGCTCCTTCAACACCTCGGCGAGCGTGGTGACACGCTCGTTCAATTGCCCGGGCGCGCCGAACTCGGTCACGTTGTGCACGCTCGGATAGAGCGAGGTGAACAGCGAAACCAGGCTCGGCGCCGTCCAGGGGGCCGCGGATTGCGCGTTCTCGAACACCGCCGCGCCCGCCGCCCACGCGTCGAGGTTCGGGCTCGTCGGCAGGCTGTATCCGTAGGTCCCCAAGTGATCGGGCCGCAGCGTGTCGAGCACGATGACGACCACGTTGGGCGGCGGCGGGGCGTCGGGTTGGCACGCGCCGACGCCGCCGAGCGCGCACAGCACCAGCAGCGCGGTCCAGCGACGCTCGGTCCGGTTTCGTGCGGTGCGCAGGCCCATGGCGCCATGTTACGTGCGGGCCGGTCCGCTTCAGGTTCACGAAGTCTTGGCGCCGCGTTGACGGCGTACTGGGACTGAGCGGGGCCTAATTTTCCCGGCGAGGGCGTTCCACGCAGCTCGCTGGCGAGTTGCGGCTCGTCTGCGTTGCTCTCCCGTGAACGCGCCCGGTACCCTTGAATCACGTCGCCGGCGCCGAGCTTCCCCCTTCGAAAGCCCACCTCCGTGAACCCCAGCTCCAACTCCGCCCCGCAGACCGGCTCCGGCCTGTGGACGCGCGACGGGCAACTCGTCCTCGACCAGAGCTACCCCAAGTTCGAGGCCAACCTGCCGGTCAAGGAGATCAGCGGCGGCAGCTACCTGACGCGATTCGCGCGCACGAAGGAGGACTTGCTCGCCGTGCAGCGGCTGCGTTTCGAGGTGTTCAACCTCGAGCTGCGCGAAGGGCTCGACGAGTCCTATGTCACCGGACTCGATCAGGATCGTTACGACCTGCACTGCCACCACATCCTGGTGACGCTGCAGGAGACGGGGCAGGTGGTCGGCACGTACCGCGTGCAGACCAAACCGATGGCGCTCGCCGGCGTGGGCTGGTACACGGCCAGCGAGTACGACCTGAGCGAGCTGCCGCCCTGGCTGCTCGACGCGGCCGTCGAGACCGGGCGCGCCTGCGTGGCGCGCGAGCACCGCAACGGGCGCGTGCTCAACCACCTGTGGCGCGCGCTCGCCGCCTACATGGCCTGGAACCACAAGCGCTTCCTGTTCGGCTGCTGCTCGCTCACGTCCCAGGACGTGAACCTGGCCAAGGCCACGCACGAATTCCTGCGCTCGGGAAGCTACTTGCGCACCGACCTCAACGTGCGACCGCTGCCGGAGTACTCGTGCTTCGACGAGGATTTCGTCGCCGACATCAACACCTCGGTCAAGCTGCCGCCCCTGTTCGCCAGCTACTTGAAGCTCGGCGCGAAGATCGTCGGCGAGCCGGCGATCGACCGGGCCTTCAAGACGATCGACTTCCTAGCGCTGCTCGACATCGGCGACCTCGAGCCGCACACCTACCACACGTTCTTCGAGCGCTGAGCGCCAGCCCGCGGCCGACGGATCCGCCCGCGGGACTGCCTGTCCGGCTCGCCCGGTCACCGGATGCGCGCGTCCGACGCGCAGGACCGCATGCGCGCGTCCGACGCGCGACGCGCTAATCTCCCGGCTTGCGAGCACACCAGCACGACGGCCGGACGGCGGGCGAGGGACCGCGGTGAAGCAGCTGCGCGCGTGTTGGCGCGGGCTGTGGCTCGTGGGAATCACGTTGGGGCTGTACCTCACGTGGCTGTTCGGGCATCTGATGCTGTCCCTGGCGCCGATGCGCCGGGTCGCCTGGCGCCGCCGGATCTTTCGCAGCTGGTCGCGCGCCGCGTGTTGGGGGCTCGCCGTCCACGTGACGGTCGTCGGCGAGCCGCCGCGCGCGGGGGCGTTCCTGGTCTCCAACCACCTCAGCTACCTCGACATCCCCGTGCTCGCGACCCAGCTCCACACGGTCTTCGTTTCGAAGGCCGAAGTCGCCGGCTGGCCGCTGATCGGGCCGGGCGCGCGCGCGATGGGGACGATCTTCCTGGTGCGCGAGCGCAAGCGCGATCTGCCCGACGTGAACCGGCAGATCTCGACCGCCCTGGCGCGCGGCGACGGCGTGGTGGTGTTTCCCGAAGGTACGAGCACCAAGGGCGACCAGGTCCTGCCCTTTCGCCCGTCGTTGCTGGCCCCCGCGGCCGAGGGCGCGCACCAGGTCCACCCGGCGGTGTTGAGCTACGCCACTGCGCCCGGCGATCCGCCCGCTTCGCTGAGCGTGTGCTGGTGGGGCGACATGCCCTTTGCGCCGCACGTCGCGGTGCTCCTGGGCCTGGAACGCATCGACGCACGCATCGAATTCCTGCCCGAGCGCTGTGCGCACGAGGACCGCAAGCAACTGGCTGAAAAGTTGTGGGCGGCCGTGAACTCGCGCTTTCGACCGATACCATGACCCGCAGAATGCCCCAGCTATCCCCGTTGTCGGCCGGTTCGCCCACCTCGGCCCGCGCGCTCGCCGAGCGCAACATCGCGTTCCTCGAGCAGGCCCGCGAACTGCTGGCGCGCCTGTCGGACAAGGACTACACCGCGCCGGGGCCGGGCGGGCTGCGCGGCGGCGTGGGACCGCACCTGCGGCACGTGCTCGACCACTACGAGTTGCTGCTGGCGGGCCTCGAGAGCCAGGCCGTCGATTACGACGTGCGTGCGCGCGATACGGCGGTGGAGCGCGAGCGCGGCGCCGCGCTCGAAAAGATCGGCCAGATCGTCAGCGCCCTGCGCGCACTCGACGGAGCGGCGGTCGACCGGCCGCTCATGGTGCGCGTGGACTCGGGCGAGGCGAGCGAGCGATTCGAAGGCGCTTCGAGCCTGGGCCGCGAGCTGCAGTTCCTGGTCTCGCACACCGTGCACCACTACGCGGTGATCGCGGTGCTGCTGCGCGTGCGCGGCGTCGATCCCGGACGCGACTTCGGCGTGGCGCCCTCGACGCTCAAGCACGAGGCAGGCGCGGCGGCGTGTGCACGCTGACGTGGATCGCGCTCGAGCGCGGCTACGAGCTGTACTTCAACCGCGACGAGAAGTTGACGCGCGCTCCGGGGCTGCCTCCGCGGCGCTTTGCGAGCGCGGGGCGAGCGTGGCTCGCGCCCTCGGATCCCGACGGCGGCGGAACTTGGATCGGCGTCAACGACCGCGGCCTGACGCTGGCGCTGCTCAACGGCTACAAGCGCGCGGATGACGCCGCGCGCGTGTGGCGCAGCCGCGGCTTGCTGGTGCAAGAGCTCCTGGAACTCGGCGACGTGCCGGCCTTCGAGGCGCGCCTGCGCGCGCTCGACTTGAGCCCGTACCGCTCCTTCACGTTGTTCGCCGTGGATCCAAGCTGCGCGGCGCGCGCGGCGACCTGGGACGGTGCTGCTCTCTCGTTCGACTCCCACGCGAGCGCCGGCGCGCCGCTGTGTTCCTCGTCGCTCGACCCGACGGGCGCCGCGCGCGCGCGGCGCGAGTTGTTCGAGGTCTGGCGCACGCAGGCGCCGCGCGTGGACGCCGCGCTGCTCGCGCGTTTCCACGCCAGCCATCTGCCCGAGCGCGGGCCGCTGAGCCCGTGCATGCACCGCGCCGACGCGCAGACGCAGAGCTTCACGCACGTGCGCTGCGGCGCGGACAGCGTGGAACTCGAGTACAGCCCGGGCGCGCCGTGTCTGGGGCTCGCGCCGACGACCTTGCGCCTCGCGCGCGTGCGCGACGCGGCGGCGCGACGCTAGGGGACGAGCGCGCCGTGGAGTTCATCGAATCGCTCGTCAACCAGATCGTCGACCTGCCGCTGTGGGCGGCGTGGCTCGTGATCATCGTCGCCACGTTCGTGAGCGAGGACCTGACCTGCGTCGCCGCCGGGCTCGCGGCCGCGACCGGTCGCATCAGCGCGTTCGACGCGATCGCTGCGGCGGGGCTGGGGATTTGGCTCGGAGACCTCGGCCTCTACGCAGCGGGCAAGTTCATCGGCAAGCCCGCGCTGCGCCGCGCGCCGTTCAAGTGGTTCATCCACGACGAAGACGTGCACGCCAGCTCCGATTGGTTCGCGCGCCGCGGATCGGTCGTGATCCTGCTCGGGCGCTTCGTGCCCGGCACGCGCCTGCCGACGTACTTCGCCGCTGGTTTGCTCGAGACGGGCTTCTGGGCCTTCTCCGCTTGGGCGCTGCTCGCCGTGCTCATTTGGGCGCCGCTCCTAGGCGGCGGAGCGTTGCTCATCGGCCGCCAGATCCTGCCCTGGATCGAAACCTACGAGAGCTGGGCGCTCGTCGGGCTCGTCGCCGCGGTGTTCGCGTACTTCAGCGCGGTCAAGTTCCTGATCCCGGCGTTCACTTGGCGCGGCCGGCGCATGATCGTCTCGCGCTGGCTGCGCGCGACGAAGTGGGAGTTCTGGCCGCCGTGGCTGTTCTATCCGCCGCTGCTGGTCTACATCGCGTGGCTCGCGCTCAAGCACCGCAGCTTGAGCGTGCTCACCGCCGTCAATCCTGGAATTCCCGCCGGCGGATTCATCGGCGAATCGAAGCAGCACATCCTCGAGTGTCTGGGTGACTCCGAGTTCATCGTGCGCTCGCGCCTGCTCGAGGCCGCGTCGCCGCTCGAGGCGCGCCTCGACGGGCTGCGCGAGTTCGCCGCGGCGCACTCGCTCGACTATCCGCTCGTGCTCAAACCCAACGCGGGCCAGCGCGGCTCGGGCGTGGCGATCGTGCGCAACTTCACCGAGGCGCGTGAGTACCTCGCGAAGATCCGCGTCGACTGCGTCGTGCAGGAGTACGCGCCCGGCGACGAGTTCGGCGTCTTCTACTACCGCCATCCCGATGCCGAGCGTGGCCGCATCTTCTCGATCACGCGCAAGGTGTTTCCCGTCGTGCGCGGCGACGGCGAGCGCGACCTCGAGACGCTGATCCTCGCGGACGCGCGCGCGGTGGCGATGGCGAAGTTCTACTTGAAGGTCAACGCGCCGCGCCTGCACTACGTGCCGCGGCCCGGCGAAGGCGTGCAACTGGTCGAGATCGGCAACCACTGCCGCGGCACGATCTTCCTCGACGGAACTCCGCTCGTGACGCCCGAGCTCGAAGCCGCGATCGAGCGCATCTCACGCTGCTTCGAGGGCTTCTACTTCGGCCGCTACGACATCCGCGCGCCCTCCGAAGCCGACCTGCGCGCGGGCCGCAAGCTCAAGGTGATCGAGCTCAACGGCGCAACAAGCGAAGCCACGCACATCTACGACCCGCGCTACTCGGTCTTCGACGGCTGGCGCATCCTGCGCGAGCAGTGGCGCATCCTGTTCGACATCGCCTCCGCCAACCGCGCGCGCGGCGCGCCGGTCACATCGATCTCGGAACTTCTGCACGCGCTCGGCCAATACCGGCGCGCCTCGAAGTCGCACCCGGGCTGAGCCGCCGCCGCGAACCTAGACGTCGACGCGCCAGATGTGCGCGGCGCGCGCGGCGTAGGCGCGACTGCGTTGGCGGATGGACTCTGGGGTCCAGGACTCGCCCGCGATTTGCTTGGCAAGCAAGTAGGTGCTGTGCGCATAGAGCTCTAGCTTGCGCTGGAAAGGCGCGCGGTCCGCATCGCGATTGATGCTCCGCTCCAGCGGCACGTAGTTGCCGATCCGGCTCACGCAGCGCTCGTGGTCGTCGATCGAGAGCTCCATGTCATCGGAGTGCGTCGCCGGCAGGATGTGCTCGATGCTGAATCCGTCGGTTTCCCAGTCGATATCGCGGCGCGACGCGTCCTTCTCCAATTCGGCGAGCAGGTAGCGCAAGAGCTTTTTCCGTGGGCCGGACGCTGGGAGCGAGAGGTCCGCGAAGGCCGACTCGAACTCCGCGTCGTCGCCGTAGATATTGCGAGCCTCCCGTGCGACGTCCGCGGCGCTGAACGACGGCGCGGCGTTGGCTGTGACGGCGGCGCGATTCCACGCTCGATAGATGTCGCCCGAGTTGAGCCGCAGCACCACGCTCGCGCGCAGCGAGTACACGGTGAAGATGCGGAACAGGCGCTCCAGTTCGACTGGCCGACCCTCGAGCCGAGGCGCCATCACGAGCGCGGCCGGCCTGTACTGGCTCGCTCCCAGCACATCGAGTATGCGCGCCCATTTCCGAGCGCCGTCGAGCCCGATCCAGCGATCGTCGTCGGGATCGAGCAGGGCCGCGTACCAGTCCGCGGCTCGAGTCAGCTGGCGTACGAACTCGAAGGCGTCGCGGGGCGACTCGAT
>ERZ1066135.861-NODE-861-length-13508-cov-4.734260_pt1 | contig 13508 bp, 12 predicted proteins | sample MGYA00382782_ERZ1066135 | MGnify/ENA primary metagenome ERZ1066135 (study PRJEB33369, sample SAMEA5778365) | biofilm metagenome | biome: Industrial cooling water; feature: Water cooling tower basin; material: Biofilm | place: United Arab Emirates | collected...
GCTGCGCTCAGGACGCCGGCCAATCCGGCTTGGAAAGCTGCTTGGCCAGATGCGGCAGGCGAATGACGAGCCAAAGCGCAGCCCAGATGTTGCCAAGGAAAAACGTCGGCACGGCCCATGCGGCGGCGACCATCCACGAGCGCTCGGTCAAGAACACGATTACGGCGAAGAACAGGAAGCCGATGTAGAGATCGACGAGCGAGACGACGCCCCACGGCAGCGTCGTGACCACCGCGAACTGATCGAGAAACGTGCCGTGCAAATCCTGGCGCGCCATGAACGCCCAGATCACCAGCCCCAGCAGGGCCAGACCCAGAATGCCAATCGCCGCACGAACAACGTTCATCTGCTCACTCTCCTGACCGGCTTGTTGGCGGGCTTGCGCCCGCCGTCAAGCGGCGGCGCTCAGTCCATGAGCCTCTGCATCAGATAAGTGTATTCGAGCGCCCGGCGCCGCGCGGCTTCGTTCAGGTTCGCCGCCGCCGAGTGGCCGCCATCGATGTTTTCGTAATAGAGCACTGGCAAGCCAAGCTCGAGCATGCGGGCGACGTACTTGCGCGCATGGCCAGGGTGCACACGATCGTCCTTGGTGGATGTCAGCACGAACGGGACCGGGAAATCATCGCGCGCCCGCAGGTTCTGATACGGCGAGATTGTTTCCAGGAAGGCGCGCTCTTCCGGATTGCTCGGCGAGCCGTACTCGTCAACCCATGACGCGCCCGCCAGCAATTGATCGTAGCGCAGCATGTCCAAGAGCGGCACTTGCACGACCGCTGCGTTGATCATCTCGGGATGCTGATTGAGCATGACGCCCATCAGCAAGCCGCCATTCGATCCGCCCATAATGCCGAGACGCCGTGGGCTGGTGATGCGACGCTCTACGAGATCGCGTTGAACGGCATAGAAATCATCATAGATGACTTGGCGATTGGTGCGCAGACCAGCCTGGTGCCAAGCCGGGCCGAACTCGCCGCCGCCGCGGATGTTTGCGAGCACATAAACGCCGCCGCGCTCCAGCCAGAGCTTGCCGACGGAGGCGCTGTAAGTCGGCGGATAAGAGACCTGGAAGCCGCCATAAGCGTAGAGCAGCGTTGGGTTGTCGCCGTTGAACTGCATGTCGCGCGGGCGGACGATGTAATAGGGCACGCGTGTGCCGTCGCGGCTTATCGCTTCGTGTTGCTCTGCAATGAAGCGCGATGCATCGAACAGCGCCGGCAGTGAACGAATGGCGCGCGTCGTCGTCGCATTGTTATCGAGCGCATAGAGCGTCGAGGGCGTCGTGTAATCCTGGTAAGTCGCGAACGCGAGCGATTCCGTCGGCGAGGAGCCGGCGAAGAAAATCGATCCGGTGGTCGGCAGGCTGATCTGTGTTGTCGCCCAGCCGCCACCATTGGGCGCGATGCGCAGGATGCGGCCGCGGACATTTTCGTAACCGGCGACCAAGATCGCATCGCGCGTTATGGCGACGCCTTCCACCGATTGACGCTCGGTCGGCGTGAAAAGCGCAGTGGCGCGCGGTGCTTCGGCGCCCGTGTCAGAGACTGGATAGCTGGCCAGTGCGCCCTGCGCCAAACCACGCCAGGCTTCGTTCAGCGTAAACACAAGGTTGCCGCGGAAGAGGCCGACGATCGAGGACTTAGCGGGCAGGTTGATCTGCTGCGGCGTGGCGCCGTCCAGGCGCCAATAGCTTGTCTCGAAGAAAGTGTTTGCCTCATACGCAACCGGCAGGCGCGAACCGTCCGTGTCCTGAAAGACGCCGATGAATACGCCAACGTCGCTGGTTTGGCCGCGCATCACTTCAGTTGCGGACGAAAGCGCCGTGCCGCGGCGCCAGCGCTTCACGATCATGGCGTAGCCGCTCTCGGTCAGCGAGCCTTCACCCCAATCTGTGGCGACGAGCAGCGTATCGCGATCGATCCAGGCAACGGAGCTCTTGGCCTCCGGCACGACAAAACCGCCTTCAACGAAGCGGCGCGTGGCGATGTCGTATTCGCGCACCGTGTTGGCGTCGCGGCCGCCGTCGGAGAGCGAGATCAGGCAGCGCGTCGTGCCTTCAAGGCAATCGGCGCCCTGATAGACCCAATTGGCGTTCTCAGCGGTTGCGAGCGCATCGACGTCGAGCAGCGTCTCCCAACGCGGTTGCCCGCGCGCGTAATCGGCCAGCGGCGAGCGGCGCCAGATGCCGCGGACATGCGTCTCGTCCTGCCAGAAATTGTAATAATAACCCTCTTGGATGCCGCCGAGCGGCAGCCGGTCGCGGTTGTTGGCGATGGCGAGCGCGTCCTGATAGAGGCCCTGATAGCGCGGATCGGCCTCAAGCACGCCGAGTGAGCGCTCATTCTGTTCGCGCACCCAGGCGAGCGCGCGCTCGCCTTCGATCTCTTCAAGCCACAGATACGGATCTTCAGTCATAGCGGGCGTGCTCGGAGCTTCAGCGCTTTGAGTTGAGGCGCAGGCGGTAAGGAAGACGGCGGCGAGGCCGGCCAGAATGGCAGAGCGCATTATTGGGTCCCCTCGGAATCTCGGCCCGCAACCAAGCAGCCGCCGCCGCCGAGGGCAAGGCTGGGTCGATGATTGGGGGCGCTGACAGGTGCGTTCAGGCCGCGAAACGCCTAGATAGGTTCCGATGCGCTATTTCAAGATGAACGGCTGCGGCAACGACTTCGTCATTATCGACGCACGCTCGCGCGGCGCGTTGCCGCTATCACAGGCGCAGGCGGCCGCCATCGCTGACCGGCAAACCGGCGTCGGCTGCGACCAGGTTATCGCAGTCGAGCGCTCGATGCGCGGCGACGCCTTTATGCGCATCTGGAATGCTAATGGCGGCGAGGTCGAGGCGTGCGGAAACGCCACGCGCTGCGTGGCGTGGCTCTTGATGGAAGAAGGCGGCGCTGTCTCGCGTCGCATCGAGACGCCGGCGGGCATGCTCTATGCCGAGCGCCGCGGCGAAAACCTCATCACGGTCGATATGGGCTCGCCGTTGTTGCGTTGGGAAGAAATCCCGCTGGCGAGGGCGATGGATACCGTGCGGCTCGATTTCGAAGCCGGCGGCCTAAGCGCGCCTGGCGCCGTCAATATGGGCAATCCGCATGTCGTGTTTTTCGTCAACGATGTGCGCGCAGCGCCGATCGAGACTCTGGGCCCTAAGATCGAGCACGATCCGCTTTTCCCTCAGAAGGTGAATGTCGGCTTTGCCGAGGTACGCTCGCCAGAAGAGATTCGCTTGCGCGTCTGGGAGCGCGGGACAGGACTGACCAAAGCCTGCGGCACCGGCGCTTGTGCGGCGGTCGTCGCCGCGCACCGCCAAGGGCTCACGGGCCGCACGGTGAAAGTCCTCGTGGACGGTGGTTCACTTGAGATTGAATGGCGCGCGGGCGATGACCGGGTTCTGATGACGGGCCCAGTTGAACTGGAAAACACCGGGGAGTTGCCGTCGCCATGAGAGCCATCGCCGCCCTGCTGCTGCTGGCGTCTTGCGCGACGGCGCAAGCGACGGCGCCTGAAAGACTTCAAGGCTGCTGGATCGAGCGCAGTGATGTCGGCGGTGCAGTGACGATGCGTTGGCTGCCGGACGCGAGCGGCGAATTGCGCGGCGATCTCTTGCGCTATGGCACATCCGGCGTTTCGGCGCGCGAGCGCTATGTCTTGCGCCCTCGCGATAGCGGCTACGCCGTGTGCCAAATTGCGGCAGCCGAACAATGCTGGGTCGTCGCGCAGGGCGAAAGCGGCTCGCTCGAAGGCGGGCGGGCCTTCATCGATTCCTATGGCGGCGAGCGGTTGCGGATTTCCGTCATCGACGCCGGCGGGCAACGCGTCGTCTTCCAAGGCCGCCGCGACGGTTGCGACTAGCACATGATCACCGGCATCGATCATGTCGTGATCGGCGTTCGCGACTTCGACGCCGGTGTCGCGGCGTATCAGCGCTTGCTTGACCGCGCGCCCGCCCATGTCGATGAGCGCGACGGCGTGGCGACAGCCCTGATCGCGACCGCCAATGCCGCGGTCGAGATCATCTCGCCGCGTGGCGCCACGGTGATGGCCGAGCGCTTGGACGCAGCGATCACGGAGCGCGGCGAAGGTCTGCTCAGCGTAGCCTTCAGTGTAAGCGATATCGAACGGATGCATCGCCGTCTGGATCGCGTGGGCTTGGCGCCGGATGACATTGGCGCAGTCGAAGCGGGCGCGCTGCGCTGGCGCCGCTTCCGAACCGATACGCAAGCCGCCCATGGCGTGCGGATGTTCTTCCTCGAACGTGCCGCGCCGCTCGGCGACAGTGGCGACAGCGGCGTGCTCGCGCTCGATCACATCGTGGTGCAAACGCAGGATATGGACAGCGCAGCGGCGCTCTTTGGCGCGCGTCTTGGGCTCGATATGCGGCTGGATCGGCGTATCGGCGATCGCCGTCTGATGTTTTTTCGATGCGGCGATCTTGTTGTGGAGATCGCGCAGGCAGGCGAGCCTCGCCACAGGCTTTGGGGTCTTTCCTGGCGCGTAGGGGACGCGGCGCGCGAGCAGGCGCGATTGTCGGGCTTGGGCCTCGATGTCTCCGAAGTGCGTGCAGGCCTCAAGCCGGGAACGCACGTGTTTAGTATTCGTGACAAGACGTGTGGCGTGCCCACACTCATGATCGAGACGCGCGCCAAGCGAGATTGACACCGGAACAATCCACGCCATGCTCCCGGCCCACCGGCCATAAGGGGACATTGGTCATGGCGGAACCACTGAACGCGACATTTTTCACGCTCAAGAAGCGCGACCGCGCCGTTCTGCTGCCGGCAACCCTGGTCATGGCCGTTTTGGTCGCGGTGATTTTCGGGGCTTTTATTGCGTTCAACTGGGCGTTTTTCGCGCAGATCATCGAAATGGCGCGCAGCGGTGAAGGCCAGCTGCAAGACGAAGAGCAGGCGGCAATCTTCGGTATTGGCTTTCTCGCGCTCTTCTTCAGCGTGTTCTTGTTTCTCATCCCGTTTTATTTGGTTCTCGCTGCGTATGAGGCGGCCTGCCTGCGTTGGATGATCCGCGGCGAAGCGCCGGGTATCTTCGGCATCACCTTCAACAATGACACTTGGCGGGTCTACGGCGTCTATTGGTGCTGGCTGATCGCGCAATTCGCCGTGTCGATGGTGCTGAGCATTCTCACCATGCCGATTGTCCTCATGATGATGGGCGAGATCGCGAGCGCCGGCAGTGATCCCACTTCGCCTGCGTGGTGGCACTTGCAGCTGCGCATGCAAGCTCTTTCGCTGCTACAGTACATCCCGCTCGCGTTCCTGGCCATTCGGCTTGGACCAGCGGCGGCCACCTCGGTCGCACGCAAGCGCTTCTCGTTCTTCGACGCGTGGATCGTCACCCGCGATCGCTTTTGGGCTCTGTTCGGGTCGTACGTACTGCTTTGGCTCATCGTTTTTGTTCTGGGTGCGCTGCTGATCGGCGGCTTCTGGAGCTACATGGCGGGTGGCGCCCTGCTAGAGATCGCGCGTTCTCCGTATGCAGATCACTCAGAGACAGTGCGTGCGATTTTCGAGCGCATCTGGTCGGCCGAGGGCTTGATTTGGGCAGCGGCGACTTACGGCGGCTATTTCGTGGTGTCGCTTGGCTACATGCTGATGAGTTATGGCATCAATGCGCGCGCGGCGCTCGTGGCTCTGGAAGAAGGCAAGATCAAAGTCTATAGCGACGAATGAAGAGCGGCCATCCGTCAGCTGGGAGGATCGACATGCGGGAACTTGCGCGCGGTTTGGCGTTGGCGGGTTTGCTGCTTTGCGCGCCTGTCGCGGCGGCGCAGACAATTGATGCGCCGTTGCGCGTTCGCACGGACGAGGTCTACACCATCTCCGTTGAGCAGACGCAAACGAGCGAAATCGCGGGCCAGGGCGTCGAGGCTACGCTCTCGCACAGCTACGCGCTTCACATCGTCGACGCCGAGCAGCAGATATGGCGCTATGTGCCGGCAACCATCAGCTACACGATGCCCACTGGGCTGCCGACGCCGATCGAAGCAACCGACCTTAACTGGAACATCATCAACGACGCGACGTCGGCGCTGCTGCGCGCGTCCATGGACATCGGCTTCGAGTGCCGTGTCGACGAGCGCGGACGCTGCGTGGACGTCACCAATTGGGGCATGTGGCGCGATCGCGCTGAAAACATCGTGCTGATGGCGGACGCCTTCGCGCGTCTCGTGCCGGAGCCTGCGCCCGCAGCCGATCCAGAAATCGAGGAGGCCCCGGCCCGCGCGCCAAAGAGCGACGAGGACGAGGAAGCCGCCGGGATGGCCGCCACCCCCGCTCTGAGCTGGGCGCGCATGCGCGAACCTGTTCTGCGCGGCGTCGCTGTCTTGCTCGATAATTTCGACTCGCGTGACGCCGCCGGCGCGTTGGCGACGATCCAGCCGTCCGCTTTCCTGCAAGGCCGTACACTCACACGCCGCCAGCCGGTGGCGGTGGCGGATGAATTTGAAATGCCTTTCGGCGCGCCGCCGCTGCGCTTTACCGGCACGGTGCAGCTCGACCGCGTCAATCAGCGCGACAACACCGCAACGATAATCCGCCGGGTTACGCTTGATGAAGCAAGCGCCCGCGCGGCACTGCGCGGCATGAGCCAATTCATGACCACCAACATCGTGCAGCCGATCGCCGAGTCCACCGGCGAGGGCCAAAGCGCCGCCGCGTTTACGAGCTTGATCGAGCCGATGCTGGAGGCGCTCTCGATGCGCTATGAGGAAACCACCACGGGCGTGCTCGATCTCAGCACCGGCATGGTGCGTGAAACTACGACGCAATACACGATGACGGTGGTGCCGACAGAAAGCGCTGGAGACACGCCCATCACGGTGAGCGGCCGCACCGTGATCCGCATCACGCCCGGCATGCCGGCGGTGCAACGCTTGCCGCGACCCTAACGCGCACGTTTGAAGATGAGCGCCGCCGGCTTCTAACCGGTGGCGCTTTTCTTTTTACGGGCGGTCTTCGGCGCGGACGCTTCGGCCGCTGCGGCCTTCTGCTTCGGCTTTTGCGCAGCGCTACGTTCGGCGTGGCGCTTGAACGCTTGCGCCAGATAGCGCCCGGTGTGGCTTGCCTTGACCTTCGCGACTTCATCCGGCGTGCCCGCGGCGACGATCATGCCGCCGCCATCGCCGCCTTCGGGGCCGAGGTCGATGACGTAGTCGGCGGTTTTGATAACATCGAGATTGTGCTCGATCACCAGCACAGTGTTGCCGTTGTCGACAAGCTCATGCAGCACTTCGAGCAGCTTCTTTACGTCCTCGAAGTGCAAGCCGGTCGTCGGTTCATCGAGGATATAGAGCGTGCGGCCCGTGGCGCGCTTGGACAGCTCCTTCGAGAGCTTCACGCGTTGTGCCTCGCCGCCCGAAAGCGTCGTCGCTTGTTGGCCGATGTGCACATAGCCCAGCCCAACGCGCTTCAGCGTCTCGAGCTTATCGCGAATACTCGGCACGGCAGTAAACAGGTTCGCGCCTTCTTCGACAGTCATATCAAGCACATCGGAGATCGACTTGCCCTTGTAGAGCACCTCTAACGTCTCGCGATTGTAGCGTTTGCCCTTGCAGGTGTCGCAAGTGACGTAGACGTCCGGCAGGAAGTGCATCTCGATCTTGATGACGCCATCGCCCTGGCATGCTTCGCAACGGCCGCCTTTGACGTTGAACGAGAAGCGCCCCGGCCCATAGCCGCGCGCTTTCGACTCCGGCAACGCCGCGTACCAATCGCGGATCGGTGTGAACGCGCCCGTGTACGTCGCTGGGTTCGAGCGCGGGGTGCGGCCGATCGGCGACTGGTCGATATCGATGATCTTATCGATGTGTTCGAGACCGAGAATCGCGTCGTGCTCGGCGGGCACATCGCCGGAGCCGTGCCATTGGCGTGACACCGCTTTGAACAATGTCTCGATCACAAGCGTGGACTTGCCGCCGCCGCTGACGCCGGTGACGCACGTGAACGTGCCGAGCGGGATCGTCGCGTCGACGTTGCGCAAATTGTTGCCGCGCGCGCCTTTGACCGTGATGCCGCGCTTCAGGTTCACCCAGCGCCGCTTCTCCGGAATAGAAATCTCGCGCGCGCCGGTGAGATAGGCGCCGGTGATGGACTTCTTGTCCTTCTGGATTTGCTCGGGCGTGCCTTCGGCGATGATCGTGCCGCCATGGACGCCGGCGCCGGGGCCGATATCGACGACGTGATCGGCGGTCCGGATCGCGTCCTCGTCATGCTCGACGACCAGCACCGAATTGCCGAGATCCCTGAGGCGCTTCAGCGTTTCCAACAGACGCGTGTTGTCGCGTTGGTGCAGACCGATGCTCGGCTCATCGAGAACATAGAGGACGCCGGTCAGGCCGGAACCGATCTGCGAGGCGAGACGAATGCGCTGGCTCTCCCCGCCCGAGAGCGTACCGGAGGCGCGGCCGAGCGAGAGATAGTCGAGGCCGACATCGACCAAGAAGCGGAGGCGATCGTTGATCTCTTTGAGGATACGAACCGCGATTTCCTGCTGCTTTGGCGTAAGCTTGTCGTTGAGCCCCGCAAACCAGTCGCGAGCATTGCGGATCGACATTGTCGAGGCGACCGCGATGTCGGTCATATCTACTTTCACGGCGAGCGCTTCAGGCTTCAGTCGCTTGCCTTCGCACGTCGGGCACGGCGCTTCCGACTGATACTTCTCCAACTCTTCGCGCATCCACGCGGAGTCAGTTTCTTTCCAGCGGCGCTCTAGGTTCGGCAGCACGCCTTCGAAGTTCTTCGTCGTCTCGTAGCGGCGCACGCCGTCATCATAGACGAACTTGATCGGCTCTTTGGTGCCGAACAGGATCGCGTCACGCAGCGGCTTGGGGAGATCGCGCCACTTACCGGTCGTCTTCGCTTTGAAGTGCTTCGCCAACGCTTCCAGCGTTTGCGCGTAAAGCGGCGACGGACCTTTGGCCCACGGCGCCACTGCGCCATCCTTCAAGGTCTTATCCTGATCGGGCACGACGCGCTCAGCATCGAACTTCAGCTGCACGCCCAAACCATCGCACGCAGGGCAAGCGCCGGCTGGATTGTTGAATGAGAAGAGTCGCGGCTCGATCTCCGGGATCGTGAAGCCCGAAACCGGGCAGGCGAACTTCTGCGAAAAGATCAGCCGCTCCGGCGCGCCGGCTTTGTTCTTCAGCGTCGCCTTGCCAGTGGCGTCTTCGGTTTTGCCGGCGATCTCCGCGAAGGCAATGCCGTCGGCGAGCTTCAACGCTTGCTCAAGCGAATCCGCGAGCCGTGTTTCGATGCCGGCCTTCACCGCGATGCGGTCGATGACAATGTCGATGTCGTGCTTGAACTTCTTGTCGAGCGTCGGCGGCTCTGAGAGTTCGTAGAACTCGCCGTCGATCTTGGCGCGCTGGTAGCCCTTCTTCAGGTACTCAGCCATTTCCTTTTTGTATTCGCCCTTGCGGTCGCGCACGACCGGCGCGAGCAAATACAAACGCGTGCCTTCCGGTAGCGCCATGATCCGATCGACCATTTCGCTGACTTGCATCGCCGCAATCGGCTGGCCGGTGGCGGGAGAGTACGGAATGCCGACCCGCGCCCATAAGAGGCGCATGTAATCGTAAATCTCGGTGACGGTGCCGACAGTCGAGCGCGGGTTGCGCGACGTGGTCTTCTGCTCGATCGAAATCGCCGGCGAGAGGCCTTCGATGGAATCCACGTCCGGCTTCTGCATCAGTTCCAAGAACTGACGCGCGTACGCCGAGAGCGATTCAACGTAACGGCGCTGGCCTTCAGCGTAGATCGTATCGAACGCCAGCGACGACTTTCCGCTGCCCGACAAACCAGTGATCACGACCAGCTCGTTGCGCGGAATATCGACGTTCACGCCCTTGAGATTGTGCTCGCGCGCGCCGCGGATGCGGATGTGTGTGAGGGCGTCTCTCATTGCGGGAGGCCGAACGCGATTGAAGTCATGGAGATGCCCGGGAAGAAGTGACGGTTGAAAACGTACGGCTCTTCGCCGTCGCCCTGCGCCGCTAGTGTGTAGAAAAGCGGAAAGAAGTGCTCCCAATCGGCGTTCGCCGCCGGAATGTTGGGATGGCTTGCGTAGTTCAGCACGGCCGCGTGATCGCGCCGGTCGATCGCGGCGGTGATGTAGTCATCGAACTCGCGATCCCACGGCGTCGGCTGATCCTGATTGCGGAAGAAGCTCTGCAGATTGTGGACGATGTCGCCCGACGCGATCAGCAGCACGTTCTCATCGCGTAGCGAAGCGAGGGCCTTGCCGATGGCGTAGTGCTCCTGCGGCGGTCGGCGTGCATCGAGGCTCACCTGCACGATTGGCACGTCGGCGTCCGGATACATATGTTTCGCTACCGACCAAGTGCCGTGGTCGAGGCCCCATGTGTCGTCGAGTTTCGCGTCCACATTTGCGCCAAAAGGGCCCAGGCGCTTGGTGATTTCAAACGCGAGGATGGGATCGCCTTCGGCGGGGTATTGGACGTCAAACAAGGCCTGTGGAAAGCCGCGGCCGAAATCGTGGATCGTGCGTGGCTTAATGTTCGACGTGACACGCACGCCGTCCGTAACCCAATGCGCCGATACACAGACGATCGCGCGCGGCTTCGGAAAGCGCGCGGCGATCTCGGCCCAGCCGCGTGCGGAGGGCGTATCTTCGATCGCGTTCATCGGCGAGCCATGGCCGACAAACAGGGCGGGCGCTCTTTGGTTCATTTCGGTCTTTCGGGACTGCCGCGATCCCTGCGGCGGACCCCATATTTAGTAGCCGGAGTCGGCTGAACATCAAGAACAAGATGAGAACATCTGTGGATGCTCGCGCGTTCGCCTGATTGGTTCGGCTGGTTAACGCCTCTTTACCTCTGGGGCGAGTCGGCTTATAGAACATAGAGAGAACATTTGTCCGGATGCGACCGGCGGATGCCTCACCATCGAGTAGTGCGAAGGAAACAGGAGGTCGGCGATGGCTGGCAGCATCAACAAGGTGATTTTGGTCGGTAACCTGGGCAAGGACCCGGAAGTGCGCCGTTTGAACAACGGTGATCCGGTCGTGAACCTCTCAATCGCGACGTCCGAGAGCTGGCGCGACAAGCAGACGGGCGAGCGCAAGGAAAAGACCGAGTGGCACCGCGTCGTGATCTTCAACGAGAACATCGCGAAGGTCGCCGAGCAATATCTGAAGAAGGGCTCGACGGTTTACATCGAAGGCTCGCTGCAGACGCGCAAGTACGAGCAAAACGGCGTTGAGAAGTACACGACTGAAATCGTGCTGCAGAAGTATCGCGGCGAACTCACCATGCTCGGCGGCAAAGGCGACGGCGGTGGCCGTTCCTATGACGACGATGGCGGCAGCTTTACGTCGAAGTCAGGCTCCAAGCGCTCCAGCGACGGCCCGCGCGAAAGCTTCAGCCAAGATCTCGACGACGAGATCCCGTTCTGACATTGCCTAAACACGCGGGCGCGCGTAGCGCTCGCGTGTGACCACGCCTTCGCGCGCCTTCGCGCCGCTCGATCTCGCCATGCTGTTGTCGATCGCGCTCATCTGGGGCGTGAACAACATTTTGGCGAAGCTCGCGCTCGACGCGTTGCCGGCGATGATGATGGCGGCGACCCGCTTCGTGATCGTGCTCGCGGCGCTGATCTGGTGGCTTAAGCCGCCGCCGAAGGGGCAGCTGCCGCTCTTTTTCGCGATGCTCGCCTTCATCGGCCCGCTGCACTTCGCCATTCAGTCGATCGGCCTGAAGATGGCGACGGACATGCCGCCGATGATCGTGGCGATGCAGCTTTGGGCGCCTGCGTCGGTCGTGTTTGCCGCGTTCATGTTGGGCGAGCGCGTGAGCCCGCTGCGTTGGACCGGCGTGGCGCTGGCCTTTCTTGGCGCGGCGTCGATGAATTTCGATCCGGCGGTGTTCGCGCAGGGCGGGCCGCTCTTTCTTGTCGGCTTGGCTTCGGCGGCCTATGGCCTGGGTACGGTGCTCGTGCGCAAGCTTGGCGGTGGGCTTGACCCGTGGGCGACGCAAGCTTGGATCGCGCTCGCGGCGGCGCCGACGCTCTCCATCGCGTCACTCACCATCGAGAGCGGTCATATCGCCGATGCGCAAGCTGCGCACTGGAGCGTATGGGCGTTCATCGCCTTTGGCGCTGTCGTCTCGTCGATCGTCGCCAACGCGTTCATGTTCAAGCTGCTGCAGAAATACGAAGTCTCGCGCACGACGCCGTATCTGCTGCTCACACCGGTGATTTCGTTTGCGCTCGCCGTGCTGATCCTGGGCGACCGCATCAGCGTGCAAATCTTGATCGGCGCGGCGGTGACGCTCGCCGGCGTCGCGCTCGTGGCGCTGGCTGAGCGGCGCTTCAAGCCGATCGCACAGCCGACCTCGGAGACTTAGGGCAAGGGCGTAAGCGCCGCACATGCGATGCGCGCGCCAGCGCCGCCGATCGGCTGGCTCACATGATCGTCCGCTGCGGCATGGATCAGCAGCGCCGAGCCGTCGCCGTCGAGCAGCGGTTCGCGGGCCTGACGGTTGGCGTTGCCAGGGATGCGCGCGCTGCCGAGCGTAACATACGGGGTGAACACTTCGGCCGCGAAGGGGCCCGCGGGCGTGGCGAAGATGTTCGGCAGATCGCCCGCCTCGGGCCCATCGGCGATCAGCAATCCGTGTGCGCCGTGGTGCTCCATTTGGGCGTGCGCGCCGGAGGCTTGGAAGCCGCCGGCGAAGTCGCTGCAATCACCGCGTTGGTGGATGTGCAGCCCGTGCCAGCCCGGCGGCAAAGCGCCGGCTGAAAACTCCAATCGAATCAACACGCCGTGAGGCCCGTCGGTGAATGTGGCTTGGCCTATTGCTTGGCCCGAGCCACCGACGATCCAGACGCTGCGCGGCGCGGTCGCGGGCGTGTAGTCGCGGTTTCCACCGCCGGTGGCGCATGCGCTCAAAAACACTGCGAAAATAAGGGCGGCGATGGGGCGCATGGGCTGCTCCTAGGTTTGCGACGGCGCCGTCACGATGTTAACTTCTGACGGATTCGTGGGCGGTTTTTGGGCCGCCATAGCCATCAATTCCTGAACAGCAGATTTAGACCGGATCCCCGTGTCAGACACGTCAGATCCCGCCGAGAATGGCGGCCCTCAGCTTCCGAAAGGCGTCTCGCTCATCAGCATCGAAGATGAGATGAAGCGCTCGTACCTCGATTACGCCATGAGCGTGATCGTGTCGCGGGCGCTGCCCGATGCGCGCGACGGCCTGAAGCCGGTTCACCGGCGCATTCTCTACGCGATGGATGAGGCCGGGAACACGCACGACAAGGCCCATCGCAAGAGCGCCAAATCGGTCGGCGATGTGATGGGCAATTATCACCCGCACGGCGATCTCGCGATCTACATGACGCTCGTGCGCTTGGCGCAGGATTTCTCGATGGGTCTCACGCTCATCGACGGCCAAGGCAATTTCGGCTCGATCGACGGCGATATGCCGGCTTCGATGCGTTACACCGAGGCGCGCCTCGCCAAGTCCGCGCGGGCGC
>ERZ1066135.862-NODE-862-length-13498-cov-6.975154_pt1 | contig 13498 bp, 11 predicted proteins | sample MGYA00382782_ERZ1066135 | MGnify/ENA primary metagenome ERZ1066135 (study PRJEB33369, sample SAMEA5778365) | biofilm metagenome | biome: Industrial cooling water; feature: Water cooling tower basin; material: Biofilm | place: United Arab Emirates | collected...
GCGCGCGAGCTGCTTGCCCGGCCGCTCCTGCGCGTCGGGCGCGGCGGGGAGGCGCGCGGGCTGGGCGGGGGCCGTGGCGCCCCTTGGGGCGGCGGCGGTGGTGGGTGTGGGGGGACTGTTCGCGGTGGATCGCTGGCAGTCGTCGGTGGCCGCCGTCCGTCGGTGGTGGATGCTCCGCGCCGATCCGCGGCTCAGTGATCTGCGCGCGCGCCAAGCGCAGCTCGCGCAACGACTGGACGAGGCCGCGCAGCAGGCCGTCGGATCGGCGACACCGTGACCTGCATGTGACGTAGCGCACACGACATAGCACCGGGTGGGGCCTGATGTTACGATATGCGAGATGTTCTTGACTCCGGCGTGCGTCGAGATGCTACGCCGGTCCGCGTAACTCAGGTACGAGGGAAAGGACCGTGATGGGAGTTCGACTGGTTCGACGCGCGCGCACCGTGGCGGTGGCGCTCGCGGGGATGTGGATCGCCGCGTGCGGTGGTGGCGATGGGGACAACGGGACGGGCCCGACCCCTGATGTGACGGTGACCATTTCGGTCGGTGGGCTCACCGGCACCGTGACACCCGGCGGGTCGGCGGCGACGATGCCGATCACGATCACCAAGCCGGCGAGCTTCACCGGCTCGGTGACATTGACGGCCACGGCGCCGAGTGGTCTCACCGCCTTTCTCGCACCCTCGGTGTTGAGTGGCGCGGCATCCACGAGCACGCTGACCATCACGGCGTCGCCGACGTTGACGCCTGGTACCTACAACGTGACGGTGACCGCGTCGGGGACGGGCGTGACGACCTCGTCGATCGTGGCGACGGTGGTGGTGAATGCGCCGCCACCTCCGCCGACGTTCACGGTCGCGGCGACGCAGACCGCGTTCACGATCCAGGCGGGGCTCGAGGCCACGACCGCCGTCACGATCACGCGCGAGAATGGCTACGACCAGCCGGTGACGTTGGCGGTGACGGGTGGTCCGGTGGGTGTGGGGGCGAACTTCACGCCGACGACGGTCACGGGGACCACGAGCACGCTGACGCTCGCGGTCACTCCGGTGGTCGCGCCGGGCACGTACAACCTGGTCCTGCGAGCGAATGGGGCCGGCGTCACCGAACGCACGGTCCCGCTCACGCTCACGGTGACGCCCACGGGCTCGTTCGGCCTGACGGCCGGTCCCGCCGCGCTGAGCATCCTGGCCGGCCAGTCGGCGTCGAGCACGATCACGATCACGCGAACGGAGAACTATTCGGGGACCATCGCGCTGACCTCGACGGGCGCGCCGACCGGCGTCACTGTGAGCTTCGTGCCGAGTTCGGTGACCACCGGGACCTCGACGAGCCAGATGAATGTGGTGGTCGATGCGTCGGTGCCGCCGGGCAGTCACACGATCACCGTGCGTGGCAATGGGCCGAACGTCGGTGAGCAGACGACGACGGTCGCGCTGACGGTCACGGCAGGTTCGTTCACCATCGCCGCCGCGCCCAACGCGCTGTCGGTGGAGGCTGGCGCGACGGGAACGAGCACCGTCACCCTGACGCGGACCGGTGGCTATTCGCAGGCGGTCGCGATGACGGCGACGGGTGTCCCGGCGGGTGTGCAGGCCACGTTCAATCCGGCCTCGGTGACGGGCACGACGAGCACGTTGTCGCTGGTCGTCGGTGCGGGAGTGACTCCTGGCGCGTATCCGATCACGGTACGCGCGAACGGGTTGCATGTCGCGGAGCAGACGACGACGGTGACGTTGACGGTGACGGCTCCGCCGCCGGCCGGCACGTTCACGATCGCGGCGGCGCCGACCGCTGTGTCGGTGGAGCAGGGGCAGCAGGGCACGAGCACCGTGACGCTCACGCGTCTGAACGGCTACTCGGCCGCGGTGGCGATGACGGCGACCGGCGCACCGGCTGGCGTGACGACGGCGTTCAATCCGGCCTCAGTGACCGGCACGACCAGCACGCTGACCATGACGGTCGGCTCCGCGGTCGCGGCGGGTGCCTACCCGATCACTGTGCGCGCGAATGGCGCGGGCGTGGCGGAGCAGACGGCGGTGGTCACGCTCACCGTCACTGCGGCACCGGTCGGTGGCTCGGGCAACGTGACCTGGCGCTTCTGCGGGACGGAGGCGCCGCTGTGGTTCGCGGTACAGGATGGCAGCGGCGCGTGGGCGCGGGTGCTGCCGTCCACGCCGGGCGTGTTCCAGTTCAATGTGCTCAGTGGGACGGGCGGCGTGGCGTATGTGCAGGCGGAAGGGGCTGGCTTCGAGAAGTCGGTGTTCTTCGCTTCGCAGGCCGAGCTGATCCAGTTGGGAGTGTCATCGTGTCCGAATGTGGTAGTGAAGACGATCAATGGGACGGTGACTGGGAATGACGGTTTCAATCTGGTGAATATTTCACTGGGAGGTCGGACTACTCGGGTGACGCCCGGTGGATCGGCGTTCTCGATTGCGAATGTGCCGGATGGGCCGCGCGACCTCTTCGCCGCGCGCGTGCTGCAGCTGGAGGGAATCAACTTCGTATCGCGACTCGAGCGCATCTTCCTGCGCCGTAACGTCAATGTGGCCAACAATGGGTCGGTCGGCGTAATTGATATGAACGGCCCCGAATCGTTCGCGCCTGCGCAGCGCGCACTGACATTGACCAATACGCTCGGACATCAGCTTCAGGTGTCGACGCTCTTTGAGACGCTCAATGGTGGCACCGCGGCATTACTAGGTTTCGATCTGCCAAGCACTGCGACCACACGTCCATGGTACGGCGTACCGGGTGAGCGACTGATCGCTGGCGACAAGCACACCGTGATCGCGCAGGCGTATACCGGCACTGATCCGATCTCCTCGCTCAACGGCAGAAGCGTGCTGTTTCTCACGGCAGCGCCGCAAGACCAAACAATCGCGTTCGGCCCATCACTCACGGGCGCCAGCACTAGCATCGTTACGACGTCACCGTACGTTCGCATGCGTACGACTTACGCATCTCCGCAGGCGGATTACAATCGCTACTTCGAGGCGAGTTACGAGCAAGATGTGAGCGGTGGGCGCCTAGTTCAGGTGAACATGTCAGCCGCATACGCCGCGGGGTCACCAGATCTTCTTGTTCCTGACCTCAGTGGTGTCAGTGGATTTATTAGTGATTGGGGGCTCAAGCCTGGATCAGAGCTCACTTGGAAGTTCACTGCGGTCGGCTGGACTGGCGGTGGTATCGGCGGCCCCACGGCCGACGGCGCCATCGCCAAGAGTGCGCAGGCAGGCGCGAAGATCACGCCCTAACGCCAGCTCACCCCATCGAGGTCGGACGGCGGTCGGATGCCCAGGCATTCGGCCGCCGTCGCGCCGATATCGGTGGTCCGGCGCGGCAGGCGCGCCACGGGATGATTCACGAGCAGTGGCACCCGCATGTGTGACGCCCGCAGCGACCCATGCGACGACACATGCGGGATCGGCTCCCAGCGCGCTCGGAAATCCCAGCCCGGCGCGCTGCTCAGGATCAGGTCGCCGCTGCGCGGCGACGCCGCGATGCTGGTGGCTTGGAGCAGTACGTCGGGGTAATCGGTCATCGAAGTCAGCGCGTGCGCCTCGTCCGCGCTGACGGCTACGACCGGTCCGAGTCCCAGCGGGTCGCCCCGCTGCGGCGTGTACCACCAGTGGCTGCCATCGGTGCGGATCCGCCCCGTGCCGCGCCGGCTCGCGATGGTCACGTCGTGCGCGTCATGCTGTGGCAGGAGCACCAGGTCCACGCTCGGACGCGCGAGCAACTGGTCGAGCAGTGGACCCCAGCGCCCGGCGAGCGACTCCCAGCCCGACCGGCTGCGCTGCGCCAGGTCCACGTACACGTGCGCCATCGCGTTACCGCTCACCATCACGGCGACCTGTGGCGCCGCGCTCCACTCGAAGGGGTGTGCCACCGTGCGGTAGCCCAGCGCGCGCACGACGCGTGACAGATCCTCGTGCGCCGTCACGGGTTCGTGCCCGTGATCACTCACGATCCAGAGGTGTGTCTCGGCCCAACGGCCCGCCGCCTCGGCGGCCGCGCGGATCCGTGCCGCCGCCGCATCGACGATGGTCAGCGCCTCACGCACCGCCTCGCTGCCGTGACCATAGGCATGCGAGGTCTTGTCCACCCCGGTGAATGCGCCGAGGGCGAAGCGCGGTCGCTCGGCGATCCAGCGACGCACGAAGGCATCGCCCACGGAGCGGTCGATGTCCAACCAGCCCCGGACATGCCCGCGCACGTGGGTCACGGCGGCACGGAGCGAGAATCCGAGGCCGCGCCCCTCCTCGCGGCCAGGGCGGAGCCCGCGCCCGATCACGGGCAGTGCGGCCAAGTGATCCGGCTCCAGCTCCCAGAGTGTCGGGGCGTCGCGGTCCACGTCGTCGGCGAAGCGCGAGAACTCGAGGCCCACGTAGCTCCGCGCGTACGGCCAACGCAGATCGCGCCGGCTGCGATCGTACCAGCGCAGCGCCGGGAGTCCCACTGTCGCCGGATGCCGCCCCATCACGAACGGCGTGTAGGCCGGCCCCGTCACCGAGGGAAAGACCGTGGTGATGTCGTGCAGGCCCCCCTCGTCGCGCATCCGTGCGAGAGCGGGCAGTGCCTCGGCGTCGAGCAGCGACCTGAGGGTGTCGGGGCGGACGCCGTCCGCGACGAGGATGACTACGGGCACCGCGGCAGCATTCGCATCGACCGCAAATGAACCTCGGTGCCCGACCGCGCACAAGCGACCCGGGTAGTAATTTGGACCGGTCGCTCCCTGTGCACCTCGAATCGAGTCCCATCATGGCCAAGGCGCCACGCTCCCGTTCCCGTCCCCCTGCGGCAACGCCGCGCACCACCGCTGGCAGCGGCCCCGCCAAGCGCCCGGCGCCGCCATCGGCCAAAGGACCGCTCGCCAAGGCGCCCAAGACCGCCAGCGGCAAGCGACTCGACCCCGAGCTGCTCCGCAGCGCCGAGGAGCGCGCCTACGCGGGATTGCGTGCGCGGCACGGCCTCAATGGGGACGCCAAGGGTGCGTCGGGCCGGAAGGCCAAGACCGCGCTGCGCCCGCCGCAGCAGATGACCGCGGACCGTCAGCTGTTGGCGCACGAGCCGCCCGACACGGCCTTCACGCGCAGCGATCCTTGGCGGGTGCTGCGGATCATGGGCGAATACGTCGAGGGATTCGACAAGCTCGCGACGGTGGCGCGCGGCGTGACCATCTTCGGTTCCGCGCGGACGAAGCCGAGCGATCCGCTGTACAAGGCGGCGGTCGAGACGGGGCGGCTGCTGGCCGAGTCGGGGTTCACGGTGATGACGGGTGGTGGGCCTGGCATCATGGAGGCGGGCAACAAGGGCGCGAAGCTCGGCGGCGGCAAGTCGATCGGGTGCAACATCGAGCTGCCCTTCGAGCAGCATGCGAATCCGTACATCGACGAGGTCATCAACTTCCGCTACTTCGCCGTGCGCAAGACGATGCTGGTGAAGTATTCGCAGGCCTTCATCATCTTCCCGGGCGGCTTCGGCACGCTGGACGAGCTGTTCGAGGCACTGACGCTGATCCAGACGGGCAAGATCCACAACTTCCCGGTGGTGCTGGTGGGGACGAAGTTCTGGTCGGGGTTGATCAAGTGGCTGCGTGCGATGGTGGCGGAGGCCGGCAAGATCGCGCTGTCGGATTTGGACCTCATGGTGATCACCGACGATCCGCATGAGGCGGTGCAGGCGGTGCTCACGGCGGCGGCCGCCTCGCACGGCATGCGGCTGCACGCGGGGGAGCATGAGTTGCCGAGCCCGGCCTCGTCGGTCCTCGAGCGCCCGCGGAACGGCGGTGGGAAGCGGCGGTGAGCCACGGGCATCGTTAGATTCCACGGAGGTGCGCCGCGGGATCGTGCGCGCGCTTCCCCCGTCACTTCCGGTGCCATGTCCGCTGTCACGCCCTCGCAGGGCGGGCCCATCTCGCAGTTCGCCCGCCATCACTACCGCCACTTCAACGCCGCCGCGCTGATCGACGCGGCCGACGGGTACACGCGCCACCTCACGGACGGTGGCAAGATGATGGTCACGCTGGCGGGGGCGATGAGCACCGCCGAGCTGGGCCTGTCGTTGGCGGAGATGATCCGGCAGGACAGGGTGCACGCCATCACCTGCACGGGTGCGAACCTCGAGGAGGACATCTACAACCTCGTCGCGCACGATCACTATGCGCGCGTGCCGAACTACCGCGACCTGACGCCGGCGGATGAGCAGAAGCTGCTGGAGCAGCATTTCAACCGGGTCACGGACACCTGCATTCCGGAGGCCGAGGCCATCCGGCGCATCGAGAAGGCGATCCTGGACGAGTGGACGCGGGCGGATCAGGCGGGCGAGCGCTACTTCCCGCACGAGTTCATGTATCGCATCCTGCTGAGCGGCGCGCTGGAGCAGTACTACCAGATCGACCCCAAGGACTCGTGGATGCTGGCGGCGGCGCAAAAGAACCTGCCGATCATCGTGCCGGGCTGGGAGGACTCGACGACGGGCAACATCTTCGCCTCGCACGTGATCGATGGGAACATCAAGAACGTGCACACGGTGCGCAGTGGTATCGAGTACATGGTGTGGCTGGCGGACTGGTACACCAGGACGACGAAGGACAGCTCGCTGGGCTTCTTCCAGATCGGTGGCGGCATCGCGGGCGACTTCCCGATCTGCGTCGTGCCGATGTTGCACCAGGACCTGGGTCGTGCGGAGGTGCCGCTGTGGGGGTACTTCTGCCAGATCAGCGACTCGACGACGAGCTTCGGTTCCTACTCGGGCGCGGTGCCGAATGAGAAGATCACCTGGGGGAAGCTCGGGGTGGAGACGCCCAAGTACATCATCGAGAGCGATGCGTCGATCGTGGCGCCGCTCGTGTTCGCGCTGGTGATGGGCTGGTAGAGGCAGCGGCCGGTGGGCGCCGGTACGGTGCCGGCGCTGCGTGTCCCCGGCGATTGCCCGCCACCGGCATCCCGACTAGATTTCAATAGTAGGTTCGATGGCGCCCGGCCGCACCCATGCAGGCCGGGCGCCAGCGCTTTTGCATTCTCCGGTCCAGACGATCCCGATGCTTGAAGAACTCAAGGCCAAGCTCCACGCCGAAGCGGAGAAGCTGCGCTACGAACTCAACGTCACCCTGCCTGGCGAGATCGCGCGCGCCGTGGAACTTGGCGACCTGAAGGAGAACTCCGAGTACAAGGCCGCGCTGGAACGGCAGCGGTTCGTGCAGGCCCGGCTGGGGCAACTTGGCGAGCGCCTGTCCAAGCTGGCCAATGTGGATCTGTCCTTGATCCCGACCGACAAGGCCGGGCTCGGTTCGACCGTCACGGTCGAGGATCTGGGCACGGGTGCGCAGGAGACGTACGAGTTGGTGATCGGCGACTCCGACGAGTTCGACGAGAGCAAGGTGACGATGTCGTCGCCGATCGGGCGGGCCTTGGTGGACAAGGCGGTGGGGGACGAGACGATCCTCAAGTTGCCGACCCGGGTGCGCCGACTGCGCATCGTGAAGCTGGTGACGATGCACGACGTGTAGGCGCCGCGACTGACCGATCCGTATCGCCAGACGCCCAAGTCCTCGTGATCCCCACCGCCACGTCCCCCTACGCCGAGCTACCCCAGTGGGTGCCCGAAGGCGTCGCGCCCATCGTGCTGGCCGGTCAAGTGGGCGCGATCATCGTGGGCGCCGTACTGCTCAAGTGGATGGTGCAGCGGCTGATCCGCCGGATCGGTCAAGATTACGATCTGCCGCCGGAGTCGTTGCCTGGCGCGCGGCGCGCGGCGGGGTGGGCGATCAATGGGGCCGCGCTGCTGTTGGTGCTGGCACGCTTGGGCGTCTCGGGCACCGTGCTGTGGACGGCCTTCTCGGGCTTCGCCGCCGTGGGCGCGGTGGCGTTCTTCGCCGCGTGGAGCGTGCTGTCGAACATCTTCTGCACGCTGCTGATCTTCTCGACCAAACCGTTCCGGCTCGGCGACCACATCGAAGTGCTCGAGAACGGCGACAAGCCCGGGCTCAAGGGGCGCGTGCACGACATCAACCTCATCTACACGACGCTGCGCGAGGTGGGGCCTGATACCGCCGAGACCGGCAGCGTGTTGCAGGTGCCGAACAACCTGTTCTTCCAGCGGACGGTGCGGCGCTGGGCGGGCGGCGAGGTGCCTGCGGTGTGGCGAGTGGCGAAGGCGGGCTGAGCCTCAGCGCGTCACACCGATGTCGAAATGCAATACCTCTTCGCGCTGCCCCAGCGCGGTGTACAGCGCGATCGCGGGGTCATCACCGTGATCGGCCTGCACGAAGATCACATACGCGCCCTTCACCGCCGCGACGTCTTGGAGTGTGCGAATGAGACCCGTCGCGATGCCGCGCCGCCGATGCGCGGCGTCGACCGCCAGGTCGTAGATGTAGCACTCTGCGCGCTCCTGCTCGAACTTGGGGAGCAGGTACGCCGCGAGTCCGCCGAGGACGGTGCCGGCGGGTGCATCTTCTGCGACCACGACGATGAAGTGCGGATCGGCAAGCCGTTGCGTGAGGTAGGCATCGCCGGGCTGGTGCGCGCTGTAGGCGTCAGCGTCCTCGAAGGCCCGGCCGAAGAGGTGGAGGAGGGCGCGCATCGCGCCCAGATCGGTGGGGTCGAGCGTGCGGATGTGTGGCATGGTCGGCATCGTCTGACGTGAGGTCGCGACGGGATCGCGCCGCGCAGTGTCGCCACTCAGCGCGGACGATACATCCACGCCGATGCGCGCGGGCCACCGCCATTGCCGTACCCGCCCGTGATCAGCACGCGGCCATCGCGGAGTCCGGCGGCCGCCGAGAAGAACCCCGCCATGCGCGCGTCACCGCCGACCGTGCTGAAGCGGCGCGTGGCCGGGTCGTACCGCTCGGCCTGCGCGGCGCCCCCGCTGACGAGCACCTGACCGCCGGGGAGCAGCACGCTGCTGCCCGCGAGCTTGTGGCGCGCGATGGCCAGTGACGGGCCCGCCGTGAACGAGCCGGTCGCCGGGTCGAAGAGCTCGGTCGAGGTGTACATCCCGCGGTCATCGCGCTCGTCGGAGCCGGCGCTGACGAGGACCTTCCCGTCAGCGAGCAGGACGGCATCGTGCTTGTGGCGACGCGTCTGCATGGCGCCACTCATGCTGAAGCGCCCGGTGGCGGGATCGTAGATCTCCGTCGAGGCGTGGATGACCATGTCGTCCCGGCGTCCGCGGTGTCCACCGACGACGAGGACGCGCCCGTCGAGCAAGCGCACCGCGACATGGCTCTCGCGCGCGACGGACAGTGGGCCCGTCGGTGTGAAGCGCTCCGTGGCCGGGTCATAGAGCTCGGCGCTCGACAGGAAGGTCCAGTTCGGCCCGAGGCCACCGATCAACAGTACCTTGCCATCGCCCAACAGGACGGCGACATGCCCGTTCCGCGCCTCGCGCATGGCGCCCGTGGCCCGAAAGGAGTTCGTCGCCGGGTCGAAGAGCTCCGCCGCCGCGAGCGTCGCGTTGTTCGGACCGAAGCCGCCGGCGATCAGCACGCGTCCGTCGGCCAGGCGCGTGGCGGTGTGGCTGTGCCGCGAGACGATCATCGGGGGCAACGGCACGAAGCGATCACGCGCCGCATCGAACAGTTCGGCGCTGTGCGGGGCGCCGGGCGCCACGAAGCCGCCCGCGACGAGGACACGCCCGTCCAGCAGTGTCGTCGCGGTGTGCGCGGCCCGCGCCGCACTCATCGCCGGTGCGGTGACCAGAGTTCCGGCGTCCGCGGCCGCGGTGCCGGCGATCGCCGCGCCGTCCACATCGCGTCCGTCCCGTGCGTGCGCCGCCAGCGTGAGTACCGCCGTGATGCCGAGCAGGCCTGCGACCGTCAGCGACCGGTGCATCGGAGGCTATCTCCCAGGTGAGGGTGTGATGCGTGCCATCTCTACCCGCGCCGTGGGGAGATCTCCAGGGTTACGGCGACCGCCGTCCGGGCACCCATCGAAAGCGGATAATCGCGGGGATGGGATCAAGGCGGATCGCCAGCAACTCTCGGCCATCAGCAGCGAGCGCGAGGGGCTCAATCGCAAGACGAGAGGACCCGAGGTAGGTACCCGAGCGGCTGTCAAAGTGATCCAGCACCCTTCCTCGGGTCGGACCAGCTCCACCATGCAATACGAGCAACACCCCGTCCAACTCAACCACAGCTCGGGCGGCCTCGACCGCGCTAGGGTCGATCCGAATCATCTGTCCCCCTCCAGCACCGGGTGTCGGGTACGAGCGCGCGCTCGGAAAGGGGAGTCCATCGATTCCAAGACGGTCGAAGAGCACGGCGCCGGAGGCTGACGTGCGCACCATCCTGCCAGACCACCGGAAGACACTCACGAAGCCACCATCCGAAAGCGCGGCGAGGTACTGCTCACGCGCGAGCAGAGAAAGGCCGCGATGCCAAGACGGAGCAGCTACACTGTCGATCCGCCGCCCCCTGCCATCAATCAACGAATAGAGCTCATCAGACCGCCAAGTGACTGTGCCGATCGCGTCATTGATCCGAGACTGTGCCACTTGACGCGTCCGCTGCTCAGTAGGCACCGCTCCGACCAGCTTTCCATCATCGGAGATCATCGTGATACGGGCGTTCGCATCATCGAATATCGCGACTCGATTCTCAGAGTCGCAGGAGAGAGCGCTCGGGCTGCGAAACTCACCTGGCCCCGCTCCTCGACGGCCGACAGACCACAGCGCGCGCCCCTCCCTGTTCAGGGCGACCACCCGGTTGCCGGCTTGGTCTACCACGACGAACACTCGGCCGCAGCGAGCAACCAGAACCGGAGTACCCAACAGCGACCCATCTTGGTCCTCAATTCGCTGAGCCTCAGTCCAGGCACCGCCGAGCCAGCTTCTGGGTATCTGTGCAGAAGCCTGATCCGCGAGCAACGCCGACGCTAACACCACCCCACTCGACACTACGAAACGCATCACGGCTACCCCTCCGCGTCTTCGGTCGACAAGCCCATGAGTGCGTCGAGCCAGTCCCCTGCGTTCAGCGCAGCGACACCGAAGACACGCGCGGCAATCTCACCTCTTCGCACTACGATGACAGTGGGCAAGCCACCGACCGGCACGCCGAAATGAGCGCGGGCTACCCCCACCGACACTACACGCGCGGGACTTTCCACCTGAAGATCGGCCACGAGTCTATCCAGAACCAAGGGAGAATTCTCAACGCCAAAGAACAGAATACGCACAGGCACGCCGACGGCGCTGGCCGCCTTCGCAAGTCGCGCGAGATGCGAGACGGATAGCGCACACGTGCCAGGATTGGCGAGCAGTATCACACCGGACTGAGCTCTCAGCTCTGAGACTGACGCGCTCGACACGAACACGTCCTCTGAACTCCACGAAGGTAGCTCTCGCGGAGTGCCGCCGCAGGCCAATGCCCCAAGTGAAGAGAATACGGCGCCAAGAGCCAATACCTTCACGGTTTGGAAGACAAGCGCTCGCGTCTGCCGAACCATCCGACCGGGAGAGTACCGCTCCGGAACAACAACGCGCAGAGGCGCGTCGCGCGACACGAGCCGCGTCACCTCTTCCTCACCTCTATCAAGCCAGACATCGAGTCGAGAGACATCGCGCCGAAATAGAGATCTGCGGCGCAGTCGCACCGCAGTACCTTTGCGTGCCCACCCCACTTACGCACGCCGCTCTCGACAGCCGCAATCACGTCCACACAGCGGCCAACCACAACCCACTGGGTGATCACGCCCTTTTCTGCCATCCGCCCCTCCTTATGATTGCGACCCGGCAACACTTGCCAGCCGGGCTACGCTACCTCGCTCACGCGAGGTGCGCAAGGCACGCCGATGGAGTTGTCACGAGTCAGAAGAAATGTCCGCTGTGATCATTCAGTAGACATGTCCCCTGCGGAGCACGTGGCACGTTGAGAACCCTGGGGGGCTCGTCCGAGAGGTGCACCGCGGCGGTCCGCTCTACGGAGGGTCGGCGTCACCTGGAGTGTCCGTCCCTCGAAGCGAAGCACCCAGTCTCGTCCGAGCACGCGCGGCACATCGACGACGAAGCGGTCGTCGAGCCGCCACGCCCGCGGCACCGGCGTGTGCGCGTCCACCGCGTGGGGGGGACGGCGGAGCCCGCAGGGCGCAGCTACTCCACCAAGCGGTGCATCGGAGGCTATCTCCCAGGTGAGGGTGTGATGCGTGCCATCTCTACCCGCGCCGTGTCACCCGGGTCCGTCCAGGCGATCCACACCTCGTTCCCGACGCGGGTCATCCGCGGGAATCCACTGGCCCGCGTGGCGGCCGTCGTCCCTGCGCTACCCTCCCATCGGACCCGCCCATCGGCGCTCACCGCGGCCACCGTCACCGCAGCCTCGTTCGACGGCGTGCGGTCGAGCCAGCTCACCAGCGCGCGACCGTCGGGAAGCCACACGACATCGACACGGCCGAGCGCCCGCGGGCCGACCGCGAGATCGGTGGGTTCGCTGAACCGCTCGCCACCGTCGCGCGAGAAGGCCACGCGCACCTTGGCGGTATCGCGCGCCGCGGTGAACCACGCGACCACCACGTCGTTGCCGTCGGCCGCCACGGCGGGGCCGTTCACCGGGCATCCCTCGATCGTCCAGTCGTCGGCGTGCACGCGCGCGGGCTGGCTCCATCCCGCCGCCGATCGGCGAACGATGTGGATGTCGCGCACCTCGCGCATCGACCGATCGCGGTAGACCGCGACCGCGCCGTCGCGCGTCACGGCCATGTCGGTCTGACAGCAGTCGCAGATGCGGTAGTCCAGCGGCGGGTCGGCGGAGAGCAGCGACCCGTCGGTACCCAGCGCCACATGTTGCAGCGCCATGGCGTACTCGTTCTCGGGGTGGACCGTGCCGTGCAGGAAGACCACGTCCGCGCCGCCGCCGCGGCGGGACACCACGCTGACGAATCCATGCTCGCCGGGTCGCGCCCGTTGATGCGGCTCGACCGTCGGGGTCCAGGTCGCGCCGGCGTCGTCGCTGGTCGCCAGTGACAGGTCGTAGGCGAACGACGGGCTCGCGACGCGTGTCATCCACCAGGCCACGAGTCGACCGTCATCGGTCGGTACCACCCCGCCGACGTCGGCCCAATTGAGCAACAGCTCGCGGCTCCGGACCACGGCGCGCGGCACCGTCCACTCGCCGGACTGATGCACGGCGAAGCGCAGCGTGTTGGCCGAGTCGGCGTCGCGCGTCAGCCAACTGAGGACGGTGCGCCCGCTGGAGTCACTGCGCAGTGTGGGTAACTGCGCGCCCGCGCCGGTCGGTGCGTCGAGCGGGACGATGGTCAGCGGCGCATCCAGTGCCGTCGCATCGCCACAGGCGGCGAGCGCGCACAGGATCGCGAACACGGGGGCACGAGGTGACATCAGGGCGTCGGATCGATGGTGAACAGGCGGCGCACATCTGCAATGTACGCCGCGATGGCCGCGGACAGTTCAGCGTCGGTCCATCCCAGCAGTGGCCCCACCAGCTCGGCGACCACCGCCCCGGACCCTTCCCCGACGGCAACTCCGGCCA
>ERZ1066135.863-NODE-863-length-13487-cov-7.799583_pt1 | contig 13487 bp, 11 predicted proteins | sample MGYA00382782_ERZ1066135 | MGnify/ENA primary metagenome ERZ1066135 (study PRJEB33369, sample SAMEA5778365) | biofilm metagenome | biome: Industrial cooling water; feature: Water cooling tower basin; material: Biofilm | place: United Arab Emirates | collected...
TGGGGTGGGGGTGGGGGAGGTGTTGGGGGGGCGAGGCGGGGAGGGGTGAACGTCGGCTCGGGCGGGATCCCTCCGCGGATGCTCTCGGCGTTTTGGCAACCTAGTCTGCGTAGGCCGACCGTGCTCAGGCCGTTTGGAGCACGTCGCGAGCGCGCCCGAAGTCATTGTGGTGCAGGTACTAGCGCGGGTTCGGGCGGAACTGCAGGTTGGAGTCAGGCTGCGGTTGGATGCGGAGTTGTCGCAGGCTCGCGGGGTATGCTGCGGAGCCATTTTGACGTTACAGCGACCGGACGCTACAGCTTCAATCGAATCAATCGCTCACGCATCCACGTGGCCATCGCAGCCTCAGTGAGTGAGCCGGCCGCCAGCGCCGTCATCACCTGCACCACCTCCGCTTCCGTCGCGTCGAGGTCCTTGCCGTTCAGGCCGAGAAAGATCATCGCGGCCAGGAACGCGGCCCGCTTGTTCCCATCATTGAATGGATGCGCTTTCGCGAGCCCGAACGCGTACGCGGCCGCCAGCGTCGCGAGGTCGGAACCCGGCTCGTAGGTGTGCTTCTGCTGCGGGCGCGCCAAGGCGGCCTCCAGCGCATTCTCGTCCCGAATGCCCGGAAGCCCGCCGTGCTCGCGCAGCTGGTCCAGGTGCGCGGCGTCCAGCACCAGCCGCGGCACCCAGCGAGGCGTCGCCATCCGCTACTTCGCCAGTTCGCGTAGCGCGTTCCGAAACTTCTTCGCCGCGTGCGCCGCCACCGCGAGGCCCGCCTCCACATCCGGATCGTAGGGCGTCAGCAGAATGCCTCGGTCCGTCTCCACGGCCAGCACGCGGTCGCCCGCCTCCAGGTGCAGGCGCTCGGCCATGTCCTTCGGGATCGTGGCGCCGATCGAGCCGCCGACCTGGCGCAGGGTGAGTTCGCGGACCATGGGTCTCTCCGTAGCACGGGTATGCTACTAAGGTAGCACCTCGGTGCTACTACGCAAGGGTGCGCGCGCTATAACGCAGCTTGCTGCCGACAGGTGCACTGGGTAGCGCGGGCTACGCCCGCGCAGTCTACTGGAGCACCTGCCGCAGAAGCAAACGCTATCCGGACGGCCAGCGAGCTCCGGAACGTTGACAGACCATACAGTGTACATACATTGTCTGTATGAGCCAGCTCCGCTTTGACTGGGACACCGCCAAGGCCGCCGCCAACCTCCGCAAGCACGGTGTCAGCTTCGAGGAGGCCCGGACGGTCTTTGAGGACGCCGAAGGTCTCATCATCCCTGACCCGGACCAGTCGGACCGCGAGGAGCGCTTCTGCTCATCGGGCTCAGCGGAGCCCTCCGCATCCTCGTCGTCATCCACTGCGAACGCGAGGACGGCGACGTCTTCCGCATCATCTCGGCGCGAAAGGCGGATCGCGCTGAATGTGCCTCCTATGCCGCGCAGAGACGCCCATGAGAAAGCACTACGACTTCTCGAAGGCCACGAAGAATCCCTACGCCAAGCGCCTGAAGCGCTCGGTGACGATTCGGCTGGATGACTCCACCGTCGAGTATTTCAAGGCGCTCGCCGAGGAGACCGAGCTCCCGTACCAGAGCCTCATCAACCTCTACCTGCGCGATTGCGCCGCCTCGGGCCGCAAGTTGTCCCTCACCTGGGGTACCGCGCGCTAGGCCCGAACGGCCGGCGAGATCGGTGACACGTCAATCCGACGCCATGCGTAACCCATAGCTCGCGCATCCGTCCCCCGATCACCGGTCCGTTCACCCAGGGCCGCGACCGCCTCGCACCGCCTCCCGCCACATCCCTCGCGCCCCTCAGCACCCCAGCCTATACTTTGCTCACCCTCGAACAGGGCTTCCCTGTTCGTCGGGCCTTCTCTGACCGCTCCCCGCCTCCATGACCGCGCCCGCCGAGCGCTTCGCCGCCGCGATCGCTGACCGCTACCGCATCGACGGGACGCTCGGCGCGGGGGGCATGGCGACGGTCTATCGCGCGCACGACGTGCGGCATGACCGTGCGGTGGCCATCAAGGTCATCCATCCGGAGCTGGCGGCGGTCCTGGGCGCGGAGCGCTTCCTCGCGGAGATCAAGACCACCGCCGCGCTCCAGCATCCGCACATCCTGCCGCTGTTCGACTCGGGGCAGGCGGACGGCTTGCTGTACTACGTGATGCCGCTCGTGTCGGGCGAGTCGCTACGGGCTCGGCTCGACCGGGAGACCCAGCTGCCGCTCGACGAGGCGGTGCACATCGCCTGCGCCGTGGCCGACGCACTGGAGCATGCGCATGCGCGCGGCGTGGTGCATCGGGACATCAAGCCAGAGAATCTCCTGCTGCAGGATGGGCATGCGCTCGTCGCGGACTTCGGGATCGCCCTGGCCGTGCAGAGCGCGGGCGGTGGGCGGCTCACGCAGACCGGGTTGTCGCTCGGCACGCCGCAGTACATGGCGCCCGAACAGGCGATGGGAGAGCGCGTCGTGGACCGGCGGGCCGACGTGTTCGCGATGGGTGCGGTGCTGTACGAGATGCTCACGGGCGAGCCGCCCTTCACTGGGCCGTCGGCGCAGGCCATCGTCGCCAAGGTGCTCACCGCCGAACCTCAGCGCCCCTCGGCGCTGCGACCGACCATCCCGCCCGCGCTCGAGGCCGCGCTGCTCAAGGCGCTGCAGAAGCTCCCGGCGGATCGCCACGCATCGGCGGCGGCGTTCGCGGCCGCGCTTCGTGGAGGGACACCCGAGTCGATCGGTCTGGCTCCCTCCGCAGCGACGCTGCGCGCAGGGGCGCCAGCGTCGCGCCGCTGGACCATGCCGGTGCTCGTCGCGACCTCCCTTGGGATGTCCGCTGTCGCGCTGTGGGCGTGGCAGCGGCCGACCCCTTCGCCCGCGGCGGTCGTGCGCGTGCCGTTGGATCTCGGTGCACAGCGGGCCACCTCGTGGGGGATCGCCCTCAGCGCCGACGGCCGCACGATCGTGTTCGTCGGGAGCGATACGGCGCGGCGCGATGCGCGTGGGCGCGCGCCAGATCAGCTCTTCGTGCGATCGCTCGACGACGAACGCGTCGTCCCGATCGACGGTACGGACTCACCAGGTGTGCCCGTGCTCTCGCCCGACGGCACCGAGGTGGCGTTCGTGCGGACCTCCGGGAGCAGCTCGCAGATGATCCGCCTGTCGCTGCGAGGCGGAGCGGCGCAGACGTCGGCCATCGACGGGGGGTGGGCCGGGGCTGCGTGGAGCGACGATGATCGCCTGTACTACTCGCGCGGCGGCGCGTTGTACGTCGTTCCGGCCAGCGGCGGACCGAGCGCTCGCATCCCCGTCCCGGATTCGCTGGCGCGCGGCATCTTCGGCGTGCCGGCGCTACTGCCGGACGACCGGCACCTCGTGGTGGGGTGGACCCCGACGCGCGGCGCACCGTGGCAGCAACTGCTCATGACACGGGACGGCGCCGAGGTCACGGCGCTCGGCATCCCCGTGGAGAACGCGTACCCTGTGGATGCGGGCTACCTCGTGTACCCGGACGCGAACGCCGTACGCGCCATCGGCTTCGACCTCAAGCGGCGGCGCACCGTGGGGGAGCCGGTCGCGATCGCCGCGGAACGTCCGAGCAACAGGCGCCTCGCGGTCTCCCGCGACGGGACGGTGCTGTACGCGACCGGTGACGAGGAGCAGTCGAACACACTGGTCGAGGTCGATCGCCGAGGACGGGAGGAGGCGCTGCCGTTGCCGGCCGCTCCGAACCTGCAGCCTCGCTACTCGCCCGACGGCCGGCGCATCGCGCTCTCACGTCAGAATTTCAACGGCGACCTCTGGATCTACGAGCCCGCCACGCGGCGCGCGGAGCGGCTCACGACCGACAGCGTCAGTTCACGGCCGACGTGGACCGCCGACGGGACCGCGCTGGTGTTCATGCGATTCGGCAATCCACACACGGTCCATCGGATCGACGCCGATGGACTCGGCACGTCGACACCACTCTTCGCACGTGACAGCGGCAACATCGTCGAGGCGCAGCTGCTGCCCGGCGACTCCCTCTTGGTCTTTCGCGAGGACCGCCTCGCACCCGGCATGCGGGACATCTACCTGGCGCCTCTCGCGCGACCGACCGAGCTGCGCCCGTTGGCGGCCACCGCGAGCAACGAGCGCGGTATCGCGGTCACGGCAGATGGTCGCTGGCTGGCCTTCGTGAGCGACCGCACGGGGCGCGACGAGGTGTACATCCGGCGGATCCTCCCGGAGGGACCACCCTCGCTCGTGTCGACCAATGGCGGCGTGGAACCGCGGTGGCGTCCCGATGGCGGCGAACTGTACTTCCGTGGCCCGGACTCGCTGTTCGCGGTGACCCTGCGGTTGGACGAGGCACCACGGGTCGCGCCGCCCACCGCGCTCTTCGCCGATCCCTACCGGCGGATGCTGCACGAGGCCAACTACGACGTCACACCCGACGGCCGGCGGTTCGTGTTCATCCGCCGCGACAGCAGTGAACGCCGCATCACGGCGCATCTGGTATTGCACTGGTTCACGCAGAGTCGCGGGCTCGGATCCGCCTCCATGTTCGGCGGCCCCAGCGGGGTACGCACCGGGCGCTAGCGGCGGATGCACCGCCGCGTTCAATTTGGGCGTCCGTCACTCAATCATGATCGTCTCAGTCCCCCAGGAGCACCTGATGCGCCGTCGAGCCCGGTACCTCGCGCTCGCCCTCGTCGTGGGCGCCGTTGCCGGAGGCTGTGCCCCCGATCGCCCGGAGCCCGCGCTGTCGCAGCGCGACGTCGAGGCCTTCATGCAGAGCTACGAGGCGGACCTCCGCGACCGGAATCGCGAAGGGATCATCGCGCGCTACGATCCGGCGGGCGTGATCATCCTCGGCAACGGCGACAAGTCGTTCATGCCCTTCGAGAACCTCGCTGCGATCTACCGAGCCGGCTGGACCGGTCCGGATTACTTTGCGTTCTCCAACCTCAGCTATCTACCGGCGGGAGACTCTGCGATGGTCGTCGCCGGCCAGTTCCGCTGGTACGAGCGCGGCGACGCCGACACCTTGCAATTCTCCTACGTGAGCCTGGTGCGCCGCACCCCGGCAGGGCTGCGGATCAGCCTCGAGGACGAGTCTTTTGCCCCGCCCCGCCGCCCCTGAGCGGTGCGCGGTGTGCCACCACCCTGGGCGACGAGCCCGGAGTCAACCGTTTTTGTGAACGACCCTTCGGAGGACAGGATGCCAGAGGACAGGCCGTTCATTCCACGCGACTCCCAGAAGCTCGTCTTCATCGTAGTGTGCGTCGGATGCGGACTCAGCCTGGCGCTTACCGGTTGCTCATCGTCGCCACGTGGAATGTCGAGCGCGTGACGCGCTTGGAGGTTCTCGAGGAACCAGAGCGGCCGGCTGCTGCCCTCGTCAACGTTGACGGCTCCGCTCAACTGGTGGCCGTCACCGGCGATGACAGCGATCCGCTCCTGAGTCGCGGCTGGCGCGAGAGCATCGACCATATCGTCCTGGACCGTGACCTCTCGTTGAGAGCCCGCCCTGCTTCGGTGTGGCCGGATCTGTTCCCGCTTCCTGGCTCACCGTGGCCTGATCACCACGGATTCGAGGTATCGCTCGCGGCGGTGTAGCGACGGTTGCCGTCGACGGGCGCACTGGAAGGGTCCTTGCGAATGACGGATGTGCGCGCGGAGGTGCGCGAGCGTGCGAAGTGGCTGTTCAATCTGCCGACTCCGGCCAATCGCAACGCTAGCACGCAGCTGGTTGCAACCCTCTTCCCAGACCACGCGCCGCCACCCCGCTAGTTTCCCTTTACTGAGCGAACCCGGCTGTCACCAATCGCCACCAGCACCCCATGCGCTACCATCTTCTCGGCCGCTCCGGCCTCCGCGTCTCCGAGCTCTGCCTCGGCACGATGACCTTCGGCGAGGAATGGGGCTGGGGCTCGGACCACGCCGAGGCGCGTCGCATCTTCGACGCGTATGTGGCTGCGGGCGGCAACTTCATCGACACGGCCGACCGCTACACCGAGGGCACCAGCGAGCGCTGGGTGGGCGAGTTCGTGCGTGAGGACCGCGAGCGCTTCGTGGTGGCCACCAAGTACACGCTGGTCACGCGGCCTGGCGATCCGAACGGTGCGGGCAACCATCGCAAGCATTTGGTGCATGCGCTGGACGGCTCGCTCAAGCGCTTGGGCCTGGATTTCGTGGACGTGTACTGGGTGCACGCGTGGGACTTCACCGTGGCACCCGACGAAGTGATGCGCGCGCTGGACGACCAGGTGCGGGCGGGCAAGGTGTTGCATATCGGGTTCTCCGACACCCCGGCTTGGCTGGTGAGCCGCGCGCACACCATCGCCGAGTTGCGGGGGTGGACACCGCTCACGGCCCTGCAGGTCGAGCATTCGTTGGTGGAGCGCACGGTGGAGCGCGAACTCCTGCCGATGGCGCGGGCGCTCGGGTTGGCCGTGACGCCGTGGTCTCCGCTGGCCAGCGGACTGCTCAGCGGGAAGTATGCGCATGGTCTCCCCGAGGGTACACGGCTCAAGGAGGGTAGTCTGCGGCTCACGCCGCGCAACCTGGCGATCGCGGCGGAGGTCGCGGCTGTGGCGCAGGAGCTGGGCACGACATCGAGCCGCGTGGCCGTGGCGTGGCTGCGGCAGCACGCGCCGACCAGCATTCCCATCATCGGCGCCCGCACACTGACGCAGTTCGAGGATACCCTCGGCGCGTTGTCCCTGGTGTTGCCCGAGGCGCAACGGGCGAGGCTCGATGCGGCGAGCGCCGTGGAGCCGGGCTTCCCGCACGAGTTCCTCGCGCGCGACTACATGGCCAAGATGGTGTACGCGGGGACACGGGGGCAGTTGGGCGCTCTCAACGTCGCGGCGGGAGGCTGAGCGCGTCGGCGAGGGTAGGCCCCACGATCACCGCGCGGGAGGCTGTGCCGAACGCCGACCGTTCGGTGCGCCGAAACGCCTCACCGCCCCCCGGCCACCCCCTTCACCTGCAAGTAGCGGGTCGTGGTCCGCTCGCGCCGGACGATGATCGTGTTGGCGTCGGCACCGAACTCCGCGCCCCGCTCCGACGTGGTCGGTGTGGCGATCACCGTGCGCCGCTCGCCCGTCTGCAGATCGAGGAGTCCGAGATCATACGCGGCACCCGCCATGAAGCGGTACAGCAGCGAACGACCGTCCGGTGAGAAGTCCAACGGATAGGCGTTCTCGCTGAGCACCTCACGCGCGTCGCCTCCGGTCATCGAGAGGATGCGCACCGCGCCCGTGCCATCGGCGAGGGGCCGGACCGCCGCCAAGCGGGCACCACTAGGGTCAACGACGATGGGGTCGAGCGTCCCACGATCGGTCCACAGCGGGATGATCGCTCCCGCGTCGGTGATGCGCACCGGGGCGAAGGCGCCGTCGGACTCACGGATCACGGTCGTGACGACGTCGCTGGTCCCGCGACGCAGCAGAGGACCAGCGAAGTTTCCCGCGGTCGTCAATCGGGTCGGTTGGCCACTGTCGGCGGGGAACCGCCAGAGGTCCGTCAGCCGAGATTCCTGATCGGCCCCGAAGATGATCGAGCGGCCATCGGCACTGTAGACGGGTGAATCCTCCCACGACGGCCAGTTCGTGCGCTGCGTGAGGGCACCGCTCGCGACATCGACGGTCCACACATCGAGTGTGCCTCCGCGGTCCGACGACATCGCGATGCTGCGACCGTCCGGCGACCACGCGAGCGTACAGACACAGCCACCACCGGCGACCACCGTGCGCGACTCACCGGTCGTCAGATCCGTCACGAGCAGATCGTCGACGCCGCGGGCCTTCTCGAGCGCGGCGGCAACGAAGCGCCGGTCGGGTGAGAGCAGCCACGTGCCGCGGACCCGCGCCGAGTCCGGGACCAGTTCGCGCGAGACGCCGGCCGCCAGATCGTGCACGACGAGTCCCGCGCGGCGGTCACTCATCGAGAAGATCAGCGACGCGCCGCTGGCGTCCCATCCGAGGACCTGCTCCTCCTCGGGTGAATCGGTGATGCGCGTGGCGTCACCGCCCTCCCGCGGGACGACCCACAGATCCGACTGCCCCCCGCGACCGCTGAGGAACACGACACTCCTGCCGTCGGGCGTCCAATACGCGGACTCATCGTCACGGATGTCCTGCGTGAGCTGCCGCGCGGGACCACCGGCGATCGGGACCGCGAAGACATCTGAGCGTCCGGTCCGGCGCGACAGATACAGGAACTCGCTGCCATCGGGTGAGAGCGACGCGCGGAAGGACACCGGGAATCGCGTCGCCCACCCCTCCATGCCTTCGGTCGTCAGTGCACGACGCCCCCCACCGCTGCTGTCGGCGTACCAGATCGTGTTCTTGCCCTGATCGATGACCAGGTAGACGATCCCCCGTCCATCGGGCAGATAGGTCCCGAAGTGGGAGCGCGTCTCCTCGGGCACCAGCGGCCGGCTGCTGCGCGTGGCGACGTCCACCAGCGCGGCACGCACGACGCCCCCCTGCGTGGTCTCGACCATCACCAGCGCGCCGCCGTCGGGATGCCAATCCACCACCTGCCACAGCCCGCCCCCTTCGGAGTAGAGGTCGGCAGCCGTGCCCGCCGCGAGATCATAGACGACGACCCCCGTTGGCGTGCCCGCCGCGATCTGCGTCCCATCGGGCGACCACTCCAAGCTTTGGCCGTACGAGGACGACGTGAAGCGGGTCGCCGACGGGTCGGAGAAGTCCGCATTCGCGGTGTACAGCGTGTACACATTGCCGGAGTCTCCGGGCACCCAGTATGCGACACGGGTCCGGTCGAGCGAGAGCTTCGGCGCCACGATGCGGTCACCGACCTCGACGAGCAGCTCTGCGTCGGGCACCGCGGCCGCTGGTCGATCACTCGCACCGCAGGCGGCGAGCAGTCCGAGGCTCCCCAGGAGCAGCGCACGCTTCATTGCAGTCTCACTCATTGCTTGGCGGTCAGGGCGTTCTTCACGCCGGTGGCGACTTCCTGGACGACGGCGTCTTGCGCTTCCAAGACGTCGCTGACATTCCGTTCGATGGTCTCGGACCAGAGCGCGCGGCTGGTGACGGGATCGGTGAACTGCACGTTGATGCGCATGTCCTCGCCCGAGCGGAAGACCGTTGCCTCGACGACGGCGGTCAGCCCGCTCTCCCGTGCGATCTCGCGCGTCGTCTTGCCCGTGCCCCGGTAGCGGATCATCTCGCTGCGCGGCGCCACGCCGGTGAGCTGGAGCTTGGAGAGCGCGGTGGTCAGGCCGTCGTGCATCGCGGTGACGAACATGGCGTCCTGCCCTGAGATATCCTCGATCGGCAGCACGCCGATGCGCTCGATGCGCGCCGCACCACCCCCACCGCCGGCGAACTGCAGGTAGGCCGCGATGGCCAAGGCCACAGCGACCACGGTGCCGCCGATCCCCATCCACTGTGCGCGAGAGCGCATGGGCGGCGACGAGGCCGGGGGAGGTGCGCCGACGGCGGGGAGTGGACGCGTGTTCGTCGGCGTCACGCCACCGCTGGGCGTGGCCACGATGCCTTCCAGCGCGGTCAGCAACTCGTCGGCGCTCTGCCACCGCGCGTTGGGATCCTTCGCCACGCACTTGAGCAGCGTCTCGGCCAACGCCGCCGGCACCTCGGGACGGCGTTCGCGCACATCCGGCGGCGGCTGCAGGACATGCGCCGACAAGATGGCCTGTGCGGTCGGCCCGGTGAACAGCGGCTCCCCGCTGAGCATCTCGTAGCCGAGCACGCCAAGCGCGTAGAGGTCGGCCCGGTGGTTCGTGCCCTCGTCGGCCGTGGCCTGCTCGGGCGCCATGTACTGCGGCGTGCCCACGGCGATGCCGACGGTGGTCAGTTTGTCGAGCGCCGATGCACGCACGGCCTTGGCGACGCCGAAGTCGGTCACGGTCGCGTGCTTCCCCGAGAGCATCACGTTGTCGGGCTTGATGTCGCGATGCATCACGCCGAGCCCGTGGGCGTAGGACAGGGCGTCGGCGATCTCGCGGAGCAAGCGCAGCGTTTCGCTGATCGACATCGGGCCGGTGCGCGCGATGCGCTGCCGCAGCGTCTCGCCATCGACGAAGGGCATCACGTAGTACAGGTACCCGCCGGCTTCGCCCGAGTCGTGCAGGGGCAGGATGTGCGGGTGATGCATCTGCGCGATGATCTGGATCTCGCGCGGGAAGCGCTCGACGCCCATGGCCGAGCTCAGCTCGGGGCGCAGGACCTTGAGCGCGACGCGGCGGTCGTGCTTGAGGTCGCGGGCGAGGTAGACGATCGCCATGCCGCCCTGACCGACCTGCCGCTCGATCTGGTAACGTCCCCCGAGGGCGGCAGCGAGTTGGGCGGTGTCGGTCACGAGGGAGCGGCAGGAGACGGAACGCGAGGCCAAGTATACGGCCCGGCGCGTCCGATGACCAGAGCGCGCTCGGGCGCGGCTACTGCAGCACGAGCAGCTGGATGCCGCTGACCTGGCTGCCCGAGATCGCCCCCGTCTTGCCCACGCAGGCGATATCGATGGTCACCGGGCTGGAGGAGACCACGTGATGCACACAGTGCAGGTAGTCGTTCGAACTCCACGGGGAGGCGACGACGCCGATCGGCCCGGACGCTGCCGTGAGCCCGGGGAAGGTCACCGTGTACTTGCCGTCGCCCGTCCGGGTGGTCGTGACTGGTCCGGACGAGGTGAACCCCTGACCGAAGTTGGTCCCAGCGGGCGCCGAGAAGATGGCCGCGCCGGCGAGCCGGCCGCTGCGGCCCGCACTGAGTCGCAATACCTGATGCGTGGCATCGACCACGAACGATGACCGGTCGTAGCACAGGATGTCGGCCGCCGGTGTTGCCGGCTGCTGATTGCGGACATGGCAGGTCCGACCGGCGACGCCGGTGATCACCTGGGCGAAGGCCATCTGGTTGGGCACTGTCAGGCCCAGATCGTGGCGCGTCAGCAGGCTGTTCCAGGCACCCGGCTCGACGTTGGGAGTGACCGTCATGGTCGCAGCGGCGCTGTTGAACGCGCGCTCCGCGGCGGGCTGATACGGCGCCGAGGCGCCGATCGCATGGGTCGAGAACGCGTGCGCTCCAGCGAGCGAGAAGTCGCCGATCAGCATCGCGCGGAACGCCGCGTCCTTATTGGCGCCGGTCACGGGGTCCTCACAGCGCACGTCCATGGTCACCGGTGTGCTGGCGTTCCCATCCTGGACGTGGCACACGGCCGCGATCGCGGTCAATGCGGCGTTGGGAGCCCCGGCGTCGGCGTTGACCAGATACATGAAGCTGCGACCGATGGTACTGAGTCCGAGTCCCTCGAAGGTGATGGTGTACAGTCCGACGCCCCGGCGCAGGATCGTGTTGGGTCGTCCGGCGGAGTTGGTGCCCGACTGATACGTGCCGGTGGTCGGCTGATCGGCGCGGACGACGGCGAACGCCCGGACCACATTGATGGTCGCGGTGCGACTCACGCCAGCGACCGAGGCCGTGATCACCGCGCTGCCCGTGCTGAGGGCGGTCACCTGCCCCGTCGCGTCGACCGTCGCCACAGCGGGGGCGGAACTGTTCCAATCGACCGTGCGCGTGAGCACCGTTCCCAGGGTGCTCTTCACCACCGCCGAGATCGTCGTGGAGGTGCGGCCGCCGCCGGGACCGGGCTGCAGGTACTCGTCGGGGACCGTCAGCTCGATGGAGCCGACGGGGGGCTCGGACACGGTCACCCGCGAGGTCCCCGTCACCGTCGTGGCGGTGAGCGCGCTGGTCGCGGGATGTGTGCCGGTCGCGGTGATGATGGCGGTGCCCGGACTGATCGCGGTGACGTGTCCCGAGGTCGCGTTGACCACCGCGACGGAGGGCGATGCACTCGAGTAGGTGACGGTGGCTTGCCCCGTGGAGGCGCCGACGCCCTGCAGCGACGCCTGCAGCTGTCCCGTGGCGCCGACCAGCAGCGGCAGGTCGGCGGGGGCCAGCTGGAGAGCGGTCAGCGCGGGACTCTTGGTGCCCGCGATGTCGTCCCCGCCGCTGCACGCGGCGGACATCGCCACCAGCGTGGGCGCGCTCACACGCAGGAGCGTCCGCCACCTTCTGGACCGTGGCCGGGTGGGGGCAGGCATGGATGTCTCCGGGAGCAGCTTCGTGAGAGAAGGTCCGAACCTCGGGGTGGGTCGAGTATACGGCACCCGGGCAGCCCCCGCGAGTACGGGGTGCCCGGTGGTGGCACGCCGGTCTCAGCCGCCGTAGAGCCGATACTGCACGACGCTCTCGACGCCGTCGGCGTCGCGGAGCACACCGAGCACGTAGTCCGTCCCGACGTCGAAGGGCTGGAAGTCGGTGGGCAAAGTGATCTCCGAGCGCCAGGTGCCATCGCGCTCAAAGACGCTCCAGATGCTCGGCGCCAAGGGGGCGCCGTTCAGCTGGCCAGCGCGTGCGGCGTCGATCGCGTTGGGGGTCCGGACCCAGAGTCGTCCGGCGCGGTCCACGAGGAACCGCGAGAAGGCCGGCAGGGTCGGGCTGATCGGCGATCGGCGGAACTCCGCGATGTCCTGCGCGCGCGCGGGTCCGGCGCTCTTGATCCAGCGGCTCGTCCATTCGGTGATGAAGGCCTCGCGCATCGCATCGGTCACGCGCGGCGCCGTCCACGCGCGGCGCACGATCTGCGTCAGCCGGCCCGATGCGTCAAACTCGCGGACGGCGTATTCCGTGCCGAACCCGAGGAACACGCGTGTCCCTGATGCGGCGGCGACGAGTTGTGCGGACAGCCACGGGGGCTGGGCATCGGCCGAGGCGGCGAGCTCCATCATGGGCTGCTCGCCCAGCGCCGCCACGGTCGCGCGCGAACGCCCCAGCAGCGAGACTGGGCCGAACGCGATCTGACGCCCGCCCACGGTGCGCGGAGGCCCGCTGCGCATCGGCGTGACGAGGGTGGCGCCGTTCGGCAGGGCTGCCAGGATCATCGGCGCGCCCGGCGGCAGCTGCACCGCGGGCGGTGTCAGGAGGTTCACGTCGTACAGGAACCGACCGCGGCCGTCGTAAAACGCGACGCGAGTGGCCTCGGCGATCAGGATCAGCGTATCGCCGGCGGCGACTACGACGCTCGTCATCCGCGTCGCTTCTCCCGGCCCGCTCCCCTTGCCGACCGCCGCGTTCACGAAGCGTCCGCGGTTATCGAAGAAGCGGAGTTGCAGACTGGCCCCATCCGCGACCACGATCCGCCCATCCGAGAGCCGGCCGACGCCCATGATGCGAGAGAACAGGGTCGCCTCGCTGTTGTCCTCGGGCACGACGACCGACGGGTCCACCGCGACGCGCATGGCTTGCGCGCCGGTCAGGCGCGGTACCGCGCTGGTGACGATGCGAACGCCGGCGCTGTCGCGGATCACTGGCGCCTGCGCGAGTCCGGGCGCAGCCAGGAAGACCAAGAGCAGCAGGGAGCGCATGGCCCAACGATGCGTTCCGCGAAGTGGTGGCGCAAGGTGAGGCACGGCCACAGATTCCGCGCGGCGTCGGCGTGACGCGCAGGTCATACTCGACCGC
>ERZ1066135.864-NODE-864-length-13453-cov-7.873787_pt1 | contig 13453 bp, 6 predicted proteins | sample MGYA00382782_ERZ1066135 | MGnify/ENA primary metagenome ERZ1066135 (study PRJEB33369, sample SAMEA5778365) | biofilm metagenome | biome: Industrial cooling water; feature: Water cooling tower basin; material: Biofilm | place: United Arab Emirates | collected...
GTCTTCTACGTCTCCGCCGGCGTCGCGCTCGCCGAAGGCCGCGGCCTGGTGACTTGCCTCGACGACGTGTTCTCGCTGTGGCCGCCGCTCTACTCGGTCGTCGCGGCCGCGCTCGAGCTGGTGGGCGTCGACCCGTTCCGCGGACTGCGCGTGCTGCACCTGTGCGCCTACGCGGCGACGATCCTCCTCACGGCGCGTCTGTGTTGGCTGCTGAGCGCTTCGCACGTCGCTGCGGCGCTCGCCGCGCTCTCGGCGGCGCTGAGCGCGCGGATCCACGAGTTTGCGATCCTGGTCGCCGCCGAGGGCTTCTTCCTCCCGCTGGTGCTCGCCGCCCTGCTCGCAGCGATCGAGTACGCGCGTGGGGCCACACGGGGCCGCTTCGCGGCGCTCGTCGCGTTCAGCGCGCTCGCTTGCCTGCAGCGCTACGTCGGCGTCGCGCTCGTCGCGAGCATCGCGCTGTGGCTGTTCGCGTTCGCCGGCGGCGCCGAGCTTCGCACGCGCCTGCGCCGAGCAGCGCTGTACGCGCTGGTCTCCATCGCTCCGCTGCTCGGCTGGTTCGCGCGCAACCGCCTCGTCGAAGGGGCCTGGACCGGCGGACGCGATCCCGCCGAGCAGAGCCTGGGCGAAGTTCTGGGCGACGCGCTCAGCACGCTGACCGCCTGGGCCGGAGCTGACGGCTGGCCCGCGTGGACCGGCTGGGTTGCGCTGGGCCTGGTCGTGCTGATCGTCGCCCTCGCGCTGGCGAACGAGCGCACGCCGCGCGATGCCGCACGCCTGACGCTGCTGTTCTCCGCGCTCCACCTAGCGCTCGTCGTCGCACTGGGCGCGCGCTTCCAGATGGACCGGGTCAACGACCGGCTGCTGCTGCCGCTGCTGCCCGTGTCGATCGCGTTGGGTTTCGCCGCGCTCGGCGTCCTGGCGCGCACGCGGGTGCACTTCGCGGCTGCGGCGCCGTTCGTGCTCGCCGCCCTGCTCGCGAGCGCCTCGCGACTGCTCGAAAAGCGCGCGCTGTGGTTGACCGACGGCGCCGGCGGATTCTCGACGCGGTTGTGGCGCGAGCACCCGGTCGCGCGCGAGCTGGCGCGCCACGAACTCGCCGCGCCGTGTTGGTCCAACGCACCGGAGTTGGTGTGGCTGCTCCAGCGCCGCAACGGTCGATTCCTGCGGGCGGGCGCCAAGCCCTGGGAGCGCGCGGCGCGCGACGCAGCGCTCAGCGGAGGCTCGCTCGTGTGGTTCCAGACCGGCGGTCGTCCCAAGTCCTTCCCCGAGCAGCTGACGCCGCACGTCGACGTCGAGTGGCTCGCGCAGAGCGCGGACGGTCTGGTCGCCGAACTCGTTCCGCGCTGAACGGCGCGCCGCGAGCGCACGGAAAGCTGCTTTCCGCCGGCGGAGGTTCGCTGCACACTCTTGGGCCGCTCCACGAACACGTTCCCCATGAACCAACGAAATCGCGTGTCGAAACTTCTCGGGCTGAGCGCCAACCTTGCGGCGCTGGTGTTGCTGGCCCCGCTGGCGCCGGCGCAGGACGAGCCCGAGCGCGACGGGAAATGGCTCTACGCTCGGCACTGCGCGGGGTGCCACAACGACAACGGCGACGGCAAGGGCCCCACGATCACCGCGCTCGGGCAGGTGGCGCGCGACTTCAAGGCTGGCGGGTTCGCCTTCGGCGACTCGCGCGAGCAGATCTTCAAGACGCTCTCCAGCGGCATCCCCGGGCGCTCGCCCATGCCCTCCTTCGCGGGCGCGATGACCGACGAAGAGCGTTGGAAGGTGGTCGACTACGTGCGCACGCTGATGCCGCCCCGCAAGGACGAGGCGCCGAGCCGCACGCTCATGGTGGTGACCGACAAAGCGCTCACGGCGCGCGGAAAACTGCCGCCGATCGCGGATGGCGCGAAGGAGACGGCGCGTGGGTTGCTCCTGGGCACGCCGTCGGGCGTGACCTTCGAATACGACGTCGCGGACGTGCGTTTGCTCGGCGTGCGCCTGGGCGCGTTCGCCGACCGCGAAGACTGGGGAGATCGCGGCGGCGGTTACCTGCGCCCGCTGGGTCAGGTGATCCAGCGTTTCGAGCTCAAGGGCCCCGCGCTCTCGGTGCTGCGCGCGGAAGGGCGCAAGAATTCCATGGCGGTTGCGGCCAGCTGCGTGCTGGAGAGCACCTGGGTCCGCGGCGCGGCCGGAGGTCTGACCTACCGCTGCGTCGAAGCGGGCGTGTCGAGCGCGTCGCTGCGTGTTCACGAGAGCGTCCAGGCCGCGCAGTTCAGCTTCGGACCGGGCTTCACGCGCACCTGGCGCGTCGAGCCGATGTCGACCCGCGAGCGGGGCGGCGCGGTCGGCGCGCGCCTGCGCGTCGGCGACGCGCACGCACGCCCCTGGACCAAGTGGCAGCGCACGGGCGGGGTGTTCTGGGTCTACACCGCCGACCTCGGTGAAGACGGCGTCGAAGCCGTGGTGCTGCGCAACTCACCGCAGCATCAAGCGCTCGACTCGCTGCCGAGTTTGGACATTTGGGTGACCGGAGAGCTGTCGGCGACGACCGTGCGCGTCGCCAAGTGGAGCGACGAACTCGGACTGCAGATGATCAAGGAGCTGGGCCTGTGATGACCGCACTCATGCTTCAGGCCGCGGCTGTCGCAGCGCTCGAATCCAAGCACTACGTCGTCGACTACTTGCCCTCGCCGGCCGAGCAGCGCCTGGAGGTCGGCGGCCTGGACTTCCTCTCCGACGGCCGGCTGGTGGTGTCGACGCGCCGCGGCCAGGTGTGGATGGTCGAGAACGCGCTCGCGGCCGACCCCAAGGAGGCGAAGTTCACGCTCTTCGCCGAGGGACTGCACGAAGGGCTGGGGCTCGAGGTCGTGAAGGACGAGATCTTCGTGCTGCAGCGCGGCGAGCTCTCCAAACTCCGCGACGACGATCGCGACGGCGTGTGCGATCGCATCGACACGGTCGCGCAGGGCTGGGGCTACTCGGGTCACTACCACGAGTTCGCGTTCGGCTTGCCGCGCGACAACGCCGGCAACTTCTACGCGAGCTTCAATGTTTCCTTCGGCGACCCGCACTGGTGGCACGGACGCTCGACGGTTCCCGACCGCGGCTGGATCCTGCGCATCAAGCCCGACGGCGCCTTGGAGCGTGTGGCGAGCGGCGTGCGCAGTCCGTGCGGACTTGGTCGCAACAGCGCCGGCGACATCTTCTACACGGACAACCAGGGCGACTGGATGCCCGCCTGCCCGATCTACCACGTCACCGACGGCGCGTTCTTCGGCCATCCGGCCGCGCTGAACTGGACCAAGGAGTACGTCGACGCGGGCCGCACCGCGAGCGACACCGAAGCGCCCGAGCGCGCGCGGGTGAACGCCGCGCTGTGGCTCCCGTACGACTGGTCGCGTTCGACGGGCAACCTCGTGCCGAACGAAACCGGCGGCAAGTTCGGGCCGTTCGAGCAGCAGCTGTTCGTGGCCGAGATGACCAACGGCTACGTGCTGCGCGCCGACCTCGAGAAGGTGCGCGGCCAGTACCAGGGCTGGGTGATTCCGTTCCGCCACAGCGTGGGATCGAACGTGCGCTTGCGTTTCGCGCCGGACGGCACGTTGCTGTGCGGCTTCACCGATCGCGGCTGGGGCGGGCAACCGCCCGGCGACGGCATCGGACGCATCCGCATGAGCGGCGTGGCGCCGTTCGAGGTCCACAAGGTGCGCTTGGTGTCGGGCGGCTTCGAGGTGTCGTTCACCCAACCTCTGAGTGTGAAGACCCCCGTGATCGCGCGCGTCACGCAGTACGACTACAACTACTGGTGGGAGTACGGCTCGCCGCCGACGAACGTTGTCGAACGGCGAGTGGCAGCGGTGGAGCTGGACGGCGACAGGCGCAGTCTCACGCTCAAGATCGCCGAACTCACACCCGGCATGGTGGCGCGCGTCGACCTCGGCGCGCTCGAGTCGGAGGGCGGCGACGCGCTGCTCCACCGCGAGTTCGCCTACACCGTCAACCAACTCGTCGACGGTCCGGAGTGCACGCAACTGGTCGCGAAGGCGGTCGCGCAGCCCCAGGCGCGCGAGCGCGGCGACGAAGGCGTCGTGTACCTGATGCGCGGCGAGACGCTCGATGCGTGGAACGCCGAGGGCTGGAGCGTGGGCGAGGTCAAGCTCGACTCCGCCGATCGCACGAAACTCGCCGCGGCGCCCGACCAAAAGCCCAACGACTGGAGCGGGCCGGCGGTTTCGAACCTCGGAGCGGCGCAGCCCGCCGACCTGGTTTCGAAGTTCGAGTTCGGCGACATCGATTTCTCGTTCGACTTCCTGTTGCCCGAGGGCGGCAACTCAGGGCTCTACCTGATGGGGCGCTACGAGGTGCAACTGCGCGACAACGGCGGCCGACCGCAGCTGGGCTACGGCGACCTCGGCGGCGTGTACGCGGCCGCCGACGCCGCGCAGTGGCCGGGCCGCGCGCCGAGTTTCGACGTCTGGCGCGGCGCGGGACGTTGGCACGGCATGTCCGGCAGTTTCCGAGCGCCGCGTTTCGACGCGAGCGGCCGCAAGATCGAGAACGCACGGCTGCGGCGCATCATGGTGAACGACACGCTGCTGCAGGAGGAGCTTGAGCTGCCCTGCCCGACGGCCGGCGGCTGGGAGGGCGAAGTGCGTTTCGGGCCGCTGCGCATCCAAGGCGACCACGGACCCGTCGCGATCCGCGGACTGCGCGTGAAGAGCGTGGAGAGCGCGCCGTCGCTCGAGGGCTTCACGCCGTTGTTCGACGGCAAGTCGCTCGACGGTTGGAAGATTTCCGACAACGGCGCGTGGAAGGTCGAGGACGGCGCGATCGTCGGCAGCGGCGCGGCGAGTCATCTGTTCAGCCCGCGCGGCGACTACACCGACGTCGAGATCCGCGCCCAAGTGCGCATCAACCGCGGCGGCAACTCCGGGCTGTACTTCCGCACGGCTTACGGCGCGAGCTGGCCGCAGGGCTACGAAGCGCAGATCAACACGTCGCACGGCGATCCGGTCAAGACCGGGAGCCTCTACAACCGCCAACTCGTCAAGACGCAGCTCGTGCCCGATGACTTGTGGTTCGACTACCACGTCGTGTGCCGCGACGAAGCCGATGGCGTGCGCATCCAGATTCGCGTGAACGGAGTGCTGGTGAGCGATTTCCTCGACCGCGAACGCACGCACAAGTCGGGGCACATCGCCTTTCAGCAGCACCACGAAGGGTCGATCATCCGACTGCGCGACATCTACGTGCGCGAGCTGCGCTGAGCGTTGGCTCGCACCACGCGCGCGGCGGCGGCGGAGTGGGATCCGCCGCCGCCGCGCGCGTAGACTTCGGGGCCCCGAACCCCGGAGTCTCCGCACGATGTCGACCGCGCGTGTTTCGCTCGCCCTTCCGTTCCTCCTCGCTGCGTTTGCTCCCGCCGCACAGGCCCAGTTGCGGCTGCACGGGCTGCTGACGGACCACATGGTCCTGCAGCGCGAAAGCGACGTGACGCTCTCGGGCCGCGCGCGCGCTGGCGCGACGATTTCGATCGAGCCGTCGTGGCTCAACGCGCCACGGAGCGCGACGGCGAACGCCAGCGGCGAGTGGTCGGCGCAGGTGCGCACGCCGGCCGCCGGCGGACCGTTCGAGATCCGCTTCAGCGGCGACGGTGAGCAGCGCTTGCGCGACATCTACAGCGGCGAAGTCTGGCTGTGCGCCGGTCAGTCGAATATGGAGTGGAGCGTCGCGCAGTTTCCCGAGTCCGCCTTCGGTCAGCCTGACGCCGCGACGGAGATCGCCAACGCGCAGTTCCCGCAAATCCGTTTGTTCGACGCGCCTAATCGACTTTCGACCTACGCGCGGCGCGACGTGCAAGGCGCGTGGAGCGTGTGCTCGCCGCAGACGGTCGGCGACTGGAGCGCGACCGCGTACTACTTCGGCCGCAAGCTGCACCAGGAGCTCGGCGTGCCGATCGGACTGGTCACGGCGGACTGGGGCGGCACGCGCATCGAGGCGTGGATGCGCTCCAGCGCGCTCGCGCCGTTCCCGCAGTTCGCCGCGACGCTCGACTACCTCGCCGTAGCCGCCGATCCCAACGCGCGCATGCTCTTCGCGCGCCAGAACGGCGGCAGCTGGTGGGATCGTGTCGACGGAGTCGGACCGCGCCGCGTGCCCGCCGATTGGACGCGCACGGGCTTCGACGCCTCCGGCTGGAGCACGCTCGGCGTGCCGTCGCGTTTCTCCGGCGACGAGCTCGGCAACTTCGACGGTCTGGTGTACCTGCGCACCGTCGTCGACGTGCCGCCGCAGTTCGCGGGCGTGGGCGCGACGCTCGAGCTCGGCCCGATCGACGACCGCGACGACGCTTGGTTCGACGGGCAACTCGTGGGATCCACGCGCGAGGACGGCCGCTGGGGCGAGCGGCGCAAGTACAAGCTCTCGGCAGACCTCATGAAGGCTGGGCCGCGCGCCGTCGCGGTGCGTGTGCTCGACACGGGCGGCATCGGCGGCATCAACGGACAGCCGGAGGAGCTCGTGCTGCGCTCCGACGATCCGACGCTGGCGCCCGTTTCGCTCGCGGGCGAGTGGCGCTACTTCGCCGGTGCGCGCACCTCGGAGTTGCCGCCGATGAACCAAGCGGCGATCGAAGTCGGCGCGAACACGGCGAGCGTGCTGTTCAACGGCATGATCGCAGGCCTTCAACCGCTGCGCTTGCGCGGCGTCACCTGGTACCAGGGCGAGTCGAACGTCGGCGAGGCCGAGCTGTACGAGCAGCTCTTCCCCGCGCTGATCGCCGACTGGCGCGCGTACTTCAAGGCGCCGGACGCGCCGTTCTACTACGTGCAGATCGCGCCGTTCTTCTATCGCTCGCAAGGTCCGCATGCGGCGGCGGAACTGCGCGACGCGCAGCGCAGGACGCTCGCTGTCGCGAACACGGGCATGGCGTCGACCATGGACCTGGGAATGGTTCGCGACATCCACCCCGGCGGCAAGCAGGAGGTCGGTCGGCGCCTCGCCTTGTGGGCTCTGGAGAAGACCTACGGACGCGACTTGGTCTCGCACACCGGGCCCTTGTTCCGTTCGGCCCGAACCGAAGGCGGCCAGTTGCGTCTTGAGTTCGACGGCGCCGAGGGCGGGCTGGAGATCCGCGGCGGTCCGCTGCGCGACATGTGGATCGCCGGCGCGGATCGACGCTTCTTCGTCGCCGACGCCGTGGTCGACGGCGAGAGCTTGCTCGTGTCCAGTCCGTTCGTGACCGCACCGGTCGCGGCGCGCTACGGCTGGCGCAACCAGTCGCTGCCCAACCTCTACAACGTCGCCAAGTTGCCGGCTTCGTCGTTCCGCACCGACAACTGGACGCTCGACGAAGTGATCGCCCCCGAAGGCGTCGCCGCGACCGAACATCTGACGAGCTCGAGTGAGTTCGTGTCGCTCTACAACGGCCGCGACCTGAGCGGCTGGGTGAACGTCAACTGCGCGCCGAGCACCTGGACGGCCAAGCCCGACCGCATCTTCTGCTCCGGCGTGCCGACGGGCGTGCTGCGCACCGAGAAGCAGTACGAGAACTTCGAACTCGAGCTCGAGTGGCGCCATCTCGCGCGCCAGGGCAACGCGGGACTGTTCGTGTGGAGCGACGCGCTCACGGCGCGCGGCCAACCCTTCACCCGCTCGGTGGAAGTGCAGGTGATGAGCGGCATGGAAGGCGAGGGCTACACGAGCGACGGCGACGTGTTCCCGATCCACGGCGCGACGCTCAAGCCGCTCACCGGTCGCGGCGGCTCGCGGGCGTTCCCGACGGAGGCGCGCGCCAATCCCAGCGGCGAGTGGAATCACTACCGCGTCAAGTGCGTCAACGGCGTGCTCGAACTGGCGGTCAACGGCAAGGTCGTGACGCGCGGCGAGCAGGCCTCTCCGCGCAAGGGCTACATCTGTTTGGAAGCCGAGGGCGCGCCGGTGGAGTTCCGCAACTTGCGCCTCAAGGAGTTGCCGCCTGCGCAGCCGCCGCTCGCGCCCGAACACGTCGCCGAGCTCGACCAGGGCTTCCGCTCGCTCTACAACGGCGTCGACTTCACCGGCTGGAAGTTCGGCCCGGAGCATCAAGGCCACTGGCGCGCCGCGGATTGGACGATCGATTTCGACGGCCAGGGCGCGGACTTGTGGACCGAAGAGGAGTTCGGCGACTTCGTGTTGATCGCCGACTGGCGCTGGAGCGGGCCCGCGCAGGCCGCGGATCTCGCTGTGATCCTGCCGGATGGATCGCAGGCGATCGGCGCCGACGGCAAGCCGCAGACCGCGCGTGTGATGGAGGCGGGTGACAGCGGCATCTACCTGCGCGGCAGCTCGAAGAGCCAGGTCAACATCTGGTGCTGGCCGATCGGCTCGGGCGAGGTGTACGGCTACCGGACCGACGCTTCGATGCCGCCGGACGTGCGCGCCGGCGTCACTCCGAAAGCGGTCGCGGATGCGCCGCTAGGGGAGTGGAATCGCTTCGAAATCACGATGAAAGGGGAGCAGCTCAGCGTCGTGCTCAATGGCCGGCTCGTGATCGACCGAGCGCGCCTGCCCGGCGTCGCAGCGCGCGGACCGATCGCTCTGCAAAAGCACGGTTCTCCGATCCAGTTCGCCAATCTCTACATCAAGAAACTCGATTGATGCGCGCCGCGCGCTCCATCGCAGGATCTTGATCGAAAGCCAACGCTGGGCTCGCAACGGCCAACCTAGGTTGCGTCGCAGCTGGAGCGCGTGTCGAGCACGCCCCAGCGATGACGCTTGAGCCCTCAGCCGTTCCAAGAAGCGCAGCCCGCCGAACTGCAGTGTGTCGGCGCCGCCCCGTCGACCTCGTGGCTGCGCACGCTGTGGCGCGAAGACCTCAACTTTCTCCTGACCAACCGCATCCCGCGGCGCTGGGCCACGCTGTTCATGGGCTGGTTCAGCCAGCTCGAGCAGCCGCTGGTGCGCGACGCATCGATCGCCGTGTGGCGCCTCTTCGCGCCGGATCTCGACTTGAGCGAGGCGCGCAAGACGAGCTTCAAGAGCGTCCACGACTGTTTCGTCCGCGAACTCAAGCCTGGCGCGCGTCCGACCGACCGTCGCGCGGAGGTCGTGACCAGTCCCTGCGACGCGATCGTCGGCGCGCATGGCGTGATCGAAGAAGGAAAGCTCTATCAGGCCAAGGGCTTTGACTACACGCTCGAGGACTTGCTCGGCGACCGCGAACTCGCGCGGCGGCACCGCGGCGGCAAGTTCGTGACCCTGCGCATCAAGTCGAGCTTCTACCACCGCTTCCACGCGCCCTGCGACGGGCGGCTCGACGAGGTCAACTACATCTCGGGCGACACCTGGAACGTCAATCCCATCGCGCTCGAGCGCGTGGAGCGCCTGTTCTGCAAGAACGAGCGCGCCGTGCTCGACCTGCGCCTTCCCGATTCACGCCAGACGCTCACGCTCGTGCCGGTGGCGGCCATCTTGGTGGCGGGAATCAAGCTGCACGCTCTCCCGCAGGTGCTCGATCTGCGCTACCGCGGCGCGAACCGACTGTCCTGCAAAGCGAGCTTCTCCAAGGGTCAGGAACTGGGTTGGTTCCAACACGGTTCGACCATCGTCGTGCTGGCCAGCGGCGGCTTCGAGTTCACGCCGAACGTGACGCTGGGCGCCCGGATCAAGGTGGGTCAACCGCTGCTGCGCGGACTGCGCGATGGTTCGGCCCCGCGCCCCGCGGCCGACCCCGAGCACCACCAACACGCCTTGGAGTTCGACGCCCTCTGAGGCGTCGAGTTTCCGTCCAGTACCCCAAACGTAGAGACCCAAGATGCAAAAGCCGATCGTCAAGGGCGCCCGTCCGACCTTCTTCGAGGAACTGGCGCTGCAGCGTTGGGATGACCACCGCTACTACCACCAAAGCCGCATCAATCAGTCGCTGCACTTCTTCAGCGCGCTGTGCTTCATCACGGCGTACGTGTTCGTCCCCATCAACCCGGTCGTATCCGTGCTCCTCGGTTGGATCCTGGCGATGGTGTCGCGCCAGGCGGGACACTTCTTTTTCGAGCCCAAGAGCTACGACCACGTCAACCAGGCGACGCACGAACACAAAGAGGCCATCAAGGTCGGCTACAACCTCCACCGCAAGGTGTGGTTGATGTCGATCTGGGTGCTCTCGCCGCTGCTCCTGGTCTGGGACCCCGCATTGATGGGCCTGATGACGCCCCACGAGTCGGCCTACGACTTCCTGCACAACACCAGCGTGCTGTGGCTCGTGGTCGGCGCCGGCGCCGTGGCGCTCCGCACGCTGTACCTGTGCATCTTCTGGAACGTGCAGTCCGGCCTAGTGTGGTGCACCAAGATCCTCACCGACCCGTTCCACGACGCGAAGATCTACAGCGGCGCGCCGCTCGCGCTGCTGCGCGGCGAGCTGATCGACCCGATGCACGACGTGGTCGGCTCGCCCTGAGCGGCGCCGCGCTTGCTCAGCGTCGACCAAGCGCAGCGCGCAGCAGCTCGCGCGCCACGCGGCGCTTGATCGACTTGTTGGTCAGCTCCGCGCCCTTCCACCACCACCCGTCGCGTTGCATCGCCACCGCGCCGGCCACGATGCGGTCGCACACGTCTTGGAAGTCCGCTTCGCTGCAGGCGTGGCTGAAGATGAAGCGCGCCGCGCCGATCCAACTCAGACTCAAGCCCTCGGCGCGGAGGTAGAACTGGAGCATCCAGTTGTAGCGCGATGGCTGCGTGAACAGCGTGGTCCACACCGACATCAGATTCGCGACGCGCAGCGGCACGCCGGCGCGCTCCAGACGTTGGTTGAGCAGGTTGGCCCGTCGATTCCAGCGTTCGTCGAGCCCCTCGTAGCTCGCCCGTCCTTCCGGCGTGTCGATGAAGCGCAGGAACTCGTTCATCGTGGCCATGACGAGCGGATGCGAGTTGAACGTCCCGCGCGCGAAGCAGATGTCCGTGGGCCGATCGTCGCGATAGCGACGCATCAAATCGGCGCGTCCGCAGACCACGCCGATCGGGAGGCCGCCGCCGAGCGTTTTGCCGTAGGTGACCATGTCCGCACGCACGCCGAAGTACTCCTGCGCGCCGCTGCGGGCCAAGCGGAAGCCGAGGAACACCTCGTCGAAAATGAGCACGATGCCGCGCGCCGTGCACACGTCGCGCAGCCGCGCGAGCCAGCGTGAGTAAGCGGCCTTGTCGAAGTGCGCGCTGCGGTCGCTGGCGACGAGCGTCGAATCGCTGGGCGCCCCGCCATTGGGGTTGAGCGCCTGCAAAGGGTTCACGAGCACGCAGGCGATGTCGCGCCGCTTGCGCAGCACGCGCAGCGTGTCCTCGTCCATCTCCTTGAGCGTGTAGACCTCGCGCGCCGGCCGCGGGTTGCCGACGCCAGCCTGAACGCCGTCCCACCAACCGTGGTACGCGCCGCAGAAGCGCACGATGTGCGAACGTCCGGTGTGGTAACGCGCCAGCCGCACGGCTTGCATGACCGCCTCGGTGCCGGACATGTGGAACGACACCTCGTCGAGACCGGAGATCTCCTTCAAGCGCGCGACGTTGTCCGCGATCACCGGGTGGTACGGACCGAGCACGGGACCGAGGTCCTTGACGCGTTCGACGGCGCGCTCGAGGCAGCCCTTGTAGAAGTCGTAGCCGAGCAGATTGAGACCGTAGGAACCGCCGAGGTCGTAACTCCAGTTGCCGTCGAGGTCGCGCAGCCGCTCTCCCTGCGTTGCGTCGGCGAAGTTGCCCACCTCCAGCTGCTCGCGCACGCGGCTGCGGAACTGGAACGGAACGCGGTAGGCGTTGGTGAACTCGACGTCGGAGACCGAATCCTCGAGCTCGTGCGTGCGTTGGATGCTGATCGGAGAACGTTCGCGCAGCGTCTTGCCCAAGGCCTCGAACGCCGCGCGACGCTGCTCCGCCACGCTGCGCGGCGCTCCGTCGCACTCGAAGAACTCGCGCTCGTCGTACTCGTAGAAGCGCACCAGCTTCGAGAAGCGCAGCGCCATGCGCGCGTGGCCGCGCAGCGAGGGGTGCTTGGCTTTCGACAGCAAGAGCCGCAGGTACGAGCGATGGGCCAAGTACAGCGCCGGCGCGGACGCAGCGGCGTATGCCAGGGTCTCGTTCATCGCAGCGTCGCCTCCGCGCGCTCGCTCTGGGCGTCCGCCAAGCTGAACAGCGCCACTTCGCCGCGCGGCTCGGAGTCCTCGCGTGCGAGCAGGTCCTTGAGCACCTTGGCGCGGCGTCGGTACTCGCTGGAATCGAGAATGGCCGTGAACGGTTGCGGCACCTGGTGGATCTCAACGAACTGGCGCGCGTTGGCGCCGAGCCGCTCGCGCGTCTCGCGCTCCATCAAGCGCTCCATCGCGCCGACCAGCCCGCGCACGTTGCGGCCGGCGACCTTGTAGCCGGTGAGCCCGTCGCGCATGAGCTCCTGCGGCCCGCCCATGTCGGAGACCACGACGGGCAATCCGCTGGCCTGGGCCTCGAGCGGCGCGTTGCCCCAAGTGTCCGTCGTGCTCGGAAAGAGCTTGGCGTCACAGGAGGCCAGCGCGATGGAGAGCTCCTCTCCTTCGAGCATGCCCGTGAACGTGGCCGGAGCGCCTGCGAGCCGCGCCTGGAGACCGGCGCGATACGGACCGTCGCCGATGATGACCAGGTGCGCGTTCGGTCGCCGCTCGCGCAACTCGAGATAGGCGTCGGCGAGCACGTTGAGGTTCTTCTCCACGCTCACGCGGCCCACGTAGACGAACTTCACCAGCTCTCCGGCGCGCGCCAGTCCGTGCTTGCTCCAGTAGTTCAGGTCGCGCTTGGCGGGATGGAAACGCTCGAGGTCGACCCAGCGGTCGAGCACGAGCAGGCTGCGGTTGCGCAGGCCGCGGTCGTGCAGCAGCTTGGCGATGAACTTGGACGGCACGACGACCTCGTCCACCGAGTGGTAGAACAGGATCATGTACTTCCACGTCAGCGCTTCGAGGCTGATGTCCTGCGTGTAGTTCTCGACGTACTCGGGAAAGCAGGTGTGGTAGGTCGAAGAGGTCTCGATCTGCAGAATTTTCGCCGCCGCGAGGCCAGCGAGGCCCATCACTCCCGGCGTGCTGATCTGCATCTTGGTGTAGCCCGCTTCCTGCAGGTGCTTGAGCAGCTCGAGAAAGGCCGGGACGCGCACCTGGAGTCCGTCGTAGTGGGGCAAGTCCATGTTCACGATCGAAGTGAACAGCACGAGTCGGCCGGACTCGAGCATGCGGCGCACGCGCGGCTGCGCGGCGTACTGTTCTCGTTCGGCCGCGCTCAGGCAGGCGAGCACCACGAAGTCGACTCCGCGCCGCTCCGCTTCGTCGAGCATCTTCCAGATCGTGCGGGAAACGCCGTTGATTTCGAACAGCGTGTCGGTCACGAGCACGAGCTTGGGGGCCTGCGGAAGGTCGAAGGCCTGCCGCACGTCGCGCACGATCTTGCGGTCCGAACTCTGGTGGAGGTAGGAGAGCAG